>Ga0116227_10000085_pt1 | contig 154122 bp, 147 predicted proteins | sample S1TSphgellanicum_FD_89693 | JGI IMG/M metagenome (GOLD analysis project Ga0116227, IMG submission 89693) | Host-associated microbial communities from peat moss isolated from Minnesota, USA - S1T2_Fb - Sphagnum magellanicum MG | ecosystem: Host-associated > Plants > Peat moss > Unclassified...
CCTCAAGCCTTTCGGCCCGCTTCACCAACCCTTTCCGCCGCCAGCTGCCGTTCCCGACAAGCGCTGCGTTGTGATCAGCGAAGCCCACGACTGTAGCACAAGGTTTTTCAGCAGCGCAAGAAAGCGGCGAGTTTTTTGAGGAGCCCGCGCCGGACTGTCTCTTCCTAATACCTGCGCCAAGGGACGGCGCTTGGCGTGCCCGCGGCACGGACAAGGTCGCCCCGCTTCATTGCAGATACCCCTCAGCCCTCTTCCTTGAACGCCTCTTCCCGCCTGTTCTTGATCGACGGCAGCATGACCACGAGGATCATCAGCGCCGCAGCCACGAGCAGGCCCGCCGACAAGGGGCGCGTGATGAACGTACTCCAGTCGCCGCGGGCAATCAGCAGCGCTCGGCGCAGGTTTTCTTCCATCATGGGTCCCAGGATGAAGCCCAGCAGCAAGGGCGCAGGTTCGCAGCTCAGCTTGTAGAAGACGTAGCCCAGCAGCGCGAAGGCCGCCGTCAGATAGACGTCGAAGGCGTTGTTGTTCAACGAGTAGGTGCCGATGCAGCAGAACACGACGATGGCCGGGAACAGGAAGCGATAGGGCACCGTCAGCAACTTGATCCAGATGCCGATCAGCGGCAGGTTCAGCACGATGAGCATCAGGTTGCCGATCCACATTGATGCGATCAGGCCCCAGAACAGTTCCGGGTTGCTGGTCATGACTTGCGGGCCGGGCTGGATGCCCTTGATGGTCATCGCACCCACCATCAGTGCCATGACGGCGTTGGGTGGGATGCCCAACGTCAGCATGGGGATGAAGCTGGTCTGCGCACCCGCGTTGTTCGCGCTCTCCGGCCCGGCGACGCCCTGGATGGCACCCTTGCCGAACGGCACGCGGGGATTGCGCGTGACCTTCTTCTCCAGCGTATAGGCCGCAAACGAAGCCAACAACGCGCCGCCGCCGGGCAGCACGCCCAGCACGGAGCCCAGCGCCGTGCCGCGCAACACCGAAGGCCAGGCTTCCTGGAAGTCTTGGCGCGTCGGCCACAAACCCTTCACGTCCTTCGTGAAGATCTCGCGGTGCTCGGCCGGCTGCCCCAGGTTGGCAATGATCTCGCCGAAGCCGAACACGCCCATCGCAATGACGACGAAGCCGATGCCGTCGGCCAGCTCCGGTGTATCGAAGGAATAACGCGTTGCGCCGGTGATGACGTCGGTGCCGACCTGTCCGAGCAGCAGCCCCAGCACGATCATCGCGATGGCCTTGATCAGCGAGCCCGAGGCCAGCACCACGGCCCCCACCAGGCCCAGCACCATCAGCGAGAAGTACTCGGCCGAGCCGAACTTGAAGGCCAGTTCGGTGAGTGGCGGCGCGAACGCCGCGATGATGATGGTGCCCACACAGCCCGCGAAGAAGCTGCCCAGCCCGGCCGCCGCCAGCGCTGCGCCGGCGCGGCCCTGGCGGGCCATCTGGTAGCCGTCGATGGCCGTGACGACGGAGCTGGACTCGCCCGGCACATTGATCAAGATGGCGGTCGTGGAGCCGCCGTACTGCGCGCCGTAGTAGATGCCGGCCAGCATGATGAGCGCGGGCGTCGCATCCAGCGAATAGACCGAGGGCAGCAGCATCGCGATGGTGGCGACCGGGCCCAGGCCGGGCAGCACGCCGATCAGCGTACCGAGCACGCAGCCCAGGAAGCCGTACAGCAGGTTCTGCAGGCTCAGTGCCGTCTGGAACCCGAGCAGGAGGTTGTTCAGCAGATCCATGCTCGTCCTCAGCCGTTGAAGTAGATGGGCCAGAGCGGAATGATCAGCTTCAGTCCCCAGATGAACATCGCCCAGCTGCCGACGGTCAGCACGATGCTGCTGACCAGCACGTCACGCCAGCGGAACTCGTCGCCGGCCAGTGCCGACAGCATGATGATGAGCGGCAGCGTGACGGCCAGGCCCAGGCGCGGCAGCGCGACACCGAAGACGGCGATGGCCAGCACGATGACGATCAGCGGGCGCCAGGCGATGGCGCCCACCGGGTCGCCACCTTCGGATTCCAGCGTCAGCGCCTTGAACAGCACTACGGCGCCGAGCAGGGCCAGCAGGATGCCCAGTCCGAAAGGGAAGTAGCCAGGCCCGGGCTGTGCGGACTTGCCGAAGGAATACTCCAACGCCCCCCACGCGAACACCGCGCCCACCACCAGAAACATCAGCCCGGACCAGAAGTCCCGCTGGCTCTTGATTTTCATTGCTTGTCGCCTCCGGCGCACCGCGGGAGGGTGCGCAACCTTGTTGGCGGCGATTCTGTCAGCCGACTCTCACAGGCAGCTTGTGGATTACACGTAAGGCAGCCTCGTCCTGACTCAACTCGGCGTCACGACAGGCAAGCCGCGCATCGGCCTCAGCCTTCCCAATGCGGTGTGCTGCGCAGCACCTCTTCCACCGTCGTCATGCCCTCAGCCACCTTCATGGCGCCGGCCAGGCGGAGCGGCCTCAGGCCCTCTTGCAGTGCCTGCTTGCGCAAGGCGCCGAAGTCGCCCATCGCCGTCTTGACGCCTTCCGTCACCGTCAGCAGCTCGTACAGGCCCGCGCGGCCGCGGAAGCCCGTGTTGCGGCACTCCAGGCAGCCCACCGGCTTGTACGGCTTGACACCGCCGCCCAGGCGCCAGTGGCGCACCAGTTCGTTGAGACTTTCGCGCGTGACGGCCGGGTCGGGCTGCTTGCAATGCGGGCACAGCGTGCGCACCAGCCGCTGCGCCAGCACGCCGATGACGGTGGCGCTGATCAGGTAGCTCGGCACGCCCAGGTCCGTCAGCCGCGTGATCGCCGACACCGAATCGTTGGTGTGCAGCGTGCTGAAGACCAGGTGGCCGGTCAACGCCGCCTGGATGGCCATCTCGGCCGTCTCCAGGTCGCGGATCTCGCCCACCATGATGATGTCCGGGTCCTGGCGCATCAGCGCGCGCAGGCCCTCGGCGAAGCCGAAGTCCAGCACGTTCTGCACCTGGGTCTGGTTGAAGGCCGGCTCGATCATCTCGATCGGGTCTTCGATGGTCGTCACGTTGACCTCGTCCGTCGCCAGCCGCTTGAGCGTCGAATACAGCGTCGTCGTCTTGCCGCTGCCCGTCGGGCCGGTCACGAGGATGATGCCGTGCGGCTGCTTGACGAGGGTCTCCCAGCGCTCTGAGTCGTGCGGCGAGAAGCCCAGCGACGACAAGTCCTTGACGGCGGTGTCGGGGTCGAAGATGCGCATGACCATCTTCTCGCCAAAGGCCGTCGGCAGCGTGGACAGGCGCATTTCCACTTCGTCGCCACCGGGGTTGCGCGTCTTGATGCGGCCGTCCAGCGGACGGCGCTTCTCGACGACGTCCATGCGGCCCAGCAGCTTGATGCGCGAGGTCATGGCCGCCATCACGGTGGGCGGCAGCTGGTAGACCGTGTGCAGCACGCCGTCGATGCGGAAACGGATGACGCCCATCTCGCGGCGCGGCTCCAGGTGGATGTCCGATGCGCGCTGGTCGAACGCGTACTGCCACAGCCAGTCCACCACCTGCACGACGCCCTGGTCATTGGCGTCCAGCTGCTTGTTCGTGCGGCCCAGTTCGACGAGCTGCTCGAAGCTCGCCACCTGACTCTGCTCGCCGGCCTTGGCCGCGGCGCGCACCGAACGCGCCAGCGTGAAGAACTCGGTCGTGTAGCGCGCGATCTCCAGCGGGTTGGCGATGACGAGCTTGATGGGCTTGCGCACATGCGACTCGATCTGCGCCACCCAGCCGGTGTCGAAGGGCTCGGATGTCGCGATGGTGACGTCGTTGATGCCGAACTGCACCGGCAGGCAGCGCTTGGCCTCCGCGTAGCCGATGGACATCACGTCACCCACGCGGCCCACGTCCACCTTCAGCGGATCGATGCGCAGGTAAGGCAGGCCGGCACGCACGGCCAGCCATTCGGACAGCGCATCCACGTCCAGCGGCTTGCCCGTGGCGATCTGCACCAGGCTGGCGTGGCCCAGGCGCACCAGCGGATGCAGCGAACTGTCGCCGGCTGCAAAGCGCTGCTCCGTGCGGGCGGATTGCGCCTCGTCGATCAGGCCGTCCTTGAGCAGCCATTTCAGCAGCTGACGCCACTCCAGGCGCCCTTCGGACTTGGATGCGGGCGCCGGGGGCTTGGGCTTGGTCGTCATCGCAGAGGCGGGGTCAGAGGGCATGGAGGATGCTCATCGGCAGCGGCCTCACGAGGCGCAACCACTTGCGGGCCGGTAACTTGAAGCGCGATTCGATGTTAGCCGCCCGCTGCTCCAGCACATCGCGGTGCGGCACCTGCACGCCGCGCGCCGCCACGACGATGGTGTTGCCCTCCTTCGTGGGCGCCAGGCTCCAGACCTGGTCCGACCCGAAGGCGCGGGCGATGCGCAGCGCGCTGCGCGCAAAGCTCGCGCTGCGCCCGAACAGGTTCACCGTCATGAGCCCGCCGTCCGCCAGCACGCCGTGGCAGGCGGCGTAGAAAGCCTCGTCGTCCAGCACCGGCGACGCGGCGTCGTGGTCGTACAAGTCCACGTTGAGCACGTCCACCGTCTGCAGGTGGGCGTCGTCGCCGACCCAGCGCGCGGCGTCCTCGTTGACCACGTTCAGCCGCGCGCCGTCGGCCGGCAGGCGAAACCAGTGCCGGCAGGCGGCGATGACCTCCGGGTTGATCTCCACCGCCGTCGTGCGCATCTTCAGCGGGCCGTGGCAAAAGCGCGTCAGCGCCGCCGCGCCCAGGCCCAGTTGCACGGCGTGGCCGTCACCGAGCGCAGCGGGGTCGCGCCACAGCATCCACGCGCACATGCGCTGGATGTATTCGAGTTCGAGCTGGTCGGGCTTGCGGATGCGCATCGCACCCTGGACCCAGATCGAGTCCAGGTGCAGGAAGCGCACGCCGTCGAATTCGCTCAGCGTGGCCGGGCCCCAGGTGGATGTCTTGGTTTTCATTGGCGAAGCATCCTAGGCCAAGGCGGACGGATCGCCGGACCCGGGGCACCTTTCAGTCGGCCGCCACATAAAGCCCGAGCGCCGCACACCAGGCCTCGACCTTGGCGGCCAGGCTCAGCCCCGCGTGCGCCGGGCTGGTGGACGGCAGGCGAAGCACTGGCAGGCGCACATCACCCAAGGCCAACAGCGTCTGCTGGTGGGCGAGCGCGCCGTTGCAGGCGATGGCGCGCAGCTGCGGCAGGCGGGCCACCAGCTCGCGCAGGTCGCTGGGCTCGGGGGCCTCGATGGCGGTGTCGAGGCTGCCTTCGCGACGACACGCGGCGACCGCGTCCCACAGCGCGACGCGGTGGCGGCGCAGCGCCTGCAGCCGCTCGTCGTACGGCCGGGCGAGCAGTTCGGGCTCGCCGAGCAGCGCGCCCATCACCGGCCAGAAGGCGTTGCGCGGATGGGCGTAGTACTGCGCCGCCTGCAGCGAGGCCGCGCCGGGAAAGCTGCCCAGCACGAGCAGGCGCGCGCGGCCATCAAACACCGGCGCAAGGCCGACGAGCCGCGCGACCTCGGGGTTTGACGGCTTGGCAGACACGGCGGGTGGCTGCGACGATGGGCGGGTTTTCAAAGGGAGTGACTCGACATGATGAACACGGAAGCCATCTGGCTGTTTCTCAGCACCCAGGGCGTGGACTTCGGCCTGAAGATTCTCGCGGCCATCGCCGCGTGGGTCGTCGGCCGGTGGCTCATTTCAATGGCGCTGCGCGTCTTCACGGCGGCGCTGGAGCGCGGCCGGCGCATCGACTCCACGCTGGCCACCTACCTGCGCTCCATCCTCAGCGTGTTGCTGAACCTCGTCCTCATCCTCGCGATCCTGGACATCTTCGGCGTCAAGACCACCTCCTTCGCCGCGCTGCTGGCCGGCGCGGGCCTGGCCATCGGCACCGCCTGGGGCGGGCTGCTGACGCACTTCGCGGCCGGCGTCTTCATGCAGGTGCTGCGCCCCTTCAAGGTCGGCGACTTCGTGCAGGCCGGCGGCGTGACCGGCACCGTCACCGAGATCGGCCTGTTCGGCACCACCATCAACACGCCGGACAACGTGCACACGCTGGTCGGCAACAACACCGTCTTCAGCGGCGCCATCCAGAACTACTCGGCCCAGGCGTTCCGCCGCGTCGACTGCCTGGCCAAGGTCGCCAACAGCGTGGACCCGCTGGACGCCATCGCCCGCCTCAAGCCGGCCATTGCTGCCATTCCCAACGTGCTGGCCACGCCGGCGCCCGACATCGAGATCCTGCAGTTCACGCCCGAAGGCCCGCTGCTGTGCGTGCGCCCCTACTGCCACACCGACCACTACTGGCAGGTCTACTTCGACACCCACAAGGCCATCGTCGCGACCTTCGGCGCCGCCGGCTACCCGGTCCCGGAAACACCGATCGCGCCGCGCAACCGTTGAAGCCACGGCGCCTTGGCTCGCCAGGCCGCCTGCGTTCCGCCTTGTGGCGCCTGCCCCCAAGCCCTGCGTTGGACCGTCATGAAACGACTGCTGCTCGCTGCCCTCTTCGTGTCTCTGGCCGCCGCGGCGGCCGAGCCGTACGCCGCCGATCCCTGGGCCGAACTGGAGCCGATGCGCGAACTGGACCAGCGGGACCGCCAGCGCCTGCACGACCTGCTGGTCAAGGGCCAGGGCAAGACTGCCGAGTTCAAGGCGCTGAGCGATGGGCAGCAGGCCATCGATGCCGCCAACATGGCGCGGCTGGCCGAGTTGCTGGACCGCCACGGCTGGCCGAGCGGCGGCCGCGCCAGCAGCACGGCCTTCCTGATCGTGCAGCACGCCGAACCCGCAGTGCAGCGCCGCTACCTGCCGCTGATGCGCGAGGCCCAGCAGCGCGGCGACCTGTCTGCGGCGGAGCTGGGCATGCTGGAGGACCGCATGCTGATGCGCGAAGGCAAGCCGCAGCGCTACGGCAGCCAGCTCGGCACGGGGCCGGGCGGCAAGCTGCGCTTCGCGCCCATCGAGGACGAGGCGAACGTGGACAAGCGCCGTGCGGCCATCGGCATGGAACCGATCGCGGACTACGCCAGGCGCTTCGACCTCGTCTACACGCCACCCGCCATCAAGCTGCCGCGTGGCCGCTGCCCCACGATGCCGGTGCCGGAGGTGCCGTCATTGAAGAACGGCGACTACCAGGTTGCCGTGCGCTTCCTGCTGAAGGCGGACGGGCGCGTCGAGAACATCCGCGTCACAGGGGCCGTGCCCCGATCGCTGATCCGCGCCGTCGAAACGGCCGTCGCCGGATACCGCTGCCGGCCGGAGGAGGCCGATCAGGAGATCGTCTCGGAGTTCCGCGTCAACCTCAGCTGAACGCCGCCAGCCGCGGCAGCGCGGCGATGGCATTGGCGCTCGTGACGGCGGCGGTGCCTGCCACGGTCCAGCCGCGCAGCGCCGCCAGGCTCTCGGCCATGCGAGGCAGCTCGGCAGGCTCATTGCGCGCCTGGCCCGGGTCGGCCTCCCGCTGCTGCGCGGTCTTGTAGAGCCACTGCGGCGGAATGTCCGGTGAGTCCGTCTCCATGACCAGCGCTGTCTCCGGCACTTGTGCCGCAATGCGTCGGATCTGCAGCGAGCGCTCGAAGGTCAGCGTGCCGCCGAAGCCCAGCTTGAAGCCCCGTTCGATGAAGGCCTGCGCCTGCTGTTCGCTGCCGTTGAAGGCATGCGCGATGCCGCCCTGCGTGAAGCCCACGCGGCGCAGCCCGGCCAGCAACTGGTCCGCGCTGCGGCGCACATGCAGCAGCACAGGCAGCCGGGCGCGCTGGGCGAGCTTGAGCTGCTCGACATAGAAATGCTGCTGCGTGGCCGGGTCCAGGCCCGGCACGAAGAAGTCCAGTCCGATCTCCCCGACGGCGACAAGCCGCGGGTCGTCGGCGTGCTTCACCAGCGCCTCGGCCACGCGGTCCAGGTCGCCCGGCGCCGCACCCATCACGCACAGCGGATGGATGCCCAGTGCGTAGGTCAGGTCGTGCTCGTGCGCCAGTTCACGCACACGTTCGAGGTGGCGCGCATTGACGGCGGGAATGACGATCTGCGTGACGCCCGCGGCCCTGGCCCGCGCAACGACGGCGTCACGGTCGGCATCGAACTCGGCCGCGTCCAGGTGGCAGTGGGTGTCCGTCCACACCGCCAGCGCCTCTCAGCGGAAGACGACGGTGCGGTTGCCGTTCAGCAGCACGCGGTGCTCCGCATGCCACTGGATGGCCCGCGCCAGCGCCACGCATTCCATGTCGCGGCCGATGCCCACCAGCTGCTCGGGCGGCATGCTGTGATCGATGCGGGCGACCTCCTGCTCGATGATCGGGCCCTCGTCGAGGTCGCTCGTCACGTAGTGGGCCGTCGCGCCGATCAGCTTCACGCCGCGCTCGTAGGCCTGGTGGTAAGGCCTGGCGCCCTTGAAGCTGGGCAGGAAGCTGTGGTGGATGTTGATGGCCTTGCCGCTCAGGTCGCGGCACAGCTGCGGCGACAGGATCTGCATGTAGCGCGCCAGCACGACCAGGTCGATGGCGTTGTCGGCCACGACCTCGCGGATCTTGGCTTCCTGCGCGGCCTTCTGCGCGTCCGTGGCACCCAGCAGCGGGAAGTGGTGGAACGGGATGTTGTGCGACGCCGCGAGCTGGTAGAAGTCGCGGTGGTTGGAGACGATCGCCGGGATCTCGATGGGCAGGTGCCCCGTCTGCACGCGGAACAGCAGGTCGTTCAGGCAGTGGCCCAGCTTGGACACCAGCAGCAGCACGCGCGTCTTGCGGGCGCGGGCGACCAGCGCCCAGTCCATGCCGAATTCGTCTGCCAGCGGCCGGAAGGCGGCCTGCAGTGCGGTCTCTTCGGCCGACGCTTCGAACTCGATGCGCATGAAGAAGCGCGCATGGTCGGCATCGCCATGCTGGTGCGACGTGAGGATGTTGCCGCCTTCGCGCAGCAACACGCCGGTCACGGCATGGACGATGCCCGCGCGGTCGGGGCAAGAGAGCTTGAGGACGAAACGCGGCGTCATGGGGTCTTGAATTGGCCCGCGACCAGCAGCAGCTGCCGGTCGCAGCGCGCGGCCAGGTCGCGGTCGTGGGTGACGAGGACGAAGGCGGTGCCCTGCTCGCGCGCGCGCTCCAGCATCAGCGCGAAGACGGCATCGGCCGTGTCGCGGTCGAGGTTGCCGGTGGGCTCGTCAGCCAGCACGCAGGCCGGCCGGGTGACCAGCGCCCGCGCGATGGCCACGCGCTGGCGTTCGCCGCCGGAGAGTTCGGACGGTCGGTGGTGCAGCCGCGCCTTGAGCCCCACGCGGGCCAGCATCTCGGCGGCGGTGGCGCGCGCCTGGTCGGGCGTCTGGCGGCGGATGCGCAGCGGCATCGCGACGTTGTCCACCGCGCTGAACTCGGGCAGCAGGTGATGGAACTGGTAGACGAAGCCCAGATGCTGGTTGCGCCAGCGGCCACGCTCGGCCTCGTCCATGGGCGCCAGCGGCCGGCCCATCAGCGTGACATTGCCCGCGGTGGGCTGGTCCAGCCCGCCCAGCAGGTGCAGCAGCGTGGACTTGCCCGAGCCCGACGCGCCGACGATGGCCAGCGTCTCGCCGCGCTGCACGGTGAGGTCGACGCCGCGCAGCACGGTGACGTCGAGACCCCCTTCTTCGAAGCGACGGGTCAGGCCGGTCGCGTTCAGCACAAGCTCACTCATAGCGCAGCGCCTCCGCCGGCTGCACGCGGCTGGCGCGCCAGCTCGGGTACAGCGTGGCCAAGAAGGCCAGCGCCAGCGAACCGATGGCGATGGGGACGATGTCGCCCTGCTGCGGGTCGCTGGGCATCTGGCTGATGAGGTAGATGCTGCCCGGCAGGAAGCTGACGTTCAGCAGGTGTTCGATGAGGGGCACGATGACGTCGATGTTGAAGGCGATCAGCAGGCCCAGGCCCACGCCGGCCAGCGTGCCGATGACGCCCGACACGGCGCCCTGCACGATGAAGATGCCCATCACCGATCGGGGGCTCGCGCCCAGCGTGCGCAGGATGGCGATGTCGCTCTGCTTGTCGGTCACCGTCATCACCAGCGTGGAGACGAGGTTGAAGGCCGCCACGGCGACGATCAGCGTCAGCACGATGCTCATCATGCGTTTCTCGATCTGCACGGCGTCGAACCAGGTCGCGTTGGAACGCGTCCAGTCGCGCACCAGGATGTCCGGCCCCATCTGCTGGCTCAGCTCGGCCGCGACGCGGCGCGCCTCGTGCACGTCCTTGAGCCGCAGTTGCACGCCGGTCGGGCCCTCGAAGCGGAACAGCTTGGCCGCGTCGTCCACGTGGATCAGCGCCAGGCCCGAGTCGTACTCGTAGTGGCCGGAGTTGAACGTGCCGACCACCGTGAAGCTCTTGAGCCGCGGCACGACGCCGGCCGGCGTGACCTGGCCGCCCGGCGACACGACGGTGATCTTGTCGCCCTCATGCACGCCCAGCAGCCGCGCCATCTCCGCGCCGATGACGATGTTCCACTCGCCCGGCTTCAGCCGCGCGTAGGCCGTGTCCCGGAGCTGCGCGCCCAGGCCGGTGACGGTCGCTTCCTCGGCCGGCGAGATGCCGCGGATGATGGCGCCGCGCATGTCCTCGCCGCGGGCGATCAGGCTCTGGCTGACGATGAAGGGCGCCGCGCCGATGACCTGCGGGTTCTGCCGCGCCTTGGCGGCCGTGGCCTGCCAGTCCGGCAGCGCCTGGCCCGAGTAGTTCAGCAGCTCGACGTGGGCGATGACGTTGAGCATGCGGTCGCGCACTTCCTTCTGGAAGCCGTTCATCACCGACAGCACGACGATCAGCGCCATGACGCCCAGCGCGATGCCGATCATCGACACGCCGGAGATGAAGCTGATGAAGCGGTTGCGCCGCCCGCCGCGCCCGGCGCGGGTGTAGCGCCAGCCGACCTGGAGTTCAAACGGCAAGGGCATGGGGCGGTGCGAAGGCGGGCTGCATGGGGCCGGGATGGTAACTGGCGGCCCGTGCCGACAATGTCGGACAGCATCGCCTGGAACCTCCATGAGCCTTCGTCATTCTCTGATCGCCCTGCTGTGCGCCACGCTGGCGCTGCCGGCCTCCGCCACGCCCGACCTCGTCATCCTCGTGCGCCATGCGGAACGCGCCGCCGAGCCCGCGGCCGACCCCGGCCTCACGCCGGCCGGCGAGCAACGCGCGCAGGCCCTGGCGCGGGCGCTGGCCGATGCGCATGTCAGCGCCATCGTGACGACGCAGTTCCGCCGCACACGCGACACCGCCGCGCCGCTGGCCCGGGCGCTGGGCCTGCAGCCCCAGGTGGTGGAAGCCCGGCGCGGCGACGGCGCGGGCCACATCCGCGACGTGGCGGACGCGGTGCGCGCGCTCAGCGGCACGGTGCTCGTCGTGGGCCACAGCAACACCGTGCCGGCCATCCTGGCGGCATTGGGCGGGCCGGTCGTGCCTGAACTGTGCGAAGGCAGCTTTCAGCACGCGTTCGTGCTCAGGCCAGGCGCGCGGCCCGCGTTGCTGCGCCTGTCGTATGGCGAAGCGGGCGCCGCGCCGACGGCAGCCTGCCAGTGACCCGGCTCAGACGACCAGCAGCGCGCGGAAGTCGTTGACGTTGGTGAAGCTGGGCCCGGGCACCAGCAGGTCGCCCAGCGGCGCGAAGAAGCTGGCGCTGTCGTGGGCGTCCAGCAGCGCCTGCGCGTTCAGCCCCAGCGCGCGGGCGCGGGCCAGACTGGTGGGCGTCAGCAGCGCGCCGGCATGCGGGCCGACGCCGTCGATGCCATCGGTGTCCGCCGCCAGCGCGTAGACGCCGGGCTCGCACTGCAGCGCCATCGCGCAGCCGAGCAGGAACTCGGTGGCCCGGCCGCCCTTGCCGGGCGGCCGGGCGGCGCTGACGCTCACCGTCGTCTCGCCGCCGGACAGGATCACGCAGGGCTTCGCGAACGGCGCGCCGCGGCGGGCCACGGCCCGGGCCAGTGCCGCGTGCACGCCGCCGACGACGCGCGATTCACCCTCGATCTCGTCGCTGAGGATGTGCGCCGCGATGCCTTGCGCGCGCGCTGCGGCCGCCGCCGCCTCCAGGCTCAGCTGCGGCGTGGACAGCATGACCAGGTCGTGGCCCGCAAAGCGCGCGTCGCCGGGCTTGGGCGTCTCGAACGCACCGGACTCCAGGCCCGCACGGGCGGCCGGCGGCAGCTCGATGCGGTAGCGGCGGCAGATGGCCAGCGCGTCGGCGCAGGTGCTCGCGTCAGCCACCGTGGGGCCGGAGGCGATGATGGCGGGGTCGTCGCCCGGCACGTCGCTGATCGTCAGCGTCAGCACCCGGGCCGGCGCGCAGGCCGCCGCCAGGCGCCCGCCCTTGATGGCGGACAGGTGCTTGCGCACGCAGTTCATCTCGCCGATGGCCGCGCCGCTGTGCAGCAGCGCGCGGTTGACGGCCTGCTTGTCGGAAAGCGTCAGCCCCGGCGCCGGCAGGCTCATCAGCGCGGAGCCGCCGCCCGAGATCAGGCAGATGACGAGGTCGTCGGCCGTGAGGCCGCGTGTGAGCGCGAGCAGCCGCTCGCTGGCGGCCAGGCCGGCGGCGTCAGGCACCGGGTGGGCGGCCTCGACGACCTCCAGACGGCGCGGCTTGTAGCCCGGCGGCACGTGGCCGTAGCGTGTGATGACCAGGCCCGACAGTGGCGCATCGGCCGGCCAGGCGGCCTCCAGCGCCTGCGCCATCGCGCCGCCCGCCTTGCCGGCGCCCAGCACCAGCGTGCGGCCGTTCGGAGGCGGTGGCGGCAGGTGCGCGGCGAGCACGCGGCCCGGCAGCGCGCTCGCCACGGCCACGTCGTAGAGATGAAGCAACAGGGGGCGCGGGTCCACGGCGGTCTTGCAGGCAGGCTGAGGTGCGGCGACTGTAAACGTCGGCGGCCAGGAAAACGTCGCCCCGGGAACCGGCAAGCTGCAAAGAAAAAGGCCAGCCCGAAGGCTGGCCCGTCGTGGTGCGTCCGGCGCTTCAGGGCAGCGGCTGGGCCACGGCGCTCTGCGCGTTGATGAAGCCCCAGCCGTCCAGGAACGTCCAGCCCGCGCCGATGCGGTTGGCCAGCGTGCCGGAGAACGTCGAGCCGTCGGCCAGCGTGCCGGTGAAGGTAATGCCTCCCGCAGCCAGCGTGCCCTCGGGCAGGCGCGTCACGGAGCCGGCCAGGTCGCCGGAGTTGGCGGCGAGCGTGGTGCCGGTCGGCGGCGAACTGGAGGAGCGCTGCACCGCACGACCCACGCCGAAGCGCAGCGTCTGGCCACCGGTGAAGGTGCCGCCCGCGAAGTCCAGCTTCAGGCCGTAGAACTGGCCGGTGACGGACGGCGACGGCGCCTGGTTCAGGTTGGTCGCCGTGACGCTGCCCGCAGCGACGGTGCTGCTGCTGCTGACGACGAACGGCTGGCCGGCCGTGCGCGTGTCGAACACCAGGCCCGGCGTGCTGAACACGCTGACGTTGCCGCCACCCGGGTTGCCGTTGACGCCGTTGAACGTGATGCTGGTGATGGCGCTCGTGCCGGTGTAGGAGACGCTGAAGGCGTTGCGGTCGGTGCGCGCGGCGGCGGAGTTGTCGCCAACCAGCGTCACCGTCACCTTGCCGCGGTTCGTCGTGATGGCCTGCGCCGTGGACGAGTACGGGTCCAGGTCATGCGCGAAGGCGCTGCGCTGCAGCATCGTGCGCATCTGCGCCGGTGTCACCGAGCCGGGGCCGCCCTTGGCCTGCAGTACCAGCGCGGCGATGGATGCGGCGGTCGGTGCGGCGGCGCTGGTGCCGAAGAAGTTCGGGAAGGTGTCCAGGTCGCGGTTGGTGTCGGACGTGAAGAAGGTGGTGTTGCCACCGTCCATCGCCGCCATCTCGGGCTTCAGGCGGATCTGCTGGGCCTCGGGGATGCGCTGGTTGTTGCGGTCCCAGACGATACGCACCGGGCCGGTGGACGAGAAGTCCTCCGGGATGTTGGGGCGGAACGGGCTGTAGGCCGCCACACCATTGGCACCCGCGGCCGAGTTGTGGCCGTAGGTGACGGGCGTGCTGTACGAGAAGTACTCGGCCGGCGCGCCGGTGGAGCCGTTGGTGGAGGCCACCATCTTGTAGCGCAGGCGGCTGGCGGGCTGCGGCGCGGTCGGGATGCTGGCGCGCGAGATGACGAGCTGGACCTGGCTGGTCGTGACCGAGGTCGGGAACGTGATCGACGCCGGCAGCTCCGCCGGCCGGTTGGTCGCGATGTTGTTCTCGCAGGCGCAGCCCAGGTAGGCACCCGTGGTCGGGTGGAAATAGAGCATGTTGAAGTCGGTCGTCATCTGCGAGACGCCCGTGCCCTGGTTCACCGTCGCGACGAACGTGCCCAGATCGCCGTTGTAGCCGGTGACCTTGATCGTGTACGTGCCCGACTGCGGCGCGAAGAAGTTGAAGTTCTCGCTGGTGCCGGTGTCGTTGGTGGACAGCGTCGAGCCGTCCGGCTGGATGACGGTGACGATGACGTCGAGGTTGCCCGCGCCGCCGATCGTCGAGTCGCCGCGCACGTCGACGACGTACTGCGTGCCGGCCGTGGCGTTGAACGTGAAGGTCGGTGCCGACGTGGACGTGGTCAGCTGGCCGGTGGTCTGGATGACCTGCGCGCCCAGCGCCGTGGGCGTCACGTCGTACGGGTCGTCCCACTGCATGACCATGCGCAGCTGGCGGCTGGTGCCCAGCGTCAGCGTCTGCGCGATGTCCTGGCCGCCATCGGTGCGGAAGTTGTGGAAGCCGCCGGCATACAGCTCCGTCGGCACGCCGCTCAGGTTGATGTTGGTGCCGGCCGTAGCGTTGGCGTCGGCGGGCACGTAGCGGAAGTCGGACGCGTAGCCTTGCGTGGGCGCCGTGTTGCCGGCCGAGGAGAAATAGGACACGCCCAGCGCGGTCACGTCATCCACCGCCTGCGCAATGATGGTGTCGGCGAACATGCCTTCGTTGAAGTACTGCACGTCATCCACGATGATCTGCGCGGCGAAGTCGGGCCTGGAATTCGGCAGGCCCTGCACGCCGGCGAGCGCGCGGATGTTGTTCGCGAACGAGACGTCGCCGTTGAAGGCCGACGCAAAGCCCAGACGGGCCTTGGGGGCCATGTCGTGGATGAGTTGCAGCATCGCACGGCCTTCGTCGCCACCTGCGGTGCCGGACTCTTCGAGCACCTCCACGGGCATCGTGTTGCCGCAGGGGTTGCCTGCACCCGGCAGGTCGCAAGTCGCGATGTCGTTGGCCGCCTTGATGGTGGCGGTCGAGTTGTTGTAGGAGTCGCTCAGCACGCCGACGGTGATGCCGGTGCCGTTGATGTTGGCCGGCAGCTGATCGACGCGGTGCTGCACCACGCCCTGCTGCGTGACGGCGCCGACGTTGGTGATCGGGCGATTCACGCCGTGCACGGCGCGCACGCCCGGCAGCTTGGCCAGCGCGGCCAGCTGGCTCTCGGGCACGTAGCCTTCGATGACGCCGGCGCGGTACCGGGCGTCTTCCGCCGTGACGACCATGAACGCGAGCGAGCGCGCCTGGTTCTTGATCAGGTCGTGGCGGTAGCGGCCGTCGACGAGGACGTTCACGAGCACGCGGCCTTGCGCGTCGCGGATCAGGCTGCTGCTCGTGTCGAAGGTCAGCATGCCGCTGTCGGACAGGCTGCGGTTGAGCGAGCCCTTCAGGCCGGTGGCGCGGTCGGCGAGCTGCTGCTTCACCACCTCACCCAGGCCGGAGCCGAGCTTGGCGGGCACGGCCGGCGCGGCATTCAGCGGGCCGGCAAACACGGTCAGCAGGCCCAGCGGCCACCAACGGGCCGCGAGCACGCACAGATTGCGAGTGGACTTGTTCATTGCAGAACTCCCAGGGAGAAAACGGTCAACGGTTGAACGCCCCCGCGATGCGCAACGGCGGCGGCCACGGGCCTGCCAGCACGGGCTCGCGAGGGTGCCCGAGGTGGGGTCAGTCGCGGCGGCGGCGCGCCAGCACGAGCAGGCCGCCAGCGGCCAGCAGCAGCATGGACGACGGTTCCGGCACGGCGCTCAGCGTGTCGACGCCCGAGAGCTGGATCGTGTAGGTGCCGCTGTCGGCGAAGAAGGTGCCGTCGGAGAAACCGCTGAACGTGGCCGGCTGCAGGCCGCTCGCCGCGTAGCGGATGTCGGTGCTCAGCCCGCTCGCGAACAGCAGCTGGTTGACCGAGTTGACCGGGTCGTAGCCGCTCTGCGAGACGCCCAGGTAGTAGTAGCCGGCCGTCAGCGACGCAATGCCGGCCAGCGACGGCAGCGTGGACTGGCCACCCGCGGCGTCGTCGTTCAGCGCCACCGGTGCGCCGGCGAGCGTCAGCAGGAACAGCTGCGGGTCGAACAGCGTGCCGCTGGCGTCGGCCGTGGCGGCGAACGTGACCGGGTTCGAGATGTGGATCAGGTACAGGTCGGCGTCGATGGACGACAGCACGCTGCCCGAGATGGCCGTGAGGCTCTGCACCGGGCCGGTGGACGTCGTGTTCTGTGCCGTGGCCAGCGTCTGGCCGGCATCGCCGCTCTCGGTGACGGTGATGGCGCCCGCTTGGCCGGCCAGGCACGCGGCGGCGACGGCCAGGGCTGCTGGCGCGAATCGCCGAATGCACGACCCGATGACGGTGGAAATCTGCTTCACGGTAGCCCCTCGAAAATGAGATGTGGTTCTCGTACCGCACGGCTTGTGGCCGGGCAGCGTTTGTGAAGAGATTTATCCCACGGCCCCTCGCGGGCCAGCAGAGGGTCTACGCGAGCCACCCCCGCGACCCCGGGGGTCGCTTTACCTCGCAGCAACATGCCGCCGCGGACGCTACGGTGCCAGCGCCCAGCGGCCGATCAGCGCGCGCTCGTCCTCGGTGAGGCCCGTCGCGTTGTTCAAGGGCATGGCGCGCTGCACGACGACCTGCTGGTGGATCTGCGCCTTGTGCGAGATCAGGCCTTCGGCGCTGTCCAGCCGCACGCCCTTCTGCGCGGCCTCGCCGCTGTGGCAGGCCGCGCAGCGCTGTGCGGCGATGGCCTGCACCTGCGCCAGCGACACCGGCGGCGCCGCAGCGGCCACCGGTTGCGGCTGCGGCGCCATCCAGGCGATGAGGCCGCCCAGCAGCACGAGCGCCAGTACCACAGCGCTCCAGGCATTGACGCCCTTGTGCCGCTTCACGAAGAAGATGCGGATGGCCACGCCGGCGGCCATCAGCACGCACAGCACGGCCCAGTTGTGCGGGTGCTGGTGCAGCATGCCGTAGTGGTTGCTGAGCATCGCGATCAGCACCGGCAGCGTGAAATAGGTGTTGTGCACGCTGCGCTGCTTGCCGCGCTGGCCGTGGATGGGGTCGACCTTGTCGCCGGCGCGCATCTGCGCGATGACCTTCTTCTGGCCCGGGATGATCCAGTGCGCGACGTTGGCCGTCATCATGGTGGCGAGCGTGGCGCCGACGATGAGGAAGGCCGCGCGGCCGGCGAACAGCTGGCAGGCCAGCCAGGCGGCGAAGACGACGAACACCGCCACCACGGCCATCACGCGGCCGTCGTTGCCGATGGCGCCGTCCTTCGTGCGCCCCAGCGTCTGGCAGGCGATGTCGTACACGGCCGTGCCCACGACCAGGAAGCCCAGCGCTGCCGCCACCGCCTGCCACGGCGCGCCCCAGGCATGCACGCGGGCATCGATCAGCATCTGGCTGGCGTTGCACAGGTACAGCGCCACGAACAGCGCAAAGCCGCTCATCCACGTCCAGTAGCTCTCCCAGTAGAACCAGTGCAGGTCCTTCGGCAGGTTGCCCGGCGCCACCATGTACTTCTGCGGGTTGTAGAAGCCGCCGCCATGCACGGCCCACAGCTCGCCGTCCACGCCCTTGGCCTTGGTGTCGTCCGCCGTGGGCTTGACGAGGTGGTTGTCCAGCCAGACGAAGTAGAACGACGCGCCGATCCAGGCGATGACGGTGATGACGTGCAGCCAGCGCAGCAGCAGGTTGGCCCAGTCGAACAGGTAGATGTCCATGACGCGGTGGTACTTGCGTGGCCCCACCACGGCGGGTGCTGTGAGGCCCAAGGGTCGCGTCTGCAAGTCCTGCCGGACCGACACCGCTGCGACTGGGCGCGAGTGTATGCAGCCCACCGTCGCGGGGCCGCCACGGCGAGGGGCCGGGACTGCCTTCATGTCACCGGATGGGCCAAGAAAGGCGAACGCCGCGGCATCCCTTCAGAATCCGCCCATGCCTGACCGCCAAGCCCTTGTGCACCTGCCCGCCTGCGCCGTGCTGGCGCTGGCGCTGCTGGCCGCGCCGCCCGCCCGCGCCCAGGAGCCGGCGGTGGTGCGCCTGGGCACCAACGTCGAACGCAGCTATTTCCCGCCCGCCGAGGCGCTGCTGCGCAAGGCCTATGCGTCGCTGGGCCTGCAGGTCGAGTTCCTGCCCTGGCCCCTGCTGCGCACGCAGGCGGAGCTGCGCAACGGCCGGCTGGACGGCGTGGCGATGCGGTCGGACGTCTACTTCGAGCAGACGCCCTTCCTGCGCCGCGTCGACGTGCCGCTGCTGCAGCTGCAGGTGTTCGCCTACGCACGGCCGCCCTGCCCGCAGGCGCTCACGCCCGAAGAGCTGGGCAAAAACCGCGTCAGCTACCAGCGCGGCATGGTGGCCGCCGAAGCGCTGGTGCCCGAGGCGGCGCGCGTGCCGGCCAACACGCCCAGCGATGCCTTCCTGAACCTGGGCGCGGGCGCGGCCGACTACGCGCTGGTGCTGACCACTGCGTGGATGGCCGAAGTGCCGGTGGACACACGCCAGGGCGCGATCTGCCGCATCCCCACGCCGCTGACCCGCAACCAGCTCTTCCACGGCGTGCACGAGTCGCGCGCGGCCTGGGTGGCGCCGCTGGAGCAGGCACTGCGCCGCATGCGCGACCGCGGCGAGATCCAGCAGGCCTGGGCCGACTACGAACGCCAGATCGGCGCCGACAACAACCGCCTGCAGGCCCGGCCGGGCCGCAGCCTGGTCGTCACGCCGGCAGCGCCAGGATCTGCGCCAGCACGGCCACCGCAATGACGGCCGGCTGCTTGCCCACCACGCCGGGCACGCCGATGGGGCAGACCACCTGGCGCCATTCGGCCTCAGCGAAGCCGCGCGCCTCCAGCCGCTGACGGAAGCTCGCCCACTTGGTGCGGCTGCCGATCAGGCCGATGAAGGCCAGGTCCTGCCGCTCGCGCTGGCGCTTCAGGCAGGCCACGACGATGTCGAAGTCCTCGGCATGGTTGTGGCTCATGACGAGCACGGCCGAGCCGGGTGCGAGGTCGCGCACCGCGTCGGCCGGCTGCTCGCAGACCTCCTGGCGCCAGCCGCGCGCGGGCGGCTCGGCCGGGAACTGCGCCTGGCGGCTGTCGATCCAGTGCAGCGCCAGCGGCAGGTCGCGCGCGATGTGCGCGATGGCCTGGCCGATGTGACCGGCGCCGAACAAGGCCAGCGGCCGCCCGGCCACCTCGGGCAGCAGGCGGGCCACATCCTCACCCGCTGCAACGCGCCGGAACTGCAGCCACACGACGCCGCCGCAGCACTGGCCCAGGCTGGGCCCGAGCGGGTAGCGCACCTCGTCGTCCAGCCCGCCGCCTGACAGCGCCGCGCGGGCGCGGGCGATGGCGTCGAACTCCAGATGCCCGCCGCCCACCGTGCCCCGCACGCCACCGGCCGCCACCGTCATCCACGCGCCCACCTCGCGCGGCACGCTGCCGGCCGTGCGCGAGACGGTGACGAGGATCAAGTCCGCGCTCACAGCGGTTCGGGCCGAGCGCCGGTCCGCCCCCCGGCTGGCCTGCGTTCAGCCAGGCCAGGCTGGGCGAGGCGTGTCACGTCAGCTGCCACGGTAAGTGGAGTACGCCCAGGGCGAGGCCAGCAGCGGCACGTGGTAGTGCGAGCCCTCGTCGGCCACGCCGAAGTCCAGCGGCACTTCGTCCAGGAAGGCCGGCTGCGGCAGGACCTGGCCCAGGCTGCGGAAATAGCCCGCCACCTCGAACACCAGCCGGTAGCGGCCAGCCCGGAACTCCGCGCCCTCCAGCAACGGGCCGTCGGCGCGGCCATCGGCGTTCAGGGTCACGCTGCGCAGCCACTGCGGGCCTTCGGCGTCGAGCCGGTACAGCCGCACGGCCATGCCCGCGGCGGGGCCGCCGTGGGCGGTGTCCAGCACATGTGTCGTCAATTTGCCCATGGGAACTCCGAGGCGCTTTCGTGGTTGGCTTGAGGCAAAGTGTAGGGATGAGCACTCCCCGCTATCCCCGCGACCTGGTCGGCTACGGCGAAACCCCACCGCAGGCGCAGTGGCCCGGCAACGCCCGGGTGGCCGTGCAGTTCGTGCTGAACTACGAGGAAGGCGGCGAGAACTCGGTGCTGCACGGCGACGCCGGCAGCGAGCAGTTCCTGTCGGAAATGTTCAACCCGCCCAGCTTCCCGGCGCGGCACCTGAGCATGGAAGGCATCTACGAATACGGCTCCCGCGTGGGCGTGTGGCGGCTGCTGAAGGAATTCGAGCAGCGCGCGTTGCCGCTGACCGTGTTCGGCGTGGGCATGGCGCTGGAGCGCTGCCCGGACGTGACGCAGGCCTTCGTCGAACTGGACCACGAGATCGCCTCGCACGGCTGGCGCTGGATCCACTACCAGGGCGTGGACGAGGCCACCGAGCGCGCCCACATGGCCCAGGCCATGGCCTCGCTGCAGCGCCTGACGCTGGGCCGCGACCCCCACGGCCTGGGCTGGTACACCGGCCGCGACAGCCCCGCCACGCGCCGGCTGGTGGCCGACTTCGGCGGCTTCGAGTACGACAGCGACTACTACGGCGACGACCTGCCGTTCTGGCTGCAGGTCCGCAAGACCAGCGGCGAGCTGGCGCCGCACCTCGTCGTGCCCTACACGCTGGACTGCAACGACATGCGCTTCGCGCTGCCGCAGGGCTTCAGCCACGGCGAGCCGTTCTTCGAGTACCTGAAGGACACGTTCGACGTGCTCTACGCCGAGGGCGCCGACAGCCCGAAGATGATGAGCATCGGCATGCACTGCCGTCTGCTCGGCCGACCCGGGCGCCTGCGCGCGCTGCAGAAGTTCCTCGACCACATCGAGGCCCACGACCGCGTGTGGGTGTGCCGGCGGCTGGACATCGCGCGGCACTGGAAAACCACCCACCCCTTTGACGCCAGGACGGCTTTCGTCTGGGAATGATGACCCTCCCCCAACTCAACGCCGCGAGCGTGGCCGAGTTCGTCGCGCTGCTGGACGGCACCTACGAACACTCGCCCTGGATCGCCGAACGCGCCGCCGCCGCGCGGCCCTTCAAGACCCTGGCTGCCCTGAAGGTCGCGCTGGCCCGCGTGGTGCGCGAGGCCAGCGTCGATGAACAACTGGGCCTCATCCGCGCCCACCCGGAACTCGCCGGCAAGGCGGCCGTGGCCGGTGAGCTGACGGCCGAATCGACGAACGAGCAGCTCAAGGCCGGCCTGACCGCCTGCACGCCCGAGGAGTTCGCGAAGCTGCAGCAGCTCAACGCCAAGTACAACGATCGCTTTGGTTGGCCTTTCATCCTTGCTGTTCGTGGCCCACGCGGCACGGGCTTCACGCGGCAGGAAATCATCGCCACCTTCGAACGCCGGCTGCGCGCGCACCCGGACGTGGAGCGGGCCGAGTGCCTGCGGCAGATCCACCGCATCGCCGAGATCCGGCTGAACGACAAGTTCGGCGCCAGGCCCGAACTGGGCGAGCAGCTGTGGGACTGGGCCGCGGCACTGGCCACGCACAGTGACACCGACGAATTCCTGACCTGCACCTATGCGACACCGGCACACACCGCCGTCGCGGCGCAGTTGCTGGCCTGGATGCGCGACTGCGGCTTCGACGAGGTCGGCCGCGATGCGGTCGGCAATGTCGTGGGCATCTACCACGGCACCGGCGATCCTGCGACTGAACAACGCCTGCTGACCGGCAGCCACTACGACACCGTGCGCCGCGCCGGCCGCTTCGACGGGCGACTGGGCCTGTTCGTGCCGATGCTGGTGGTGCGCGAACTGCACCGCCAGGGCAAGCGCCTGCCCTTCGGGCTGGAGGTCGTCGGCTTCTCGGAAGAGGAGTGCCAGCGCTTCCCGGCCGATTTCCTTGCGTCCAGCGCGCTCATCGGCGCCTTCGCCCCCGCCTGGCTGGACCGCACCGACGCCGCGGGCATCACGCTGCGCGACGCCATGCAGGCGGCCGGCCTGCCGGGCACGGCGGAGGCCATCGCCGCGCTCAAGCGTGACCCGGGCCGCTACCTCGGTTTCGTCGAAGTCCACATCGAGCAGGGGCCCGTGCTGGACAGCCTGGATCTGCCGCTGGGCATCGTCACCAGCATCAACGGCAGCCGCCGCTACACCGGCGAGATCGTGGGCCTGGCCAGCCACGCCGGCACCACGCCCATGGGCCAGCGACGCGACGCGGCGGCGGGCGTGGCCGAGCTGATCCTGTTTGCCGAGCAACGTGCGGCGTCAGTGCCCGATGTGGTGGCGACGGTCGGCATGCTGGACGTGCCCTCGGGCTCCATCAACGTCATCCCCGGCCGCTGCCGCTTCAGCCTGGACCTGCGCGCGACCACCGACGCGGCCCGCGACGCACTGGACGCCGACGTGCGCGCCAAGCTCGACGAGATCTGCCAGCGCCGCGGGCTGAGCTTCACGCTGCAACCCACGCTGGCGGCCAACGCCGCGCCCAGCGATCCGACGTGGCAGTCGCGCTGGGAGGCCGCGGTCGCCGAGCTGGGCCTGCCCGTGCATCGCCTGCCGTCAGGCGCCGGGCACGACGCGATGAAGGTGCACGAACTGCTGCCGCAGGCCATGCTGTTCGTGCGCGGCGGCAACGGCGGCATCAGCCACAACCCGCTGGAGTCGGTGACGGTGGATGACGCGGAGTTGGCGATACAAGCGTTCGCCAGCCTGCTGGAAATATTACGCGCCGCGTAATAAACTCGTGGCATGTTGCAGTCCTTCAGGTGCCGGGACACGCAAGCCTTGTTCGAGGGCAAACCGCCCCGCCGCTTCAAGGCCTTCGCCACGGTCGCGGAGCGCAAGCTGGCCCAGCTGGACGCCGCACAGACGCTGGAGTTCCTCAAAGCGCCGCCCGGCAATCGCCTGGAGGCGCTGAGAGGTGATCGGCAGGGCCAGCACAGCATCCGCATCAACGATCAATGGCGGCTGTGCTTCCGCTGGACCGCCGCCGGCCCCGAGGATGTGGAGATCGTGGACTACCACTGAAGGAATCGACCCATGAGCCGCCCTGTCAACCGCATGCGCCCCGTGCACCCGGGCGAAGTGCTGCGCGAGGACTACCTCGCCGAGCTCGGCCTGAGCGCCAACGCGCTGGCCGTCGCGCTGGGCGTGCCGGCCACGCGCATCCACGAGATCATCAAGGAGCGCCGCGCCGTCACGGCCGACACTGCCGCGCGGCTGGCCCGCTACTTCGGTGGCGACGCGGCGTCGTGGCTGGCGCTGCAGGCCCAATACGATCTGAAGACCCTGGCCACGCTGGACGACATCGAGCGTCACGTGGTTTCCCGAGACGCACTGGCTGCCTGAGTTCATGCACGACCTGGATTCCTCCATCACCGCCCGCTTCGACGACCAAGTCCGCTTCCTGCAGCAGCTCGTCCGCATCCCCACCGACACCCCGCCCGGCAACAACGCGCCGCACGCGGACCGCACGGCCGAGCTGCTGACCGAACTCGGCTTCGAGGTCGAGAAGCACGCCGTGCCGGCGGCCGACGTGCAGGCCGCCGGCATGCAGTCCATCACCAACCTGATCGTGCGCCACCGCTTCAGCGAAGGCGGCCCGACGATTGCGCTGAATGCGCATGGCGACGTGGTGCCTCCCGGTGAAGGCTGGGTGCATGACCCCTACGGCGCCGAGATTGATGCCGGCAAGCTGTATGGCCGCGCGTCGGCCGTCAGCAAAAGCGACTTCGCGACCTACACCTTCGCGCTGCTGGCGCTGAAGCAGTCGGGCTTGCCGCTGAAGGGTGCCGTCGAGCTGCACTTCACCTACGACGAAGAATTCGGCGGCGAGCTGGGCCCGGGCTGGCTGCTCAGGCAAGGCCTGACGAAGCCCGACTACCTGATCGCCGCCGGCTTCAGCTACCAGGTCGTCACGGCCCACAACGGCTGCCTGCAGATGGCGGTGACGCTGCACGGCCTGGCCTCGCATGCGGCCTATCCGAGCACGGGCATCGACGCGCTGCAGGCCGCAACGAAGCTGCTGGCCGCGCTGTACGCGCACAACGACGTGCTGAAGACGCGCCGCTCCGACGTGGCAGGCATCACCCACCCCTACCTGAACGTGGGCCGCATCGAGGGCGGCAGCAACACCAACGTCGTGCCCGGCAAGGTGGTGCTGAAACTGGACCGCCGCATGATTCCCGAGGAAGACCCGGTCGCCGTCGAGGCCGAAGTGCGGGCCTTGATCGAAGCCGCCGTCGCGCAGAGCCCCGGCGTGAAGCTGGACATCCAGCGCCTGCTGCTCGCCCACGCCATGAAGCCCCTGCCCGGCGCCGCGCCGCTGGTGGCCGCGCTCCAAAAGCATGGCGAGGCGGTGTTCGGCGAGCCCATCCCGACCTCGGGCACGCCGCTGTACACCGACGTGCGCCTGTACACCGCGCACGGCATCCCGGCCGCCATCTACGGCGCCGGGCCGCGCACGGTGCTGGAAAGCAATGCCAAGCGGGCCGACGAGCACCTGGTGCTCGACGACCTCCAACGCGCCACGCAGGTGGTGGCGCGCGCGCTCGCCGAGCTGCTGACCACCTGACCGTCAGGTCTTTTAGGCGGCCAACGCGGCGTTGACCATGTCGACCAGACCCGTCAAGCTGCTCTGGCCCCAGCCCGTGTTGATACCAGCCACGGTCCGGTCGCGCCGCAGCACCACGGTATAGGGCAGGTAGTTTGGTGCGCTGAAGGCCGCACCGACCTTCTTGTCAGGGTCGTAGGTCATCTGGACATGGACCGCATCGACCATGGCGCGGTGCAACCGGACAAAGACCCTGCGCTCCTCCGTGTTGACCGATGCCACGTGCAGCCTGTCACCGCCGACCTGCTGAAGCCGGTCCAAGTAAGGAAACTCCTCACGGCACGGGCCGCACCAGGATGCCCAGAAGCTGACGACCACGACCTTGCCGGCATGGTCTGACAGCTTGGGCTCAGCCCCGTCGAGCGTGCGGCCGAGTGGTGCATCGGGCGCCACGCGTTCCAGCAGCGGGCGCTTGGGTTTGTCGTCAGGCTTGTCATCGGCCAGCACGCGCGTCGCGCCGAGTGCCATCAGACCCGCCGCAACGAGCAGGTCGCGTCTGTCGTTCATGTCCATCTCCCTGAAGTTGCCCGGTTATGCGGGACGCCGTGATCTTGCCCACTGGATGCGCCCCCTAGAATCCAGAAATGCCCGCGCTCCTGCACTTCACGCGCGCCCGTGCCCGACGCCAATCCTGGTGGTGGCTGGCCGTGCTCGTGCTGGGCCTACTGGCGCCGGGCATCAGCGCGGCGCTGGCGCATGCACGGGGCGGCGACGCCGCCTGGCAGGACGTCTGCCGCGCACCCACGGCCACCACCGCGGTGAAGCCCAAGCCCATCGAGGCGGCACTGGACCTGCTGGCCAAGGGCCACTGCCCGGCCTGCCACCTCGGCACGGTCGACCTCGCCAGCCCGCCGGTGGCGGTCGCCGAGTTCGCGCTGCGCAACGACCTGGCGCTGCAGGCGCCCGAGCGCTTCTGGACGGCAGCGGTCACCGCCCACGCCTGGCGCCCCGCCAGCGCACGCGCCCCACCCGGGCGGATCTGAGTCTCGCTGACGTGCCGGGCCGAACAGGCCCGGCGACTGCCGCCGCCTCTTGCGGGCCGCGGCCTGGCTCCGATCCCTGCCCACCCCATGAAGAAGACTGCCCTTGCGCGCGCGGCTGCTGCCTGCGCCGCCCTGTCCGCCCTCTCGCTGCTGCCCACCGCGGCCCACGCCTGCGACGACTGCGACTGCGACGACACCCCGGCCGCCGCCCCCCTGCTGCTGGCCGCCGCCGCCACTGACAACGCCGGCGCCGCACCCGCACCTGCGCCGCGCACCCGGCTCGGCCTGGTGCGCGTGCAAGGCGCCGCGCCCAGCTCGCTGCCCACCAACATCCCCACCACCCGCGAGACGGTCACGCGCGAGGAGATCGAGCGCAGCATCAACGCGACCGACTCGGAAGACGCGCTGAAGTACCTGCCCAGCCTGCTGGTGCGCAAGCGCTACATCGGCGACTACAACCACGCCATCCTGTCCAGCCGCGCCTCCGGCACCGGCAACAGCGCGCGCTCGGCCGTCTATGCCGACGGCATCCTGCTGTCCAACTACCTGGGCAACGGCGTGGGCGGCCTGAGCTTCCCGCCGCGCTGGGGCCTGGTCACGCCCGAGGAAATCGAGCGCGTGGACGTGATGTACGGCCCCTTCTCGGCCGCCTACCCGGGCAATTCGGTGGGCGCCGTGGTGGACTACGTGACGCGCATGCCGACCCGGTTCGAGGCCCACGCCAAGGTGGGTGTCGTGTCCCAGCCGTTCGAGCTTTACAACACCAAGACGACCTACCGGGCTTGGGCTGCCAGCGCCTCGCTGGGCGACCGCGCCGGCGACTTCAGCTGGTGGATCAACGTCAACCACACCGACAGCGACGGCCAGCCGCTGACCTTCGCGACGCGGCTGGTCTCCACTGGCGTCACCGGCACGGCGGGCACGCCCGTCACTGGCGCGGTGCCCGGGCTGAACAACGCCAACCAGCCCTGGCTGCTGCTCGGCTCGGCCACGCAATACAACACGCGCCAGGACCACCTGAAGATCAAGCTGGCCTACGACCTGAGCCCCAGCGTGCGTGCCAGCTATGTGCTGGGCTTGTGGCACAACGATTCGGACGGCAACTCCGCGAGCTACCTGCGCAACGCGGCGGGCCAGCCGGTGTACTCGGGCGCCATCAACATCGACGGCAAGCAGTACGCGGCCCCCACCGGCGGCGATTTCGCGCTGACCCGCGAGAAGCTGCAGCACGTCATGCACGGCCTGTCGGTCAAGAGCCGCACCGGCGGCGAGTGGGACTGGGAGCTGGCCGCCAGCCTCTACGACTACCAGAAGGACGACAAGCGCCAGAACGCTGCTGCCAACCCGCAGCCGGGCGCCTGGACCGGCGGCGCGGGCACGCTGGCCGACGGCAGCGGCACCGGCTGGCACACGCTCGCGGCCAAGGGCATCTGGCGCCCCGTGGGCACGGCGCACGTCGTGGACTTCGGCCTGCAGCAGGACAGCTACCAGCTCAGCTACCTGACCTCCAACATCACCGGCAACTACCTGCAGGACGGCCCCGGCACGCTGGCCAACAACGTGCAGGGCAAGACCCGGCTGCAGGCCGCCTACGCGCAGGACGCCTGGCTGCTGAACGCGGACTGGAAAGCCGTCGTGGGCCTGCGCGCCGAGCACTGGCAGGCCTTTGACGGCCGCACGGACTTCTCGGCCACGGCCGGCCAGAGCTACCCGTCCCGCAGCGAGGCCTTCCTGTCGCCCAAGGCGGCGCTGTCCTGGCAGGCGGCGGCGGACACGGTGCTGAAGGCCTCGGTGGGCCGCGCGGTGCGCATGCCCACGGTGAGCGAGCTCTACGGCGCCACGGCGACAACCAACTCGAAGTACATCAACGACCCCAACCTCAAGCCCGAGAAGTCGTGGACGGCCGAGCTGAGCGCCGAGCAGGGCTGGGGTGCATGGCAGTCCCGCGTGACGCTGTTCGCCGAGACGACGCGCGATTCGCTGTACTCGCAGACCACGTTCGACCCCGTCGCCAACCTCAACATCAGCCGCGTGCAGAACGTCGACCGGATCGGCACCACCGGCCTGGAAGCCACGCTGGGCGCGGCGGACTGGGGGCTCAAGGGGCTGGACCTGTCCGGCAGCCTCACCTACACCGACTCCAAGATCAAGGCCAACACCGGCTTCGTCGCGACGCCGGGCGATACGGTGGGCAAGTGGCAGCCCAACATCCCGCGCTGGCGCGCCACCGTGCAGGCCGGCTACCGCTTCAATGCGCAGTGGAGCGCCCACCTGGCCGCCCGCTACAGCGGCCCGCAGTACCGCACGCTGAACAACGCCGACGTGAACGGCTATGCCTACCAGGGCGTCAGCAAGTACGCGACGGCCGACCTGCGCGTGCTGTGGAAGATCGACCGCCAGTGGAGCGCCGCGTTCGGCGTGGACAACCTGAACAACGACAAGTACTGGAACTTCCACCCCTACCCGCAGCGCAGCTACACCGCTGAGCTGAAGTTCGACCTGTGAGGACCCTCGCCATGAAGCACCTGCCCCTTTTCGCCCTGCTGCTGGCCGCCGGCGCGGCGTCGGCCCACGTCACGCTGGAGCAGCCCGCCGCGCCGGCCGGCAGCAGCTACCGCGCCACCTTCAAGGTCGGCCACGGCTGCGATGGCGCCGCCACGACCGTGGTCGTCGTCACGCTGCCCGAAGGCCTGCGCGGCGCCAAGCCCATGCCCAAGGCCGGCTGGACGCTGACGACCACACGCCGCCCGCTCAAGGCCCCCTACGAGAGCCACGGCAAGCCCGTCACCGACGAACTGGCCGAAGCGCGCTGGACGGCCAACAGCGAGGCCGACTACCTGCAGGACGCCTGGTACGACGAGTTCGTCGTGCGTGCCAGCCTGCCGGCCGAGCCCGGCGAGCTGTGGTTCGCGGTGCGCCAGCGCTGCACCGAGGGCGAATGGAACTGGGCCGACAAGCCCAGCGCCGACAACCACAGGCCGCGCGCACCGGCCGTGCGCCTGAGCGTGGTGCCGGCCAGGCCCGCCGCCGCCGAGCACGCGCACTGAGCCTGTCCACGCGCCCGGCAATCCCTCTTCATCCCCTCATGTTCGGCGGCCGTCAGATCAAGCGCCTGGCCTGCTGGATGGCGTGCCTCGCCCTCCTGTGGGGTGCGCTCGCGCCTGTGCTGTCGCACCTGGTGCAGCGCGACGTGCCGGCCGGCTGGGTGGAGATCTGCTCGGTCACCGGCGCCAAGCTGGTGCGTCTGGACGACGGCGCCGCCGCAGACACGGCCGCGCCGGCCGAACCGGCCGAGCGGTCCCGCCTGCATGTCACCACCCACTGCCCCTACTGCTCGCTGCACGTCGATGCGCTGGGCCTGCCGCCGGCAGCGCCTGCGGCGCCGGCCCTGCTGGCGCTGAGCCTGCCGCGGCCCGAGCCGCTGCGGCTGACGCCGCGCACCCCGCGCACCTGGGCCAGCGCCCAGCCCCGCGCCCCGCCACTGAACGCCTGAGCCTCGAACACGGCTGCGCCCGGCGCCGAGGCGCCGGGCCGCGGCATCCCATCGTTCACGCCTGCCGCCCCGGCCCCGGGGCGGCCCTCAGGAGTTCCCTCCCATGCCCTGGATCACACGCGCGTTCCGCGCGATGACACCTGTCGACACCGCCACTCCGCCCCGCACCAAGACGCTGGTCAAGGCACTGGCCACGGCGCTGGCCACCCCCCTGCTGCTGCCCGCCGCCGCCCTGGCCGATGACGCCCCCACCAGCGAACCGCTGGGCCGCGTCGAGGTCTCCGGCGCGCGCGACCGCCTCAAGCTCGACGACACGCCCGCCGCCGCGAGCCGCCTGGGCCTGACCGCCCGCGAGACGCCCGCCACCGTGCAGACGCTGACGCAGGAAGACCTGCAGGTGCGCGGCCTGCGCACCGCGCGCGAGGCCTTCGCCGACATCCCCGGCGCCATCGCCGGCAACGTGCCCGGCAACCCGGCCGCCGTGATGATGCGCGGCTTCTCGGGGAATGCCGTGTCCATCCTGCAGGACGGTGTGCGCGTGTCCACCTCCACCATCGTGCAGCGCGACACCAACAGCTGGCACTTCGACCGCATCGAGGTCATCAAGGGCCCGGCCTCCGTGCTGTTCGGTGAAGGCGCGCTGGCCGGCGCCATCAACAAGGTCACGCGCAAGCCCACGCTGGACGGCATGCATGTCGACGCGCTGGCCAGCTACGGCAGCTTCAACACCCGCACGCTGGCGGCCGGTGCCAATGTGCAACTGTCCGACACGGTGGCCGTGCGCGTGGACGCCAGCCAGTTGCAGTCCGACAGCCTGTACGACGTCGAGCGCAACGCCACCCGCTCGCGCGGCCTGACCGCCAGCGTGCTGCTCAAGCCCAGCGCAGACCTCAGCGTGCTGGTGGCCGTGGACCACTACGCCGACCGCTACGACGGCACCTACCAGGGCGTGCCGCTGGTGCAGGCCGCCGTGGCCAGGGAGCCCAGCCGCATCCTGCAGAGCGCCAACGGCCTGGTCATCGACCGGGCGCTGCGCCACCGCAACTACAACCCCGACGGCGCCTATTCCAGCGCCGACGAGACCACGCTGCGCAGCCGCATCGACTGGCAGCTGGGCCAGGGCTGGGCACTGGGCACCGACCTGACGGCCTACACCGCCGACCGCGCCTTCGTGCTCAGCGACACGCAGACCTTCGTCGCGCCGACCGCGGCCTTGCCTAACGGCAGCTTCTCGCGCACGGTGCAGCGCTTCTATCACGACCACCAGTTCTGGAACGCGCGCTCGGCGCTGTCCAAGACGGGCGAGGTCGGCGGCCTGCGCCACCGCTTCACGGCGGGCGTGGAGGTCAACCACACCGACTTCGCCAGCCTGCGCCAGACCTCACCCGCCAGCGCGCTGGCCGCCGTGGACCCGTACGCGCCCGTCGTCGGCAGCTTCCCGACGGCCGACGCCAGCTACAGCGCCGGCAACGTCAACTTCGACTCCCGGCTGAAGACGACCTCGCTGTTCGCCGAGGACGCGCTGAACCTGAGCCCGCAATGGCTGCTGGTGGCCGGCCTGCGCCGCGACGACATCGAGCTGGCGCGCAGCGTCACCAACTTCAACGCGACGCCCAACACCGTGCAGACGGCCCGCCCGCGCTACCGCCCGCTGTCCTGGCGCCTGGGCAGCACCTACGCGCTGAGCCCGGCCACGTCGGTCTACGCGCAGGTCACGTCCGGCGCGGTGCCGGTGTCGTCCATGCTGACCCAGTCCATCGTCAACACCGGCTTCAAGCTCACCCGGGGCCGCTCGGCCGAGGCCGGCTTCAAGGCGACGACGGCCGACCGCCGCCTGTCGCTGACTGGCGCGGTCTACGCCATCCGCCAGGACGACATCCTGACCCGCGACCCCGCTAACCCTTCGCAGACGGTGCAGGGCGGCCGCCAGTCGTCGCGCGGCGCGGAGCTGAACGGGGCGGCCAGCCTGGGCAGCGCGCTGAGCATGGGGGCCGGCATCGGCGCGGTGGATGCGGTGTACGACCAGCTCATCGAGGCCGGCGGCGCGGTGCGCACCGGCAACCGGCCCATCAACACGCCGGTCACGTCCGCCAACGGCTTCGTCACCTACGCGGTGCCCGGCCTGCCGGTGTCGGTCAGCGGCTTCGTGCACCACGTGTCGGGCTTCTACACGGACACGGCCAACAGCATCCATGTGGACGGCCGCACCACGGTGGACGCGGCCCTGGCCTGGAAGGTCTCGGCCACCACCACGCTGACGCTACGCGGGCGCAACCTGGGCAACGCCTTCTACGGCGAGTACTCGGGCTACCCGACCACCAACGTCTACCTGGGCGCGCCGCGCAGCGTCGAGGTGTCGCTGCTGGCGAGGTTCTGAGCATGCCGCGCCTGCGCGCCTTCATCCTCAAGCTCCACCTCGCGCTGGGCTTGGGCATCGGCGCGCTCTTCGTGCTGCTGGGCCTGACCGGCTCGGCGCTGGTGTTCTACGAGGGGCTGGACGCGGCGCTGCATCCGGCCATCCGCGTGACCACCACCGACCCCGCCCCGGGCTGGGACTCGCTGCTGTGGGACCGCGCGCTGGCCACCGTGCGCTCGCGGTGGCCCGAACGCACGGGCGCCTGGCGCTTCGAGGCCAACGGCGAGCCCGGTGCGCTGGCGGCGCGCTACCAGCCGCCGGGCGGCGGCCACCATGGACAGCGCGTCATGGTGTGGCTGTCGCCCGAGGGCACCGAGGTGCTGCGCGAGGCCGAGTGGGGCGGCTACCTGATGACCTGGCTGTACGACCTGCACATGGCCCTGCTGCTGGGCGACGCGGGCCGCGCCGTCGTCGGCTGGGCGGGCCTGGCCATGGCCGTGCTGCTGCTGTCCGGCCTGTGGGCCTGGTGGCCGCGCGGCAGCCTGGCGCGGGCGCTGCACTTCAAGCGTGACGCCGTGCGCTCGCGGCGCCTGCGCGACATCCACAAGCTCGCCGGCCTGGCGGGGTTGCCGCTGCTGCTGATGCTGGCCGTCACCGGCGTGATGCTGGCGCTGCCGGACGAGAGCAACGCGGTGCTGGCGCGCACCGTCGGTGCGCCCACGAAGGCGCCCCAGGTGCGGTCCCTGGCTGCGGCCGGCGCCCCGGTGCCGCTGGCGCAGGCGTTGGCCCGTGCCCGGGCCGCCTTTCCGCAGGCCCGGCTGGCCTGGGTGGAGTCGCCCGGGGCGGGCAGCGGCGTGATCCTGGTCCGCGTGCAGCAGCCCGGCGACCCGAGCACCCGGTTTCCGCACAGCTATGCCTACGTCGACCAGCACACCGGCGCGCTGCTCGCCACGCGCGACCGCAATGCTTTCGGCACGGCCGATGTCATCAACAACTGGCTGCATCCGCTGCACGACGGCTCGGCGGGCGGCGTGGGCCTGCGCGTGCTGCTGCTGCTCAGCGGCCTGCTGCCGGCGGCGCTGTTCGTCACCGGCGTGTGGCGCTGGCGATGTGTGCGCCGAGCCGCGCAGCGGCATCGCGTCGCCACGTCACCTCGATGAGCCCCGCGCCGGGCTCCCCATGACCGTTTCCTACTTCAACAGAAAGGCTCAACATGCAGATCAAACCCTCACTCGTCGCCGCACTGTGCAGCGCTGTGCTCATCGCCCCCGCTGCTGCACAGCTCGTCGTCAAGGACGCCTGGGTGCGCGCCACCGTGCCGCAGCAGAAGGCCACCGGCGCCTTCATGCAGCTCACCGCGGCGCAGGACAGCCAGCTCGTGTCGGTCAGTTCAGCCGCGGTGCCCGTGGTCGAGGTGCATGAGATGAAGATGCAGGACGGCGTGATGAAAATGCGCCCGCTGCCGTCGCTGTCGCTGCCCGCGGGCAAGGTGGTGTCGCTGACGCCGGGCGGCTACCACGTCATGCTGATGAACCTGAAGCAACAGCTGAAGCCCGGCGATCGCGTGCCGCTGACGCTGGTGATCGAGAACCAGGGCGGCAAGCGGGAGACCGTGGAAGTCACGGCGGAAGTCCGCGCGCTGGGCGCCGCCGCGCCCAAGGCGGACGAGCACGCTGACCACAAGCATTGACGCGGGGCGGCCGGGATCCACAGGTCACATCGGCTGGCTGGCTCACATCGGGTCCGGGGGCTCAGGCAGCAAGTCCGACAGGCTGCCACCGGCCGTCTGCGCGCACGGGCGCTCCCATGAAAAACGCCGCTCTCGCGAGCGGCGTTTCGTCAGTATCAGGCCCTGGAAGTCAGGCCTGACGGCGGCGCCAGGCCAGCAGGCCCAGCACGCCCACGCCCATCAGCAGGACGGTGCTGGGTTCCGGCACGGCCGTGACGTTGCCATACACGCGCAGCGCCACGCCCTGGTTGGTGAAGCCCAGGCTGCGCACGCCCGACGTGAAGTTGCCGTTGACCTCGTTGTTGCCGTTGCGGTAGTAGCCGTTGAACACCAGGCTGCCGGTGGTGGGCAAGGCGCCGTAGGTGATCAGGGACGTCAGGCTGTTGGCGCTGGTGTAGGTGACGCCGTCGGTCGTGCCCTGGATGTTGACCGTGATGCCGACGGTGTTGCTGGACAGGTTCAGCGGGCTGTTGAGCGCGATGCCGGGGGTGGCGCCCGGATTGGTCGGGTCTTCGAACGAGTAGAAGAAGCCGGTGGTGAACGTGCCGCTGGACGTGAAGCTGTAGCTGCCCAGCAGGTTGCTGAACGCGGGCGCCGCAGCACTGACGGTGCCGGTGTTGACGCCACCCCAAACGTAGACGTTGAGCTTCAGGCCCGTGTAGTTCACGCCGGTGTTGTTGTAGGCGAACAGGTCGAAGCCGGTGATCTGCGTCGTGCCGGCGCTCAGCACATAGCCGTCACCCATGAAGGTGTTGGGCGTGCTGCTCGTGGCGGTGATGGTGCCGCCCTGGGAATTCAGCGGCGACGAGATGTTGTCGAACACCAGTGCGGCGGATGCCGTGGCGCTGGCCAGCGTGAACGCGGCAGCCAGCAGGCCGTGACGGAAATCGAAAGACATGAGCACTCCTCGGGAAGAATAGATGGGTCTCGGGACGCGCCAAGGCTTGTTACGAGAGGTGAAAGCAGCGTAAAGATCGAGCCTGTTCAGGAGCTGTCGGCACCCCCTGACTGCAGGGCGGGGCTTCACCCTAGGCCTGTTCACGCTACGGCAACAGGCCCTGGCGGTCTGGCGCGGATAAACAGCCCGCCTTCGGTGCTGATTGCGGCATTGCCAAAACGCCGCCGCGCCGATGATCCAACCCGTCACCAGTGCACGGCCCCCGGCAACGCTGCGGCCCCTGGCGAGGCGGACCTCGCGATCCGCCCGCGACCAAGAGCAAAGACTTTCGGCCCGCTCCGCGGTGCGACCGGCCCCGGCCGGCGCGCCGCTCACGACGGCCGCACGCGCTGTGTGATCGCCGCAGCCCCATGTGCCCCAGTTCCGGCTGGCGCGCGTCCCGGGCGGCGTGAGGCGCTTTTTCGAGCCCCGGCTGGCCTGCGCCAGCCGGGGCTTTTTGTCTGCGGCCACTGGTGTTGATGTCACCTGCCGCACCTTAGACTTCGGCGCCTGATTCGAGGCGACCACAGGCCGGGAAGGCCGAGGACACACCGGAAGGACCCATGCGCACGCCGCCTGCTCGACACCGCTTTCATGCCTGCGGCGCCCTGTTGCTGACCCTGCTCGCGGCGCCGGCCGCCGTGCAGGCGCAGACGCCGGCCAACCCGTCGCTGCAGGCGTGCACCGAGATCGGTCCGCCGGCCGACCGGCTGGCCTGCTACGACAAGGCCATGGGCCGCGCGCCCGCACCGGAGGCGCCGCCGGCCTACACGGACAACCCCGCGGGCGGCGCGCCGCCGTCGTCATCGCTGCTGGCGCCCAAGAATGCCGCCGTGGCCGTGGCCGGCGACACGCAGGCGGCGCCCAGCCTGATGTCCAAGTACTGGGAGCTGGATGCCCAGGACAAGCGGGGCGTCTTCAACTTCGTCGGCTACAAGGCCAGCTACGTGCTGCCGCTGCACCTGACCAGCCGCATCAACCGCGCGCCGCAGTCGCCCAGCCAGGCTGCCGTCGAGTTGCCGAACTACCGGCGCGAGGAGGCCAAGTTCCAGTTCTCGGTGCGCACCAAGCTCGCGCAGGACGTGCTGCTGCCCGGCGCCGACCTGTGGGCCGCGTTCACACAGCAGGCCATGTGGCAGATCTGGAACGGCAAGGACTCCAAGCCGTTCCGCAACAGCGACTACGAGCCCGAGCTGATCTACGTCGTGCCCACGCCCGAAGGGCTGCGCCGGCTGCCGTTTGACTGGCAGTGGCGCTACACGCAGCTGGGCCTGGCCCACCAATCCAACGGCCAGTCCGACCCGCTGTCGCGCAGCTGGAACCGCATCAACCTGGCGGCCGGTTTCGAGCGGGGGGACTGGTCGGTGGTCACGCGGCTGCTGAGCCGGCTCAAGGAGGGGGCCGCCACGGACAACAACCCCGACCTGGTGGGCTACCGCGGCCGGGGCGAGTTCCAGCTGAACTGGGCGCACGAGAAGCACACGGCGCAGCTGCTGTACCGCACGACGCTGAAGGACGCCAAGTACGGCGCGCTGCAGTTCGAGTGGACCTACCCGGTCTTCAGCGAACAGCCCAACGGCCTGCGCTGGTACGTGCAGGTGTTCCGCGGCTATGGCGAGACGCTGACCGACTACAACTTCCGCCAGACCAGCATCGGCACCGGCTTCAGCTTCCTGCAGTTCTGAGGCTCAGCCGGCTTCGCACGCCAGCAGTTGCTCCAGCCGCTGCTCGCGCAAGCCGTAGAAGCGCTTGATCTCGGCGATCTGCGCCAGCAGCTCCGGCCGGCGCGCGGCCAGCGCCTCGGCGGCGGCCCCTTGCGCCTTCACGGCCAGGATCATCTTGTTCTTGCTGGTGTGCTCCAGCGCGATGAACTCGAACACCTGCGTGCGGTAGCCCTGGCTCTCCAGCAGCAGCGCGCGCAGCGAGTCGGTCACCATCTCGGCCTCCTGGCCCAGGTGGATGCCGTGCTGCAGCATGGGCCGCAGCACCGCCGGCAGCGTCATCTGCGGCCGCAGCTCCTTGTGGCAGCAGGGCGAACTCATGATGACCCGTGCCCCCGACTGCAGGCCCACGTGCAGCGCGTGGTCGGTGGCGATGTCGCAGGCGTGCAGCGCGATCATCACGTCCAGCGGCTGCACGGCCTGGGTGCGCACGTCGCCCTGGTCGAAACGCAGCCCCTGCAGGCCCTCGTCCTGCACGATGCCGTCGCAGAGCTTCACCATGTCGTCGCGCAGCTCGATGCCCGTCACGCGCGGCGACAGGCCCTGCGACTGCAGCCAGTCGTGCACGGCGAAGGTCAGGTAGCCCTTGCCGGAGCCGAAATCGGCCACGCGCACCGGGCCGGTCAGTGCCGCCTCCTGCACCGCAGACGACAGGATCTCGACGAAGCGGTTGATCTGCTTCCACTTGCGCGCCATGGCCGGCACCAGCGCCGGCTCGCCCTTGACGAGATGCGTCAGCCCCAGCGCCGACCACACCGTATGCGCCATGTCCAGCGGCCGGTGCTTGGCCTTGTCGTGCGCGGCAGGCGCCGGCGTGTCGCCACCATCCACGCGCGTCACCCGCAGCGTCTCGCGGCCCTTGCGGCTGACGGCGAACTGCACCTCCTCGGCCGCGGTGTGCAGGTGGGCGTTGCGAAAGCGCGTGCCCAGCAGTGACGCGATCTCGGCCAGGCCGGCCTTGGGCGCATGGTTCTTCGTGATGTCGCGGGTCGCGTGCTTCCACAGGAAGCTCAGCGCCGGCTCGCCGCGCAGCTCGATGGCGCGCACGGTGAGGCGCTCCACGTCACTGTCATCGCCCGCCGGGCCGGACAGCAGCAGCTTGCCGAACTGACCGCTGGCCAGGGCCAGGCACACGAGGTGCAGGAAGCGTTCATGCGCAGGCGCCGTGGCGGCGGGCGGCGGGGTGACGAGGGCGGTGAACAAGGGCGCTGACATGCGCGGGATTGTCCGAGATCACCCGCTGCCCCAGGCATCCCGCAGGGCAAGCTGGCGAGCCGACCGCCCGGCCCGCCCGCGCCAGACGGCTCGCGGAGCGATCCGGGTGGCCCGGCTGCTCGGACAATCCGCGCATGTCCCATGCCGTCTCTGCCCTGCGCGCCGCGCGCCTGGCGATCGCCACCAAGCCCTTTTCAGCTCGCGGCGGATTCAAGCAGGAGCGCTGCGAAGGCTGCCGGCTGCTCCCGTCGCACTGCCTGTGCGCCTTGCGCACGGCCGTGCCCACGCGTGCCGCGGTGTGCCTGCTGATGGCCGACATCGAACCGCTCAAGCCGACCAACACCGGCTGGCTGATCGCGGACCTGGTGGCCGACACCTTCGCCTTCGGCTGGTCGCGCACCCAACCCGATCCTGCGCTCCTCGCGCTGTTGCGCGACCCGGCCTGGGAGCCCTACGTCGTCTTCCCGGGCCAGTACGCCGCGTCGGAACGCGTGGTGCACACCGTCGCGCCGTGCGCGACCGGCCCGGGCGGCGCGAGCAGGCGGCCCCTGTTCATCCTGCTGGACGGCACGTGGTCGGAGGCGCGCAAGATGTTCAGCCGCAGCCCCTACCTGAACGCCCTGCCGGTGCTCAGCCTGGCGCCCGACGCGGCCTCGCAATACCGGCTGCGTCGATCCCGGTGCGACGACCATCTCTGCACGAGCGAAGTCGCCGCGCGCTGCCTGGCCCTCGCAGGGGACGAGCTCGCCGGCACGGCCCTCAATGCGTATCTGGGCGTTTTCACGCATCACTACCTGCAGGCGAGGAACCAGTTGCCCGTCGCCTGGGACGGCGCAGCCCATCGACGCTTCCATGACGCGATGGCCCGGCAGGCAGCGACCGCCCGTTGATCGAGCGCCGGCCTGCCCCGACGTCACGCGTGCGTGATGTGCCCGCGCGTCTCGGCCGTGTCCAGGTGCGGCAGCGTGTTGAAGGTGATGAGGTGGTGCCGCTTGGGGTTGAACGCGAACTCGGTGACGGCCGAGTTGCGGATGCGCAGGTTCAGCTCCACGAAGGTCTCCGGCGGCGCGGACAGCACCTGCGTCACGGCCGTGGCGATGGGCCCACCGCTGGAGACGATGAGCACCTGCCGGCCCACGCCCAGCGCCCGCACGCGGTCCAGCGCGTCGGCCACACCGGCGGCGAAGTCGGCGTGCGCCGGCATGCCCACCGGCGCCGTCTCGCCGCGCATCCAGGCCAGCAGGCCCTGGCGCAGCAGCCGGAAGTGCTGCTTGACGGCCTCGGGGTCGCGCGGTGCGCCCAGCGGCCCGGGGTGGACGGCGCGCACGAGGGCCTCGCTGTCGTATTCGTTCAGGCCCGGCAGCGCGAGGGCCGGCAACTCCTCCCCGTAACCCTCGACGATGGCGGCCAGCGACTGCGCATGGCGCTTCAGCGTGCCAGTGAAGACGGCGTCGAAACGCTGGCCGCGTTCGCGCCAGTAGGCGCCCAGGTGGCGGCATTGCTCGTGGCCCCGGGGGCTGAGCTGGTCGTAGTCGGCAGCGCCAAAGCTGGCCTGGCCGTGGCGGACGAGGTAGAGGCTTCCCATGGCTTGAATCATGAAGGGCCGCAACGCCGCCGGCTGTCGCGACAATGACGCCATGACGCTTCGCATCGCCACCCGCGACGACACCGCCGAACTCTGGCGCGTGCGCTATGCCGTCACCGAGAACACGCTGACGCCCGGCCGCATTTCGGACGCCGAACTGCACGCCTACCTGGAAGACTTCGGCCGCGGCTGGGTTGTCGAACTGGCGCCGGGCCCGAACCTCAGGATTGCCGGCTTCGCCATCGGCGACGCGCGCGACGGCCACATCTGGGCCCTGTTCGTGGACCCGCCGCTGCACGGCCAGGGCCATGGCCGGCGGCTGCACGACGTGATGGTGAACTGGCTGTTCGACCAGGGCCACGGCCGGCTGGACCTGGGCACGCAGCCCCGCTCCCGCGCCGAGGCCTTCTACCGCCGTGCCGGCTGGCGCCCCACCGGCGACGGACTGGACGCGCACGGCGACCAACGCTTTGAACTGACCCTTGCAGACTGGAACCCCCATGCTTGAAACCCACGTCATCGAGACCGGCCCCCAACCGCGCACGACGCTGATCGTGCTGCACGGCCTGGGCGCCGACGGCCATGACTTCGTGCCCATCTGCGGCGAGCTGGACCTGACCGCACTCGGCGCCGTGCGCTACGTGTTCCCGCATGCGCCCGAGCGGCCGGTGACGATCAACAACGGCCACGTCATGCGCGCCTGGTACGACATCGTCGGCACCGACCTCACGCGCCGCGAGGACGAGGCCGGCCTGCGCGAATCGCAGCAGCAGATCGCCGCGCTCATCGACCGCGAACGCGAGCGCGGCGTGCCGGCCGAGCGCATCGTCGTCATGGGCTTCTCGCAGGGCTGCGCGATGGCGCTGATGACGGCGCTGCGCTACCCCGAGCGGCTGGGCGGCGCGGTGGGCCTGTCGGGCTACCTGCCGCTGGCCGCGACCACGGCCGCCGAGCGCTCGGCCGCCAACGCCACGCTGCCCGTCTTCCTCGCGCATGGCACGCAGGACCCGGTCGTCGTGCCGGCCCGCGGCACCGCGAGCCGTGATGCGCTGCTCGCGCTGGGCTACGCGGTCGAGTGGCACGACTACCCGATGCCGCACTCGGTCTGCATGGCAGAGATCCAGGACCTGAACGCCTGGCTGCTGAAGCAACTGGCTTGAATTCGCGGCCTTCTTTGCGTCACCGGCGCCCGGACACGTCAGGGATGATCCGTTAGTCATGGAACGCCTGGCCGAACAGATCGTCGATTGGCACAACCGCCACCCGCTGGCGCGCCGCATCGGCACGGGCGACATCCACACCATCGGCGTCGTCGCGCTGCCGTTCGTGCGCGCGTCGGCGCAGGCGGGTGGGCTGGTGGAACCGGTGCTGACCGATGCGGTGAGCTTTGACGAGCTGGCCGCCGGCCCGCCGGTGTCGCGCGGCGCCGTCTGGCTGCAGCGCCTGGCCGGGCTGGCCGGCAAGCTGGCCCGCCGCGGTCCGCGCACGCAGTGGCGGGCCTTCAGCGAGAAGTTCCTGCCGGGGCTGAGCCCGGACCAGGTCGAGCGCTTTGCACTGGCGCACGGCTTCGCCGAGCCGCCCGCGTCGCCCGAGAGCCAGCCGTGGCGCGTGGTCGTCATCGACGAGGCGCTGGCCGGCCTGCATGGCGGCTGGCCGTTCGAGCTCTACCTGATGAGCGCCGGCATCGATGTGGGCAGCGCCCGCACCCGCGTGCTGGGCGGCCGCGGCATCCCGTCGGAGATCCTCGGCCGCCGGCTGTGGGACCCGCTGCGCCTGGGGCTCGCCGGGGCTGTGCTGGCGCTGCTGGTGGCCGTCGGCGGCTACGCGCTGTGGCCGCACCACGAGGCACCGCCCACGGTGGACGCGGCGGCGGCACCGGCCGAGGTTGCATCGGCAGCCACGGCCACGCCCGCCTCGGCCGTGGCGGGCGAGCCGGCATCGGCCCCCGCGCCGCAAGCCGAAGCTGCGTCGGCGCCGGGGCCTGAAGCGTCAACGCCCGAGGCCGCGCCCGCGGTCGCAGCCAGCGAGCTGCCGGAGCAGGCCGGGTCGCAGCCCGACATCCGCCCCCACCTCGTGCAGCGCGCCGACGGCGTACCACGGCCGCCGCTGCTGTCCTCGGGGAAACTGGCAGACAAGGCGGCAGACAAGGCGGCAGACAAGGCGGACGAGAAGACGGCGGAGAAGGCCGCGTCTAAGGCCACCGATAAGGCCGCCGAAAGGGCCGCCGAGAAACCCGCCGCTGAACGATCACCCGGGAAAGCACCCGAGACCGCGCAGAAGGCCGCGGCACCGGGCAAGCAGGCTGACAGGACGCCCGAGCCGGCGGACCCGCGCCTCGCGCGCCTGGCCGAGGCACCGGCCGCCGCCATCGTGGCGCTGGTCGGCCCGCCTGGCAGCAAGGCCGAGGCCGAGGCGCTGCTCAAGCGCATGAAGGCGGGACTGGTGGGCGTGCACAGCAACCCGGACGCGCTGCAAGGCGACGTGATCCAGACACCGGAAGGCTGGCGCGCCACGGTCTGGCCCTTCCCCAGCCGCGAGCAGGCCCAGCTCATCAATGCGACGCTGGTGGCGCGCGGCATGAAGACCAGGGCCGTGAACTTCTGAGCCAACGACCTGTTCAGCCGGCGGGGCGGCGGATGACGAAGGCGCGCTTGTCGCCACTGTCGAAGCCGCAGCGCTCGTAGAAGGCCCACACGGCGGGGTCCTTGCGGCTGGTGGTCAGCACGACCTTGTAGCAGCCGGCCGTCCAGGCCTGTTCGATGGCATGCCGGATGACGGCCTGACCATGCCCCTGGCCGCGGTGGCCGGCGTGCGTGACGACGTTCTCGATGACGCCGTAACTGCGGCCGCCGCGCGTCAGGTCGGGAATGACGGCGAGGTTGCAGCTGGCGATGAGCGCTTCGCCGTCGAACAGGCCGAAGTGCCGCAGCCCCGCGTGCGCGAAAACGGCGCGCACCCCCTCGGGCGAGGGCGGCGCGTCGCCGGCATTCAGGTGCTCGTAGAGCGTGATGAGGGCGCCAGCATCGCCGACGCCCAGATCGCGGATCGCGGACGCGCTGCTCATCAGCTTGCGGGTCCAGCGCCGGTCCAGTTCACCAAGCCGTCCCGTTGGCGGCAATGCCTGGCGAAGGGCCGCGGCGCAACTGGGCGGGAGGCATCATTTCACTTCGAGCTTCATCGTGTTGGCGATGAAGGCCAGCACGTCGCTGCGCTCCTCGATGATCTTGGACGTCGGCTTGCCGGCGCCGTGGCCGGCGTTGGTCTCGATGCGGATCAGCTTGGGTGCCGGGCCGGTGTCGACGGCCTGCAGCGCGGCAGCGTACTTGAAGCTGTGCGCCGGCACGACGCGGTCGTCGTGGTCGCCGGTGGTGACGAGCACCGCCGGGTACCTGGCGCCGGCCTTGACGTTGTGCATGGGCGAGTAGGCGTACAGCGCCTTGAACATCTCCGGGCTGTCGGCACTGGTGCCGTAGTCCGTCGCCCAGGCCCAGCCGATGGTGAACTTCTGGTAGCGCAGCATGTCCATCACGCCGACCTGCGGCACGGCGGCGGCGAACAGGTCCGGGCGCTGGTTGGCGACGGCGCCCACCAGCAGGCCGCCGTTGGAGCCGCCGTTGATGGCCAGCGTCGCCGGGCTGGCGACCTTGTGGGCCACAAGCCATTCGCCGGCGGCGATGAAGTCGTCGAAGACGTTCTGCTTCTTCAGCTGGGTGCCGGCATCGTGCCAGGCCGAGCCGTATTCGCCGCCGCCGCGGATGGAGGCGATGACGTAGACGCCGCCCATCTTCAGCCAGGTGGCCGACGTGGCGCCGTAGGCCGGCGTGATGGGAATGTCGAAACCGCCGTAGCCGTACAGCAGCGTGGGGTTCGTGCCGTCCAGCTTCACGCCCTTCTTCGCGGCGATGAAGATCGGGAAGCGCGTGCCGTCCTTGCTGGTGACGAACTCGCGGCGCGTCTCGAACTCGTCCGGGTTGAAGGCCGTCTTGGGGCGCTTGAACAGTTCGATCTGGCCGGTCTTGACGTCGTAGCGGTGGATCTCGGCCGGGTTGGTCAGGCTGGTGTAGCTGAAGAAGGTTTCCTGGCTGCTCCAGCGGCCGCCGAAGCCGCTGGCGGTGCCGATGCCGGGCAGCGTCACCTCGGACAGGCGCTTGCCGTCGGCGCCGTGCACGCGCACCAGCGTGGCGGCGTCGTGCAGGTAGCTCAGCAGGTAGTGGCCGCCCACGGCGGAGGCGGCGGTCATCGCGTCGGGGCCTTCGGCCACCAGCGTCTTCCAGCCGGCCACGGCGGGGTTCTTCAGGTCGATGGCGACGAGGCGGCCACGCGGCGCGTCCTTGTCGGTCTTGACGACGAGGCTGCCGCCGATGACGTTGACCGGCGTGTACTGCGCGTCGAAGCCCAGCGTGACGGGCTGCGGCTTGCCGCCCGCGAACGCGCCCTTGGGCAGCGGCAGCACCATCAGGCCGTTCTTGCTGCCGGCACTCTTCCAGACGCTGATGACGAGCAGTTCGCCGTCATCGGACACCTGGGTGCCGAAGCCCCATTCCTTGTCGTCGCGGTTCTCGGCGACCAGCACGTCGTCGGCCTGCGGCGTGCCCAGACGGTGGTAGTAAAGCTTCTGGAAGTAGTTGGCCCCGGTCAGCGCGGCACCTTCCTTGGGTGCGTCGTAGCGGGCGTAGAAGAAGCCCTTGCCATCGGCCGTCCAGGAGGCGCTGCTGAACTTCACCCAGTCGATCCTGTCGGCCAGGTCCTGGCCGGTGGCGAGGTCGCGCACCTTCCAGGTCTGCCAGTCGGAGCCGGCGCCGGCGATGCCATAGGCCAGCAGCTTGCCGTCGCGCGACGGCGCCACGCCGCTGAGCGCGACCGTGCCGTCCTTGCTCATCGCGTTCGGGTCCAGCGCGACCTGCGGGCTGTCCTTCAGCGACTTGGCCCAGTAGTACACGTTCTGCTGCTGCAACCCGTCGTTGCGGCTCCAGAAGTAGCGGCCGCCTTCCTGGAACGGGATGCCGAAGCGCTCGTAGTTGTAGAGCTCGGTGTAGATGCGGCGCGTCGGCAGGCGCTGCGGCATCGCTGCCAGGAACTTGTCCGTGACCTCGTTCTGCTTGACCACCCAGGCCTTGGTCTCGGCGCTGTTGTCGTCCTCCAGCCAGCGGTAGGGGTCGGCGACGGTGGTGCCGTGGTAGGTGTCGGTCTGGTCGACCTTGCGCGTGGCGGGGTAGGTCATCGTCTGGGCTTGGACACTGGTGGCGAGCACGGCGGCAAGGGCAAGTGCGGACAGGGTGAGCTTCATCAAGGGTGGCCTGAAGGGAACGGGTGCAACAGTGTGGCCCGGCGTGCGCGGTGCGCCGTTGGTCACAGGGGACTTCTACCCGGCGGCCCGCCGCCAGGCGAGCCGCCGCCGGCGCGCGTCAGCTCCGGTAGTCGGCGTTGATGCTGACGTAGTCGTGGCTGAGGTCGCAGGTCCAGACGGTGGCGTGGGCCGCGCCGCGGTTCAGGCCCACGCGGATGGTGATCTCGGCCTGCTTGAGCACGCGCTGGCCGTCCTCCTCGCGGTACTCCGGCCGGCGCCCGCCCTGGGTGACGACGTGCACGTCGTCCAGGTGCAGGTCGATCAGCCCCTGGTCCAGGTCGGCTATGCCGGCATAGCCGACGGCGGCCAGGATGCGGCCCAGGTTGGGGTCGCTGGCGAAGAACGCGGTCTTGACCAGCGGCGAGTGGGCGATGGCGTAGGCGGCGAGCCTGCACTCGGCCTCGTCGCGGCCGCCCTCGACGGTGATGGTGATGAACTTGGTCGCGCCTTCGCCGTCGCGCACGATGGCCTGGGCCAGTTCCTGCGCCAGCGCGATCAGCGCCTCGCGCAGCGCCTGCGCATCCGCGCTGTCCAGCGACGTGATCTCGGCATGCGCGGCGCGGCGCGAGGCGATCAGCATGAAGCAGTCGTTGGTGGACGTGTCGCCGTCGATGGTGATGCGGTTGAACGACGCGTCGGCGGCCTCCTTCACCAGCGGCTGCAGCAGCGCCGGGGCGATGTTGGCATCGGTCGCGACGAAGCCGAGCATGGTCGCCATGTTGGGCCGGATCATGCCGGCGCCCTTGGAGATGCCGCTCAGCGTGACCGGCACGCCGCCGATCTCGATGCGGCGCGACGCGGCCTTAGGCAGCGTGTCCGTCGTCATGATGCCCAGCGCCGCTTCGCCCCAGCCGTCTTCACGCAGCGCGGTCAGCGCAGCAGGCAGGCCGGCGACGATGCGGTCCACCGGCAGCGTTTCCATGATGACGCCGGTGGAGAACGGCAGCACCTGCTCGGGCTGGCAGCCGATCAGGCCGGCCAGCGCCTGGCAGGTCTGGCGCGCCCGGGCCAGGCCGTCGGCGCCGGTGCCGGCGTTGGCATTGCCGGTGTTGATCAGCAGCGCGCGGATGGCGCTGCCTGCGGCCAGATGCTCGCGGCAGACCTGCACCGGCGCGGCGCAGAAGCGGTTGGTCGTGAACACGCCGGCCACGGCGGCGCCCTCTTCCAGCGCGATGACGCTGAGGTCGCGCCGGTTGGCCTTGCGCACGCCGGCCATGGTCACGCCGAGGCGCACGCCCGGCACGGGCAGGAGGGAGGCGGGATCGGGGGCGGTCAGGTTGACGGGCATGGCGCTCGGCGGTTGAGGGAAAACGCGCGGATTGTAGGAACCCCAAGCGCCTCAGGGACCGGGCGCGTCACTCACCGCGGTGCTGCCGGCCGCGGCGACGAGATTGACGCGCCGGGACAACTCGTCCGCGCTTTCCTTGCGCTCGCTGTAGCGATCCAGCAGGTAGGGGGCCACGTCACGCGTCAACAGCGTGAACTTGACCAGTTCCTCCATCACGTCGACCACGCGGTCATAGAACGCGGACGGCTTCATGCGCCCCTCGTCGGTGAACTCGGCAAAAGCCTTGGCGACGGACGATTGGTTGGGGATGGTCAGCATGCGCATCCAGCGCCCCAGCACACGCATCTGGTTGACCGCGTTGAAGGACTGCGAGCCGCCGGACACCTGCATGACGGCCAGCGTCTTGCCCTGGGTGGGGCGAACCGCGCCGGACGACAGCGGAATCCAGTCGATCTGCGCCTTCATGATGCCGGTCATGGCGCCATGGCGCTCCGGCGACGTCCACACCATGCCTTCGGACCAGGCCGCCAGTTCGCGCAGCGCCTGCACCTTGGCATGGGTCTCCGGTGCATCGTCCGGCAGCGGCAGGCCGCTCGGGTTGAAGATGCGCACCTCCGCGCCCATGGCCTCCAGCAGGCGGGCCGCCTCGAAGGTCAGCAGCCGGCTGTAAGAGCGCTCGCGCAGCGAGCCGTACAGCATCAGGATGCGCGGCGGGTGTGATGAAGGCCTGGGCACCGCCAGCTGACGTTGTGCCGGCACGTCGAAGAGGTCGGCGCGCAGCGCCGGGAACGTCGCGTCGGGGAACAGCGGCTCAGACATGGCGGGCCGCGGCGGCATGCGCTTCGCGCCCGTACCACCCCTTGCTTTGGTTCACGATGCGAACGACCAGCAGCATCACGGGCACTTCGATCAACACGCCGACCACGGTTGCCAATGCAGCCCCCGATTCAAACCCGAAGAGGCTGATGGCGGCAGCCACGGCCAGCTCGAAGAAGTTGCTGGCTCCGATCAGCGCCGACGGACCGGCAACGCTGTGAGCCTCGCCCAGCTTGCGATTGAGCCAGTAGGCCAGGGCCGAGTTGAAGACCACCTGGATGAGGATGGGCACCGCCAGCATTGCAATGACGAGCGGCTGCTTCAGGAGGGCCTTGCCCTGGAACGCGAACAGCAGCACCAGCGTGGCCAGCAGCGCCGCCATCGACAGCGGACCCATCCTCGCCAGCGCCGCACCGAATGCGGCCGGCCCCTTGACCAGCAAGGCCCGGCGCCAGACTTGGGCGATGACGACCGGGATCACGATGTAGAGCACGACCGAGGCCAGCAGCGTGTCCCACGGCACGCTGATCGACGACAGGCCCAGCTGCAGTGCCACGATGGGCGCGAATGCGAAGACCATGATGGCGTCGTTCAGCGCCACCTGGCTGAGCGTGAACAGCGGGTCGCCGTGGGTCAACCGGCTCCACACGAAGACCATCGCCGTGCACGGCGCGGCGGCCAGCAGGATCAGGCCGGCCACATAGCTGTCCAGTTGGCCGGCCGGGAGATGCGCCGCGAACACCTGGCGGATGAAAAACCAGCCGAGGAATGCCATCGAGAACGGCTTGACGGCCCAGTTGACGAACAGCGTGACACCAATGCCGCGCCAATGCCGCCCGACCTGATGCAGCGCGCTGAAGTCGACCTTCAGCAGCATCGGGATGATCATCACCCAGATCAGCAGGCCGACAGGCAGGTTGACCTGGGCGACCTCCATGCGCCCGACGGCTTGGAACGGCCCGGGAAAGCGCTGGCCGAAGGCGATGCCCACGACGATGCAGAGGAAGACCCAGACGGTCAGGTAGCGCTCGAAGACGTTCATCGGCAGCGGCGCGGGGGGCGATGCAGGCAAGGCAGCGGTGTTCATGGGCGTCGCGTCAGCTGTGGCCGATGTGGCTCAGCGCCGCCTGCAGCGCCTGGCGGTCCATCGTGTCAAACGGCAGTTGCGCCAGCTGCAGCATGCGGTAGCCGAGGGCCTGGCGCGTCAGCTCGAACGCGCGTCGCTTGCCGTCGTCGCCACCCTCGACGTGGGACGGGTCCGGGTAGCCCCAGTGCACCTTGACCGGCCGGCCCCCATCGCCATTCGCGCCGAAGAACACCGGGCATTGCTCGGCTGCCGCGCTGTCGCAGACGGTGATGACGAGGGCCAGCGGCGGTGCGTCGCGCTGGCTGAACTCGTCCCAGCTCTTGCTGCGGCAAGGGGCCGTGTCGACACCAGCGGCCTGCAGCGCTTCGAGGGCGAAGGGGTTGACGCGACCGCTGGGGGCGCTGCCCGCACTGTGGGCTCGCACATCCTTGCCGAGCTTTGCAGCCCAGTGGTTGAGCATGCCTTCGGCGAGGATGCTGCGGGCGGCGTTGTGCGTGCAGAGGATGAGGACGTGGGTGGTCATGTGAAACTCCGCGGGCGCTGATCTGCCCGGCCCCGGGTTGAATGAACGCCGCACCTAAGCCGCGACGGGCTGCGTCGGCCGTCCGAGCGAACGCCGAAGGTCTTGTCGGGCATGGACAACCGGCTCAGCAGCAGGCACCGCCGGGTTGCACCGCGCAGGCGGCACCCTGGCAGCAGTTGTCGGTGAGGTAGCCGAGCAGATCATCCATGCACGCGTAGTTGGCGCGGTAGATCAGGTTGCGGCTGACACGTTGCTGGGTGACCAGGCCGGCGCTGACGAGTTCCTTCAGGTGGAAGGACAAGGTCGCGGGCGCCACCCCCAGGGCCTCCTGGATGGCGCCGGGCGTCAACCCCGCCTCGCCGACGACCACCAGCGCGCGGAACACCTGCAGCCGCAGTGGTTGCGCCAAGGCCGCCAGGCCTTTGATGACTTCCGACTCTTCCATATTTCCATTTTTATGGAAATTCAATCTGGAAGCAAGTGCGCATTGGCGCCGCACCGCAAGTCGGACCGCCACGCGACGAGGCAGTCGGCGGCTTGCGCGACGCGCAAATGGAAAAGGCTCCCGAAGGAGCCTCCCAGTGGACGCGTGACCGCGTCGCAGTGAATCAGCGTGGCAGGCGGCGGCGTGCCATCAGGCCGACGATGCCCAGGCCCGCCAGCAGCATGGCGTAGGTCTCGGGTTCGGGCACGGCGTTGATGGACGTGGCGACGATGAGGTCCTGGTAGCTCGCGTTGGTGAGCTTGGTCAACGTGTAGAACGACTCGCCCTGGTAGCTCTGGGCGGCGGCCAGGTAGCCGTTGGCGAGGCTTTCCAGCGAGGCTGCGGTCTGCACAGAGGCCTGGGTGTTGTTGGCGGCATGCATGTAGAAGCTGCCCGCGTTCTGCGTCACGCTCAACGCGGTCGACGTCTCGTTGGTGAGCTCCCAGACCGCCAGCTGGAACGCGGCCTGCTCGGTGGTGGACTGCACCGAGGCGAAGGTGCTGGAGTACAGCGCCTGCAGCAGCGCGGCCTGCGTGCCGGTGAAGCTGCCGACGCTGTAGGTCTGCGCACCGAAGGTGGTCGGCGCGTTGGGCTGGGCCGGCTCGATGCAGTAGGCCAGGAAGCTGTTGCCCGACGTCGAGTCCACGTAGTTCAGCACGCCGGCGGCGATCTGGCCGGTCAGGGACGTGCGGATCACCGGCGAGCTCGTGTCCTTGCCCGTGTAGGTGATGCTGACGTCGGCTGCGGCGGCAGTGAAGCTGGCGGCGGCGGCAAGTGCGAGGAGGATGAGTTGCTTGGTCATGGCCGTGTGGAAGTTCAGGCGGTCAAAGGGGCGGCGCGGTTCAGGCACCACGGCGGCGGCGGCTCAGGGCCAGTGCGGCCAGCGCCGTGGCCACCAAGGCCAGCGCGGCCGGCTCAGGCAGCTCACCGGCCACAGTATTGAAGGTGGCGTCATAGCCGTCGGCGCCCTTGTCGTTGATGCCGACGCCGGACACATAGAGCGTCCATTCGCCTGCGGTCAGCAGCACGGGCGACAGTGTCCAGACCTCGGTACCGCTGAAGCCGTGCGCCCAGTCGAAGCCGACGGTCTGCACGAGGTCGATGCGCTGGCCGCTGGTCACCGACTTCAGGTAGGCCTGCTGGATGTCCAGGTAGGGCGTGGTCGCCTCCGGGCCGGCGTCGACGATGACGGCCTTGATCTCGCCGGACAGCCAGACGTTGCCACTCAGCACGAAGTTGTGGATGTCGCTGAACTCGCCTGGCGCGCCGGAGAACAGGTCTGCGGCGTAGCCGTCTGCATCGGTCTGCTGGAAGCTGAGGGCCACAGGCGCGGCCATGGCGGAACCGGCGGCGATGGCCAGGCTCAGGGCGGCGAGGGTTGCGGACAACGTTTTCATGACGCGCTTTCAGGTTCTCTATCAGGGTCTACCCGGGATTGAGCCGGGGCATGAACTGCACTCTAGGGGGGCGACTCCAGCCGGGGCACCCCCCATGCGCGTGGCGCAGGGCTCGCGATGTGCTCAAACGCACGGTTTCCCCCCCGTATGGGTGGGGTGGGCGAGGCCGGCCCACCAATGAAAACGGGCCGGCAGAGCCGGCCCGTGACGGATTCACGCCGCTGAAATCAGGCCAGCTTGCCGTGGCAGAGCTTGAACTTGCGGCCGCTGCCACAGGGGCAGGGGTCGTTGCGGCCGATGTGGCCGTATTTCTCGACCAGCGTCGAGGAATCGACCTCCTGGCTGACGGAGCCGTCCTCGTTGGGGTGCTGGTAGGTCAGGTTGGACACCGCCTCGGCCCGGCGTTCCAGTGCCTCGGCGGCCTCGTTGGCCTCTTCCTGGCTCTGGATGCGCACATTGAGCAGCGTGCGGGTGACCTCCATCTTCACCATGTCCAGCAGTTGCGAGAACAGCTCGAAGGCCTCGCGCTTGTATTCCTGCTTGGGGTTCTTCTGGGCGTAGCCGCGCAGGTGGATGCCCTGGCGCAGGTAGTCCAGCGCGGCCAGGTGCTCGCGCCAGCGCTGGTCGATGCTCTGCAGCAGCACCATGCGCATGAAGGGGTTGAACTGCTCGATGCCAACGCGGTCGAGCTTGCTCTGGAACTGCTCGTCGCCCGCCTTGGTGACGGCTTCGAGGATGTCCTCGTCGGTGATGGAGTCGCTCTTCTTGACCAGCTCGACCAGCGCGACCTCGGTCTGCCACTCGTCCCGCAACACCTTCTCCAGGCCGGCCAGGTCCCACTGCTCTTCCAGGCTCTCGGCCGGCACGAAGGTGCGCACGACGTCGGTCAGCGTGGAGGTGCGCAGCGAAGCGATCTGGGCGATGAGGCTCTCGGCCTCCAGGATGTCGTTGCGCTGCTGGTAGATGACCTTGCGCTGGTCGTTCGACACGTCGTCGTACTCCAGCAGTTGCTTGCGGATGTCGAAGTTGCGGGCCTCGACCTTGCGCTGGGCGCCCTCGATGGAGCGCGTGACGATGCCGGCCTCGATGGCCTCGCCCTCGGGCATCTTCAGCCGGTCCATGATGGCGCGCACGCGCTCGCCGGCGAAGATGCGCATCAACTGGTCGTCCAGCGACAGGTAGAAGCGGCTGGAGCCCGGGTCGCCCTGGCGGCCGGAGCGGCCACGCAACTGGTTGTCGATGCGACGGCTCTCGTGGCGCTCGGTCGCGATGATGCGCAGGCCGCCCTCGGCCTTGACCTTGTCGTGCAGGCCCTGCCATTCGTCGTGCAGCTGCTGGATGCGGCGCGCCTTCTCGTCGGCGGGGATCGCGTCGTCGGCTTCGAGGAACTTGACCTGGTTCTCGACGTTGCCGCCCAGCACGATGTCCGTGCCACGGCCGGCCATGTTCGTGGCGATGGTGATGACGCCCGGGCGGCCCGCCTGGGCGACGATCTCGGCCTCCTTGGCGTGCTGCTTGGCGTTCAGCACGTTGTGCGGGAGCTTGGCGGCCTGCAGCAGGCCCGAGATCAGCTCCGAGTTCTCGATGGACGTCGTGCCGACAAGCACCGGCTGGCCGCGCGTGTGGCAGGCACGGATGTCCTCGATGACGGCGGCGTACTTTTCCTTGTCGGTCTTGTAGACCAGGTCCAGTTCGTCCTTGCGGATGGTCGGGCGGTTCGGCGGGATGACGACGGTCTCGAGGCCGTAGATCTCCTGGAACTCGTAGGCCTCGGTGTCGGCCGTGCCCGTCATGCCGGACAGCTTGCCGTACATGCGGAAGTAGTTCTGGAACGTGATGGAGGCCAGCGTCTGGTTCTCGGCCTGGATCTGCACACCTTCCTTGGCCTCGACGGCCTGGTGCAGGCCGTCGCTCCAGCGGCGCCCGCTCATCAGGCGGCCGGTGAACTCGTCGACGATGATGACCTCGCCGTTCTGCACGACGTAGCTCTGGTCCTTGTGATAGACGTGATGGGCCCGCAGCGCCGCATTGAGGTGATGCATCAGCGTGATGTTGGCCGCGTCATACAGGCTCGCGCCCTCGGCGATCAGGCCGGCCTCGGCGAGCAGCGCTTCGGCGTTCTCGTGGCCTTCTTCGGTCAGGTGGATCTGGTGCGACTTCTCGTCGACGGTGAAGTCGCCCGGCTCGGTGACGCCCTCGCCGGTGCGCGGGTCCAACTCGCCGATCTGCTTCTTCAGCTTGGGCACGACCGCGTTGATGCGCAGGTAGACGTCGGTGTGGTCGTCGGCCTGGCCCGAGATGATCAGCGGCGTGCGCGCCTCGTCGATGAGGATGGAGTCCACCTCGTCGACGATGGCGTAGCCCAGGCCGCGCTGCACGCGGTCACGGGTCTCGTAGACCATGTTGTCGCGCAGGTAGTCGAAGCCGTACTCGTTGTTGGTGCCGTAGGTGACGTCGGCGGCGTAGGCGGCCTGCTTCTCCTCGCGCGGCATGTTGGGCAGGTTGATGCCCACCGACAGGCCGAGGAAGGTGTACAGCTTGCCCATCCATTCGGCGTCGCGGCGCGCCAGGTAGTCGTTCACCGTGACGACGTGGACGCCCTTGCCCGTCAGCGCGTTCAGGTAGACCGGCAGCGTCGCCATCAGCGTCTTGCCTTCGCCCGTGCGCATTTCGGCGACCTTGCCGGCGTTCAGCACCATGCCGCCGATCAGCTGCACGTCGAAGTGGCGCATCTTCAGCGCACGCTTGCTGCCTTCACGGCAGACGGCGAAGGCTTCGGGCAGGATGTCGTCGACCGTTTCGCCGTTGGCGATGCGCTGCTTGAACCCGGCCGTCTGGGCACGCAGTTCATCGTCGCTCAGCGCCTCGAACTTCGGCTCCAGCGCATTGATCTGCTGCACGGTGCGGCGGTACTGCTTGAGCAGTCGCTCGTTGCGGCTACCGAAAATCGAGGTGAGAAGCTTGGGCAACATGCTGCGAAAGGATGAGGAGCTGGCGACACCCGGCGGGGCCGGCCCGCCCGGTGAGAGGCGCGAATCTTGGGGCGCGGCAAGGCATTGCAAGACGGACTTGCATGGCCGCGCAAAACGGCGCAGTTTAGCAGCGGCCCGGTGCACAGGCTGCAGCGACGCCGCGGGCGGGCAGGGAGGCTGACTACACTGCGCCGATGTCGTCCGCCCCCCGCTACCTCGCTCCCAAGGGCACGCGCGTCAGCATCCCGTCGCCGACGCCGGTGGCGCAGGCCTTGAGTGCCCACGCGGGGCTGAGCCAGCTCAGCGCGCGGCTGGAGGCCTCGCGGCGACGGTTGCGCATCATCGGCCCGGCACTGCCCGGCGGGCTGGCGGCCAGCGTGCAACCCGGGCCGCTGGACGAGGACGGCTGGAGCCTGCTGGTCGCCAATGCGGCCGTCGCGGCCAAACTGCGCCAGTTGCTGCCTCGGCTGGAGGCCCTGCTGGCCCAGGCCGGCCTGCCCGGCCGCATCCGCATCAAGCTGGCACAGAAATGACGAAACCCCAGCGCCGTGAGGCAGTGGGGTTCGGTGGGTTTGGTGCCGGCTATCGGATTCGAACTGATGACCTACCGCTTACAAGGCGGTTGCTCTACCAACTGAGCTAAGCCGGCTGAAGGCTGCGCATTCTAGATGCTTACTTGACCCGTTTCAGCGAAGGACGGCTGCCGCCGGCTGGGGTCTCGGGCGGTGGCTCGTCATCCGCGTCGCCCTCGGGCGTCTCGGAGGCCAGCCGCAGGCCGCGGCGCGGCGCGGCGACGACGGGCGCCGCAATGCTGGCAGCCGGCGCGGCGGGCGCGGCGGGCACATCATCCCCGAGCGGCTCGGGCGCCGGGAAGGCCATGCCCTGCCCATTCTCGCGGGCGTAGATCGCGACGACGTGATCCACCGGCACGATGATCTCGCGCGCGACGCCGCCGAAACGCGCCTTGAACTGGATGAACTCGTTGCCGAGATCCAGCCCGCTGGTCGCATCGAAGCCGACGTTCAACACGATCTCGTGGTTGGACACGTACTCCATCGGCACCTGCACCGCGCGGTCGACGTGGACCGCGATGTAGGGCGTGAAGCCGTTGTCCGTGCACCAGTCATGCAGCGCGCGGATCAGGTAGGGCCGGGTGGACGTGCCGTTGCCCGTCCCGCCGGGGGCGGGAGTCTGTTCCATCAGCGGCGCATGACCTTTTCCGAGGGCGTCAGCGCCTCGATGTAAGCCGGGCGGCTGAAGATGCGCTCGGCGTACTTCAGCAGCGGCAGCGCGTTCTTGGACATGTCGATGCCGTAGTAGTCCAGGCGCCACAGCAGCGGCGCGATGGCCACGTCGAGCATCGAGAAATCGTCGCCCAGCATGTACTTGTTCTTCAGGAAGATCGGCGCGAGCTGGGTCAGGCGGTCGCGGATCTGCGAGCGAGCCTTTTCCAGTTGCTTGTCGGTCGCCTTGGTGGTCGTGCCACGGCCTTCGAGGATGTTCACGTGGGCAAACAATTCCTTCTCGAAGTTCAGCAGGAACAGCCGCACGCGGGCACGCGCCACCGGATCGCCGGGCATCAGCTGCGGGTGCGGGAAGCGCTCGTCGATGTACTCGTTGATGATGTGCGATTCGTACAGGATGAGGTCGCGCTCGACGAGGATGGGCACCTCGTTGTACGGGTTCATCAGGGCGATGTCTTCGGGCTTCGCGAACAGGTCAACGTCACGGATTTCGAAGTCCATGCCTTTCTCGAACAGCACGAAACGGCAGCGGTGCGAGTAGGGGTCGGTGGTGCCGGAGTAAAGGACCATCATGGCTTGGGCTCCCGAGGGGTCAGTCAATCGAAAACGCGGGGCAGGCAGCCACGCGCTGAAAAAGCAAACGCAGTGGGTGGCTGACGCGCGCCCCACTGCGTGGTTCGGCGCCGCAAAAGCAGCGCCTGAACAAACGAAACTACTTCACATCCTTCCAGTAAGAGGCGTTCAGGCGCCAGGCAAACACGGTCAGGAAGCCGAGGAAGATCAGCACGATGACGCCGAGCTGGAAGCGCTGGCCCTGTGCGGGCTCGCCCATCCATTGCAGGTAGGCGACCAGGTCGGCCACCGCCTCGTCGTACTGGCGTTCGTTCAACGTGCCGGGCACCAGTTGCTGGTAGCCGGCAAAGACATGCACCTTCTTCTCGTGGTCGTGCGGATCAGCGACTTCCTCGAACTTGGCGGCGCGCTGGCCCTGCAGCTCCCACATCACGTGCGGCATCGCGACGCTGGGGAAGGCCAGGTTGTTCCAGCCCGTCGCCTTGGTGTCGTCGCGGTAGAAGTTCCGCATGTAGGTGTAGAGGTAGTCCGCACCCGAGCCCTTGGCACCGTCCGCGCGCGAGCGGGCGATGACGGTCAGGTCGGGCGGGTTGGCGCCGAACCAGGCCTTGGCGTCCTTGGCATCGAGGCTGACCTTCATGGTCTCGCCGACCTTGTCGGCGGCGAACAGCAAGTTGTTCTTGATCTCAGTTTCGGACAGGCCGATGTCGCGCATGCGGTTGTAGCGCATGTAGGCCGCGGAATGGCAGTTCAGGCAGTAGTTGACGAACAACTTGGCGCCGTGCTGCAGCGCTGCCATGTCCGACATCTTTTCCTTGGGGAACTTGTCCCAGGGGATGCCGCCCTCGGAGGCATGGGCGGCACCGGCCAGGCTCAGCGAGGCCAGCAGGATGGCGATCAGCTTTTTCATTGGTGTTCTTGCTCCGCGGCTCAGTGGGCGTGGAAGGTCACACGGTCGGGCACCGGCTTCGGGCGACCGAGGCGGCTCCACCAGGGCATCAGCAGGAAGAAGCCGAAGTAGAACAGCGTGCCGACTTGCGCGATCAGCGTGCCCGCGTCGCTCGGCGGCTGGATGCCGAGGTAACCCAGCCACAGGAAGAAGACGACGAAGACGGCGTAGACGTACTTGTGCCAGTCCGGGCGGTAGCGGATCGACTTGACCGGGCTGTGGTCCAGCCAGGGCAGGAAGAACAGGATGACGACCGCGCCACCCATGACCACGACGCCCCAGAACTTCGCGTCGAAGACCTTGAGCAGGAAGATCAGCACGGCCGCCGCGACCAGCAGCGCGATCTTGGCCGCGCCGCCGAATTTGCCTTTCAGGAAGCTCACGACGGCCGAGAGGGCGACGACGCCGCACAGCACGTTGACCATGGTGTCGGTCGTGGCCCGCAACATCGAGTAGAACGGCGTGAAGTACCAGACCGGCGCGATGTGCGCGGGCGTCTTCAGCGGGTCGGCCGGGATGAAGTTGTTGTATTCGAGGAAGTAGCCGCCCATCTCGGGCGCGAAGAAGATGATGGACGTGAAGACCATCAGGAACAGGCAGACGGCGTAGATGTCGTGCACCGTGTAGAACGGGTGGAACGGCACGCCGTCCAGCGGATGGCCTTGCGCATCCTTGGGCGCCTTGGGGCCCTTGATCTCGACGCCGTCCGGGTTGTTGGAACCCACGTCGTGCAGCGCCAGCAAGTGCGCCACGACCAGGCCCAGCAGCACCAGCGGCACGGCGATGACGTGGAAGCTGAAGAAGCGGTTCAGCGTCGCGTCGCCGACGACATAGTCGCCACGGATCATCAGCGCCAGGTCCGGGCCAACGAAGGGCACGGCGGCGAACAGGTTGACGATGACCTGGGCACCCCAGTACGACATCTGGCCCCAGGGCAGCAGGTAGCCCATGAAGGCCTCGGCCATCAGGCACAGGAAGATCGCGCAGCCGAAGATCCAGACCAGCTCGCGCGGCTTGCGGTAGCTGCCGTAGATGAGCCCGCGGAACATGTGCAGGTAGACGACCACGAAGAAGGCCGAGGCGCCCGTGCTGTGCATGTAGCGGATCAGCCAGCCCCAGGGCACATCGCGCATGATGTACTCGACCGAAGCGAACGCCAGCGTCGCGTCGGGCTTGTAGTGCATCACGAGGAAGATGCCGGTGACGATCTGGATCACCAGCACCAGCAGCGCCAGCGAGCCGAAGATGTACCACCAGTTGAAGTTCTTCGGCGCGTAGTACTCCGACATGTGGACCTTGTAGGCGTCGAACGCGGTCGGGAACCGGTTCTCCAGCCAAGTCATGGTCTTCACGCCCACCGACGCGCCTGCGGGAGCTTCCTTGAATTCAGCCATGTGTCGTCCCGTTTGTTCTCGTTAGGCCTTCTTGTCGTCACCGATCAGCAGACGGGTGTCGGACAGGTACATGTAGGGCGGCACCTCGAGGTTGTCGGGCGCGGGCTTGTTCTTGAACACGCGGCCGGCCATGTCGAAGGTCGAGCCGTGGCAGGGGCACAGGAAGCCGCCCTTCCAGTCATCGGGCAGCGACGGCTGGGCACCCGGCGCGAACTTGTCGCTGGGCGAGCAGCCCAGGTGCGAGCAGATGCCCACCACGACGAGGTACTCGGGCTTTTCCTTGCGCGAGCGCTCTTCGTTCTTGGCGTAGTCGGGGATGGGGAACGCCTTGCGCTCCGAATTCGGGTCGGCCAGCTGGCCGTCGTTCGACTTCAGCGCTGCGAGCTGTTCCGGCGTGCGGCGCACGATCCAGACCGGCTTGCCGCGCCACTCGACCGTGAGCTTCTCGCCGGGCTTGATGCCGGAGATGTCCACCTCGACAGGGGCGCCGGCGGCCTTGGCACGCTCACTGGGCGCGAAAGTGCTGACGAAAGGCACGGCGGTTGCGACGCCGCCCACGGCGCCGGCGCATCCGGTTGCGATCAACCAGGTGCGTTTGCCTTGGTCCACTTGCTGGTCACTCATGAGGGTCCTCTAAAGAGACTTCGAATTCGACAGACTTCTGATCAGGGGCAGCCCAGGATTCTAGCGGACGCTGACTCCAGCCCCGGCTTTGCAGTGCGCCGCGCGGACCGCAGGTTTACCCGGCTCCCATGCCCGTAGACTTGAAGCCAATATCGGCGACGATCCGCCTTCAACCGCTGTCATCAGGAGTCTGCATGAGTTTTTTCTCCGAATTCAAGGAGTTCGCCGTCAAGGGCAACGTCATCGACCTCGCGGTCGGCGTGATCATTGGCGGGGCCTTTGGCAAGATCGTCGACTCGCTGGTGGGCGACGTCATCATGCCGGTCGTCAGCAAGATCTTCGGCGGGCTGGACTTCAGCAACTATTTCATCCCGCTCGCCGGCCAGACGGCCACGACGCTGGCTGATGCGAAGAAGCAAGGCGCGGTGCTGGCCTACGGCAGCTTCATCACCGTGTCGCTGAATTTCATGATCCTGGCCTTCGTCATTTTCCTGATGATCAAGCAGATCAACCGCCTCAAGCGCGAACCCGAAGCCGCCCCGGCGGCACCGGCCGAGCCGGCGCCCACGCCGGAAGACATCCAGCTGCTGCGCGAGATCCGCGATTCGCTCAGGCGCTGAGCTGCACAGACGCACCCAAGCCCGGTAAGGAATGGTTACCGGGCTTTTTTGTGCGAGGTAGTTGGCAACCCACGGAAAACCCGCACCTGTTGCAGGCGCGATACTTTCGAGGCAGCCTGTGCCAATCCGTTGATGAACGCGCCCGAGTTACGCCTGAACCCGCACCTCGAAGCTTCGCTGACCCGCATCCGACTTGCGGGCGAGCAGGCGGCTGAGCGCTGCGCGGAAGGGCTTGGCCTGTCCGCACTGTCGGCGAGCAAGGTCCAGCGCCGCGACGCGCTCTTGGCGGCGCAGTTCGTCTTCCGCCAACAGCAGGCCACGTTCTCGCAGCGATTCGTGCAGGGCATGCGCAAGCTGGTCGCGGCCGAGCAGGTCGAAGCCAAGCCCGCCGCCGCACCCGCCAAAAAGGACTGGGGCGAGCTCTCGCTGATGGACGACGACCAGGTCAACAACCTCGTCGCCGCGGACCGCATCGGGCTGGCCATCGGCCATCACTGCGAGTGGGAACTGCGCGAAGTCGAGTCCTATGTCTGCGGCGTCCAGGTCGGCGAGCGCAACCCGCTGCGCCCGGAGCTGATCGGCCAGGCGCTGCTCGACGCGGTGCAGTCCATCACCGACGACGCGCAGACGCGCCAGACGCTGACCGACGAACTGACCCGCTCACTCGCTCAGGAAATGCGGGCGTGCTACGCCGACATCGCCGAGTTGCTGCGCTCGCGCGGCCTGCGTCCGCAGGACCTGCGTGTGCGCGCCTCGCCGTCGGCGGACGGCAGCACATCGCGCTCGGGCGGCCTGGGCAGCCATTCCCAGTCGGGTGAATTCGATTCCGGCCACGGCGGCATGGCATCCACGCGCGGCAGCTACGGGGGTTCAAGCCATGGCAGCCTGGGCAGTCGCAGCGGCAACCGCAACCACGGCCCTGGCGGCCGCAGTGGCGCCCTCGGCAGTGCCGGCCCAAGCGGCGGCAGCATGGGCCGCGTCGATCCGCAGATGATGGACCTGCTGCGCCGGCTCGCCCATGCGCCGGCGCCCTACGACGGCAGCTACGACAGCCACGGCCATTCCGGCCGCATGGGCCTGGACGTGCTCAGCGGCGAGCCCAGCGCCTGGGGCCAGTTGCCGCTGCCGGCCAACCTCATCCACCAGCACCGCGACGAGTTGCGCCAGGCGGCCACCGGCCGGCTGGACCACATGGTCATCGACGTCGTCAGCAGCCTGTTCGACCAGATCCTGGCCGATCCCAAGGTGCCGCCGCAGATGGCGCGCCTGCTGGCGCGGCTGCAGCTGCCCGTGCTGCGCGTCGCGCTGGGCGACGAAACGTTCTTCTCGTCGCGCCGCCACCCGGTGCGCCAGTTCGTCAACCGCCTCGCGTCGCTGGCCTGCGCCTTCGACGACTTCAGCGACGACCCCGGCCGGTCCTTCCTGGCCCACGTGCGCGACCTGGTGCAGGACGTGGCGCAAGGCGACTTCGACCGCATGGACGTCTACACGGCCAAGCTGGACGACCTGGAGGCCTTCATCGCCGAGCAGGCCCGCAGCACGCTGAAGGCCGCCGGTGACGCGGCCGCCGTCGTCGAGCGGCGCGAGACGGACCTGCGCCTGCAGCAGCGCTATGCATTGCTGCTGCAGCAGCAGCTCGCCAAGGTGCCGATGCAGGATTTCCTGCGCAACTTCCTGGCGCAGGTGTGGAGCCAGGCCATCGTGCTGGCGTCGCGCGAAGGCGCGCCGGAGCGGGCGCTGCGCCTGCGCACGCTCGGCCGCAGCCTGGTCATGAGCGTGCAGCCCAAGGCCGGCACCGCGGCGAGGTCGGATTTCCTGCGCGAGCTGCCCCACCTGATGCGCACGCTCAACGAGGGGCTGGACCTGATCCGCTGGCCCGACGCGCCGCGCAAGGACTTCTTCGGTGCACTGCTGCCCGCGCATGCCGAATCGCTGAAGGGCCAGGCGCCCACCGCGCTGGACACCAACCTGCTCATCAAGCAGCTCGACCACGTGTTCGGCGTGGCGCCACCGGCCGAGGCTGACCTGGCCAAGCCCGTGGCGGGCGACACGGCGCCGGGGGACCTCGATGCCAGCCAGCGGCTGACGCCGGCCGAGGCCAAGAGCCTGGGCCTCGTGGAGGACACCAGCGTCGACTGGAACGGCGCGGTGGACCTCGACCTGTCGGGCAACGACGCCGCCGCTGCGGCCGAGCCGATGCGGGCCGAGGACGTCTCCATCGAAGGCCTGCCCGCCGCCGAGAGTGCGCCCGAGCCCAGCAGCGGCGCGCTGCTGATGGACACGCTGCAGCTCGGCTTTGCCTACCAGATGCACACCGGCGAGCACTGGCAGAAGATGCGACTGGCCCACGTCAGCGCGGGCCGCAGCTTCTTCATCTTCACGCATGGCAAGCGCCACCAGGAGACGGTGACGATGACGGCCCGCATGCTGAGAAAGCTCTGCGAGGCCGGCCGCCTGCGCGCGTTCGAGCCGGCGCTGCTGCTGGAGCGCGCCACGGCACGTGCCCGGGCGCAGCTCGCGGCCCTCGGCACGCGGGCCTGACGCGCCCCCCCTGCCGCTCAGAGCTTGCGCTTGTCGCGGAAATTGACCGGCATGTCGTCGGCGATGCTCATCGTGAAGTTCTGCCGCACCGGTGCGGGAATGGGCTTGCCGTTGATTTCAGGCGACTGGAACCGCCACAGCGCCATGGACGCGCTGGCCCAGCGCAGCACCGACTGCGGGATGCCGGGCAGCGCATCGACCTTGATCTCGCCGCAGCGGCCGTCCACGCCCACCAGGCATTCGGCGCTCACGTCGCCGCTCCAGCCTGCCGACCCCTTCACGTCCTTGGGCGCGGCGTAGTAGTCCTTGACCAGCACCAGCGGGCTCGGGTTCAGGCCCTTGATGCGCACCTGGCCGCCTTTGCCATCGCCGCCCTTGCTGACCTCCAGGCTCACATACAACCCGGTGCGAAAGGTCGCGGGCTGGCCATCAGCGCCCTTGACCGGCGGCAGCTTCATGGAGCTGAGACGGCTTTTCAGGTTGTTCCACAGCGCGGCCGGGTGCTCGGCTTCCTCGTGCGGACGCAGCTCGGTCACCTTGCCCTCGGTGTCGAAGGACGCGTCGAAGGCCAGCGTGACGACATAGCTGTCATCGTCAGCCCGCGCCGCGCCGGTGGCGCCCAGCGCCAGCAGGGCCGCGGCGCACAGCGGCGCGAAGGATCTGAAAAACGTGGTCATGGCTCATCCCTCCCTGGATGCTCGATGCGAAGGCACGCATGCTAACTGCCTGGCCATGGCCAGCGCCGCGGCCAGGCTGGACGGATCGGCGATGCCACGGCCGGCGATGTCGAAGGCCGTGCCATGGTCGGGGCTGGTGCGCACGAAGGGCAGGCCCAGCGTCACGTTGACGCCTTGCTCCACGCCCAGGTACTTGACCGGGATCAGCCCGTGGTCGTGCGTCATCGCGACGACCACGTCGAACTCGCCGCGGCGGGCGCGCATGAAGACGGTGTCGGGCGCATAGGGCCCGGTGGCGGCCCACCCTTCGGCGCGCGCCTGCGCAATGGCCGGCGCGATGTGGTGGATCTCCTCGTCGCCGAACAGCCCGCCCTCGCCCGCATGCGGGTTCAGCCCCGCCACGGCGATGCGCGGCGCCTGGATGCCCATGTGACGAAGTGCCGCGCCGGTGATGCGCAGCGTCTGCAGCACCGACTCGCGCGTCACACGTTCGATGGCGTCCCGCAGCGAGCAGTGGATGGTGACCAGCACCGTGCGCAGCTCCTCGTTGGCCAGCATCATGCGCACGGGCACGCCGCCGGCCAGCGCCTGCAGCATCTCGGTATGGCCCGGGAACGGCGAGCCGGCCGCATGCAGCGCCTCCTTGTGGATGGGCGCCGTGACGAGCGCGCGCGCACGACCCGCCTGGATCAGGCCCACGGCGGCCTCGATGCAGCGTGCCGCTGCCGCGCCGGCACGCGCGTCCACCTGGCCCACCGGCGCGTCGAGCAGCCTGGCCGGCAGGCCTTCGGGCTGCCACACCGGCAGGCAGCGCGGCGGCACGCGCCCGAGGTCTTCCGGGCCGCTCAATTCGGCCACCGCCAGCCCGCCGCCGATGACGGCCACGGCACGCCGCATGACCGCCACGTCGGCGACGATGACCGCATCCGGCACAGCCGCTCGCTGCCACAGCCGCGCGATGATCTCGGGCCCGATGCCACAGGCATCGCCCATGCTGATGACGAGAGGCAGGCCTAGGGGGTTGTCCGGAGTCATGCGGCATTCTTTCATCACGCCCGGCCGGGGGTGGCAGACTGCGCCTCCCCTGACCCGCGTGGAGCGCACAACCCATGACCGCCCGGTTCTATCCCATTGGCACACCCGGCCAGCCCTGGGGCCCGGCCGAAGTGCAAGCCTGGCGCGAGCGCGTCGTGAAGCAGCGCAGCCACGCGCAGGACGTGGTGGCTGCCATCCAGCCGCTGCGCCAGGCCTTCGACGTCAGCGAGTACGGCGCACTGGCCTGTGACAGCGAGCGCTTCCCGCTGCTGGCGGTGCGCAGCCGCGACTGGCGCGACGACCTGCCCCTGCTGGTCGTGACCGGCGGCGTGCACGGCTACGAGACCAGCGGCGTGCAGGGCGCGCTGCAGTTCCTGGCGCAGCATGGGCTGGAGACCGCCGGCCGCGCCAACCTGCTCGTGGTGCCCTGTGTCAGCCCCTGGGCCTACGAGCGCGTGCAGCGCTGGAACTTCGACGCGCTCGACCCGAACCGCAACTTCCGCGCGGGCAGCCCGGTGCCCGAGTCGGCCGGGCTGGTCGCGCTGCTCGCGCCGCTGCGTGGCCGCGTGCTGATGCACATCGACCTGCACGAGACGACGAACACGGACGAATCGGAATTCCGCCCTGCACTGGCAGCGCGCGACGGCGTGCCCTTCGAGCCCGACACGGTGCCCGATGGCTTCTACCTCGTCGACGACATCGACGGCCCGCAGCCGGACTTCCAGCGTGCCGTCATCGCGGCGGTGGCGCAGGTCACGCACATCGCACCGGCCGACGCCCACGGCCACATCATCGGCTGTCCGCTGCAGTCGCCGGGCGTCATCAGCTTCTCGGTCAGCCGCGGCGGCCTGTGCGCGGCCATCACCGGCGCACGCTTCAGCACCACGACCGAGGTCTACCCCGACAGCCCGCGCACGACGCCGCAGCACTGCGTGGCGGCGCAGGTGACGGCCGTGCGCGCGGCCATCCGTTACGCCCTCGACGCGGCTTAGGCGGGGTTGTCCACGTCGATGAACTGCCAGCTCAGGCCCAGGTCCTGCGCCACCTGGGCGCCCACGCCCTGCACACCGTAGCGCTCGGTCGCGTGGTGGCCGGCCGCAACGAAGGCGACGCCGGTTTCGCGGGCGTAGTGGGCCTGGGGCTCGGAGATCTCGCCGGTGATGAAGACATCGGCGCCGGCCGCGATGGCACCCTCGAAATAGCCCTGCGCGCCGCCGCTGCACCAGGCCACGCGCTTCAGCGTGCGGCCGTCGCCCGGCACGGCGGTCACCTCACGGCCCAGCGTCTCGCGCAGCCGCGCCGCCAGCGTCGGCAGGTCGGTGGGCTCGATGGCCGCGCTGAAGCCCAGGTCCTGCTCACCGAAGCGCGCATCCGCCGTCCAGCCCAGGCGAGCACCGAGCTGGGCGTTGTTGCCCAGCGTCGGGTGGGCGTCCAGCGGCAGGTGGTAGGCGAACAGGTTGATGTCGCGGCGGATCAGCTGCGCCAGCCGCTGCTTCATCCAGCCGGTGACGCGACCATCCTGGCCGCGCCAGAACAGGCCGTGGTGCACGAGGATGGCGTCGGCGCCGGCTGCAATGGCCGCGTCGATCAGCGCGAGGCTGGCCGTGACGCCGCACACCAGGTGGCGCACCTCGGCACGGCCCTCGACCTGCAGGCCGTTCGGCCCATAATCCTTGAAGCGCCCGGGCTCCAGCAACTGGTTCAGTCGGAGTTCCAGTGCGGCGCGGTCGGTCATGGCTTGAAGAGGTTCCCGGGTGTTGAAGCGGCTCTGGCTGATTTTCGCGCAAGCGGTCACGGTGGCCCTGGCCGCCGTCTTCGTCATCTCGACACTGAAGCCGCAATGGCTGCAGCCCGCGCCCCAACGGCGTGACGCGCCGGCCACGAGCCCGTTGCTGCTGCCGCAACCCTCCGCCCTGCCCTCCTCGCCCGCCGCGTCCATCGTGCGCGCCGGGTTCTCCGATGCGGCGCGCATCGCATCGCCAGCCGTCGTCAGCGTCACGGCCAGCAAGGCCGCGGCGCGCAGCGCGGGCCGCACACGAGACCCGCTGTTCGGCTTTCCCTTCGGCCCACGCCAGCCGCGCTCCGGCCCGCAGCTGGGCCTGGGCTCGGGCGTCATCATCTCGGCCGATGGCGTGCTGCTGACGAACAACCATGTCGTCGAAGGCGCGTCCGACATCCAGGTGCAGCTCAGCGACGGCCGCCAGGCACAGGCCACGCTGGTCGGCACCGATCCCGAAACCGACGTCGCCGTGCTGAAGATCGACCTGCCCAACCTGCCCGTCATCCCGCTGGGCGATGCCGCCAGCCTGCAGGTGGGTGACGCCGTGCTGGCCATCGGCAACCCGTTCAACGTGGGCCAGACGGTCACGTCCGGCATCGTGTCGGCGCTGGGCCGCAACCAGCTCGGCATCAACACCTTCGAGAACTTCATCCAGACCGACGCGGCCATCAACCCCGGCAATTCGGGCGGCGCGCTGGTGGATGCCGACGGGCGGCTGATCGGCATCAACACGGCCATCTTCTCGCGCAGCGGCGGCAACCTGGGCATCGGCTTCGCCATCCCCGTGGACGTGGCGCGCCAGGTGGCGGCGTCGCTGCTGAAGGACGGCGTCGTCGCGCGCGGCTGGATCGGCGTGCAGACCCGCGAGCTGACGCCTGAACTCGCCGAGGCGCTGAAGCTGGGCGACGCGAAAACGCCGATCCGTGGCGTGCTCATCGGCGGCGTCGTGGCCGATGCGCCGGCCGCCAAGGCCGGCATCCGGCCGGGCGACGTGCTGACCCGTATCGGCGAGCACCCGGTGCTGACGCCGGCCGAGTTGCTGGCCAGCGTGGCGGCGCTCAAGCCCGCCGGCCAGGTGGAGGTGGGCGTGCAGCGCGGCGGCAAGGCGATGACCTTCCAGCTCACCGTCGCCCAGCGGCCCCGGCCGCAGCGCCAGGCCGAAGAGGACTGAACCCCGCGGCCTCAGGCCGGCGGGTTCTCGTCGCTGTCCGGTGCCTTCGTGCTGCGCACGAAGTAGGTGGCGGCGAACAGGCCCAGTTCGTAGAGCAGGCACATCGGGATGGCCAGCGCCAGCTGCGAGACGATGTCCGGCGGCGTGATGACGGCCGCGACGATGAAGGCGACGACGATGAAGTAGCCACGCCATTCGCGCAGCTTCTCCACCGACACGATGCCGATGCGCGCCAGCACGACGACGACGACCGGCACCTCGAAGGCCGCACCGAAGGCGATGAACATGTTCATCACGAAGCCGAGGTAGGCCTCGATGTCCGGCGCCGCCGTGATGCTCTTGGGCGCGAAGCTCTGGATGAACTTGAAGACCTGGCCGAAGACGAAGAAGTAGCAGAAGGCCACGCCGGCGAAGAACAGCAGCGTGCTGGAGATGACCAGCGGCATCACCAGGCGCTTCTCGTGCGAATACAGCCCCGGCGCGACGAAGGCCCAGGCCTGGTAGAGCACGATGGGCAGCGCCATCAGGAAACCGGCCAGCATCGTGATCTTGATCGGCACGAAGAACGGCGCGATGACGTTGGTGGCGATCATCTTCGTGCCCTCGGGCAGGTGCGAGATCAAAGGCGCCGCCAGCAGGTCGTAGAGATGGCCCGGGCCGGGGTACAGGCACAACACGCCGAAGCAGACGGCGATGGCGATGACGGCGCGCAGCAGCCGGTCGCGCAACTCCATCAGGTGCGAGACGAAGGGCTGTTCGGTGCCTGCCAGTTCGTCGTGGTCGGGTTTCTGGAAGGAACTCATCGGTTCAGATGGGGCGGGCGGAACCGCGCCACGCGGGCGGCGCCAGACTGGGTATGGCGGCGCACGTTGGACTTCTGCTTGAACCACAGCGGCGTCGCACCGCGCTTGAGCCGCCAGTTCTTCTTCGGATGGCGGTACTCGGGCGACAGGTGCGGCAATGCGCGCCCTTCGTCAGACGCGGACGTGTCGCCGGTCACGTCGCTCCACGTCTGCCCGAAGGCCTGCGTGGCCGAGTCGACCTCCTGGCGCACGCTCTGCCCGACGTCTCGCGCGGCCGTCTCGAACTGGGTCTTCATCTTCTGAAGCTCCTCCAGCTCGATGGAGCGGTTGACCTCGGCCTTCACGTCCGCCACATAGCGCTGCGCCTTGCCCAGCAAGGTGCCCACCGTGCGGGCGACGCGCGGCAGCTTCTCGGGGCCGATGACGATCAGCGCCACCGCGCCGATCAGCGCGATCTTGTCAAAACCGAAGTCAAGCACTCGTCAGCTCAGGACTTGGTCTTGGCGTCGACGTCCACCGTGTTCGGGTCGTTGACCTTCGCGGCAGTGACCTGCTGGGGCGGCACCGCCGGCGTGTCGGGCGAGGTGCCGTCCTTCACGCCGTCCTTGAAACCCTTGACGGCGGCGCCGAGGTCCGAACCGACATTGCGCAGCTTCTTGGTGCCGAAGATGGCGATGACGACGACCAGGACGATCAGCCAGTGCCAGATGCTGAATGAACCCATGATGCTTACTCCTTGAGGACTGGCCCAAATTCTAGGTGAGCGGCCGTGACACGACCTGCTCGTCGGCAACGGCCGCCCCTGCGACGCACGCAGGCGTCAGATGGGGGTGACGTTCAGCCTTTCAACCACGGCCGCGGGCCGCCCATCACATGCAGATGCAGGTGATGCACTTCCTGCCCGCCGTCGGGCCCGGTGTTGATGACGTGACGGAAGCCGTTGGTCACGCCCAGCTCCTTCATCAGGCGTGGGCCGAGGGCGGCCATGCGGCCGAGCAGCGGCGCGTGGTCCGCCGTCACGTCGTCCATGGACGCCACGTGGGCTTTCGGAATGATCAGCACATGCACCGGCGCCCAGGGGTGGATGTCGTGGAAGGCGAGCAGTTCCTCGTCCTCGTAGACCTTCTTGCTGGGGATCTGGCCGGCGACGATCTTGCAGAAGATGCAGTGCGGGTCGGTATGGGTCATGGCTGTGGCTGTCCTCTTTGGGCGAATTCGGTCAGGCCCGACAGCCCTTCGCGGCGGGCCAGCTCGGCCAGCACGTCTTCGGGCTTCAGGCCGAAATGCGCCAGCGCCACCAGGCTGTGGAACCACAGGTCTGCGACCTCGTAGACCACCTTCTGAGGGTCGCCGTCCTTGGCGGCCATGACCGTCTCGGTGGCTTCCTCGCCGACCTTCTTCAGGATGGCGTCCAGGCCCTTGTCGAAGAGCTTGGCGACGTAGCTGGTGCTGGGGTCCGCCCCCTTGCGGGATTCGATGACCGCGCCGACGCGGTTCAGGATGTCGTCACTCATAGATCTTGGCCGGGTCCTTCAGCACGGGCTCCGTGGCGGTCCAGACGCCGTTCTCCAGCTTCTGGAAGAAGCAGCTGTGGCGGCCGGTGTGGCAGGCGATGCCAGGTTCAGCGGGATCATGGCCCAGTTGCGTGATGGTCAGCAGCACGACATCGTTGTCGCAGTCCAGCCGGATGGCGTGCACCTGCTGGAAGTGGCCGCTTTCCTCGCCCTTGTGCCACAGCTTGCCGCGCGAACGGCTCCAGTAGACGGCCTGGCCGCGCTCGGCCGTCGCGCTGAGCGCCTCGCGGTTCATCCACGCGAACATCAGCACGTCGCCCGAGCCCTGCTCCTGGGCGATGACGGGCACCAGGCCCTTGTCGTCCCACTTGACGTCGTCCAGCCAGTCCCGGTGCGTGGGACCGGCGTGCTGGCGCTCCTGGGCGAACCACTGCAGCACCGGCACCGTGCCGGGCAGCACCGGCCTCACCTGCACAGGCAGGCCGGACCAGGCCATCTGCTGGCCCTCCAGCATCTGGAACTCGCCGCGCCAGTCGAACACCTTGCAGAAGTTCAGCCGCACCAGCGCATGCGGGTAGTCGAAGACCTCGACCTTCCACGGGTGGGCCTGGCCGATGTCGATGCCCAGCTCCTCACGCAGCTCGCGGGCCAGCGCCTGCTCGATGGTTTCGCCCGGCTCGACCTTGCCGCCCGGGAACTCCCAGTAGCCGGCGTAGACCTTGCCTTCGGGGCGCGAGGTCAGCAGGAACTGGCCGTCAGGCGCGACCAGCACGCCCACGGCCACTTCGGTGATTTTCCGGTCCGTCATTCCGCCCGCCCCGCCATGTCGCGCGCGAACTGGTAGGCCACGCGCCCCGAGCGCGAGCCGCGCTCCAGCGCCCAGACCAGCGCGGGCTGGCGCGCGCCGGCAATGGCCGCGTCGTCGAGCCCGAAATGGCGCAGCCACTGCGCCACGATGGCCAGGTATTCGTTCTGGCTGAACGGGTAGAAGCTGATCCACAGGCCGAAGCGCTCGGACAGCGAAATCTTTTCTTCCACCGCCTCGCCCGGGTGGATCTCGCCGTGCTCGCCGTGCGTACCGGCCAGGTTGTCCACCATCTTCTCGGGCAGCAGGTGGCGGCGGTTGCTGGTGGCGTAGATGAGCACGTTGTCGGTCGCGGCAGCCACCGAGCCGTCGAGCACGCTCTTCAGCGCCTTGTAGCTAGCCTCGCCTTCGTCGAAGCTCAAGTCGTCGCAGAAAACGACGAAGCGCTCCGGCCGGCCGTCCACCTGTTCGATGAGGTCAGGCAGGTCCACGAGGTCGGCCTTGTCGACCTCGATGAGGCGCAGGCCGCGGCCCGAGAACTCGTTCAGCACGGCCTTGATGAGCGAGCTCTTGCCCGTGCCCTTGGCACCCGTCAGCAGCACGTTGTTGGCCGGGCGGCCGGCCACGAACTGGGCCGTGTTGCGCAGCAGGCGCTCCTTCTGCGATTCCACTTCCTGCAGGTCCGACAGGCGAATGCGGCTGACGGCGCGCACCGGCTCCAGCACCAGCGCGCCATGGCGGCGGCGGGCGCGAAAGGCGGTGGAGGCCGCCCAGTCGGGCGGCGTGGCGGCATGGGGCAGGACCGCTTCCAGCCGGGTCAGCAGACCTTCGGCACGGGCGATCAGGGATTCCAGAGCGGCAGACATCGCCGCAGTTTAGGCGGCGCGCAAGTCAGCCCAGCGACTTCAGGGCGGCGTCGAGCTGCTCCGTGGGCAGCCGCTTGAAGCCCGTACGCGCATAGCGGTGCAGCCGGCCGATGACGAAGCTGACCCACACCGACGCCTGCGCATTGGCCTGCACGGTGGGCGCCATGGCCCCCTGCGCCTCGGCCACGGCGCGCAGCACCTGGCGCAGCGACGACTCGATGCGGTCGAAGAACTGGTTCATGCGCGCGGTCAGCCGCTCGTGCTCGTGCACCAGCGCGTCGCCCACCATGACGCGCGTCATGCCGGGGTTCTTCTCGCCGAACTGCAGGATGACGCCGACGATGCGCGCCGCCTGGCCCGGCAGCGGCGTCTCGGTGATCTGGTGGATCATCGTGAACACGCTGTGCTCGATGAAGTCGATCAGCGCCTCGAACATCTGCGCCTTGCTGGCGAAGTGCCGGTACAGCGCCGCCTCGCTCACATCCAGCTTGGCCGCCAGCGCCGCGGTCGTCACGCGCTCGGCACCCGGCTGCTCCAGCATGCCGGCCAGCACCTGCAGGATCTGCGTGCGGCGCTCGCCGGGCTTCAGGCGTTTCTTGGGGGCGGGGCTCTCGGTGGCGGGCTGTTCGGCGTCCATGAGGGGATGCTAGTCCCTCAACCAGCCCAGCCGGCGCGCTTCGTAGATGGCTTCCACCTTGGAGCGCACATGCAGCTTGCGGTAGACCCGCTTGACGTAAGTCATCACCGTGTGCGGCGACACCTGCATGAACTGCGCGATCTCGTCGAAGGTGAAGCCCTTGGCCGCCAGGTGCAGCACGCGCGACTCCTGTTCGGACAGTGCGACGACTTCCTCGTCCGCCATCGTCGCGGCCATGGCCTCGGGCGACGGGCCGGTCGAGCCCTGCGCACCGGGCGCCAGCCGCACCAGCAGGCGGCGCGCGATGACCGGGCTGATGGGGCTGCCGCCGGCGCGCAGCGAGCGCAGTTGGCCGGGCAGGTCCAGCGCGAGGCTGTCCTTGAGCAGGTAGCCGGTCGCGCCGGCCTCGATGCTGGCCACCACATGCTGCTCGTCGCCGAACACGGAGATGACCATCACCTCGCACTGCGGCCGCGTCTGCGCCGCGTGGCGGATCAGTTCGATGCCGCTGCCGCCGGGCAGGTCCAGGTCCACGAGCAGCACGTCGGGCTGCAGCTGGTCGAACATGCGCCGGCCCTGCGGCAGGTCGGGCGCGATGCCCAGCAGCTCGATGTCGGGCACGCTGCCCAGCGCGTGGGTGAAGGCCTCGCGGAAGCGGGCTTGGTCTTCGACGATCAGGACCGAGAACGGGGTCATGCCTGGGGCGGCCTCTTCAAAGCGCGTGATGGGGATTGCCGGGAGAGGATACCCGCTCGCCCCTGGGCGTCTTCCTTCACAACTGGGGGGACCGCGCCAGCGCGGCCAGCGAATGCACGCGCCGGCTGACGTAGACCGGCCGCCGCTGCAGGCGCTGCGCACCGGCCTGGCGCAGCCAGCGCTGCATCCACACCGTCTTCAGCCCCAGCCCGCGCGCCGTCTTCTGATGCACGAGCGTGTCCTCCACCAGGATGCAGCGCTGCGGCCGCAGCTTGAGCGCCGCCAGCACGACGCGGAACATGCGCGCGTCCGGCTTGGGGCGCGACTGGCCGAAGCACGCCATGTCCTCGATGCAGATCAGCCGTTCGAACACGCCCAGCAGCCCGATGGCGGCCAGCACCCGTTCGGCGTAGGCGCGCGGCGCGTTGGTCATCAGGATCTTGCGGCCCTTCAGCCGCCGCAGCGCCGCCAAGTCGTGCGAATGGCCATGCAGATGCTCGTCCAGCCCGGGCAGCAGGTGCGTCTCGTGCAGGAAGTGCGCAGCCTTCACGCCGTTGTGGCGCTGCAGCCCCGTCAGCGTCGCGCCATAGCGCAGCCAGTAGCCATGGCGCAGCGCGACGGCCGCGTCCGTCGCCAGCCCCAGGTGGGTCTCGATGTACGCCGTCATCGACGCGTTCAATTCCTTGAACGCGCGATGCGACGCGTTGTGCAGCGTGTCGTCGAGGTCGAACAGCCAGACGCGGTCGCGAGGATTCATCGAGACGAGATCATCGTGCCGTAAGCCTGGTCCGTCAGCACCTCCAGCAGCATCGCATGCGGCACGCGGCCGTCGATGATGTGCACGGCATTGACACCGCTCTTGGCCGCGTCGATGGCGCCGGCGATCTTGGGGATCATGCCGCCGCTGATGGTGCCGTCGGCCACCAGCTCGTCGATGCGGCGCGGCGTCAGCTCCGTCATCAGCTCGCCGGCCTTGTCCAGCACGCCGCGGATGTTGGTCAGCATCAAGAGCTTCTCGGCCTGCAGCACGGTGGCCAGTTTGGCGGCGACCACGTCCGCGTTGATGTTGTAGCTCTCGTTGTGCTCGCCGAAGCCGATGGGGCTGACCACGGGGATGAACTGGTCGTCCTGCAGCGCCTTCACGACGCTGGGGTCGATGGAGACGATGTCGCCGACCTGGCCCACGTCGTGCTCCTTGTTGGGGTCGTCCTTGTCCAGCATCTTGAGCTTCTTCGCGCGGATCATGCCGCCGTCGCGGCCCGTCAGGCCCACGGCCTTGCCGCCGGCGGCGTTGATGAGGCCCACGATGTCCTGCTGCACCTGGCCGGCCAGCACCCACTCGACGACTTCCATCGTCTCCTCGTCGGTCACGCGCATGCCCTGGATGAACTGCCCCTTCTTGCCCAGGCGGCTCAAGGCGCCCTCGATCTGCGGCCCGCCGCCGTGCACGACGACCGGGTTCAGGCCCACCAGCTTGAGCAGCACCACGTCCTCGGCGAAGTCCTGCTGCAGCGCCGGATCGGTCATCGCGTTGCCGCCGTACTTGATGACGATGGTCTTGCCGTGGAACTTGCGGATGTAGGGCAAGGCCTGCGACAGGATCTCGGCCTTCTCGCGCGGCGCGATGTGGGACACGTCGGTGGTCGGGGGGGTGGTCATGGGGGCTCCAGAGGATTTCGGGCGATTCTAGAAAGGCGCCAGCGCGATCACCGTGTCGAGGGCCTGGCCGACCATCGGGATCAACAGGAAAGCGACGACACCCGCCGGCCAGCGACGCCCGTGAGTTGAGGCATGCAGAGTCTGCGACACAGCGCGGGGATACGCAGCCGCCAGCCTGACGCGGCCGCACCCCGCCACGCACCCTTAGACTGCGCCGCTTCTTCCCGCAAGGCACAGAGAAAACACATGAAGTCCTGGACATGGGCCTTGGCAGCGCTGCTGTCGTTGTCGGCCTGCCTCGCCATGGCGCAGACCGTTCCGCTGCATCCGGCCTGCCGCGAGCCGGGTCAGCCGGTGGACGAATCCGGCTTCGTCGCCATCGGCGGCATCCGCCAATGGGTGGTCATCGAGGGCCGCGACTGCGCGAACCCGGTCGTGCTGATCGTGCACGGCGGCCCCGGCAACCCGAACACGCCGTTCGCGCACACGCTGTTCGGCGGCTGGACGGGCGAGTTCACCGTCGTCCAATGGGACCAGCGCGGCGCCGGCAAGACCTACGGCGCCAACAAGCCCGCCGACGACGAGCGCCTCACCGTCGAGCAACTCGCGCGCGACGGCGTGGAGGTGGCGACCTACCTGACGCAACGGCTGGGCAAGCGCAAGGTCATCCTGATGGGCGGCTCCTGGGGTTCGGCGCTGGCCGTGCACATGGCGCAGGCCAGCCCCGCGCTTTTCCATGCCTATGTGGGCACCGCGCAGCTCGTCGGCAACGACGCGAACCTGAAGCCCAGCTACGAGCGCACGCTGGGCCTGGCCCGCGCCGCCAACGACGCCGACTCGGTCGCCAAGCTGGAGAAGCTCGGCCCGCCGCCCTGGACCGACCCGCGCGCCTTCGGCATCCTGCGGCGTGTGACGCGCACCTACGAGGCGCTGAAGACCGATCCGATGCCCAAGGGCTGGCTGCGACCCGCACCCGGCTACGACACGCCGACTTACGGGGCCGACTACGAAGCGGGCGAGGACTATTCCTACCTCCAGTTCGTCGGTCGCTCGGGTGACGGCATGGCGGCCCGGCTGGACCTGCGCCGCCTGGGCAAGCGTTTCGCGATGCCCGTCTTCCTGCTGCAGGGCGAGCAGGATCTGGTCACGACGCCCGAGGTTTCGCGCGCCTACTTCGACAGCCTGGCCGCGCCGCGCAAGGAATTCCTGTCCATGCCGCGCACCGGCCACGACCCCAGCCGCACGATGATGGACACGCAACTCGACGTGCTGCGCAGCCGCGTGCGCGCCGACGCACTGGCCGGCGACGCCCGCTAGACAATCGTTGCCCATGCAAGCCAGCGCCTACCTCAAGCTGTCCGTCGCGGTCGCGCTCGTGACGATCGCGCTCAAGTCCGCCGCCTGGTGGTGGACGGGCTCGGTCAGCCTCGCTGCGGATGCGCTGGAGTCGCTGGTGAACCTGGCCGGCGCCATGTTCGCGCTGGCCATGATCACGCTCGCCGCCCAGCCGCCGGATGCCGAGCACCCCTACGGCCACCACAAGGCGGAGTACTTCTCCAGCGGCTTCGAGGGCATCCTCATCATCGCGGCCGGCCTGGGCATCATCTGGGGCGCCGTGGACCGCTGGCACCATCCGCAGCCGCTGGAGGGCATCGCGGTCGGCGTGACGCTCGCCGTCGTCAGCTCGGCCCTCAACGGACTGATGGCCTGGGCGATGCTGCGCAAGGCGCGCGAGGTGCGCTCCGTGGCGCTGGAGGGCGATGCCCGCCACCTGATCACCGACGTCTGGACCTCGGCCGGCGTCGTGGCGGGCCTGCTCGGGGTCATGGCCACCGGCTGGCAGTGGCTGGACCCGCTGCTGGCCATCGGGGTCGCGCTCAACATCCTGCGCGAAGGGGTGCACCTCATCCGCCAGTCGAGCCAGGGCCTGATGGACTCGGCGCTGGACCCCGAGTCCATGCAGCAGGTGCAGGCGGCGCTGGACTCGTTCCGCCAGCCCGAGACCGTGCGCTTCGACCACATCGTCAGCCGCGTGGCCGGCCAGCGCCGCTTCGTGGACCTGCACATGCACATGCCCGCCACCTGGTCGCTGGGCCGCGCCGCGCAGCAGCGCGCCGCTGTCGAGCAGGCCTTGATGCAGGCGATCCCCGGCCTGCGCGCCACCATCCAGCTGCTGCCCATGGACGTGGAGGCGCACTTCGACGACCCGAAGGACCGCGCATGATCGCCGTGCTGCAACGCGTTCGCGAGGCGCGCGTGGAGGTGGGCGGCGCGGTTGTCGGCGCCATCGGCCCGGGCCTGCTGATGCTGGTGTGCGCCGAGCCCGCCGACACCGAGGCGACGGCCGAGAAGCTCATCGCCAAGGTGCTGAAGCTGCGCATCTTCAGCGACGACGCCGGCAAGATGAACCGCAGCGTCCAGGACGTGGCCGGCGGGCTGCTCATCGTCAGCCAGTTCACGCTGGCCGCCGACACCAGCGCCGGCAACCGGCCCAGCTTCACCGGCGCGGCACCGGCCGAACAAGGCCGGCGGCTCTACGAACACGTGCTGGCCTGCGCACGCCGCCAGCACCCGGTCGTGGCCCAAGGCGAGTTCGGCGCGGACATGCAGGTGCACCTCGTCAACGACGGGCCGGTGACCCTCCCGATGCGGATGGCCTGAGGCGCTCCGGGCGCCATCGGCAAAACCGGACATCCGACGGCCACCCCTTCCGTGGGATTGCCCGCCCTGCGCTGCGCTGCTTCAATGCGGCCTGTTCGTGGGCAGCCGCTGCCTCGCCGCACTCAGAAAGGAACACGATGAAGCTGTCCACCGCCCTCCTCGCCACGGCCTTGCTGAGCAGCGTGCCGCTGCTGTCGCAGGCCCAGTCGGGCACCATGACCGTCGATGCGAAGGCCAACATCTTCGGCTACGGCGTGAGCACGCCCGCGCCGGGCGGCGGCGGCGGTGGCGTCGTCGCCCCCGTCATCACGCTGTACGCCGGCACGGGCCGCTCCGTCACCTTCGCGGCCAGCGGTGTGGCAGGCTGGGGCGGGAGCATCGACAACGGGCCGGACGGCGGCGGCTTCTCGGGCTACACCAACATCCCGTCCCTCGGCCCGATCTCGGGCTTCAGCGGTCCGCTGTCGGGCGGCCTGGTCGGCGTGTTCATCGAGGCCGGGGATATCTCGGGCCTGGCGGCACCGGGCAACCTGACGTACAGCAGCGCAGCCGACTACGGGCTGGCGTCCTATGCGCCGGGCCTGCGCCAGGTGTTCTTCATCGGCGACGGCCTCACGGGCACAGGGTCGGGCGCCACACAGGTGTTCCACATCCCGGACGGCGCGGGCATGCTGGTGCTGGGCATCGCCGATGCCTTTGCCTTCAATGCGCTGGCGGGCTACTACGACGACAACGTCGGTTCGTACAACGTCCTCTACCAGGCCGTGCCGGAGCCGGCCTCGGCGGCGCTGTTCGCGCTCGGCGCGGCGGGCCTGCTGGCCGCCGCGCGCCGCCAGCGCCGCAACGACTGAGCCGTCACCCCAGCTCGATGGTCCAGCGGTGTACGCCGCCGGGCGCCGGGCGCGCCAGCGCGAGCGCACCCATGCGGTAGGCATGCGGGCGGCGCGAGGCGGGCATCTCTTGGCCGGCTTCGTCGAGCACGCGCTCCACGCCGTGGCCGCGCGGGCCGACGCGGTAGGTCAGCTCGAAGCGCAGGTCGGCCAGCGTCAGCTGCACCGCCAGGCCGTCCAGTGCGGGCAGCATGACGGGGTCGATGACCAGCGTGTCGTGCGCCAGCCGCAGGCCCAGCAGCGACGAGATGACCAGGCCCAGCGCGATGCCCGGGCCGCTGGAGTAGATGCGCCAGCCGCCGTCCAGCGCCACCTCACCGGCCAGCGCGCGGCCGTAGTGGGCCTGGGCCTCGTAGCGGTCGGCAAAGGCGGCGTCGGAGCTGGAGTAGTAGCAGTTGGCCTGGCGCCGGCTGGCGCTCGGCACGCGGTCGGTCAGCGCGATGGGGTGGGCCTGCGCCAGCGCGTCCAGGAAGGCCTCGGCATGGCCCAGGTGCGCCAGCATCTGCGCGTAGCGCAGGTGGGCGTGCATGTACATGACGCCGATCTCGCGGCCGAAGAAGGCGCTGGTCTCGGCGCGCTGGAACAGCCGTGAAGGGCCGCCGCGGTAGGGCAGCGGCGCGTCGAACAGCCGGGCGCCATCAGGGCCTTTGAGGTGCTGTTCGATCAGCGCGGCCTGGTGGCGTGCCTGCGCCGGCGTGAACATGTCGTCCAGCACCGCATGCATCATGGGCAGCAGGCTGTAGTGCAGGCCGGTGCGCTCATCCCGCGGGTGCAGCCACAGCTCGCGCTCACCGGCTTCAGGGAACAGCGCGTAGCCGGCCACCACGTCGTCCTGCACCAGCAGGCGCTGGAACTCCGCGCGCACGCCGGCCGCCTCGGCCACCAGCCCGGCGGCTTCGGCTGCCCGGCCGATCTGGCCGAAGGCGCGGGCCAGCGTGTGCAGCATCTGGTGGTGCAGCGTGACGGTCCAGGCGCTGCACAGGCGCTCGCGCAGCGCGGGGTCGGCCGGCTGCAGCGAATCGTTCCAGTCGCCATGCCAGTAGGCGGCCAGGCCCGTGCCGGGCACGACGCGGCGGCGTATCAGCGCGAGCGCCCGCTCCACATGCGCGGCCAGCGTGACGGTTTCGCCGCCATGGAAGGCGACGGGCTCGTCGAGCACGCCCGCGTCAGCCGAGGCGATCAGGTATTGCGCCAGGGCCAGCAGCGGCCAGAAGACGATGTCGCCATGCGAGTCGCCGGCGCGGATGTCGCTTTCGCGCTCGAAGAACATGAACCATTGCGGCCAGTCACCGTCCGCGTTCTGCGCCGCGAACACGCGCAGCAGCAGGTCGCGCACCGGCGCGGTCTGCCCGAGCGCCAGCAGCATCTCCAGCGGCCCCTGGCAGACGTCGCGCGTGCCCCAGCCGCCGCCGGAGTACTGCTCCAGCCCGCGCGGCGACAGGTAGTGCACCAGCGCGTTGTGGGCGTACCAGGGCAGGATGTCCTTGAGCTGCGCCAGCGCCGGATGCGCCGCCTGCCATTGCGGCAGCACCAGCGGCTGGCGCGCGGGCGGCTGGGCCCACAGCAGCGTGCCGCGCAGCGTCAGGCGCATCGCGGCCGCGGCGTCGAAGTCCAGGCACAGGATGGGCTCGCCGCGGCTCGCGCCGTCGGCATACAGCAGGGCGTCGCCGCCCATGCCGGCCAGGCCCGGCGCGTCGATCTCGAAGGCGCCGCCCGGGAAGCGCCCGGCCAGCTCGCTGCCGGCCGGCGGCGTGATGCGCAGGCGCTCGCCCTGGCGCGTCACGCGGGGGGTCAGTGGCGCGGCGCCGTCGTCGCCGCCCAGCGCGAGGTTGAGGCTGGCGCGCACGCGCACCGGCGCGCCCTTCAGCACGCGCAGCGCGAGGTCCATCAGGTCGGGCTCGGCGCCGGCTTCGGCGACGACCTCGATGACGCCGCCCGCATGCGCGTAGACCCAGCGGCAGCGCTGCGGCTGGATCTCGAACGCCGACGGCAGGCCCAGCAGTTGCCAGCCCTGCACGTCGTTCACGAACAGCCGCAGGCCGGCGGAGCGGAACAGCCCCAGCAGCGTGCGCTGCGTGGACAGCAGCCGGTTGATGCTGACGTGGCCCTGGGTCAGCATGGCGTGGAAGACGCCGCCCATCCAGCAGGTGGAGGTCAGCGCCGCCTCGTCGGGCACCAGGTGCTCGCCGCTGCGCAGGATGTGGCCATGCGGGCGCTGCACGCGCAGTTCCTTGGCGCGCAGCACGACGTGGCTGGCCTCGCCGGCGAAGAAGCTCAGCAGCGCGCCGTCCTGCCACTCCTCGTGGCGCGGCTCGCCGAACAGCGGGCGCAGTGCCGCGGCGCCCAGGTCCTGGCTCGCCAGCAGCGGCGCCGTCGCGAACAGGCTGGGTGCGGGCGGCCGGCCGGCGGTGCCCAGCGCCACGCCGGGCCGGGCCTCGGGCAGGGCCAGCAGCGCGGGCAGGCACGCGAGGTCGGCGTCGCTGCTGGCCTCGGGGTGATCGGCCTGCAGAGTCAGGAAGAAGCCGGCCGTGGCGGCGGCGCCGGGCACCAGCGTGAGGGCCTGGTCCTGCAACGCGACGACGGCGTGCTCCTGCTGCAGCCGCGTGCCGGGCAAACCGGCGAGCAGCGCGGGCGGCAAATCGCCCGCACGGGCGGCATGGCCCCAGACCTGCGCCGCATCGGTTGCGAACGACTCGGCGCGGCGCAGCGAGCCGGCCAGCAGCCACGGGTGGCGGCCGTCCTGCGCCTGGTTCTGGCGCGCGGCCAGCAGCACGCCGTGCTGCGCGTGGTGCAGCGGCTGCAGGTCGATGTAGTGGCTGACGTAGAACTCGTTGGTGCGGATGGCGCCGTAGCCGGCCAGGCCCACGTCCTGCACGAACAGCGGCACGACCTCGCAGACCGAGGCGCCGCGGTTCTCGACGTCCAGGTGCCAGAACAGCGTGGGGGCGTCCGCGGCGAGGCGGAGTTGCAGCCGCAACGCCAGCCCGTCCCAGTCGCCGCGCATCTCGAAGCCGCCGTCCGCGACGTGCGCACTCAGGGGTGACAGCGGGCCCAGCAGCGGCGCGAGCCGCACGCCGCCGGCATCATGGCGGCGCAGCCAGAGGTTGGCGGGGCCGCCCTCCAGTTCGTTGCCCGGGAACAGGTTGAGCATCAAGCCCGGGTTGACCATCACGCGGCGCAGCGCGCCGTGGGACAGCAGCTCGACTTCGAGGCCGGCTTGGTTGCGGATCAGGTGCGGTTTCATTGTCATGACTGGCGTTGCGCCAACAGCCAGGGCAGCAGGTCGGGGTCTTGGTAGGCGGGCGTCCACGAATCGTGGCCCACGCCGGGATAGATGGTGAAGCTGGCGCGGCCGCCGGCGGCACGCAGCGCGTCCACACAGGCCTGCTGCTTCGCGAGCGGCACGACGGTATCGGCGTCGCCGTGATAGGCGCGCACCGGCACGTCTCGCATCGCGGCCACCCGGGCCGGGTCGCCATAGCCGCAGACCGGTGCGATGGCCGCGAGGTCGCGCGGGTAGGTGCTGGCCCAATGCCACATGCCGTGGCCACCCAGGCTCAGGCCCGTGCCCAGGCAGCGCTGCGGGTCCACGTGCAGCCGCGTCTTCAGCGCGGCCAGCAGCTGGTGCAGCCGCTCGGGGTTCCACACGGCGCCGGCTTCGAGCTGTGGGCTGACGAGCACCAATGGATAGGTCGTGCCGCGCGCAGCCAACATCGGCGGGCCGTTGCGCTTGACGGCTTCCAGGTCGCTGCCACGCTCGCCCGAGCCGTGCAGGAACACCAGCAGCGGCCAGCGCTCGCGGCGCTGCGCGTACTCGGGCGGCAGCCACACCCACATGCGCTCGCCTTCGAGCTGCCAGGCCTTCTGCTCGCCGGCCGCCAGGCCTTCGGGCGGCACCGGTGGTGCGGATGGCAGCGAAGCGCAGGCGCTGACCAGCGCGGGAGAAGTCATCAGCAGGTGGCGTCGGCTCATCATGGGCGGGGGTCCAGTTGGATGGCGGATGCGCCGGCGGGCAGCAGCAGTTCGCGGCCCTGCCAGGCGAGTTCGCGGCCGTCGGCGCTGGCACGCGGCAGCACGTCGCTGCCGGGCCAGGCCAGCAGCAGTGGGCCTGTCAGGCGCTCGGGGCGGCGGTCGATGAACAGGGTCCAGCCACCGGCGTTGCTTCGTTCCAAACGATAGTCCAAACGGCCCCATGCCGTGGAGAGCCCGGCCACGCCGATGTTGCCGGCCATGCGCCAGCTCGCCGGCAGGCCGGCGCCCAGCACGAGGCCGGTCTCGCGTTCGTAGGCGAACAGGTCCAGCGCCGCGCGCAGGTAGTCCGACGAGATCCACGCATGCGGCATGTCGCCCAGGAACTGCACCTGGCGCGCGTCGGGCAACACCACCTCGGCCCACTGGTTCCAGCCCTGCGGGCGCTGATGCGTGAAGAACCAGGCCAGCAGGCGGTGCGCGTCGTCCACGCGGCCCAGGCGCACCAGCGCACTGACGTTGCGCAGTTCGTAGGGTGTGTAGTCGCGCCAAACCTGGGTGCCGTCGATGCGCGCGAAGGCCTCGGCCACGTAGCGGTCGAAGGTGCCGCGCAGCAGCTCGGGCGCGAGGTGCTCGGCCTGGGCCGGGTTCAGCGCCATCGTCGTGGACGTGGCGTCGAAGTCGCCGCGGTCGGCGGCACCGGCGACGTAGCCCAGGCCGTAGTGATGGGCCGTCGCCGCGATGGACGAAGCGAGGTCCGCCGCGAACTCGTCGCGCGACGCGGTCCAGGTCTTGACCTGGTCGGCCTCGCCCAGCGCCTGCGCGATCTGCACCGCGTCCTTGTAGCCGCGCAGCGCCCAGAAGTCGTCCCAGTAGGAGTAGGCCGGCTTGTCCGAATAGCCCTCGTGGCTGATGGACGGCGGCATCAGGCCCTTGAACCTCGGGTCTGCGTCCGGCTTGCGTTCGCTCAGGCGCAGCGCGTCCATCCACGCGACGACCTTCTGCACCTTCGGCCAGTGGCGCGCCAGCAGCGCGCGGTCCTGCGTGTGGCGGTACAGCTCGGCCACGGCGAACAGGTACTGCCCGTGGCTGTCGTTCTCGACGACCGGGTCGGCGCCGCGCTGGTCCACGCAGCAGGGCACCTTGCCGGACTCGAAGATGTAGCCGCCGAACCAGTCGACGAACTCGCGCGCCGCCTGCGCCTCGCCCATGCGCACGAGGCCCGCCACCATCATGGCGCCGTCGCGCACCCACGAGCGCGCATACGAGCGCGTGCCGGGCCGCAGCGCGGGGCCGTCGCGGGACATCAGCATCTGCGCCAGCGCGCTTCGCATCGTGTCGGCCACGGGCTGGGCCAGCGGCGGCAGGCGCAGGTCGAGGTGGCTCAGCCGGTCGCGCCAATGCGCAGCGGCCACGGCCAGCCGCGTGTCCAGCGCGCTCGCATCGCCGCCCGTCACCCAGCCCAGGCTGCGCGCCTCGCCCGGCGCCAGTTCGACGTCGAAGCGCATCAGCGCGGACGGCAGCTCATCGGCATCGGCGAGTGTCTGCAGCGGCGGCGCCTGCAACAGCGCCGCGAGGCCCGGGCCGGCGCTCCAGCAGGCGGCGCGCACCTCGCCGGGCGTCTCACGCGGCTTAACGGTCAGCCCCGCTGCGGTGAGCTGGCCATCGGCCCACGCCAGCTTGGGCAGCGGGCTGACGCCACCGGGTGTCGACAGGAACTGTTGCGGCGGGTTGACCTGCCAGGGGCGCAGCGCGAGCAGCAGCGCGTAGCGCTGCGGCTTCGCCGTCGGGTTGCGCAGCGTGTAGCGGGCCAGCAGGGCGGGCGACCTGGCCTCGCCATCGGCGGCAGCCTCCACACGCAACTCCACGTCCGCATGGCGCCATTGCACGACCGGCAGCGCCTGCTCGACGAGGCCGTGTTCGATGCGCGACTGCGCCCACGTGACGACGCGGCCATCGGCCAGCCGAACGGCCGGCTCGATGCTGGGGCCGCCACGCGTGAGCTCGATGGCGCCGTCCTCGCTGACCAGGCCGGAACGCTGCGCACCGCCGTCCACGCCGACGACGGTCCAGTAGTTCTGCTCGCCGACGAAGGCGCGCGGGAGGTCGCCGCGCGGCAATGCCTTGGCCCACTCGGCGATCGCCGCATTGCGGTCAGGCCACTGCGACGCGTCGCGCAACTGAACCTGCGGCGGCTGGCGGCCCTCGTGCCGCACGCGCAGCCAGCGCCATTCCTGCTCGCCGAGGAAGACGGCGCGGCCGGGCCTGTCCGCCAGCAGTTTCCAGCGGCGGTCGTCGTCGGAGGCCTCGATGCGCGTGGCCTCGCCGCTTGCGAACCACAGGCCGTTGAACTCACGCAGGCGCTGGAAGTCCAGCGTGACCTCGCCGCCCCGCCGCGTGCGGCGCGGCTCGGGCCAGGCCTTGGGCGCCGGCTCACGCGGCTCCAGGGCGAGCGAACCGACGCACAGCTCGCCGGCGCCACCGCCCTGCTGGCCGGCGACGACGACGAATTCGATGAAGCGGCTCTGCCTGAGGGTGCGGTCGCCGGTCGGGCCCCAGGCGAAGGCGACGTGCCGGCGCTTGAAGCGCATCTCGGTCAGCGTTTCGGGCAGCGCCAACGCCGGCCGGTGGATCCACCAGACGTTGTCACCGCTGGCGTCGACGAACTTGATCTGCACGTCGTTGGGCTTGCCCTGGCCCTTGAGCTGCGTCGTCAGCGCGAAGTCGGCCGGCCAGGCGACCGGCAGCTCGCGGCGCAGCACGGCGTAGCCGGAGACGCCGGCGAAGTCGTAGGCGAGGCAGAGGCTGTCGTCGCGCGGGTCTCTGGAGACGGAGGCCTTGACCTGGTCGGAGGCGGAGGCCTGCCAGGGGGTGGGGTCCTTCAGGTCGTCGAGCGTTGCGGCATTGGCCAGGTGCGTGATGGCCAGGAGCAGTGCGAGCAGCAGGCGCTTCATGCGGCACCTTCCTGCTGCGAAGTGTCGTGCCGGGATTTCGCCCCGGCGGGCGACCTACTTTCTTGTGCGCACAAGAAAGTAGGCAAAGAAAGCGCCCCCGATCCGCCCGCCGTTCGCTTCGCTGCGGGTCCCCTGCGCTGCTCAGGTCTTGAGGCGCCGTGCGCAACTCGCTTCGCTACGCTCCGCTCAGACAGTCGCACGGAGTCAGTTCTTGAAGTTCGCTTCGCGAACGCCTCAAGACCCTCCGCTGCTCGGCGGGCTACTAGGGGGAGATGCAAATGCCTCGTGGCGAACGGCTTTCGGGTTTGGCTGTTGGCTGTTGAGGAACTCCCCCTTAAAAACCGCCGAGCAGCGCAGAACGGCGAGGCGCGAGCGCAGCTCGCATCAAGAACTGACTCCGCACCACTGTTTGAGCGCAGCGTAGCGAAGCGAGTTGGGTGCGGGCCTCGCTGTTCGAGCAGCGCAGGGAACCCCGCAGGGGCGGTTTTTCCGGGGCGGCTTTCTTGGTTACTTCTTTGGGCGTCCAAAGAAGTGACTCGCCCGCGGGGGCGAAATCCCCGCACCACACTGGCCACAAAGGCGAAGCAGGGAGCAGCAACCACCCTCACTTCACGCTTCCCATCAACAACCCCTGCATGTAATACCTCTGCAGCGCCACAAACAACACCAGCACCGGCAACACCGTGATGACTGCCCCGGCCATCATCAGCTCACTGTCCTGCACATGCTCCCGCGACAGCGCCGCCAGCGCCACCGGCAACGTGTGCATCTCGCCGTCCGTCAACACGATCAGCGGCCACATGAAGTCGTTCCAGCTGCCCAGGAACGCGAACACGGCCAGCGTCACCAGCACCGGCTTCAACGTCGGCAGCACGATGTTCCAGAAGATGCGCCACTCGCCCGCGCCGTCCAGCCGCGCCGCCTCCAGCAGCTCGTGCGGCACGCCGCGCGCGTACTGGCGCACGAGGAAGATGCCGAAGATGCCCGCCATGCTGGGGATCAGCACACCGGCCCAGGTGTTGACCAGCCCCATGCCCTTGAGCATCAGGAACAGCGGCAGCATCGCCACCTGCCCCGGGATGACCAGCGCCGCGATCAGCAGGCCGAACACGCGTTCGCGGTGGCGAAAGCGCAGCTTGGCGAACGCGTAGCCCGCCAGCGTGTTGAAGCTCACCGACATCAGCGTGCTCACCACCGCCAGCCCCAGGCTGTTGACGAACGCGCGCTTGAGGCCGCCGTCGCCCAGCAGCTGCCGGTAGTGCACCAGGGTCGGGTCATGCGGCAGCAGCGGCGGCGGCAGGGTCGAGGCGCTGCCGGCCGGCATCAGCGACACGCACACCATCCACACCAGCGGGAAGATCGCCAGGCCCGCAAAGGCCCACAGCAGCGCGTTGACGAGCATGCGCTTCATGCGTCCGCTCCCATCCAGCGCCGCTGCAAGGCGATCAGGCCTTTGCTGACGATCACGATGACGACGAACAGCACGAAGGCCACGGCCGAGGCCAGGCCCAGGTTCCACCACTTGAAGCCTTCGTCGTACATCAGGTACAGCACGCTGACCGTGCTCTGCAGCGGGCCGCCCTGCGTCATCACGTAGGGCTCGGCGAAGAGCTGGAAGTAGCCCGCTGTCGTCAGGATGGCGACCATCAACAGCGTCGGCGCGATGCCGGGCAGCGTGATGTGGCGGAACTGCGCCCAGGACTTCGCGCCGTCGAGCTTGGCGGCTTCGTACAGGTCGTGCGGCACGGCCTGCAGCGCGGCGATGAAGATGATCATGTTGCCGCCGAAGTTCTTCCACGCGGCGAAGCCGATGATGGTGGGCATGGACCAGTGCGGGTCGCCCAGCCAGTCGACGGGGTCGAGGCCGACCGACTGCAGCGTGTAGTTCACGAGGCCGTACTTGACGTGGAACAGGTAGCGCCAGATGACCGCCACGGCCACCAGTGTGGTCACCACCGGCGCGAACAGGGCGGTGCGCAGCAGCGGCTTGAAGCGCACCAGCTTGCTCTGCAGCAGCACCGCCGCGGCCAGCGACAGCACGATGGACAACGGCACGCCCAGCACGACGAAGTAGGCCGTGTTGCCCAGCGCCTGCCAGAACAGCGGCATCGTCAGCACGTGGACGTAGTTGTCCCAGCCCTGCCAGCGCAGGTTGCCCAGGGAGGCGAGCGCGTAGATGTCGAAATCGGTCAGGCTCAGCGCCAGGCCGGCGAACACCGGCACGCCGAAGAACAGCGCGATGACGAGGAGCGCCGGGGCGGCGAAGGCCCAGGCGGCGAGGGACTCGCGGCGGCCGGTGGCGGTGCGCGGGGTCATGCCTGGGCCTTGTCCAGCATCCAGCGGCGTTTTTCGAGGATGCCGTTGACGCGTGCGTCCAGGTCGCGCACCGCCACGTCGATGCTCTGCCGCCCACCGACAACGCGCGCTGCGGACAGCTGCATCTCCTGCGCGATGCGTTCCCACTCGGGCACGGCGGGCGTGGGGCGCACCCGCTCCAGTTGCCGCCGGAAGGCCGCCGCGTGGCGGTCCTCGGCCAGCGTGCCGCCACCGGCCAGCGGCATGGCCCACGTGCTGCGCCGCGACGGCAGGTCGCCGGTCAGGCGGTAGAAGTCGAGCTGCACGTCGGGGCGGCTCAGGTAGCTGATCAGCGCCCAGGCCTCGGGCTTGTGGCGCGAACGCTTGAACATCGCCAGGCTGGCACCGCCGGCGATGGAGGCCCCCAGGCCGGTCGGCCCCGGCAGCTCGGCCGTCGTCCACGCACCGGCCAGCTCCGGCGGCAGGCGGCGTTTGAACTCGCCGATGTTCCACGGCCCCGAGATGTAGAACGCGAACGTGCCGCGCCCGAACTCCTGCCAGAGGTTGGCGACCTGGTTGTTGGTGAGGCCCGGCGCCTCGCCCCGGCGGAAGCGCTCGGCGTAGAAGCCGAGTGCGCGGCGGAAGTCGTCGGACGCGAAGTTGCCGAAGCGCCCGCCGTCGCGCAGCACCTCGCCCGGCTGCTGCAGCGCCAGCGCCAGCAGCGGCTCGAACTCGTTGGTGGGCAGCAGCAGCGGCGTCGCCATGCCCTGCTGGCGCAGCGTCGCGAGTGCAGCGGCCCACTCGGTCCAGTCCTGTGGCATGCGCGGGATGCCGGCGCGCGCCAGCAGGTCCTGCCGCACGAACATCAGCCGCGTGTCCACGTACCAGGGCAGCCCCACGCGCTCGCCGCCGGCCGTGTTGGTGGCCCAGATGCCGTCGAAATAGTCGCCGGCCTGCAGCGCCGGCGTGCGCGTCAGCCAGGGCGCCAGCGGTTCCAGCGCACCCAGCGCCTGCATCTCGGGCAGCCAGGTGTTGCCGACCTGCGCGAGGTCGGGCGTGGCGTCGCCGGCAAACGCCGTCAGCAGCTTCTCGTGCGCGGCCGTCCAGGGCAGTTGCTCGACCTTCACGCGCACGCCGGGGTGTTCGCGCTCGAAGCCGGGCATCAGCTCGGCCACGACCTCGCTCTCGCGGCCCATGGCCCAGAAGCGCAGCGTGGTGGTGCCGCTGTCGCGAGCACAACCTGTCAGGGCAACGGCTCCAGCAGCAGTGAGAAGGCTTCGACGGCGCATGTCAGAAGCTGTGGACGGATCGGGCGCGCACGAGCAGGCCGTTGCGGCGGCGCCAATCAAGGCGCAAAGCGGAGCCGTAGCCGGAACTACGGCGAGCATTTGCAACGCTGAGTGGCGTCGCCGCAGCGGAATGAGCGGGCGTGGCGGATTCGTTCACAGCTTCTCTAGCCAGCCGCCCGTGAAGCCCGCGCGCTTGAGGCCCTTGATGAGGTGCGCGTTCTTGCGCATCGCCTGCCAGACCAGCTCGCCGCGGTGGTTGCCCAGCATGGCGAGCATGGGGCCCTGGTCGATGCCCAGCATGTCCACGTCCACCCAGCCGTGGCCGGGCTCCATGCGGCCGTGCGTGAGCCGCACGTCGACGTTGGTGAAGCTGGGGTTGAACGCGTCGAAGAAGCCGTAGCGGCCCCAGGTGTGCGGGTAGCGTGCCTTGATGGCGGCGAGCGCCGGGACGACGATCTCGGGCGCGAAGGCGATGGAGGCGCCGGCCGCGTAGGGCGCCAGCGTGCCGTCGTCGTACAGGCCCATGCCGCGGCCGGCGTAGCTGATGAAGCGGCGCTTCTCGGTGGTGCCGGCCGTCGTCGTGTAGGGCAGCTTGATGTCGGCCGGGCCGTCGCTGGCGCTGATGCCCCAGACCTCGGCGCTGTAGCCCTGCCAGCCCAGCGGGTTGTCCTTCGCGTAGGCCTGCTGCGCGTAGGTGGCGCGGCGCGAGTTCTCGAAGTAGTCCAGGCCCTTGTCCCGCATGTAGCGGTCGCGGATGCCGCGGAAGTCCACCCAGCAGTGCGTGAACTGGTGGCCGAACAGCGGCGGGAAGCGCAGGAAGGTCTGGCCGTAGCTCTCGCCCCAGCTGTGCTGGTCGTAGGTGCTGAGCCAGGCGTCGTAGGCCTCGGGCTGGACCGGCCGCGTGGGCGAGCCCAGCGCCAGCAGGTAGACCATCATGGCCTCGTTGTAGCCCTTCCAGTCGTTGGGGATGTGGCCCTTCTCCGGCGTCCAGCCGTGGCCGATGGACGGCGGGCGCACCTGCGCCCAGGCCCAGTCGACGCGGCCGTAGAGCTCGTCGACCAGCGCGCGGATGCGGGCCTCGTCGGCCTGCGGCTGGTCGAAGTAGCTCTGCGCATGCAGCGCGCCCATCAGCAGCAGCGCGGTGTCGACCGTGGAGAGCTCGCAGCGGTCGAAGCGCAGGCCCTCCTTCATGTCGAGGAAGTGATAGAAGAAGCCCTTGTGGCCGGCTACGCCGCGCTTGCCTGGGCCCTGCGGCAGGCCGGCGAAGAAGCGCAGCGTCGTCAGCGTGCGCTCGCGGGCCTGCTCGCGCGTGACGTAGCCGCGCGCCACGCCCACCGGATAGGCGCTGAGCGCGAAGCCCACCGCCGCGATGCTGGCGAAGGACGGCGTGGGCCAGCGGTCCGGCGCCAGGCCGGTGCGGGCGTCGGTCGTGTCCCAGAAGAAGTCGAAGGTGCGGCGTTCGAGGTCGTCGAGGAAGACGACGTCGGTCGAAGGCTTGCTCCAGGCCGAGGGCAGGAGCAGGGCGGAGCCGGCCAGCAGCGACCGGCGGGTCAAGGAAAGATCGTTCATGCTGTCAGGAAAAGATGGCGGCGCGCGCCGCACGCGCGCCGCCACCGAACTGCGTCGTCAGAAGCTGTACTGCAAGGTCAACTTGTACGTGCGCATGTCGCCGCGCAGGTCGTTGGCCTTGCCCAGGGTGGCGTTGTCGCCGCCCAGGTAGTTCTGCGGGTTGCCCGGGCCGCCGGCCCAGTCGTCGTAGTAGCCCCAGTTGGTGCGGTTGAACAGGTTGAGCACGTCGGCGCGCAGGCGCAGCGAGCCGAAGCCGACGTGGAAGTCCTTGGACAGGCCCGCGTCGAACTGGCTGAAGTTGCCGGCCTTGCCCTCGACATACACGCACTTGTCCCAGCCGGCACCGCAGTTGGTGATGCGACGCGGATTGCCGGTGTCGAAGGCCCATTTGCCCGACAGGCCCAGGCCCCAGGGCAGCTTGTCGGTGAAGCCAGCCAGCACCAGGCGGTCCTTGGCGGTCAGCACGGACGGGTTGAAGCCGTGCGTGCCCTTGCCGTAGGTCCAGTCGAAGATGTCTGTCGCCCATTCCTTGTTGGTCGTCTGGCCCTTGGCATGGGTGTAGGCCAGCGTGGCGCTCCAGCCGCTGGCGGCCGTGTAGGGCTTCTCGAGCTTGACGAACAGGCTGGTCGTCTTGATCTCGCCGACAGTGTCGCCCAGCACCAGGTTGCCGTAGCCGTTCGGGCCGCCCCACAGCGGGTCGATGGAACTCTGCGTGCCCCAGCCGCCGTTCGGGTCGCGGTTGCCACTGAACCAGATGAACTGGTTCTTGGCGTGTTGCTGGGACACCGACACGTCGGCGTTCCACTCGCCCAGCGCCTGGCGCACGCCCAGGCTGAACTGGTCGGCGAACGGCATCTTGTAGTTGTTCTTGATCAGCCAGATCTCGCCGTTGGCCTGCGCGTTGTGCTGCAGTTCCTGCAGCGCCTGATTGGCCATCGTGCGGTCGTAGCTGCGGCCCACGCCGCCGTAGACGACGGTGTTGCGGTCGCCGGTCAGGTCGTACGAGAAGCCCAGCCGCGGCGCCAGCGCGCCCTTGTAGGCCTTGCGCGAGCTGCCGTTGGCGATGAACTCGTCGATGTTGACGCCGCCCTTGGCCAGCGACGCGGCGTAGGTCTGGCCCGCCGGTGCCGTGATGCCGCCGATGATGCGGCCGTCCAGCGCATGCAGCGCCGTGACGATGTTGGCCGGCGTCGAGTAGCCGTTGTTGAGCATGTTGCTCTCGTAGTCCCAGCGGGCGCCGATGGACACGTCGAGCTGGCGCGTGATGGACCAGTCGTCCTGCAGGTAGAGGCCGTACTGCTTGTTGTTGAAGTTCACGTCGACGGGCGCTGCGGCGCGCGTGATCTGGCACTGGTCGCTCTGCAGACCGTTGCTCGCCACGTTGGTGCCCGTGCAGACGCCGTTCGCGTAGTAGGGCTGGCCGGTCAACGTGTTGACGACGACGTTGACGGCCGCGACGCCGTACTGCGTGCCGCCCAGGCGGTACTTCATCGCCTTCAACTGCACGCCGCCCTTGATGACGTGGTCCTTCAGGCCGGTATAGCTGAGATCGTCCTTGAAGTAGGCCTCGTCCTGCTTGCGGTCCTGCTGGTCGGGCGAGCCGCCGGTCCAGAGGATGTCCTGCGAGTTGCTCAGCGCGTTGGTCAGCGAGTACTTGTAGCGGAACAGCGTGGCGCCGGTCGTCGAGTGCGGGTTCCAGCGCGAGTTCGCGAAACCGACCTTGGCCTCGTTCAGCCAGGGGCCGCGCGACCACTCATGCGCCAAGTCGACGCGGTTCTCCGTCGTCTTGCTGTTGTTCTCGGTGCTGGCGACGGCGATACCGCTGTTGTCGATCAGGTCCTTGGCGTTCTCGTCGCGCACCGTGAAGCTCAGGTCCAGCTTCTGCTCGTCGTCGATCTGCGCCGACAGCTTGCCGAACAGCAGGTGCTCCGTGAACTTGCGCGTGTAGGGGCCTTGCTCGGCCTTCAGCGACGGGATGATGCCGGGCGACGTCGGGTACTTGTCGAAGTTCTTGCCGACGGTCTGCACCGGGCGGTCGATGGACTTGCCGTCGTAGGCCAGGAAGAAATGCAGCCTGTCCTGGACGATGGGGCCGCCCAGCGAAAAGCCTTCCTCGATCTGCGTGAACGACGGGCGCGGCGTGCCGGCAGCCTCAGCCTCGCGCTCCTTGGGACTGTAGGCGCGCCAGTTGGAGCCGGTGCGGTTGATATAGGCATCGCCGTGGAACTCGTTGGTGCCGGACTTGGTGACGGCGGAGATGCCCAGCGAGCTGAGCTGGTCGAACTCGGCCTTGTAGTTCTGCGTCAGCACGCGGTACTCGCCGATCGCGCTCTGCGGGAACGGGTTGCCCTGGCTCTGCTGCTGGCCCACCACGCCGCCGCGCAGGATGTTGTTCTTGCGGCCCACGCCGTCGATGAAGACGTTGACGCTGTCCTCGTTCTGCGCGCCGCCGCGGATGCGGGTGCTGCCGTCCGTGCCCGTCTCGAAGCGCGCGCCGGGTGCCAGGTCTACAGCCGACAGGAAGTTGCGTGTGATCTGCGGCAGCGCCTCGATCATCTTGTTCGACACCAGGGTGCTGACCTGCGTGTCACGCACGCCCTGGCGTGACGCGTTGCCGGTGACGACGACAGTGCCAAGTTGGTTGGTGCTGCTGGACAGGTCCAGCTTCGCGTTCTCGCCAACGGACAGTGTGACCGGGCTGCCCTGCGTGGCACCGGCGACGCGGATCTCGTACGAGCCCGGGTTCAGGCCCAGCAGCACATAGCTGCCATCGGCCTGCGTGCGCGTGCGGTAGGTGTTGCCGTTGGCCTTGTTGACGGCCACTACCTCAGTGCCCACGGGCGCGGCGGCGCCGGCGGCGGTGATCTGGCCGCGCACCGTCGCACCAGTCATCTGCGCCTGCGCTGCCGAGCCGGCCAAGGCCAGCAGGACCGCAGCCGTCAGGGCGTGATGGCGGAGGAATCGATTGGGTCTGGTTCTGTCCATGTTGTCTCCTGTTATTGAAATGAACGCTTCAAAGAATCGAGCGGCGGCTAGTCATCCAGTGATGAAAAGGTTTTCATGCGATTTCGTCGGCATGGCGCGCATGGCTTCAGTCGCCGGCCCCGCACGAGCGGCGCACGACGAGCTGCACGGGCATGACGGTGGTGCGCGCGGCCAGCGGCTCGCGCTCCAGCACGCTGGCCAGCGCGTCCAGCGCCTGGCCGCCCATGGCCGCGATAGGCACGCGCATGGTGGTCAACGCGGGGCTGACGTAGCGGGCGATGGGGATGTCGTCGAAGCCGGCGAGCGCGATGTCGTCGGGCAGGCGCAGGCCGGCGGACTGCAGCGCGCCCAGCAGGCCGATGGCCATCATGTCGTTGGCGGCGAAGACGGCGTCGGGGCGCTCGCCCGCCGGCAAGGCCAGCACGGCGGCTGCGGCGCGCAGGCCGGCCTCCTCGGAGAAGTCGCCGTCCAGGAGCCAGGGCGGGGCGCCGGCCGGCAGGCCGGCGCGGTAGCCGCGTTCACGTTCGCGGGCCTCGAAGTTGGCGGCCGGGCCGCCGAGGAAGGCGATGCGCCGGTGGCCGCTGGCGACCAGATGCTCGGTCATCGCGCGCGCGCCGCCGAAGTTGTCGACGGCGAAGACCGGCTGCGTGGGCGCACGCACGCCGGAATTCAGCAGCACGGCGGGCAGCGTGGGCGGCAGGTTCTGCGACAGGAAATCGTCGTCGGCATGCGGCGACATGACGATGAGGCCGTCCACGCGCCCGTTCATCGCCCGCAGCGCGGCGGCGGCTTCGTGGGCGTCGTCGTGCGAGCTGGACAGCAGCAGGTGCAGGCCACGCGCGCGGGCGGCCTGGTCGATGCCGCGGATGAGTTCGGAGAAGAACTCGCCGTGCAGGTCGGGCAGCAGCGCGCCGACGGTGTCGGTCTTGCGCGTGATGAGGCTGCGCGCGGCACCGGACGGTGAGTAGCGCAGCTCCCGGGCGATGTCGACGATGCGCTGGCGCGTGTCGGGCAGCACGTTCTCGGCGCCGTTCAGCGCGCGGGAGACGGTGGCGACCGACACGCCGGCCTCGCGGGCGACATCCTTGATCGTGGCGGGCGAGCCGTTCATGCGGGGCTCGCGGCTAGAGGTTGGCGCCATGCGCGGCGATCACGTCGGCGTAGAAGCGCGCGCTGGCCTTGGGCGTGCGCGCCAGCGTCTGGAAGTTCACGTGCACGAGGCCGAAGCGCTTGGCGAAGCCCAGCGCCCACTCCAGGTTGTCGAACAGCGACCAGGCGAAGTAGCCGCGCATGTCGGCGCCGCGCGCCATCGCGTCGTTGACGGCGGCGATGTGGGTGCGCAGGTAGTGCACGCGCAGCGGGTCGTCGACGCGGCCGCCGATGGCCGCAGGCGGGTCGTAGAAGGCCGCGCCGTTCTCGGTCACGTACAGCGGCAGGCCGCCGTAGCGCTCATGCATCCAGACCAGCGTGTCCGCCAGGCTCTGCGGGTGCAGCTCCCAGCCGGTCTCGGTGTAGATGCCGCCCGGCTGGCGCTGCGGCGCGACGGGCAGCGGCCAGGCCTTGGCGTCGTGCTTCACGACCGCACGCGTGTAGTAGTTCAGGCCCAGGAAGTCGACGGGCACCTTGAGCGCCTCCACCTCGGCGGCCGTCCAGTCAGGCCAGGCTTCGCCGAACACCTCGCGCAGCTCCTCGGGGTAGGTGCCGAGCAGGGCCGGGTCGAGGTACTGGCGGTTCATGTACGCATCGGCCAGCTTGGCGGCATGGCGGTCGGCGTCGGTCGCATCGGCAGCCAGGTGCTTGGGCTCGATGTTGACGACCAGGCCGATCTGGTGCTTGCCGGCATGTCGGGTGACAGCCCGGTAGGCCTGCACGCCCTTGGCATGCGCCTGCATCAGCCGGTGGGACACGATGGCGGCCTCGTAGGCGCTCCTGTGGCCCGGCGCCAGCGCGCCGTGCATGTAGCCCTGGTCGGCGATGACCCAGGGCTCGTTGAGCGTGACCCACAGCTTCACGCGGTCGTCCAGCGCCTTGAAGCAGACCTGCGCGTAATCGGCGAACCAGTCCGGCATGTCGGGGTTGAGCCAGCCGCCGCGGTCGTCCAGCGCCGCCGGCAGGTCCCAGTGATGCAGCGTGGCCATGGGCTGGATGCCGTTGGCCAGCAGCTCGTCCACGAGGCGCTCGTAGAAGCCCAGCCCGGCGGCGTTGACCTTGCCGCGCCCTTCGGGCAGGACCCGGCCCCAGGCGATGCTGAAGCGGTAGGACGTGAGGCCCAGCTCGCGCATCAGCGCGACATCGTCCTTCATGCGGCGGTAGTGGTCGCAGGCGACGTCGCCGGTGTCGCCGCCGGCCACGCGGCCGGGCGTGCGCACGAAGCGATGCCAGTTGCTCACGCCGGCGCCATCGGCCAGCGGCGAGCCTTCGATCTGATACGCCGACGTGGCGCAGCCCCAGAGGAATCCGGGCGGGAACGGTTGTCTCATCCGTGTGCCGGCTGCACTTGCGCGCGCCGGTCTGTTGCTCAAGTCATGTAAACGTTTACATGCATTCTTCCTGAAGATATGAGGGTGCGTCAATCAAGGATTAACCCGGTCGGCGGTGCAAGAAAGCCACAGCGGCCGTCACGGCCGCGGGCGCGCCCGAAGCAAAGCGGGCCTGCCACCACGGTGGCAGGCCCGCATCGCGAAGTCTCGCGCGACTCAGTCGGCGTACTGCCCCGCCGCCTTGATGACGGGCCCGAGCTTGTTGATCTCGGCCTCGACGAACTTCTTGTGCTCGGCGGGCGTCGTGCGGGCGTCGGTGATGATGACGGCACCCAGCGCCTCCTGGCGCTTGTGGAAGTCGGCATCGTTCAGCGCCACGCGCAGCGCGGCATTGACCTTCTCGACCACCGCCTTGGGCGTGCCCTTGGGGGCATACACGCCGTGCCAGACCGACACGTTGAAGCCCTTCAGGCCCGACTCGTCGGCCGTGGGTAGCTTGGCCAGCGGGCCGTTGGGCAGGCGCTTGGGCGTCGTCACCGCGTAGGCCTTGACCTTGCCGCTCTCGATCTGGCCCGTCGTGTTGGTCGTCTGGTCGCACATCACATCCACCTGGCCGCCGAGCAGGTCATTCATGGCCGGCGCGGTGCCTTTGTAGGGCACGGTGGTCATGTTGAGCTTCAGGGCCGACTGGAACAGCAGGCCGCACAGGTGCGACGCCGAGCCGACGCCGGCATGCGCGAGGTTGACCTTGTCCTTGTTGGTGTCCAGCCACTTGGACAGTTCGGCGAAGTTGCTGGCCGGCAGGTTGGCGCGGCCGATGACCGTCATCGGCACCTCGTTGACCATGCCCAGGTACTCGAAGTCGTCCAGCGTCTTGTAGGGCAGCGTGCGGTACAGCGATGGCGCGCTGGCGATGCCGATGTGGTGCAGCAGCAGCGTGTAGCCATCGGGCGCGGCCTTGGCGACCTTGTTGGCCCCCATCGTGCCGCCGGCGCCGGCCACGTTGTCGATGATGACGGTGCCGCCCAGCGGCTTGCGCAGCGCCTCGGCGAGGTCGCGCGCGACCTTGTCGGTGGGGCCGCCGGCCGCGAACGGCACGACCAGCGTGATGGGCTTGTCGGGGTAGTCGGCCAGGACGGGAAACGCGGGCAGGCAGGCCAGCAGGCCGGCGGCCAGCAGCAGGGAACGGCGCATCGGGATGTCTCCAACAGAGTTAGCGACGGTCTTCGATGAGCTTGCCGTCGTTGGGCAGGCTGCCGGGCGGCAGGACTTCCACCTCGACGCGGAGTTTGGTCAGGTCGCGCGCGGTCTGCATCAGGCTTTCCACGAAGGGGTGTTGCAAGGTCTGCGTAATCTCCACCTGCAACACGAGATGGTCCTGCGCCAGTTCGCCGCTGACGACCAGGCGGGCCTTGAGGACGTCCGGGTGGCGTTTGACGAGGTCCGCCACCTGGCCCGCATGCACGAACATGCCGCGCACCTTGGCGGACTGGTCGGCCCGGCCCAGCCAGCCGCGCAGGCGCTGGTTGGTGCGCCCGCAGGCGCTGCGCCCGGGCAGCACGGCGGACAGGTCGCCGGTCGCGAAGCGGATCAGCGGGTAGCCCGGGCTCAGCGTCGTCACGACGACCTCGCCCACCTCGCCGTGCGGCAGCGGGTCGCCCGAGCCGGGGCGCACGATCTCGACGATGACGCCTTCGTCCACCACCAGGCCGTCGCGCGCCGGCGTCTCGTAGGCGATGAGGCCCAGGTCGGCCGTCGCATAGCACTGCGTGGTCTGGACGCCGCGCTCGGCGAACCAGGCCACCAGCGCCGGCGGGCAGGCCTCGCCGCTGACCAGCGCGCGCTGCAGGTGCGGCAGCGCATGCCCGCCCTGCGCGGCCTTGTCGAGCAGGATGCGCAGGAAGCCCGGCGTGCCCACGTAGGCCTCGGGCCGCAGGTCCAGCACCGCCTGCAACTGCAGCTCGGTGTTGCCCACGCCGCCGGGAAAACTCAGCGCGCCCAGCGCCCGCAGGCCGGCCTCCATCATGGCGCCGGCCGGCGTCAGGTGATAGCTGAAGCTGACGTGCGCGAGCTGGCCCGCGCGGATGCCGGCGGCATGCAGCGCCCGCGCCATGCGCCAGGGGTCGGCGCCGTCGGCATCCGGCTCGGGCTCGTACAGCGGGCCGGGCGACTGGAACAGCCGCCGCGGCACGCCGGCCGCGAAGCCGCCCACGCGCAAGGCGCGGCGCGCGGCCTGCGCGGTGGCCAGGCTGCTCTTGCGCGTCAGCGGCAATGCGGCCAGCGCGGCGCGTGAGGTGACGGCCGGCGCCTCGATGCCGGCCAGCAGTTCGGCATAGGCGGGACTGCTGCGCTGCGCATGCGCGACCTGCGCCGCCAGGGCGGCCATCTGCGCCGCCTCGCGTTCGGCCGGATCGCGGGTCTCCAGCGCGTCGAAGAATTTGGTCATCGGGCACCCTTCGCGTTGCGCGCTGTCCCGCCAGGCGGGCACCTAGCCCCTGTGGGCGGCCGTGCAGGGCTCACGCGTCGGCCCTCCAGCGCAGCAGGCGGCGCTTGAGCTCGTCCTGCAGCTTGCGCGACTCGGGCGCGGAGCGCAGCGTGAAGCGGTCCCACTCCGGCGAGCGCGCGGGCCGCCGGGCGAGCTGCACCGCCACCGCGTCGCCGTCCACGGCGAGCGTCAGCACGACGTTGCCGTTGAGCAGCCAGCCGTCGTTGCGCTCGGTCAGCGCGTGCTGGTCGCGGATGAAGCGCTTCAGCGCCAGCAGCGTCGACGCCGCATTGAACGGCGGCGGCGCGATGTCCCAGGATTCGTCACTCATGCTCGATGCCCTCAGGCCAGCCAGCGCTTGCGGCGCTTGTAGCTCTTCACGTCCTTGAAACTGCGCCGCCCTTCGCCGCCCACGCCCAGGTAGAACTCCTTCACGTCCTCGTTCTCGCGCAGCGCGGCCGCCGCGCCGTCCATGACGACGCGCCCGTTCTCCAGGATGTAGCCGTAGTCGGCATAGCGCAACGCCATGTGGGTGTTCTGCTCGGCGAGCAGGAAGGTCGTGCGCTCCCGGGTGTTGAGGTCGCGCACGATCTCGAACACCTCTTCCACGATCTGCGGCGCCAGGCCCATGGACGGCTCGTCCAGCAGCACCATCTTCGGGTCCGCCATCAACGCGCGGCCGATGGCGCACATCTGCTGCTCGCCGCCGGACGTGTACGCCGCCTGGCTGCCGCGCCGCGTCTTCAGGCGCGGGAAGTAGGCGTAGACCTTCTCCAACGTGGCCGCCACGGCCGCGCGGCCGTCCTTGCGGGTGTAGGCGCCGGTCATCAGGTTCTCCTCGATGGTGAGGTGCGCGAAGCAGTGGCGCCCCTCCATGACCTGCACGACGCCCCGCTCGACCATGGCCGAGGTGGACAGCCGCTCGATGCGCTCGCCGCGCAGCTCGATGCTGCCCTTGGTCACCTCGCCACGCTCGCCTTCGAGCAGGTTGGACACGGCACGCAGCGTGGTCGTCTTGCCGGCGCCGTTGCCGCCGAGCAGGGCGACGATGCGGCCTTCCTGGACTTGGAGCGAGACGCCCTTGAGGACGAGGATGACGTGGTTGTAGATGACTTCGATGCCGTTGACGTTCAGGAGCGGGGCACTCATGTCTGGCGCTCCTCGGGTGCTGTTGCAACGCCCGTGCCGGGATTTCGCCCCGGCGGGCGACCTACTTTCTGTCCCGCCAGAAAGTAGGCAAAGAGCTCCCCCCGACCGCACCGCCCCTGCGCTTCGCTTCGGGGTGCCCTGTGCTGCTCAGGCCTTGAGGGCCCGCGCAAAACTCGCGCCGCTGCGCTCTGCTCAAACAGTTGCGCGGAGTCAGACGACGAAGCGTGCTGCGCACGCGCCCTCAAGGCCTTGCGCTGCTCGGCGGTGCTCAAGGGGGCCAGAGGAATACCTCGTGACGCACGGCTGTCGGGTTTGGCTGTTGGCTGTTGGCTGCTGCGGCTGTTCCAAGACTCCCCTTCAAAACCGCTGAGAAGCGCAGAAGCCCAGGGCGCGAGCGCAGCTCGCTTCAAGGACTGACTTCGCGCCGCCTGTCTGAGCAGAGCGTAGCGACGCGAGTTCGGCGCGGCCCTGGGCTTCGAGCATCGCAAGGCACCCCGCAGGGGCGGTTTTGCAGGGGCGACTCTTTGCCTACTTTCTGGTCGCACAGAAAGTAGGTCGCCCGCCGGGGCGAACTCCCGGCTGGGCATGGGCATCAACCAAGAACAGCGAGTCACAGCGCAACCTCAGCTCTGACACTCAGCCGGCGTGCGCCGCGTCAGCTTCTTCTCGCCCGCGTACTTGTCCGCCGCCGCCTTGATCATCGGCTTCAGGATCTGGTCGTCCGCCTGGTACCAGTCAGACGACAGGTTCCACTTGGCACCATCCCACGTGTGGATGCGCGCCCAGCTCGACCCCTGGTGGTCGGTGCAGCTCGTGCTGATCGGCCGGATCACGCCCGTCAGGCCCAGCGACGCCAGCTTCTTGTCGTCCAGCGCCAGGTTCTCCAGGCCCCAGCGCACCTGCTCGCCGGTCATGACCTTGCCCTTGCCGAAGCGCTCCTGCGCGCGCCGGATGGCCTCCACGCTTAGCGCCGAGATGACGAGGCCGCGCGTGTACAGCACCGAGCCCACTTCGTCCTTCGGCCCCGCGCCCTGGCCCTTCTCGTGCACGTACTTCAGCACGTCCTGGATGACCTTCGGGCTCTGCCCCGAGGTGTTCAGGTTCAGCGCGTTGTAGCCCTTGGCGCCCTCGCCCACGTCCTTGGTGTCGGGCTCGGCGCCCGCCCACCACACGCCGTACATCTTCTCGCGCGGATAGCCGGTGGCCTGGGCCTCCTTCAGCGCGGTGGAGTTCATGACGCCCCAGCCCCACAGCAGCACGTAGTCGGGCCGCGCCTGGCGCACCTGCAGCCAGGCCGACTTCTGCTCCACGCCCGGCGCGGTGACGGGGATCTTCACGAGGTCGAAGCCGTGCATCTTGCTGCGCTCGTCCAGCAGCGGGATGGGCTCCTTGCCGAACGGGCTGTCGTGGTAGACCAGAGCGATCTTCTTGCCCTTGAGCTTGTCCAGCCCGCCCTCCTTCTTGCCCAGGTGCTGGATGAGGATGTCGGCCGCCGTCCAGTAGCTGCCCATCAGCGGGAAGTTCCACGCGAACACGCCGCCGTCGGCCGACGCCGACAGGCCATAGCCCAGCGTGACCAGCGGGATCTTGTCGTGCGGCACCTTGTCGGTCAGCGCGAAGGTGATGCCGGTGGCCTGCGGGTCGAACAGCGCGGCGCCGAACTGGCCCTTGCCCTTGAGCCGCTCGTAGCACTCCACGCCCTTGTCGGTCGCGTAGCCGGTCTCGCATTCCTCGAAGGTCAGCTTCACGCCGTTGATGCCGCCGTCGCGCGCGTTGATGAGCTTGAGGTAGTCCTGCTTGCCGTTGGCCCAGGGCGTGCCGTTGGGCGAGTACGGGCCGGTGCGGTAGACCAGCAGCGGGATGAACTGTTCCTTGGCCGCCTGGGCCTGCACGGCGGGCGTGGCGAGTTGCAGGGCGGCCAGGGCCGCGCAGGTGATGAGCGTCTTCATGGGTCTGTCTCCTGTCGTCGTTGTGGTGTGCGGGATCAGTGAGGAAACGGCCAGAGGCGCAACTTCTCCTTCGCCGTGGCCCAGAGCCGCGCGAGGCCGTGCGGCTCCTTGATGAGGAAGAACACGATCAGCGCGCCGAAGATCATCAGCGCCAGGTGAGCCGCCGTGGCGGTGTCCATGGGCAGGCCGGTCCAGTACGGCAGCTTGTCCAGCAGCAGCGGCAGCACGACGATGAAGGCCGCGCCGAAGAAGGCACCCGAGATGGAGCCCAGCCCGCCGATGATGACCATGAACAGCAGGTCGAACGAGCGGTTGATGCCGAAGGCCGCCGGCTCCCAGGAGCCCAGGTGCACGAAGCCCCACAGCGCGCCTGCCACACCGATGATGAAGCTGCTGACGGCGAACGCGCTGAGCTTGGCCTGCATGGGCCGGATGCCGATGACGGCGGCCGCCACGTCCATGTCGCGCATGGCCATCCACGAGCGGCCGATGTGGCCGCGCACCAGGTTCTTGGTCGCCAGCGCGAACACGACGACGAAGCCCAGGCACAGCAGGTAGCGCGCCGCTGGCGATTCGACGCTGAAACCCGCGATGCTCAAGCCCGAGATGCTGACCGAGCCGGACGAAGAGCCGTTGGTGACCCAGGGCAGGCGCAGGCAGGCCCAGTCGACGAAGAACTGCGCCGCCAGCGTGGCCACCGCGAGGTACAGGCCTTTGATACGCAGCGACGGCAGGCCGAATGCCACGCCCAGCACCGTGGCGCCGAGGCCGCCGGCCAGCAGCGAGACGATGAGCGGCATGCTTTCGACGCGCGCCTGGCAGTTGTAGGCCGCATAGGCGCCCACGGCCATGAAAGCGCCCGAGCCGAGCGAGATCTGGCCGCAGTAACCCACGAGCACGTTCAAGCCGAGCGCCGCCAGCGACAGGATCAGGAAGGGGATGAAGATGGCGCGCAGCAGGTACTCGCTGGAGACCATGGGCACGACGATGAAGGCCACGGCCATCAGCACGGCAAAAGCGATGCGGTCTTGCCGGATGGGCAGGATCTGGCTGTCCGCCGGGTAGGTCGTCTTGAACTGGCCGTTTTCGCGGTAAAGCATGTTCTTAGTCAGTTGAGGACAGAGCTACTCGCTTCGCTCGGGCGGTCTGTCCCGCAAGGTCATCTGACGCGATCAATGATCTTTTGCCAGTTGCCGGCCCAAGGCCGACAACTGTCTTCGATCCACGTCTCGCGCGAGCGCGAGACGACGCCCTCCGATTGCGGTGCGCTTCGCTTGTCTCGCTTCGCAAGCCAACCTCCATCGAATGTCGTATCGATCGCGTCATACGCGATCGATGATCTTCTCGCCGAACAAGCCCTGCGGCCGCACCAGCAAGACAACAAGCACCAGCACATAGCCGAACCAGTACTCGATGCCGCCGCCCAGGTGAGGCCCGATGTAGGCCTCCGACAGCTTCTCGCCCACACCGATCAGCAGCCCACCGACGATGGCGCCGGGCACGCTGGTCAACCCGCCGAGGATGACCACCGGCAGCGCCTTCAATGCCACCAGCGACAGCGAGAACTGCACGCCCAGCTTGCTGCCCCAGATCATGCCGGCCACCAGTGCGACGAAGCCCGCCACGCTCCAGACGATGACCCAGATGCGCGACAACGGGATGCCGATGCTCTGCGCGGCCTGGTGGTCGTCGGCCACGGCGCGCAGCGCGCGGCCGGTGGCGGTCTTCTGGAAGAACAGGCTCAGGCCGGCCACCAGCGCCGCCGCGATCAGCGCCGCGTAGAGGTCTTCCTTGCTGACCAGGATGCCGCCCTCGAAGGTCTGCTCGAACAGGAACATCGGGTCCTTGGGCAGGCCGATGTCGATCTTGTAGATGTCGTTGCCGAACAGCATCTGGCCCGCGCCTTCGAGCAGGTAGGCGATGCCCAGCGTGGCCATCAGCAGCGTGATGCCCTCCTGGTTGACGAGCTTGGACAGCGCCAGCCGCTCGACCAGCCAGGCCACGACCACCATCACCGCCAGCGCGCCGGCAAAGGCCAGCAGGTTGACGACGACCTTGCCGTCCAGGCCCGTGTATTTCGGAATCCACTCGGCAAAACGCGCCATCGCCAGCGCGGCGAACAGCACCATCGCGCCCTGCGCGAAGTTGAAGACACCGCTGGCCTTGAAGATCAGCACGAAGCCCAGCGCGATCAGCGAATACAGCATGCCGGCCATCAGGCCGCCGATCAGTGTTTCCAGGAACGGTCCCATCAGTGGCTCGCTCCGAGATAGGCCTTGATCACGTCCTCGTTGCGACGCACCTCGTCCGGCGCGCCGTCGCCGATCTTGCGGCCGTAGTCCAGCACCACGACGCGGTCCGAGATGTCCATCACCACGCCCATGTCGTGCTCGATCAGCACGATGGTGGTGCCGAACTCGTCGTTCACGTCCAGGATGAAGCGGCACATGTCCTGCTTCTCCTCCACGTTCATGCCGGCCATGGGTTCGTCCAGCAGCAGCAGGCTGGGCTCCATGGCCAGGGCGCGGCCGAGGTCGACGCGCTTTTGCAGGCCATAGGGCAGGCGGCCGACGGGCGTCTTGCGCCAGGCCTGGATTTCGAGGAAGTCGATGATGCGCTCCACCGACTCGCGCTGCTCGCTTTCCTCGCGCCGCGCGGGGCCCAGGTGCAGCGCCTGCCAGAACAGGCCGCGGCGCATGCGCAGGTTGCGGCCGGTCATCAGGTTGTCCAGCACGCTCATGCCCTTGAACAGCGCCAGGTTCTGGAAGGTGCGGGCCACGCCCATCTCGGCGACCTGGCGCGGGCTCATGCCGCGGAAGGTCTTGCCGCGCAGTGTGATGGCGCCTTGCTGCGGCTGGTAGACACCGTTGATGCAGTTCAGCATCGAGCTCTTGCCCGCGCCGTTGGGGCCGATGATGGCGCGCACCTCGTGCTCGCGCACGTCGAAGCTGATGTCGGTCAGCGCCTTGACGCCGCCGAAGGCCAGCGAGATGTTCTTCACGTCGAGGACGACATCGCCGATGGTCTTCATGCCGCAGCGCCCTTCACGGCAGGAAACGTCCTGGCTTCGACGATGCGCAGGTCCGCCGCGATCAGGGCCGTGCGGCCGTCCTCGAACTTCACCTGCGTCTGGATGAATTGCGACACCTTGCCGTCGTACAGCGCGGCGATCAGCACGCCGTACTTGTCCTGGATGGCGCCACGCCTGACCTTGCGCGTGCGCGTCAGCTCGCCGTCGTCGGCGTCCAGCTCCTTGTGCAGGATGAGGAAGCGGCTGACCTGGCTGCCGGCCAGCAACTCGTCCTGGGCCAGGTCGGCGTTGACCTTCTCCACGCAGTCCAGGACTAACTCGTAGACCTCGGCGCGCTGGGCCAGGTCGGTGTAGCCGGCATAAGGCAGGTTGCGCCGCTCGGCCCAGTTGCCCACGGCCTCGAAGTCGATGTTGATGAAGGCGCAGACCTTCTCGCGGCCATCGCCGAAGCACACCGCCTCCTTGATGTGCGGGAAGAACTTCAGCTTGTTCTCGACATACTTGGGCGCGAACATGGCGCCGTCGAAAGGCCCGCCCCCCGGGACATGAAGCCGGCCCACGTCCTTGGCGCGGTCGATGATCTTCAGGTGCCCGCCGGCCGTCAGGAAGCCCGCGTCGCCGGTGTGGAACCAGCCGTCGGCGTCCAGCGCCTCGCGCGTGGCGGCGTCGTTCTTGTAATAGCCCTTGAGCAGCCCCGGCGAGCGCACCAGCAGCTCGCCGCTGGCGGACAGCTTGATCTCCACGCCGGCGATGGGCACGCCCACCGTGTCCGCGCGCGCCTCGTGGTCGGGCTGCAGGCACACGAACACGGCCGTCTCGGTCGAGCCGTAGAGCTGCTTGAGGTTGATGCCGATGGCACGGTAGAAGCTGAACAGGTCCGGGCCGATGGCCTCGCCCGCGGTGTACGCGACGCGCACGCGCGAGAAGCCCAGCGTGTTGCGCAGCGGCCCGTAGATCAACACGTCGCCCAAGGCATAGGCCAACCGGTCCAGCAGGCCCACGGGCTGCCGGTCCATGCGGCGCGGGCCGACGCGGCGGGCCAGCGCCATGCAGCGCTCGAACAGCCAGCGCTTCGGGCGGGCGGCGTCCTCCATGCGGATCATCACCGTCGTCAGCAGCGCCTCGAACACGCGCGGCGGCGCGAAGTAGTAGGTCGGGCCGATCTCCTTCAGGTCGATGCTGACGGTCGACGCCGACTCCGGGCAGTTGACGACATAGCCCACGGCCAGCCACTGCGCGAAGCTGAAGATGTTCTGGCCTATCCAGGCGGGCGGCAGGTAGGCCAGCACCTCCTCGCGGTCGGTCAGCCGGTCGAAGCGCTGGCCGGCCAGCGCGCGGTCGATCAGCGACGCATGCGTGTGGATGACGCCCTTGGGATGGCCCGTGGTGCCTGACGTGAAGAACAGCGCCGCCACGTCGTCCGGTCGTCCGGCCGCGACCTCGGCGGCGAAGAACCCGGGCCGCTCGGCCGCCTGCGCGCGGCCCTGGGCGACCAGGTCGTCCAGCGATGCCAGGCCCGGCTCGTCGTAGTGGCGCAGGCCGCGCGGGTCGTCGAACCAGATGCGCCGGAGCTGCGGGCAGGACTCGCGCAGCTCCAGCAGCTTGTCGACCTGCTCCTGGTCCTCCACGACCGCGAACGCGATCTCGGCGTTGTTCAGCGGGAAGACGAACTCCGCCGCGACGGCATCCTGGTACAGCGGCACCGGCACGGCGCCGAGCGACTGCGCGGCCAGCATGCTCGCGTACAGCCGCGGCCGGTTCTCGCCGACGACGACCAGGTGCTCGCCGCGCCGCAACCCTGCCACCGCCAGCCCCAGCGCCAGCTCCTGCACCAGTGCCGCGAGCTGCGCCCAGCTGAGCGTCTGCCACACGCCATAGGCCTTCTCGCGCAACGCGGGCGCGTCGGGCCGGCGGGCGGCGTGGTCGAGCAAGAGCCCTGGGAAGGTCGTCAAGCCTGTCTCCGGTTGCGGGGCTGAAGCCACCGTCTGTATGGCGCCGATTCTGGGGAGTACTTTGACGCCCATCTGTCGGTACGACGACAATTTACGGGTCTCCACGGCCCAGACTTTCCCGCCCCCATGGCCGATGCCCTCCCGTTGACGCTGCGCCAGCGCGCGCGCCGGCCCACGCCGGCCGAGCTGGACGCCATCCCGTGGCTGGCGCTGCTGGACGGCAACCAGCGCGAGCGCGCCATCGCCGCACTGGCGGTGGCCGACGCAGCCCCCGGCGAGCGGCTGTGCCGCATCGGCCGGCCCGCCACCTTCTGGTTCGGCGTCGTCGACGGCCTGCTGAAGATGAACAACGACGACTCCACCGGCCAGGCGGTCACGTTCACCGGCATCCCGCCGGGCGGCTGGTTCGGCGAGGGCACGCTGCTCAAGCGCGAGAGCTACCGCTACAACATCCAGGCCCTGCGGCCCAGCACGGTGGCCGGGCTGCCCATCGACGGCTTCCATGCACTGCTGGACGACAGCATCGCGTTCAACCGCTTCGTGCTCAACCAGCTCAACGCGCGGCTGGGGCAGTTCATCGCGGCACGCGAAACCGACCGCATCCACGACCCCGACGTGCGCGTGGCGCGCAACCTGGCGGCGCTCTTTCACCCGCTGCTGTACCCGGGCGTGGGCAGCTGGCTGCGCATCACGCAGCAGGAGCTGGGCTATCTGGTGGGCTTGTCGCGCCAGAGGGTCAACCAGGCGCTGCACGGCCTGAGCGGCGCCGGCCTGATCCGCATCGAGTACGGCGGCCTGCGGGTGCTGGACCTCGACGGCCTGCGGCGCTTCACGGGCTGCCGCTGATCAGCCCGTCAGGCCATCAGGCGGCGAAGGCGACCGCTTCGGGTGCGCCGCGAGGCAGCTCGGCCCAGCGTGACGCCGTCAGCTCGTACAGCAGTGCCGGCGCGCTGCCGGGGCCGTCGGCCAGCGCGCCCATGAGGCGCATGCCCAGACCTTCCAGCGTCTTGCGCGTCGGGGCGTTGTGGGCCAGCACGGCAGCGGCGACAACACCCTCGTGGCGCTGTTCGAACGCCTGCGTCATCGCGTACTGGGCCATCTCGGACGCCAGGCCGCGGCCCCAGGCCTGCGGCGTGATGCGGTAGTAGAGATAAAGGCCCGTATGGCCGGCCACGCTGCGGTGCATCAGGCCGCCGAAACCGATCAGCGTGTCGGGCTGCTCACGCTCGGCGATGGCCCAGTGGCCGAAACCGCGCGCCTGCCAGTGGGCGATCCAGGCCTGCAGCTGCGCCTCGATGGCCGCTCGCCCATAGGGCACGGCGGCGGCGCAGAAGCGGTTCACGGCCGGGTCCGCATGCAAGGCCGTGAGAACGTCCAGATCGCTGTCCTTGGGCGGGCGCAACACCAGGCGTCGGGTGACCATGGCTGCCGGTACGGCGGGAACGGGCTCGCTGAACTCAATCTGGACCATGAACTCGAGACTCGGTGAAAACCCGTAGGAGGGTAGCCGCGAGCCTGAGTTCGGGGAAGCCCGGGGTGCCGGGAGTTGTCGCATTCCCGTCACAAAACCACGTAAAGCTGACTATCCAGTCAGCCTTGCGGGCGCCGGGGCTGCCGCCAGCCCCGGGTCAGGCCATCAACCGGCCAGCAGCGCGTTGACGCGCTTCACATAGGCCGCCGGATCTTCCAGATGGCCGCCTTCGGCCAAGACAGCCTGGTCGAACAGCACCTGGGCGAGGTCGTCGAAGTGCGCGCTGCCGTCCAGGCGCTTCACCAGCGCATGCTCCGCGTTGATTTCCAGCGTCGGCTTGCTCTCGGGCGCGCTCTGGCCGGCCTGCTTCAGCAGGCGCGCCAGGTGGCCGCTGACGTCGCCCTCTTCCACGACGATGCAGGCGGGCGAATCCACGAGGCGGGTCGTCACGCGCACATCCTTGGCGCGGTCCTTCAGCGCTTCTTTCAGCTTGTCGAGCAGCGGCTTCAGGCTCTCGGCCGTTTCCTCGGCCTTCTTCTTCTCGTCCTCGTCCTGCAGCTTGCCCAGGTCCACGGCGCCCTTGGCGACGGACTGCAGTGTCTTGCCCTCGAACTCGTAGAGGTGGCTCAGCATCCACTCGTCCACGCGGTCCACCAGCAGCAGCACCTCGATGCCCTTCTTGCGGAAGATCTCCAGCTGCGGGCTGTGCTTGGCGGCGGCCAGCGAGTCGGCGGTGATGTAGTAGATGACGTCCTGGCCGTCCTTCATGCGGCCCACATAGTCCGCCAGGCTGACGTTCTCGTCGGCCTGCGTAGACGCGAAGCGGAACAGCTTGGCCAGGCGCTCCTGGTTGGCATGGTCCTCGCCGATGCCTTCCTTCAGCACCTGGCCGAAGTCCGTCCAGAAGGCCGCGTACTTGGCGCGCTCGGCTTCGTCCTCGCTGTTGGCCAGGCTCTCCAGCATGCCCAGCACGCGCTTGGTGGAGCCCTCGCGGATGGCGCGCACGTCGCGGCTTTCCTGCAGCAGCTCACGGCTGACGTTCAGCGGCAGGTCGGCCGAGTCGATGACGCCCTTCACAAACCGCAGGTAGACCGGCATCAGCGCCTCGGCATCGTCCATGATGAAGACGCGCTTCACGTACAGCTTCACGCCGCCGCGCTTGTCGCGGTTCCACAGGTCGAACGGCGCCTTCTTCGGGATGTAGAGCAGCTGCGTGTACTCGCTGCGCCCCTCCACACGGTTGTGCGTGTAGGCCAGCGGCGCCTCGCTGTCGTGGCTGATCTGCTTGTAGAACTCTTCGTACTGCTCGGGCGTGATGTCGCTCTTGCTGCGCGACCACAGCGCCGAGGCCTTGTTGACAGGCTCCCACTCGTCGGTGACGACCTGCTTGGCGGCTTCCGCGTCCCAGGTCTCCTTCTTCATCAGGATGGGCAGGGAGATGTGGTCGCTGTACTTGGCTACCGTGGATTTCACGCGCCAGGTCTTCAGGAACTCCTCCTCACCCTCGCGCAGATGCAGGATGACGTCCGTGCCACGGCCCGCCTTGGTGATGGTCTCCAGCTCGTACTCGCCGGTGCCCTCGCTGCTCCAGCGCACGCCCTGGTCGGCGGGCAGCCCGGCCCGGCGCGTCTCGACGGTGATGCGGTCGGCCACGATGAAGCCCGAGTAGAAGCCCACGCCGAACTGGCCGATCAACTGGGCGTCCTTCTTCTGGTCGCCTTCGAGCTTGGCCATGAACTCGCGGGTGCCGCTCTTGGCGATGGTGCCCAGGTGCGAGGCAGCCTCGTCCGCACTCATGCCGATGCCGTTGTCGCTGATGGTCAGCGTCTTGGCTTGTTCGTCGAAGCTGATGCGCACTTCGAGGTTGGGGTTGTCTTCAAACAGCGCGGCGTTGTCCAGCGCCTCGAAACGCAGCTTGTCGCAGGCGTCGCTGGCGTTGCTGACCAGCTCGCGCAGGAAGATTTCCTTGTTGGAGTACAGCGAGTGCGTGACGAGGTGCAGGATCTGCTTGACTTCGGCCTGGAAGGCGTGGGTTTGCTTGGTCATGGCGGGTTGGCAATCTGGAAACGGAACGCGGCCCATGTCGGGCCGCGTGGTGGGGATTTCAAGAGGCCGGATTATTTCAGGCACCACGCCAGGCCGGCGCGACTGGCGCTTCGGGCCGATCGCCAGGACGCTGCCCAGCCGGCTCAGCGGCGCGCCTTGACCGCGTCGGCGAGCACGTCCAGCACGGCCAGCGAGTCGTCCCAGCCCAGGCAGGCGTCGGTGATGCTCTTGCCATAGGCCAGCGCGGCGGGGTCGTCCTTGCCCGGCGTGAACTTCTGGGCGCCGTCGTTGAGGTGGCTTTCCACCATGACGCCGAAGATGCTGTTGCCGCCCTCGCGCATCTGCGCGGCGATGTCGCGGGCCACGTCCAGCTGGCGCAGGTGCTGCTTGCTGGAGTTGGCATGCGAGCAGTCCACCATCAGCCGCTCGGGCAGGCCGGCCTTGGCCAGGTCGCCACAGGCCTCGGCCACGCTCTGGGCATCGTAGTTGGGCGCCTTGCCGCCGCGCAGGATGACGTGGCAGTCGGCGTTGCCGCGCGTCTCGACGATGGCGACCTGGCCGTTCTTGTGCACCGACAGGAAGTGGTGGCCGCGGGCGGCCGCCTGGATGGCGTCTGTCGCGATCTTGATGTTGCCGTCGGTGCCGTTCTTGAAGCCGATGGGCGCCGACAGGCCGGACGCCAGCTCGCGGTGCACCTGGCTTTCCGTTGTGCGCGCGCCGATGGCGCCCCAGGCGATCAGGTCGCCGATGTACTGCGGCGAGATGACATCCAGGAACTCGCTGCCGGCCGGCACGCCCAGGCGGTTGATCTCCAGCAGCAACTGGCGGGCGATGCGCAGGCCTTCGTCGATGCGGTAGCTCTCGTCGAGATACGGGTCGTTGATGAGGCCCTTCCAGCCCACCGTCGTGCGCGGCTTCTCGAAGTACACGCGCATGACGATTTCCAGCGTGTCGGCATGCTTGTCCCGTTCCACCTTCAGCTTGCGGGCGTACGCCAGCGCCGCGGCCGGGTCGTGGATGGAGCAGGGACCGATGACGACCAGCAACCGGTCGTCATCGCCGCTCATGATGCGGCGGATGCGCTGGCGCGTCTGGCTGATGAGCCCCTCCATGGCTGTGCCGCGGATGGGGAAGAAGCGGATCAGGTGCTCCGGCGGCGGCAGCGGCGTGATGTCGAGGATGCGCTCGTCATCGGTGGCACTGGTCTTGTCGTCCTGGGAGTACCAGCGCTGGGCTTCAGGTTCGACGGAGGAGACTTTGGCGTTCATCGTTTGCACCTCGGGAATGAAAAAACCGCCGGGCTTTGGAGGCCCGGCGGTTTCTGGGGAGTCTGGGTTCAGCGCGCGCGCTCAGGACTCTCCACCGCCGGGGCGGGGAAAAAACCAGAAGCCGAAATAAGCTGCGCTGAACATGGGAGCGGAATCTAGCACGGCCACCGGCGCGAGCTTTCGGCAGCGGGCAAGCCCGGCTTGACCGGTGAGCACGCTTGGCCGTCAATGCAGACCTATTCACAGGAGACACCCCATGCAAAGACGCCACGCCCTGGGTGCCGCCGTCACCGGCCTCGCCGCCGCCGGCTGCGCTTCTACAGCGCCCACCACCGGGGCGAGTTCCCCATTCACCGTCGCCCAGCCGGTCGTGCCCATCGCGGGCAGCCCCGAGGTCTTCCCGGTGCGGCGCATCTACTGCATCGGCCGCAACTACGCGGCGCATGCTCGCGAGATGGGCTCGGACCCGACGCGCGAGCCGCCCTTCTTCTTCCAGAAGCCCAGCGACGCGGTGCAGTTCGTCGCGGCCGGCACCACGGCCAGCCACCCCTACCCCACGCTGACCAAGAACTACCACTACGAGCTGGAACTGGTCGCCGCGCTGCACAAGGGTGGCAGGAACATCCCGGTCGAGCGGGCGCTGGACCTCGTCTACGGCTATGCGGTGGGCCTGGACATGACGCGCCGCGACTTGCAGCGCGGCATGGGCGACCAGAAGAAACCCTGGGAGATCGGCAAGAGCTTCGACCGCTCCGCGCCCATCGGCCCCATCCACCGCGTCGCCCAGGTCGGCCACTTCACGCAGGGCGCGATCACGCTGAAGGTCAACGGTGCCGTGAAGCAGGATGCCAACCTGAACCAGATGATCTGGAGCGTGGCCGAGCAGATCGCCCAGCTGTCGCAAGCCTTCGAGCTGATGCCCGGCGACCTCATCTACAGCGGAACGCCGGAAAACGTCGGCCCGGTGGTGCCGGGCGACTTGATGGAAGGCTCGATCGCGGGGCTGCCGCTGCTGAGCGTCAAGGTCGTGGGCTGACTCAGCGCGATGCCGACGAGGCCGGCGCGCTGGCCGCCATGCCGTCGCCGCCCGTCGGCTGCATGGGCCGCCCGTTCGCGCCTTGCGCCGCCTGGCCGGCCGTCATCGCGCCCACCGCGGGCGGTGCATCCGGATGGTCGGACGCGCCGCGCAGGTCGGTGCTGGGCGTGACCTGGGTGCCCACTTCCGTGCTGGGCGCGGGCGGCGTGGGCGGTGCCTGCGGACGGCAGGCCGCCAATGACGCCAATGCGACGGACGCCATCAACGTGGCCTTGAGCAGCGAGGGAGGGATGCGCATGGGGTGTTCCTGGTTGATGCACGCCAGACCGACAACGAACGCAGGCGCGTGCGACCTGCCGACAAGTTAGCGGCCGTCGCTCGGGGCCGGCGTCGGCGGCAGCCGAGACGTCTGTAGGCGGACGACGCGGCCTCGCCGCCCACCCCTGGGTCGCGGGGGGCGATGGTCCTTGCGGGCTGCGCATCCTGCGTAAACCCGGGACAGGACCGCCGCCCGCGTTACCTGCGACAACCACGCAAGCCCATCCATATGACCCTCCAGACCTTCTCGCTCCGCACCCTGCCTGCCGCGCTGGCCCTCGCTGCGGCCTGCGCCACCCACGCCCAGGCCACCGAACTGACCGCCCTTCCCGGCGTCGTCGCCAGCGCCAATGCCTGTTACCTGAATGCCAACTGCACGCCGGGCACCGCGTGGGCGGCGGCCAACGTCATCGACGGTGTGGATGACGACCTGACCGGCAACCATTCGTGGAGCGCCGGCACCTGGGCTGGCGCCGGTGCGCCGCAATGGGTGCGGCTGGATTTCGGCAGCACCTACCAGCTGGAGGTCGCCGAGCTGCGCTTCACCTACAACGGGCCCGCCTACGCCGGCTATTTCAACAACTATGAGTTCCGCACCAGCCTGGACGGCGTCAGCTGGGATGTCGCGGCCAGCGGCTCACTGATCGACAGCGCCGACGCGGCGCTCAGGAACAACACGTGGACGTGGACCGCCGGCAGCGGCCCGGTGGCCCGCTACGTGGAGTACCGCGTCGTCAGCGGCAGCCACTGGGCGGCCCTGGGCGAGATGCGCGTGCTGGGCGAGGTCGCCGCGGTGCCGGAACCGGGCACCACCGCGATGCTGCTCGCCGGCCTGGCTGCGGTGGGTCTGCTGACGCGTCGCCGCCTGACGCAGGACTGAACCGCGACACCCGCCGCGGCCGACGTCAGGCCGTGCCGCCCACCGTGAGGCCGTCGATGCGCAGCGTCGGCTGGCCCACGCCCACCGGCACACTCTGGCCTTCCTTGCCGCAGACGCCCACGCCGGTGTCGAGCTGCATGTCGTTGCCGATCATGCTGACGCGCGTCAGCGCGTCCGGCCCGTTGCCGATGATGGTGGCGCCCTTGACGGGGTACTGGATCTTGCCGTTCTCGACCCAGTAAGCCTCGCTGGCCGAGAACACGAACTTGCCGCTGGTGATGTCGACCTGGCCGCCGCCGAAGTTGGTGGCGTACAAGCCCTTCTTGATGGACGCGACGATTTCCTTGGGGTCGTCCTTGCCGCCCAGCATGTAGGTGTTGGTCATGCGCGGCATCGGCACGTGGGCATAGCTCTCGCGGCGGCCGTTGCCAGTGGGAGCGACCTTCATCAGGCGCGCGTTCATCGCGTCCTGGATGTAGCCCTTCAGGATGCCGTCCTCGATGAGCACGTTGCGCTGGCTGGCACAGCCCTCGTCGTCGACGTTCAGCGAGCCGCGCCGGTCGGGCAGCGTGCCGTCGTCCAGCACCGTGACGCCCTTGGCCGCCACGCGCTGGCCGATGCGACCGGCGAAGGTGCTGGAGCCCTTGCGGTTGAAGTCGCCCTCCAGGCCGTGGCCCACCGCCTCGTGCAGCAGCACGCCGGGCCAGCCCGGGCCGACGACCACCGTCATCTCGCCCGCGGGCGCGGGGCGGCTGTCGAGGTTGGTGAGCGCCGCGTGGACGGCATGGTCCACGTAGCTGGCGATCATCTCGTCGGTGAAATAGGCCAGGCCGAAGCGCCCGCCACCGCCGCCCGAACCCACCTCACGGCGGCCGTTGCTCTCGGCGATGACCGTGATGGACAGGCGCACCAGCGGGCGCACGTCGGCGGCGATGGTGCCGTCGGCACGCGCGATCAGCACCACCTCGTGCTCGGCGGCCAGGCCCGCCATCACCTGCGCCACGCGCGGGTCCTTGGCGCGGGCCATCTTCTCGGCGCGCTCCAGCAGCGCGACCTTGGCGGAGCTGTCGAGACTCGCGATGGGGTCGGAGACGCCGTACAACTCGCGGCTGCCTGCCACACGGCCCTGCGAAGGGACCTTCACCTTGCGGCTCTGCCCGGCGGCGGCGATGGTGCGCACCGTGCGGGCGGCGTCCAGCAGCGACGCCAGCGAGATGTCGTCGGAATAGGCGAACGCCGTCTTCTCGCCCGCCACCGCGCGCACGCCCACGCCCTGGTCGATGCTGAAGGAGCCGCTCTTGACGATGCCCTCTTCCAGGCTCCAGCCCTCGGCACGCGTGGTCTGGAAGTACAGGTCCGCATCGTCGACCCGGTGCTCGGTGATGAGGCGCAAGGCCTGGCTCAGCGACGCTTCGGTCAGGCCAAAGGGCTCCAGCAGTTGCGAGCGGGCGGTGGCCAGGCGGGCCAGGGTGGGTTCGACGGCGATCATGGGGCGATTCTAGGAAAGCCGCGCCGCGGGGTGGCGAATCGCTGACCCTGCTGGCGGCAAGGCCGCACCACCGTGGCGTTTACATAAGTTCACAAGTCAGGCGCAACTAGGGGTGGCGGCTGCAGGGGCCGTCCCGCGAGCATGGGGCGAACCCCCAAGGAGACCCTGCATGAAAGCCTTGCTCGCCTCGACGACCCTGGCCCTCGCCGCCCTCGCCGGCCCCGCGGCCGCCTTCACGCAGATCGGTGCGGGCTACACGCAGCCCGTGTTCCTGACCACGGCGGGCGACGACCGGCTGTTCGTCGTCGAGAAGGGCGGCGTCATCAAGATGCAGCAGGGCGCCACCGTCTCGACGTGGTTCGACCTGTCGGCGCAGGTGGACACCGGCGGCGAGCGCGGCTTGCTGGGCCTGGCGTTCGACCCGGGCTTCTCGACCAATGGCCGCTTCTACGTCGACTACATCGACAAGACGACGCTGAACACCGTCGTCGCCAGCTACACGGTCAACGCGTCGGGCATGGTGGACCCGGCCAGCGGCCGCACCATCATCACCGTCGCGCAGCCCGCCGGGCGCAACAACCACAAGGGTGGCTGGATAGGCTTCAGCGCGCAGGACCCGGGCAACCTGTACATCGCCACCGGCGACGGCGGCAGCGGCAACGACCCCGACAACAACGCGCAGAACCTGAACAGCAACCTCGGCAAGCTGCTGCGCATCACGCCCAACGCGGCGGGCGGCTACACCGTGCCCACCAGCAACCCGTTCGTGGGCGTGGCCGGCAACGACGAGATCTGGGCCTACGGCCTGCGCAACCCCTACCGCAACAGCTTCGACCGCACGACCGGCAACCTGTGGATAGGCGACGTGGGCCAGGGCGCACGCGAGGAGATCAACTTCGCCAGGTTCGGCACCGGTGCCGGCGCCAACTACGGCTGGCGCGTGCGCGAAGGCACGATTGCCACGCCGGGCATCAACGATCCGATGCCGCTGAACCTGACCGACCCGATCTTCGACTACGGCCACGACGTGGGCGCCTCCATCATCGGCGGCTACGTCTACCACGGGCCGGACGCCGCGTTCGACGGCCGTTACGTCTTCGGCGACTTCGTCTCGGGCCGCATGTGGAGCCTGCGTGAGGTCAACGGCGTCGCCACGGACGTGACCGAATTCGCCTCACCCTTCGGCGCCAACACGCTGACGAGCTTCGGCGAAGGCGCCGACGGCGCGCTGTACGCCGTGGGCATCGACGGCCGCATCTTCCTGCTGGCCGTGGGCGCCGTGCCGGAACCCGCGACTGTGGCGATGCTGGGCCTGGGCCTGGCGGTGCTGGCCCTCAGGCGCCGTCGCGCTGCTGCTTGAGCACCAGCGCCGCGTCGTAGAGGCGGTTGCGCGACTCGCCGCTGATCTGCGCGGCCAGCGCCACGGCCTGCTTCACCGGCAGCTCCGCCACCAGCAGCGCCAGCACGCGCTGCGCTTCCTCGGGGAGGCCGTCCGCACTCGCGGCCACCGGCGCGCGGGCATGCAGCACCAGCACGAACTCGCCGCGCAACCGCTGCGCATCGGCGGCGAACCAGCCCGGCAGCGTGGCGGCCTCGGCGGTGTGCACGGTCTCGAACTGCTTGGTCAGCTCGCGGCAGACCGTCACGCGCCGCTCAGGCGCCAGCTCGGCCAGCAGCGCCGCCAGCTCGGCGATGCGGTGCGGCGCCTCGAACACGACCTGGCTCTGCCGCTCCACGGCCAGCAGCGCCTGCAAGGCCGTGCGGCGCTCGCCGGTCTTCGTGGGCAGAAAGCCCGCGAACGCGAAACCCTGAGCCGCCGTGTCGCCGGCCACGCTGAGCGCCGCCACGGCGCTGCTCGGGCCGGGCAGCGGCAGCACGCGGTAGCCCGCAGCCACGACCGCCTGCACGAGCACCGCGCCCGGGTCCGAGATGGCGGGCGTGCCGGCGTCCGACGCGTAGGCCACGCGCTCGCCCGCAGCCAGTCGCGCGACGACGCCGGCACTGGCCTCGCGCTCGTTGTGCTGGTGCAGCGCGACCAGCGGCTTGTGCAGCCCCAGGTGGCGCAGCAGTTGGGCGCCCTGGCGCGTGTCCTCGCAGGCCAGCGCATCGGCCAGGCTCAGGGCGTGGATGGCGCGCAGGCTCAGGTCCGCCAGGTTGCCGATGGGCGTGGCGACGAGGTAGAGCGTGGCGGCCGGATACTGCTGGCCACCGGCCGCGGCCTGAGCGGCCTGGCGCAGCAGGGACTGATCGGAAACAGCGATGTTCAACTGGGGCTCTCGTTCAAGGCCGGCCACCAAGACGTCGGGCGACGCGGCCGAGGATGCGGCGCTGGCCCACCTGCAGCGCGCGGGCCTGCGCCTTCTGGAGCGGAATTATCGAGTCGCCGCCGGCCCCAGTCGCCGCGCGGGCGAGGTGGACCTGATCCTGCAGGACCGCGACGGCACGCTGGTCTTCGTGGAGGTGCGTGCGCGCGCCGACGCATCGCACGGCGGCGCAGCCGCCAGCGTGACCGCGAAAAAGCAGCAGCGGCTGATCTACGCCGCCCAGCACTACCTGCTGCGCCATGCCAGCCCGCCGCCCTGCCGCTTCGACGTCGTCGCCATCGACGGCGACCACCTGACCTGGTTGCAGGCCGCCTTCGATGCGGGGTGACCTCGGGGTTGACCCTATCATCCGCCCCGCATGATTGAACAACGCATCCAGCAGCAGTTCTTCGAAAGCGCCGACCTGCTCTACCAGGCGGCCGAACAACTGGCCCGGCCTCTGGCCATGGCCGCCCAGATGGTGGTGGACGCCATCACCGGTGGCAACCGCATCCTGTGCGCGGCCCACGGCCTGGCGGCGCTTGACGCCGACTACCTCGCGGCCCGGCTGGCCGGCCGCTTCGAGCAGGAGCGCCCGGGCCTGGCGGCCTGGAGCCTGGCCGCCCAGGCGCGCGACGCCGCCGGGCTTGACCTGGCGCGGCTGTTGCAAGCCCACGGCCACCCGGGCGACGTGCTCGTCATGATCGAGCCGCTGCGCGAGCAGCGCGACGCCTGGTCGAACGCCCTGGCCGCGGCGCATTCGCAGGAGATGAGCGTCATCGCCCTGACCGGCGGCGCCACGGACGAGTGGCGCGGCCTGCTGCAGGACACTGACATCCAGATCCGTGTCGGCCACGCGCGCGAGCCGCGCGTTGTCGAGGCGCAGCGCGTGCTGCTGCATGCCTTGGTCGACGCCGTCGACGTGCAGCTGCTCGGCAGCGACGAATAACCTTTTTGCCTGGGAACCCGATGAAGCCTCTGAACCGCACCCTGATCGCCGCCGCCCTCGTCAGCCTGCTTGGCAGCGGCTGTGCCCCGCTGATCATCGGCGGCGCCATGGTCGGCGGCGTGTCCGTCGCCACCGACCGCCGCACCTCCGGCACGCAACTCGAAGACCAGACCATCGAGATCAAGGCCGGCGCCCGCATCCGCGAACAGCTCGGCGAGCGGGTCCACGCCAACGTCAACAGCTACAACCGCATCGCGCTGATCACCGGCGAGGCGACGAGCGAGGCCGACCTGGCCCGGCTGGAGCAGGTCGTCGCCGGTGTCGAGAATGTGCAGCGCGTGATGAACGAAGCCGCCGTCATGGGCGCCAGCTCGCTGTCGAGCCGCTCCAACGACGTGGTCATCCAGAGCAAGGTCAAGGCGCAGTTGATCGACGCGCGTGACCTGATCAGCAGCGCGTTCGACGTGGTCGTCACGCGCGGCAACGTCTACCTGATGGGCCGCGTGACCGAGCGCGAGGCGGCCCGCGCCACCGAGATCGCACGCCAGATCAGCGGCGTGGTCAAGGTCGTGCGGGCGTTCGAGATCATCAGCGAGGACGAGCTGGCACGCACCGTCCCCAAGAAGCCCTGAGCGTCGCGCGCCGGTGGCGCGCCTGACGGATCAGAGCCGCTTGATGAGGCTGGACGTGTCCCAGCGGTTGCCGCCCTGCGCCTGCACGTCGGCATAGAACTGGTCCACCAGCGCCGTCACCGGCAGGCGCGAGCCGTTGCGGCGGGCCTCGTCCAGCACCAGGCCGAGGTCCTTGCGCATCCAGTCCACCGCGAAGCCGAAGTCGAACTTGCCTTCGACCATGGTCTTGCCGCGGTTGTCCATCTGCCAGCTTTGCGCGGCACCCTTGCCGATGACGTCCAGCACCTGCGCCATGTCCAGGCCCGCGTTCTGGCCGAAGCGCACCGCCTCCGCCAGGCCTTGCACGACCCCGGCGATGCAAATCTGGTTGACCATCTTGGCGAGCTGGCCCGACCCGGGGCCGCCGAGCAGCGTGACCGCCTTGGCGAACGCCAGCGCGAGGGGCTTCATCGCGTCGAACGGCGCGGTGTCGCCACCGCACATCACCGTCAGCGCGCCGTTGACGGCGCCGGCCTGGCCGCCGGAGACCGGCGCGTCGATGAAGTGCAGGCCCTGCACGCTCGCCACCGAATGCAGGTCACGCGCCACCTCGGCCGACGCCGTCGTGTGATCGACGAACACCGCACCCGGCGCCATGCCGTGGAAGGCCCCCGACTCGCCCAGCACGACCGAGCGCAGGTCGTCGTCGTTGCCGACGCAGCAGAACACGAACTCGGCGCCGCGCACGGCCTCGGCCGGCGTCGCGGCGAAGCTGCCGCCGTACTCCTTGGCCCAGGCCTCGGCCTTGGCGGTGGTGCGGTTGTAGACGGTGACCTGGTGGCCGGCGTGCGCCAGGTGGCCGGCCATCGGATGGCCCATGACGCCCAGGCCCAGGAAGGCGACGCGGCGGGAGGGAACGGGGTCGTAGGTGCGTGTGCTCATGCTCAAACAATCGTCAAGTGTTCGGTGCCGGAGGAAAGATCGCCGCTGCGGGCGCGCTCGCTGTTGAGCTTGATCTGCAGGCGCAGGTCGTTGACGGAGTCGGCGTTGCGCAGCGCGTCCTCGTACGTGACCTTGCCGGCTTCATAGAGGTCGAACAGCGCCTGGTCGAAGGTCTGCATGCCCAGCTCGCGCGAGCGCTTCATCAGCTCCTTGATCTCGGTGATCTCGCCCTTGAAGATGAGGTCGGACACCAGCGGCGAATTCAGCAGGATCTCGACCGCCGCGACGCGGCCCTTGCCCTCGCGCCGGGGCAGCAGGCGCTGGCTGACGAGGGCGCGCAGGTTCAGCGACAAGTCCATCAGCAGTTGCTGGCGGCGGTCTTCGGGGAAGAAGTTGATGATGCGGTCCAGCGCCTGGTTGGCGCTGTTGGCGTGCAGCGTGGCCATGCACAGGTGGCCGGTCTCGGCGAAGGCGACGGCATGCTCCATGGTCTCGCGGTCGCGCAGCTCGCCCATCAGGATGACGTCGGGCGCCTGGCGCAGCGAGTTCTTCAGCGCGGCCTCCCAGGAGTCGGTGTCCAGGCCCAGCTCGCGCTGCGTGACGATGCAGTTCTTGTGCGGGTGCACGAATTCGATCGGGTCCTCGATGGTCACGATGTGGCCGTAGGTCGTCTCGTTGCGCTCGTCGATCATCGCGGCCAGCGACGTGCTCTTGCCCGAGCCGGTCGCGCCGACGACGATGACCAGGCCGCGCTTGTGCTGCACCACCTCGCGCAGCACGACGGGCAGGTCCAGCGACGTGATCGTCGGCAGCGTGGACGGGATGGTCCGCAGCACCAGGCCCACCTGGCCCTGCTGGATGAAGGCGTTGACGCGGAAGCGCCCGACACCGTGCGGCGAGATCGCGAAATTGCACTCCTTGGTGCGCTCGAACTCGGCCGCCTGCTTGTCGTTCATGATGGCCCGCGCCAGCTGCAGCGTGTGCTGGCCCGTCAGCGGCTGGGGCGACACCTTGGTCAGCTTGCCGTCCACCTTGATGGCCGGCGGGAACTCGGCGGTCAGGAACAGGTCGGAGCCCTTGCGCGACAGCATCAGCCGCAGCAGGTCGTTGATGAATTTCGAGGCCTGATCGCGTTCCATGAGTTGGATCCTTGTCACCCGCATTCTGGGCTGTTCGGGCCGAGCGCCGGGCCGCTCCCAAGCCGGCCCGCGATGCAATCCGATGGGCGCCTTGCGCGCATCGGATTGCACGCCCTCGGGGGGTGGCCCAGCGTACCCGCTGGGCCGGGGGCGCACACATTCAGCCTGGGAAATTCTCTGGGAACTTGGCTTTGGACCGGGCTTCGGCCGGCGAGATGATGTTGCGGCGGACCAGGTCGGTGAGGTTCTGGTCCAGCGTCTGCATGCCCTGGCCGTTGCCGGTCTGGATGGACGAATACATCTGCGCGACCTTGTTCTCGCGGATCAGGTTGCGGATGGCCGAGGTGCCCAGCATGATCTCGTGCGCCGCGACGCGGCCGGTGCCGTCCTTCAACTTGCACAGGCTCTGCGAGATGACGGCCACCAGCGATTCCGACACCATCGCCCGCACCATCTCCTTCTCGGCCGCCGGGAACACGTCGACGATGCGGTCCACCGTCTTGGCGGCCGACGAGGTGTGCAGCGTGCCGAAGACCAGGTGGCCCGTCTCGGCGGCGGTCAGCGCCAGGCGGATGGTTTCCAGGTCGCGCATTTCGCCCACCAGCACGCAGTCCGGGTCCTCGCGCAGCGCCGAGCGCAGCGCGTTGGCGAACGAGTGCGTGTGCGGGCCGACCTCGAGCTGGTTGATCAGGCTCTTCTTGCTCTCGTGCACGAACTCGATCGGGTCCTCGATGGTCAGGATGTGGCCGTACTCGTTCTCGTTGAGGTGGTTGACCATGGCCGCCAGCGTCGTGCTCTTGCCGGAGCCGGTCGGGCCGGTCACCAACACCATGCCGCGGGGTTTCAGCGCCAGTTCCGCGAACACCTTGGGCGCGTTGAGCTGTTCCAGCGACAGGATCTTGCTCGGGATGGTCCGGAACACGGCGCCCGCGCCGCGGTTCTGGTTGAAGGCGTTGACGCGGAATCGCGCCAGGCCCTGGATCTCGAACGAGAAGTCGACCTCCAGCGTCTCCTCGTACACCTTGCGCTGCGAGTCGTTCATGATGTCGTACACCATGTCGTGGACCGCGCGGTGGTCCAGCGCCTCGACATTGATGCGGCGCACGTCGCCATGCACCCGGATCATCGGCGGCAGGCCGGCCGAGAGGTGCAAGTCCGAGGCCTTGTTCTTGACCGAAAATGCCAGCAGCTGAGTGATGTCCATGGTGTGCGAATAAGTAGCTCGGCTGATTATGGCGATCCCAGACTCCCTGCAAGCCACCAATAACCGCATTGCTGCGGCATGTGCCGCAACCGGCCGCGTCCCTGACGCGGTCCGCCTGCTGGTCGTCAGCAAGACCTTCCCCGGCTCGGCCGTGCGGGAAGCCTTCGCCGCCGGTGCCCGCGCCTTCGGCGAGAACTACGTGCAGGAAGGCCTGGCCAAGATCGCCGAGCTGGACGATTGCCGCAGCCAGCTCGAATGGCACCTGATCGGCCCGCTGCAGTCCAACAAGACACGGGGGGTGGCCGAAGCGTTTGACTGGGTGCAGTCGGTGGACCGGCTCAAGATCGCCGAGCGGCTGTCCGAGCAGCGCCCGGCCGCGCTGGCGCCGCTCAACATCTGCCTGCAGGTCAACATCAGCGGCGAGGCCAGCAAGAGCGGCTTGCTGCCCGGCGACGTGCCGGCGCTGGCACGCCAGGTCGCCGCGCTGCCCCGCCTGAGGCTGCGCGGCCTGATGGCCATCCCCGAGCCCGGCCCCGAGGCCGCCGCCCAGCATGCGGCCATGGCGGCGTTGTTCAACGACCTGAAGGCGGCAGGCCTCGGCGTGGACACGCTGTCGCTGGGCATGAGCGCCGACCTCGAAGCCGCCATCGCCGCCGGCTCCACGATGGTGCGCGTCGGCACGGCGATCTTCGGCGCGCGGTGAGCGACGCCGCGCCGCCCGAACGCCCGCTGTACCGCCAGCTGGCCGACGACATTGCCGCGCTGGTGCGCAGCGGCGCGCTGCGCCCGGGCGAGCGCCTGCCCTCCGTGCGCCAGACGCAGGCCAGCCGCGGCTGCAGCGCGGCCACCGTCTTCCAGGCCTACCACCTGCTGGAATCGCGCGGCCTCGTGCGCGCGGCGCAGCGCTCCGGCTACTTCGTCGCGCCGGCGGCCCCGCCGCCGCCTGTGCTGCCGCCGCGCGAGCCGCAGCCGGTCGCCGTCAGCGAGATGGTGTTCCAGCTGCTGGGCACCGGCGGGCACGACATCCACGCGCCCCTGGGCTCGGCCTTCCCCAGTGCCACGCTGCTGCCGCTGGACGCGCTGCGCCGCGCGCTGGCGGCCGGCAACCGGCGCCTGAAGCCCGCCGAGCTGACGCAGCACCTGCCGGGCGGCCATGCCGAATTGCGGCGCCAGATCGCCGTGCGCTACCTGCGCCAAGGCCTCAGCGTCTCGCCCGACGAGATCGTGCTGACCGACGGCGCGCTCGAAGGCCTGAACCTGTCGCTGCAGCTGCTGACCCGCCCGGGCGACGCGGTGCTGATCGAATCGCCCGGCTTCTACGCCGCGCTGCAGGCGCTGGAGCGGCTGGGGCTGCGCGCCGTCGAGGTGCCCGGCGATGCCGCCGAGGGCGCCGACCTGGACGCCATGGCCGCCCTCATCGCCCGCCACGCGCCCAAGGCCTGCTGGCTGATGACCAGCTTCCAGAACCCGCTGGGCAGCCTGATGCCGCCCGAGAAGAAGCGCGCGCTCGTCGCGCTGCTGGAGCGCCACGGTGTCCCGCTGATCGAGGACGACGTCTACGCCGAACTGCCGCACGACGGCAGCCCGCCGCTGCCGGCCAAGGCCTTCTCGACGCGCGGGGAGGTGCTGCACGCCGGCTCGTTCGCCAAGACGCTGGCGCCCGGCTACCGGGTCGGCTGGGTGGCCGCTGGCCGCTTCGCGCCGGCGCTGCTGCGCGCCAAGCTCAGCCAGAGCCTGTCGGGCTCCTGGCCGGCGCAGGCCGCCGTCGCGCACTACCTGGCCGGCGGCGACTACGACCGCCACCTGCGCGCCCTGCGCCGCGCGCTGGCCGAGCAGCAGCGCGCGCTGCGGGCCGCCGTGCTGCAGCACTTCCCCGCCGGCACGCGCGTCACGCGGCCGCTGGGCGGCTACTTCATCTGGGTGGCGTTGCCCGCCGGGCACGACAGCCTGGCGCTGCACCGCGCCGCGCTGGCCGAGGGCATCAGCCTGGCGCCCGGGCCGCTGTTTTCGGCCAGTGGCGAGTTCGGCCACTGCCTGCGGCTGAACAGCGGCCAGCCCTGGACGCCCGCGCTGGCGCGCGCCGTGGCGCGCCTGGGTGAACTGATACGGTCGTGCCAGGGCTGATCTGCTCCTTACGCGGCGCCCGCCATGCAGGCAAGATGGCGGGCATGCGCCGTCTCGCCTGCCTGCTGGCCGCCCTGCTCTGCCTCACCGCTGCCGCCCAGCCCGCGCCGGACGCGGCGGCACCGCGCCTGGTGCCCGACACGCTCGCGCAACGCTCGCTGGCCTGCACCGGTTGCCATGGCAAGGAAGGCCGCGCCGCGCCGGACGGCTACTACCCGCGCCTGGCGGGCAAGCCGGCGGGCTACCTCTACAACCAGCTGCTGAACTTCCGCGACGGGCGGCGCGACTACGGGCTGATGAGCGAGCTGATCGCACCGCTGTCCGACGCCTACCTGCGCGAGCTGGCGGGCCATTTCGCATCGCTGGACCTGCCCTACCCGGCGCCGCAGAAGCCCACGCTCGCGGCCCCCGAGCTGGCGCGGGCGCAGGCGCTGATCCGCACCGGCGACGCGGCACGGCGCCTGCCCGCCTGCACCGCCTGCCACGGCGAACACCTGACCGGCACCCAGCCCGGCGTGCCCGGCCTGCTGGGCCTGTCGCGCGACTACCTGAACGGCCAGATGGGCGCCTGGCGCAGCGGCCAGCGGCGCGCGCTCGCGCCCGACTGCATGGCCCATGTCGCCAAGACGCTGACCGAGCCCGAGATCAACGCCATCACGCAGTTCCTGGCCGGCCAGGCCATGCCCGCCGATCCGCACCCGGCCGCCGCACTGCCCGCGCCGGCGCCGATGCGCTGCGGCGGCCTGCAGCCATGAAGCGGCTGCTGACCGTCCTCGTCGTGCTGGCGCTGCTGGGCACCGGTGCCGCGTTCGCGCTGCTGGCCTGGCAACGCCATCTGCCGGATGCGACGCCGCCGTCCACCGCCCCTGTCAGCCTGCAGCGCGGTGCCTACCTCGCCGCCGTGGGCAACTGCGCCGGCTGCCACACGGCCCGCGGCGGCGAGCGCCTGGCCGGCGGCCGGCCCATCCCGACGCCGTTCGGCACCGTCTTCTCGTCCAACCTGACGCCGGACGCGACCGGCCTGGCCGGCTGGAGCGCCGGCGACTTCTGGCGTGCCCTGCACCTCGGCCAGAGCCGCGACGGCCGGCTGCTGCTGCCCGCCCACCCGGTCACGAACACCACCCTCGTCACCCGCGAGGACGCCGACGCGCTGCACGCCTGGCTGCAGGCGCAGCCGGCCGTGAACGCGCCGCGCCGCGCGCATGAGCTGCGCTGGCCCTACGGCAGCCAGCTTGCCATCGCGGCCTGGCGCGCGCTGTTCTTCAGCCCCGGCACCTACCGGCCCGACCCCGCACGTGATGTCACCTGGAACCGCGGCGCCTACCTGAGCCAGGGCCTGGCGCATTGCAGCGCCTGCCACGCCAGCCGCAACGCGCTGGGCGGCGACGCCGGTGCGGCAGACTTCCGCGGCGGGCTGCTGGTGGGCCTGGGCTGGGTCGCGCCGTCACTGCACGACCCGGCCGAGGCCGGCGTGCAGCGCTGGCCGGACGCGACGCTGCAGCGCTGGCTGCGCGACGGCCACGTCGACGGCCACGCGGCGCTCGGCCCGATGGGCGAGGTCATCCTCGGCAGCACGGGGCACCTGGACGATGCCGACCTGGCGGCCATGAGCACCTACCTGCGCGCGCTGCCCGAGCAGGCCGCGGCGCGGCCCGAGCCCGCCGAGCCGGACCCGCGCCGCGTCGAGCGCGGTGCCAAGCTCTACGCCGAGCACTGCGCGTCCTGCCATGGCGCCAACGGCGAGGGCCGGCGTGACGAGTCCGGGGCACTGGCCTACCCGGCGCTCGCCGGCAGCCGCCTCGTGACGCAGGGCAGTCCGGCCAACCTGATCCGCCTCATCGAGCGCGGCGGCTATGCGCCCGCCACGCCGGGGCACCCGCGGCCCTACGGCATGCCACCGTTTGCCGGCGTGCTCGGCGCGGACGATCTGGCCGCGCTGGCCAGCCACCTGCGGCAGTCCTTCGGCCATCGCGCCGGCGAGGTGGACACCGTGCAGGTGTTGCGCCTGCGCGCCGCAGCAGCCGCGCACTGATGTAACAAGCCCCCGAGCGAGGGGGCCCACGTGAACGTTTTCACGCGCGGCCAAAGCTGGGCCACCCGAAATGGCCGCAGGCCGCGACACACTGCGCGCCGGCCCCGGGTAAGGCCGCAAAACCGCAGGCTGTCACGCCTAAAGTGTTGCAAATCGTTGGAATCAAGAGCGGCGCACCGGCCGCCATCACCCCAAGTTTCCGTACAAGGAACCGCACGCAATGAACTTCCTGACGCAACTGCGCATTGGCCAACGGCTGGCCGTGAGCTTCGGCCTGCTGATCCTGCTGCTGGTGGGGATCGGCATCTACGGCGCGTCCAACGCGAACCGCCTGGCCAAGGACCTGGACAGCGTGGCGAACTCCAGCCTGCTGAAGATCCAGGCGGCCAACCAACTGGAAGGCCAGGTCAACGTCATTTCGCGCGCCGTGCGTGACCTGCTGCTGCTGGACACGGCCGGTGCCATCAAGAAGCAGAAGAAGGCGATCGCCGACGCACTGACCGAGGCCGAAACCCAACTCGTCAGCCTCGAAAAGGCGCCGGAGGACGACGAGGAGAAAGACATCGTCGCCGACGTCCGCCAGCAAAAGACCAAGTTCCTGGCCGCGCTGGAAAAGTTCCAGAAGACCCAGGCCGACGGCAGCCCCGACGAGGCCCGCGAGAGCCTGATCACCGACCTGCGCCCCGCCCAGCAGGCGCTGCAGGACGGCTTGAAGAAGTTGGTGGATCAGCAGTTCGGCAGCGGCCACCACCTGGCAGCTTCCGGTGGCGACCTGGCGCGTTCCTCAGTGCTGTTGACGACGGCGCTCGTCATCGTGGCCGCCATCATCGGCATCGGCGGCGGCCTGGTCATCACCCGCTCCATCGTCGGCCCGGCCCGCAAGGCGCAGGCGGCCGCCCAGGCCATCGCCGCCGGTGACCTGACGCAGGACATCCAGGTCGAAGGCCGCGACGAGCTGAGCCAGATGCTGCAGGCCATGAAGGACATGCAGACCGCGCTGTCCGGCGTGCTGCGCGACGTGTCCACGGCCGCCAGCGAGGTGGCCCACAACTCCGGCTCCATCGCCGACAGCAATTCCAACCTGGCCGACCGCACCACGCGTTCCGCGGCCAGCCTGCAGAACACGGCCGCGTCCGTCGAGCAGATCGCCTCCACGCTCAAGGGCGCCAGCGAGCTGACGCGCCGCGCCGCCGGCATCGCCGTGACGGCCCGCCAGTCGGCCAGCAACGGCGGCGCCGTCGTCTCCAAGGTCGTCGAGACCATGGAAGAGATCAGCGCCAGCTCCAAGAAGATTGGCGACATCATCGGCGTCATCGACGGCATCGCCTTCCAGACCAACATCCTGGCGCTGAACGCGGCGGTGGAAGCCGCGCGGGCCGGCGAGCACGGCCGCGGCTTCGCCGTCGTCGCCTCCGAAGTGCGCGCGCTGGCGCAGCGCTCGGCCGGAGCCGCCAAGGAGATCAAGGTGCTGATCCAGGAATCGACCGTCAAGGTCGAGAACGGCACCACGCTGGTCAACAACGCGGGCGTCACCATCCGCAGCGTCGTCGACGAAGTCAACAACATGGGCCAGCTGATCGAGGAGATCTCGCACTCGGCCCAGGAGCAGGCCGCAGGCGTGGGCGTCGTCAACGGCGCGATGAATGAACTGGACAAGGCCACGCAGCAGAACACCAGCCTGGTGGGTGAACTCAGCCGCTCGGCCGATGCGCTGCGCGACAGCTCCACCCGCCTGATCGACGCGGTCGGTTTCTTCCGCGCCGCCTGAGCCCCATCCCCTATCCCACGAGGTCTGTCACCATGTCGTTCCTGCGTTCCGCCACCGTCCTCGCCGCCACGCTGATGCTGGCTCTGGCCGCCCACGCCACGCCCAAGGTCGTCAAGAAGGTGCCGCCGGACTTCCCGGCCGAGGCGTCCAAGAAGGGCATCTCCACGGGCACCGTCAAGGCCAAGCTGACCATCGAAGCCGACGGCAAGGTCAGCGACGTCGAGATCGTCGAAAGCGAACCCAAGCGCGTCTTCGACCGCGCCGTGAAGACGGCGCTGATGGAGTGGAAGTTCGAGCCCGGCGAAAAGGGCACCCACGAAGTCAAGCTCGTCTTCAAGAACGAAGACTGAGCGCCGGCCTCGCACAGTGCCTGGGCACTGTGCGTCGCGCACCGAGCGCCGCTAGCGCCGCGCCACCGCCGGCACTTCGCCGGACCGGCCCTGCGCTTGCCACAGGTGCACCCCTCCCAGCACCAGCACCACCGTGACGACGGCGCCGGCCGCAAGGCCCAGGCGCCGTTTTCTCTGGGCATGCCGCGCGCGCCCGCGGGCTCCGCCCGTGGCTTCGCGCAGTGCCGGATTCAGGGTTGGTGAACGCAGGCGCTTCAGGTTCGCGGCCTGCTTGCGTCCGTCACGTCCGGTCACAATTTCGAAGCTGAGCGTCTCGTCCGGGCGCGGCCCCTCACCATCGGTCGGGAACGCCGCCAGCCCCACGAAGACCTCTTCGCCCCCGTTCACCGGCCGGATCGCGCCATAACCGGCGTCGTGGTTCCACGCGCTCAACACCCCTTCGAATCTCATAGGCACCTCAAGACGACTCCAGGATGGTGGCGTCTTGCGGGCCGCGCGGCGCAACGGGATGTAAGCCCGACAATCCACAGCCCTGCAGCCCACGACCCCTGAACCGCATGCCCATCAACTGGTTCCCCGGCCACATGAATTCCACCCGGCAGGCGATCAAGGATCGCGTGCAGGCGGGGCTGGACGTGGTCATCGAGTTGCTCGACGCGCGGCTGCCCGGCTCCAGCAGCAACCCGATGCTGGCCGCACTGACGACCGGCCGGCCGTCGCTGAAGGTGTTGAACAAGCAGGACCTGGCCGACCCGGCCCAGACCGACGCCTGGCTGGCCTTCTACAACGCCCAGCCGCACACGCGCGCCATCGCGCTGGATGCCGGCGAGAAGGCGCCCGCCCGCGCCCTCATCAAGGCCTGCCGCGAACTGGCTCCGCTGCGTGGCGACATGCACAAGCCGCTGCGCGTGATGATCTGCGGCATCCCCAACGTGGGCAAAAGCACGCTGATCAACACGCTGGTGGGCCGCAAGGCCGCCAAGACCGGCGACGAGCCCGGCATCACCAAGCTGGAGCAGAAGTTCGTGCTGGAGCACGGCTTCTACCTGTTCGACACGCCCGGCATGCTGTGGCCGCGCATCGCCATCGAGCAGAGCGGCTACCACCTCGCCGCCAGCGGCGCCATCGGCCGCAATGCGTTCGACGAGGAGGAGGTGGCGCTGGAGCTGATCGCCGTGCTCAAGCGGCGCTACCCCGAACGGTTGCAGGCCCGCTACGGCCTGGCCGAGCTGGGTGCGGACGACTCCGTGCTGGAAGCCATCGGCGTGAAGCGCGGCGCCAAGATCCGCGGCGGCGCGGTGCAGATGCACAAGGCCGCCGAGGCGCTGCTGGTCGACTACCGCCAGGGGCTGCTGGGCCGCATCACGCTGGAGACGCCGGAGGAGATGGCCGCCTGGCGCCGCGAGGCGGCCGAAGCGCAGGACCGCAAGGCGGCCGAACAGGAAGCCGCGCGTGCCGCGGACAAGGAACGCCGCAGCGGCAAGCGCTCGGCGGCCAGCGGCGACGCGTGAATCCCCGGCCTTGACCGTCTCACGGGCGCGCCTATGCTGGGTCGCACCGATAACGACAAGAGACATCATGAGCCGACTCTCCCTGCTCGACCTCGCCTTCTTCATCGCCGAGAACGAGGCCAGTCCCAAGCATGTGGCCGGCCTGCACATCCTGCAGATTCCTAAAGGCGTGAAAGGCGGCGCGAACTTCGCGAAGCAGCTGTACGAGGAATTGCTGACGCACACCGACGTGCAGCCGCCGTTCGACCGCGTCATCCACTTCGTGTCATCGGCGCTGATGCCGAGCTGGGACACGGCCGGGTCGGTGGACCTGGCGCAGCACGTCTTCTTCCACAAGCTCGCGCGCGGCGCGAACGACCGCGAGGCGCTGTACGCGCTGGCCGCGCGGCTGCACGAGCCCATGCTGGACCGCAGCCGGCCGCTGTGGGAGGTGCACGTCATCGGCGGGCTGTGGGACCGGCAGGTCGCCGTGTACTACAAGATGCACCACGCAGTGGCCGACGGCATCACGATGACGCGCTGGGTCGTCGAGTCGCTGCAGGCGACGGCGGACGACGCGACCCTCACGCCGGTCTGGACGCTGGACCACACACGCCGCGGCCGCAGCCCGTTCAAGAAGCGGCTGGACCCGCAGCTGGCCGGCACCGTGTGGAAGCAGCTCACCGCCAACAGCAAGCGCGCCGTCGGCATCGGCCGGCTGACCGCCATGCTGGCGCTGGAGGGCATGAAGCTGACGAAGAACGCCATCGCCCTGCCCTTCATGGCCAGCGGCGACACGCCCTTCACCGGCAACGCCACGCCCGGCCGCCAGTTCGCCACTGCCGCCGTGCCCATGGCGCGCATCGATGCCATCCGCCAGAAGGCCCGCGCCACGCTCAACCACGTGGCGCTGACCTGCCTGGACGGCGCCATGCACCGCTATCTGGCCGACGAGGGCGTGGCACTGGACCGGCCCATCACGATCCAGATGCCGGTGAACCTGCGCCGCGAAGATGAAAAAGGCGCCGGCAACAAGATCGGCATCATCCTGGTGGACCTGTCGCCACCCACCGACGACGCCTATGTGCGCCTGCGCAACGTCGGCTACTCGCTGCGCAGCGTGCGCGCCATGATCGATTCGGTCGCGCCCGAGGCCGTCGAGACCTACACCATCCTGACCGGCCTGCTGGGCCAGGTCGCCGGCATGCTCAAGCTCGCCGACACCCTCACGCCGCTGGGCAACACGCTGGTGTCCAACGTGCCGGGGCCGGCCGAGCCGCTGTACATGAACGGCGCCCTGGTGCGCGAGATGCACCCGCTGTCGACGATGCCGGCCACCCATCTGATGAACATCACGCTGTTCAGCTACGCCGGCACGCTGTATTTCGGCCTCATCGCGACCGACGCGCTGCCCAACCTGCAGCGGCTGGCCGGCTACGTGGAAGACGAGATCGCCGCGCTGGAGAAGGCCGTGGGGCTCTGAGCCCGCTTACTGCGGCGGTGGCGGCGGGGTGCGGATTTCGCCGGCGATGCGCTGCGCGGATTCAGACGCCTTGTTGTACTCCTCCTTGCTCATGCAGCGGCGCACCTTGCGGTTGGTGCCGGTGGGCGCCTCGAAGAAACACACCACGTCGGCCTGAGCCGCGTCGGACGCCGCCACCTTGTCGCCGGCACTGGGCGCGGCACAGGCAGCGAGCAACGCCAGCAGGGACAGCGCGCTGGCGAATGAAAGAGAAGGCATCACGTCGAACTCCCTGGTCGGTTGACCGCGCGAATGTAGCGGCAGCCGGGGCGCCGCACCCTGGCAACATCCCCAGATCGCCTGACGAGACCCGACCCATGTTCGATGCCTACCTCTACGACCACTGCCGCACGCCGCGTGGCAAAGGCAAGCCCGAGGGATCGCTGCACGCGGCCACACCGATCTGGCTGGTGCGCACGCTGCTGCAGGCGCTGCGCGAGCGCATGCAGCTGGACACCGCGCTCGTCGACGACGTGGTGCTGGGCTGCGTGACGCCGATCGCCGAACAAGGCGGCGACATCGCCCGTATCGCCGTCCTGGACGCGGGCTGGGCCGAGACGGTGGGCGGCGTCACGCAGTCGCGCTTCTGCGCGTCGGGGCTGGAGAGCGTCAACCTCGCGGCCGCCAAGGTGGCCAGCGGCTTCGAGCGGCTGGTGGTGGCCGGCGGCGTGGAGAGCATGAGCCGCGTGCCCATGGGCAGCGACGGCGGCGCATGGCTGCTTGACGAGCGCGTCGTCGACGCCGTCGGCTTCGTGCCGCAGGGCATCAGCGCCGACCTGATCGCGACGCTGGAAGGCTTCTCGCGCGCGGACCTGGATGCGTGGGCCGCCCGCTCGCACCAGCGCGCCGCCACGGCCCGCGCCGAAGGCCGCTTCGCGCGGGCCCTGGTGCCCGTGCATGACGAGACGGGCGCACTGCTGCTGGCGGAGGACGAGACCATCCGGCCGCAGACGACCGGCGAGACGCTGGCCGCGCTGAACCCGAGCTTCCTCAAGCTGGGCGCCCGGTTCGACGCGCTGGCGCTGCGCAAGTACCCGCAGGCCTCCGCGATAGCGCACCGGCATCACGCGGGCAACTCCTCGGGCATCGTCGACGGCGCGGCGCTGGTGCTCGTCGGCTCCAGGGCTGGTGGCAACGCGGCCGGCCTGAAGCCTCGTGCGCGCATCCGCGCCGCGGCCGTGACCGGCAGCGAGCCCACGATCATGCTGACCGGCACGACGCCGGCCTGCCACAATGCGCTGCGCCAGGCCGGCATGGCGGCCGGCGACATCGACCTGTGGGAAATCAACGAAGCCTTCGCGGCCGTGCCGTTGAAGACGGCGCGCGACCTCGGCGTGGACCCGGACCGCATCAACGTCAACGGCGGCGCCATCGCGCTGGGCCACCCGCTGGGGGCGACCGGCGCGATGCTGCTGGGCACGCTGCTGGACGAACTGGAGCGCCGCGACCTTCAGACCGGCTGCGTGACGCTGTGCGTGGGCGGTGGCATGGGCATCGCCACCGTCATCGAACGGCTGTGATCAGAGCCTGATCCATGCGCCCGCGTGCAGGTGCCAGCGGCCACCGTTGTTCTCCCAGCGGTGCGGCTCGTAGCGGTAGCCCGGCCGCGGACGCTCGTAGTAGCCCGGCACCCATTGGTGGCGCCCGCCCGTCCAGCCCCAGTAGCCGTTGATCCAGACGGCGCCCGGGTAGGGCATCACCGGCACGACCTCGGCATACGGCGCGGGCGGCGGCGCGTCGACCACGACGACGCCGGGCGCGGCCACGTAGCCGCGGTGTGAGGGCACGACGACACAGCCCGACAGCAGTGCCGTCATCAGCAGCGCCGGTGCGGCGATCTTGAGCAGCGGCTTCATGTCACCAGCCCCGGCGCGGTGTCTGCTGCGGGCCGTCGTCGCGGCCGCCGCGGTCGTAGCCGCCGCCGTAGCGCGGCGAGTCCACCACCGTCACGTGGGCCGTGCCTTGGTAGCGGCCATAGGGGCGGGGCGGCACGATGATGCAGCCGGACAGCAGCGCGGCGGCGATCAGGACCAGTCCCAGGGTGGTTCGTTTCATGGTGTTCACTCCGGCTGCGAAAACACGCAGCCCGGGTGCTCTAACCCCCGGCGGGCCGCGGCCGATGACCGCGCTCACAACCCGTTACCCCGGCTTTACTTGAAATCACGGTCCACCAAGGCAATGCAGTGCGCCGCGCTCAACGCGACTCGCGCTGCACCGCCACCAGCAGCGCCATGCCCGTGGCGAGCACGCCGGCCGTCAGCCACAGCGCCGCGTCGAAGCTGCCGCTGGCCTGCACCATGTGGCCCGTCAGCGCGGGCGCGCTGACCTGCGCGACGCCGTAGCTCAGCGTCAGCCGCGCCATCGCCTTGCCGGGGTTGGCGGGCGAGCGCCGGCCCACCAGCGCGAGCGTCAGGCTGACGATGCCGATGAAGGTGGCGCCGTACAGCAGCGCGCCCGCCAGCGCGGCGACCAGCCCACCGGCCAGCACCGGCAGCAGCACGCCCACGATCTGCACGCCGAACGCGATCAGCAGCGCGCCCACGTCGCCCGTGCGCCGCGCGATGCGGTCCCACACGAACACCGCCGGCGTGGCCGCCAGGCCCACCAGCAGCCAGGCCCAGGGCCCCTGGCCGGCCAGCAGCGGCTGCTTCTCGACGATGGCGACCGTGAAGGTCGCGTTGATGACGAAGCCCCAGCCCGCGCAGAAGTAGGCCGCCACCATCAGCGCCATCCAGCGCCGGCTGGGCGCTTGGCCCACGGCAGACCTGGTGGCCGGGGGCGGCACCGGCGGGCGCCACAGCCAGGCCGGCACGAGGAACACCAGCCCCAGCAGCGCGAAGCCTTCCCACTGCGCCGCCCAGCCCAGGCCCAGGCCGCGCGTCATGCCCATCGCGCCCAGCGCCGACACGACGATGCCCAGCCCCAGGCCGATGAAATACAGGCCCAGCTCCGGCCGGCGCCCCGCGCGGATCAGCCAGCCCTGCACCAGGCCCGAACCCAGCAGCATGCCGCAGGCACCGCACAGGCCGCCCACGTAGCGCGACAGCGCCCACGTGCCGAAGGAGGTGCTCCAGCCCATCAGCGCCGTGATCCCCAGCGCCAGCGGCAGGCCCCAGACGTAAAGCCGCTGGCGCCACGCGGGGCTCTCGATCCACGCGGCCAGCAGCGCGCCGCTCATGTAGCCGGCGTAGTTGATGGCCGCCAGCAGCCCGCCGTCGGCCACACCCAGGCCGGCCTGCGCCTGCATCTGCGGCAGCATGGGCGTGTAGGCGAAACGGGCCAGGCCGATGGTCAGCACCAGGCCGCAGATGCCCCCCAGCAGCACCTGCCAGGCCTGCAGGCGGGACTCGTGGGCGCGCGGTGTGGTGGACATCCCGACAGGCTAGCGCAGGTCGCCACGCCTGCGGCTCACCCCCTCATGGCCGGGCCCCGGGATCAACCCGTACTTGCAAAGCCCGCAGTGACACCCCAGTTGACAGGATTGGCAGGGTTGCCGGAGTTGGCAGGCATGAGCCAGCGGGACCGCCCCCTGCCGCTGCACATCTGCGTCATCCGGCCTGCCCCGTCACCGAGCCCGCCCATGTTCCTGCTGATCTTCTTCTCGTCCGTCCTGCTGCTGGCCGCAGGCGTCGCGCTGTGGCCGCGGTGGGTGCGCCACCGCCGCGAGCGCGTCGCCCGCCGGCCATTCCCGCCCGCGTGGCGGCGGCTGCTGCGGCGGCGCGTGCCGCTGGTGGCGCGGCTGCCGGCGCGCCAGCAGCTCAGGCTGAAGGCGCTGATGCAGGTCTTCCTGGCCGAAAAGCCCATCCTCGGCTGCCGCGGCCTGCGCGTCACGGACGAGATCCGCGTGACCATCGCCGCGCTGGCCTGCCTGCCGCTGCTGGGCGCGGCGCGCGGCGTCTATCCGGAGCTGCGCCAGGTGCTGGTGTACCCGAGCGCCTTCATCGTCGACCGCCCGGTGACCGAGGCCGGCGGCGTGCTGTCGGACCAGCGCCGCGTGCTGGCCGGCGAGAGCTGGAGCCAGGGCCAGGTGCTGCTGGCCTGGGACGAGGTGCAGCGCGGCGCGGCCACGCCGGGCAACGGGCACAACGTCGTCATCCACGAGTTCGCGCACCAGCTCGACCAGGCCAACGGCAACGCCAACGGCGCCCCCGCATTGCCCACGGCCGAGGCCTACCGGCGCTGGTCCACGGTGATGCAGAACGAATTCGATGCGCTGCGCTGGCGGCTGGCGCGCGGCGAACCGGGGCTGATCGACCCCTACGGCGCCACCGACCCGGCGGAGTTCTTCGCCGTCATCAGCGAGCTGTTCTTCGAGCGGCCCGTGGAGCTGGCCGCGGGCCACCCGGCGCTGTATGCGCAGCTGAGCGACTACTACCGGCTCGACCCGGCCTCCTGGGTCTAGCGGCGCTCAGAAGCCCAGGCTGGCCAGCAGGTCGTCCACGTCGTCCTGCTTGAGCGCCTTGTCGGGCGTCTGCACGCCGCCCAGTTCCTGCGGCGCGGCGGCTGCGACGGGCGCGGGCAGCGAGGAGATCAGGTCCTTGAGCGGCGGCTCGGCCCGCTCCAGCATCTTGCTGACCTTGTTGATGACCTGGCCTGAGAGATCCTGGAAGTCCTGCGACATCATGATCTCGGTGTGCAGCGACTTCTCGCGCGCCGCAAAGCTCGCCGCATCGGACGCGTAGGCGGCGCACAGCTTCATCAGCGCCCGCGCACGCTCCTGGCTGATGTTGCTGGACAGCGCCAGGCGGTTCAGCGCGTCCGACAGCTCGCGGCCCTTCTTGCGCACGGCCTCGGCGTCTTCCTGCGCGGCCTCCACGAGGTTGAGCACCTTGGTGGCGGCCTGCTCCGTCATGCTGCGCACGTACTGCAGGCGCTCGCGCGCATCGGGCAGCTCGTCCACCACGTTGTGCAGGATCTGGGCCGCATCGGCTCGGATCAAGGTCTGGATGGACGCGTCGGACATGCGGGACTCCCTTGGGGCAAAGCCGGGCACAACGTCCGGCACCAGGCAGTTTAGGACCGCACCCCTGCCGCACGCGCACCTCGGCGGCGGCTGAACGCGGCCTTTGTCACGGCCGCCGCCCACGCATTCAGCCGCCCTGCAGCAGCGCACGCAGCGCCGTGGCCTGCGCCACGTCCAGCCGTCCGGCCGCAGTGGCGAGCGCGAGTTGCCGCAGGCCCAGTTCGCGCAGCAGGCCGGCGTCCAGCCCCGCGGCCACCAGCGCCTCCAAGTGCCGGGCCAGCACACCGGCATCGCCGCGCGCGATGGGGCCGGACACGGCCCCGGCCAGGCCGCGGGCGAGCGCGGCGTCCAGCGCGCCGCGGGTCAGCGGTGCCAACGCCGGCAAGGCCTCAGCCGAGTCCAGGCCCGCGGCGGTCCACAGCGCCTGGGCCTCGGCCAGCACGGCCAGCACGCCGCTGGCGGCCAGGTTGGCCGCAGCGTGGTACGCGGCCCGCGCGTCGGCACTCATCGGCGACGGCAACGGCAGCGGCACCAGGCCGAGCGCCCGGGCCAGCGCCAGCAGGGTGGGCCGGTGCGCGTCACCCGCCTCGATGCCCACATGCGCACCGGCAAGCCCTGCATCGCCCGCCAGCAGCTTCAACGGATGAAAGCCCGCCGCGGCGGGGGCGGGCGCCAGCGCGGCGAGCGGCGTCGCGCCGCTGCAGTGCAGCGCCAGCTGCCCGGCGCGCCACGGCAGGGCTGCGGCCGTCGCGGCGATGTGGTCGTCGGGCACGGTCAGCCAGACCCAGTCGGCCTGCGCAGCCGCGTCGGCGGCTGTGAGTTCGCCGCCGCGCGCTGAACGGCGGCCGATGAACACGCGCTCACCCGCCGCCTGCAACGCCGGCACCAGCGCCCGCGCCAGCCGGCCATACCCGATCACGGCGTGGGTCACAGGCCGGCCGGCGCGAGCAGCCTCGGGCACTAGGCGCTCGTCCACGCCGGTCAGGGCTTGACGAACTTCAGCGTCATGCGGTCGCTCTCGCCGATGGCCTGGTACTTGGCGCGGTCCTTGTCCTTCAGCGCGTAGGTGGGCGGCAGCGTCCACACGCCTTCGGGGTGGTCGGCCGTGTCCTTGGGGTTGGCGTTGACCTCGCTGCGGCCGGCCAGCTTGAAGCCCGCGGCCTCGGCGAACTTGATGACGGTGGCCTCGTGCACGTAGCCGGTGCTGGCCTTGGCGTCCTGCGTGCGCGCGGCCGGCAGGCGGTGCTCCTCGACGCCCAGCGTGCCACCCGACTTGAGCGCCTTGAACGCGGCATCGAACACGGCCTGCGCACTGCCGTCGTTCATCCAGTTGTGCACGTTGCGGAAGGTCAGCACCGCGTCGGCGCTGCCGGGCGGGGCGATGTCGAGCTGGCCCTTGGCCGGGTCGAAGGTGGTGATCTTGACCTTGCCGTAGACGGCGGCCGAGTCCATCTTGGCCTTGAAGCGGGCACCGCCTCCGGCGGCATAAAGCTGGCCGCCTTCGCGCAGGTAGGGCGCCAGGATCTCGGTGTACCAGCCGCCGCCGGGCGACAGCTCGACGACCGTGTCCCCGGGCTTGATGCCGAAGAAGCTCAGCGTTTCGTAGGGGTGGCGCGCCGGGTCGCGAGCGACGTTGCCGACGCTGCGGTGGTCGGCCGCGACGGCCGCCTTCAACGGGTCGGAGGACTGGGCTTGGGCGGCAGCCGCGACGGCAACCAGCGCGAGGGCGATGAGCGGGTTCTTCATGGGCAGGGGTCTCCTTGGTGCGGGCCAGTATCCCGCCTGCGCCATGACCCTGCCGAAGGTCAGCCGAACGGCCCGCGCGGCATCAGCGCTTCGGCTTGGGTGGACGTTTTGCGCCGCTCGAATCGGCCGGCGCGACGACGCCCTTCACGGCCGCCTGCGCGAGCTTGAAGAACACGTCCGTGTTGTCGATGACGCCGGTGAACGCGAGCGCGCCCGGGCCGTAGGCCGACAGCGGCACGTCGGTGGCCGTGTGCACGGCCTGCTCGCCGGGCACCTGGCCAGTGACGAGGTACTCGCCCAGCGCGTCGTCGCGCTCGGCCGCGTTGGCGGGGTACCACTTCAGCGGCGCCTCGACCGCGAACGGCTGCTGGCTGTCGCGCTGCGGCGTCTTCTTGGTGCGCCAGTCCTCGTGGCGGTCGGCGTTGGCGCCGTAGCCCACCAGCAGGCGGTAGTCGATGTCGGTGGTCTCCGGATAGCCGTCGGCGGCCAGGCGGTAATGCGGGAAGCCGGCCTTCTCGTACGTGCCGACCACGCCGTTGCGCAGGTTGGCCACGCCCTTCTTGGCGGCCAGGTCCACCAGCGCCTTGTCGGTGACCGTGGCGCCGCCGATCAGCGCGGCGCCGGAGCATTCGTGGTCGGCCGTGACAATGACGATCGTGTCGCCCTGCTCGGCCGCGAAGTCCTGCGCCACGCGCACGGCGCGGTCGAACTCCAGCGTGTCCAGCATCCAGCGCTCGGTGTCCATGTTGTGCGCCTGCTTGTCGATGGACGCGCCCTCGATCATCAGCACGAAGCCCTTGGGCGACTTCTTCAGCACGTTGATCGCCTTGACGGCCATCTCGTCCAGCATGGGCTGGTCGGGCAGGCCGAAGTCGTCGACGACGCTGGCGCCGCCCAGGCCGTTCTTGTCCGCGCCGCGGCGGCCGTTGATCTTGTCCAGCGCGACGTTCATGTTGGAGAACGCGAACAGGCCCAGCAGCGGCTTGGTGGCATCGGCCTTGTCCAGGTCCGCCTTGGTGGCCGCGTAGCCGAAGCCGGCGGACTGGAATTCACGGATCAGGTCGCGGCCCTTGTCCAGCGCGCCGGCGGACACGCCCCAGCGCTTGACGATCTCGGCCGTGTGCGGGTCGCTCGCCGAGAAGGCGTAGTCGTTGCTGTCGGTACGCGCGGAGCCCGGCGTGCCGGCCGGCAGGAACCACTTGCGGCCGCCGCCCATCAGCACCGTCAGCCCGGTGTGGCCGCGGTCGTCGAAGAACTGGTCGACGATGCCGGTGCCTGCGCCGCGGTTGCTGGTGTGCACGGCGTTGCCGGCGGGCGTGGCGTCGAACACGTCGGCCGTCGTGACGATGCCCAGCTGCTTGCCCTGCGTGCGGTGCAGGTACTCGGACAGGTACTCGACGCGCGGGTTGTCGAACGGGTCGGTGGTGTCGTCGGGGAACACGCCCTCCTCGTTGTTGTTGTTCTTGTTGCCGCTGACGTAGCTGGTCATGCCGGGCGACGAGTCCGTGACGATGGAGTTCAGCGACGAGGTCTTGACCAGCGCCGTGGCCGAGAACGTGTCCATCGCCAGCGGCTGCAGCGCCTTGCCCTGCGCGTAGCCGTGCACGATGCGCGCGGCCGTGCGCTGCGAAGCGCCCATGCCGTCGCCGAGCAGGATGATGATGTTCTTCACCTTCGGACCCATCGCGCTGGTGAACGGCACGACCTCGAAGTTGCCCTGCGCGACGACCTTCTGGCCATCGGCCTGCGTGGCTTCGACGCTGAACACGTGCTTGCCGGCGGCATCGCTGCTGACGGCGCGCACGGTGGCGATGGCCGTCTCGGCGCTCGCGCCCTTCACGCAGCCGGCCGCGCAATCACGCAGCGCGACGGTGGCCCCCACCGGCTTGCCGTCGACGAGGAAGCGCGCGGCCGTGATCTTCTGGCCGGCGTCGGGCTTGATGGTCGCCTGCAGGTCGAAGCGCTGGCCGGGCAGAAAGCGCGCGATGACAGGGTCGGCACGGCCGCTGGCGAACAGCTCGCTGGGCGGCGTGAGGCGGGTCACGGTGGGCGCGGCAGCGGCGGAGCCGGCAGCGAAGCCCGCGAAAGCGGCAAGAAGAAGGGCGTGGTGTTTCATCAGCGATGACTCAATGCGAATGGGTTGCCGCGGCAGATGCCTGCGCGGCCAGGGCGTCGGGCGCCAGGTGCAGGCGCAGCCAGGACACGCGGCCGGTGTCGTCCTCGGCCGGGCCGTAGTCGAGCCGGCCCGTCAGCGCCACCGGCCCGGGCTGGTGGGCGACGAAGCGCTCGCGCTGCGACTCGGGCAGCAGCACGGTGACGGTGGCCGCCGGCAGGTCGTCGGCGTCGCCGTCAGCGTGCTCGGACATGGCCACCGGGCGCGGCGTCAACAGGAAGCGGCCGGCCTGCGGCAGCTCGCGCTGCACCATGAACCCCACCAGGCGCACGTCGCGACCGCGGGCGGCCAGCAGCGCGGCCGATGGCTCCAGGCCGCGCGGGCCGATGGGCTGGGCGAAGAAGTCGGCAAAGCGCAGCTCGACGGGCGCCGCGGGCTGGGCCGCCGTCTGTGCCGAAGCGGGCAACGCGATCAGCACCGCCACGACCAACAGGTAAAGAAGTCTCATGCGGTCCACGCCAGCAAAGCCGGCATGGTCGCGTCACCGTGTGTCAGAACTGTGACGGGCTGTGCGGGTCACGCCGGCCGGCGACGCAGCCGCGGCGCGTCGTCCGACAGTGCAGCGGCCGGCGCGGACCTAGCCTTGTCGGCGTCAACGACCCCACAAGAGCCCCCGTGACCCCACCCGCTGCAGACACCGCCTCCTCCTGGGGTCGTTTCCTCGTCGTCGCCCGTCCGTACTGGGCGGGCGACCGGCGCCTCGTCGCCTGGGCCTGGCTGGCGGGCCTGATCGTGCTGATGCTGCTGGACACGCAGTTCGCCGTGCTCATCAACGAGAAGACCGGCGAGCTGACCTCGGCGCTCGCGGGGCGCGACGAAGACCGCTTCTGGACGGCCGTGCGCGGCATGTTGTGGGTGGTGGGCTTCGCGGTGCCGGTGTACGCGCTGTACTACGCGTCGCGCGACGCCTACGCCAACGACTGGCGCCGCTGGCTCACGCGGCGCTTCCTGGATGCCTACCTCGGCGACCGCGCCTACTTCCGCCTGGCCGGCGTGGACAACCCCGACCAGCGCATCGCCGACGACGTCAACACCTTCACCAGCCGCTCGCTGAACTTCCTGCTGATCCTGCTGGGCTCGCTGATGCAGCTGGTGGCGTTCAGCACCGTGCTGTGGGGGCTGTCCAAGATGCTGGTGGGCTTCCTCGTCGTCTATGCGCTGCTGGGCACGGGCATGTCCATGCTGCTGTTCGGCCGGCCGCTGATCCGGCTGAACTTCTGGCAGCTCAAGCGCGAGGCGGACTTCCGCTTCCGCCTGATGCGGCTGCGCGAGAACGCCGAGTCCATCGCCTTCTACCGCGGCGAGCAGCAGGAGCGCCACCAGCTCGACCAGCGCCTGCGCGCCGCGCTGCTGAACACCAAGAAGCTGATCCGCATGCAGTTCATGCTGAACCTGTTCCAGCGCTCGTTCAGCCAGCTGAGCCTGCTGGTGCCCTTCGTCGTGCTGGCCGGCCAGGTGCTGGCGGGCGAGCTGGAGGTGGGCCGGGCCGTGCAGGCGGGCGGCGCGTTCGCGGCGGTGCTCAGCGCCGTGTCGCTGATCGTCGACAACTTCGAGAGCCTGTCGCGCTTCGTCGCCGGCATCGACCGGCTGCACGTGATGGCCGCCGCGCTGAAGACGGCGCCGGCCGAAGGCGGCATCGCGCGCAACGCCGCGCAGGACCTGAAGCTGTCCGGCGTGACGGTGATGGCCCCGGACAGCGACCGCGTGCTGGTGGAAAACTTGTCGCTGACGCTGGCGGCCGGCGAGTCGCTGCTCATCACCGGGGCCAGCGGCTGCGGCAAGAGCTCGCTGCTGCGCGCCATCGCCGGGCTGTGGACGCAGGGCAGCGGCACCATCGACCACCCGCCGCAGGAGGACGTGTTCTTCCTGCCCCAGCGCCCCTACCTGCAGACCGGTACGCTGCGCAGCCAGCTCATCTACCCGAGCACCCAGTCCAAGCTGGACGACGACGCGTTGCTGAAGGTGCTGGACGAAGTGCAGCTGCGCCACCTGGCCGACAGCGAAGGCGGCCTGGACCGCAGCGAGGACTGGGAGAAGCTGCTCAGCGGCGGCGAGCAGCAGCGCCTGGCGTTCGCGCGGCTGCTGGTGCAGGCGCCCAAGGTCGCCATCCTGGACGAAGCCACCAGCGCGCTGGACGACGCCAACCAGCGGCGCCTGTACGAGCGGCTGCGCGAGCGCGGCACCACGCTGATCAGCATCGCCCACCGCGCGGCCGTCGCCAGCTTCCACCGCCGCGTGCTCAAGCTGACCGGGGGCGGACGCTGGGAGCTGGGCAAGACGCCGACCGCAACGGACACGGTCGCGAGCACGGCGGACACGCCCGCCATCACGCCCGCCATCACGCCGCCGACCGGCGTGCAGAGCCCCTGAAAAACCGCTGCCCGTTCAGCGCTGGCGCTTTCGGCAGTCGCCCCGCCCCGTCAAACGGCTGACCTCAGCGAGCGCCCTGCAACGTCGCGCCGCCGGCGCGCACGACGGGCCAGTTCGCCACGATCTTCGTGCGCGTCAGCTCGACCTCGCCCTTGTCCTGCGCGGCCAGCACGGCTTCCTCGGACTTGAGCGTGTACGGCGTGACGCCCGGGCGCCAGCGCACCATCACCAGCACCCACAGCGGGCTGTAGGTCGGGTCGGCGTTGCTGCCGCCGACCGGACGCGGGATGGACGGCAGCACGGCCGCCTGCTCCTCGTTCGGGAACTTGTAGGCCCGCTCGACCGGCCCGCCGGTCTTCAGCGTGTCGGCCAGCGCGGGCACGAAGTTGATGCCCTGCTTCCTGGCGATGCCGGCGTCGGAAATGTCGGTGCTGACGTAGTGGACGATCTGGCCCTCGAACCAGGCCTCCTTCACCGGCAGCGTGATCTCGGCGGCATGGGCGGCAGTCGCCGCCCCCAGCAGCACGAAGGCACCGAACATGCGGGAAAAACGATCCGTGGGCATAGCGGCGTCCTGTCGGTAGCCGAGCGCCGATTCTTGCGATGCACCGCTGCAGGGCAAGTGAAAAATGCGCGGACACGGGCCGCTCGATGCAGCGTTACAAGGCGCGGCCGTTCAGGCCGGATCGCGCGCCCACGCTGCTGAGCCCGCTCAGCCCAGCCCGCAACAGCCAGGCGCTGCCAGCTTCGGAGACCGGCGCGACGGCTTCGTCAGGGAGTGGGGTCGTAGCTGGCCTCCATCAGCGCGTCCGCCAGACGGCCGAGCGCTTGATGGTCGAAGCTGGCGTTGGTCATGACGATGACGGTGTGCCCGTCCTCGGCCACGCGGCGCGCCACCGTGCGGTAGCCGGCGTTGCTGCCGTCGTCCCACACCGCTTCGCGTTCGCGGCCCGCGATCAGGACCGTGCGCGTGCGGCCGCCCAGCGCGTAGTGCTGCCTGGGCATGCTCACCGTCGTCAACGCGCGGCGGGAGGCCGGCTGCAGCACCCGGTCGCTGCCGAACACGGCGTCCATCAACTGCAGCAGGTCACCCGCCGACGTGTAGAAGCCGCCGGCCATGGCCATGTACCGGGGCATCAGGCTCTCCTTGACCACCGGCGCCGGTGCCAGGGCCGCGTAGCTGGCCGCAAGATGCGCCGGCTTGATGGCCGCGCCGGGCAGCACGCCGCTGTGCTTCAGGCCCAGCGGACGGACCAGGAGGTCGTCCACCAGCCGCGCGTAGTCACGGCCCGTTGCGCGCTCGACGACCGCCTTGACGAGGATCCAGTTCGAATGCGAATAGTCCCAGGCCGTGCCGGGTTCGAACGCCAGGTCGCCGCTGGCGTAGCGGCGCACCGCCTCCATCGGGTCGAGCTCCACGCCGCGGATCGCCGGGTCGCGCTGTCGCGCGGCGTTGATGTCGTTCGGCACTCCGCTCGAATGGCTCATCAGCGTGCGCAGCGTGAGCTTGGCGCCGCTGTCGGCACGGTAGTCGGGCAGGTAGCGCGTGATGGGCGCGTCGAGGTCCAGCGTGCCTTGGTCCACCAGGCGCAGCACCACGATGGCCGCGACGCGCTTGGAGATCGACCCGACCTCGAACAGGCTGTCCGGCGCCATCGCGACGCGCGCCTCGGCATCCGCCACGCCGCGCGCCTGCAGCGCCACCACCTTCGCCCCGACACCCACCAGCGCCACGCCATTGAAGCCGTCCGCTGCCACGGCGCGGTCGATGATCGCCTGGTAGTTGTCCTGCGCGATGGCGAGACGGCTGCAGGACAGGGCGAGCAGGAGGAGGAAGAGGCGGGAGAGGCGGGAAAGGCTGGAGAGGGGGCGCATGCGTGGTCCTGTCAGGCGGGGAGCTGGGCCGCCCGCTCAATGCCCGCACTCTAAGAAACCTCCGCCTGCTGCGCGGCACTGCTGCGACGAGTTGCAGCGGTGCTGGCGCGGATAGCGGGAAGAGGCAACCGGGTGGGAGTGCAAGACAGGCCTTTGGCACGATTGCGATGTCTCGACCTGCAGTGCTACATTGCTCTCGCCTCGGCATCGTCGGGGCCGGGTTTGGAAGCCCGCAAACACAAGGCGCGCGGCCGCCTACAAGCGGCCTTTTTTGCGCGTCTGCACGCCTCGTTGCCGGGGTGTGCTCGCTCGACCGCTTTACGGCGGTCCGGGCGGGGAGGTCTTCGGGCCTGCCGGTTCCTTGTGTCCGGTCTTCCAACCTCGTTTCGGGCTGCCACCATTGTTTGGAAGCAGTGACGGCAGCCTTGTCCACACACAAGGAGCCGTCATGGCTGGATCAAGCACCACATCCGCGCCCGCTCAGAGCGCGAAGCATTCCCCGGAATCGCCGAGGACTTATCAGCGCGAGTTCTGCGCGATGCCAGATGGCCAGAACGGCATTCGCATCGACTTCGACGAGGACGAACCGCCCGCCGTCATCTTCAACGACCAAGCGCTGCCCAGCGCGTTGGTCAGTTGGGCGTGGTCCGAATTGATGGCCTTGAACTCATTGCTCGACGCCATAACCGAGAGGAGCCATCGCAGCCTTGGCGATGCCGACATTGCCGGCGCGGTGCAGGCGACGCTGGCTCCGGTGATCAATGCACTGAGGTTTTCTGAGCAGAGAGCGCACGAACTGCGGCTTGACTCAACAACACCGCGAGTTCGACAGGGGAAGAAAAAATAACGGACCGAGCGCGGAGGAGTTGCGCTGGCCCGGCCATTCTTAGGCGCTACGCAATTTGAAGCCGCCATCGGGCGCCGGACAGCGTTACGCCGCTCAGCCGCGCACGAACAAATGGCGGCGCCGAGCAAAAACGGCTTAGCGGGCTTCTACGAGTGCCGTCTAGCATTGTGCGCGTCGATTCGATCCGCAAAATCGTTTGTTAACGCTTCCACGTCTGACTCGTCGACCACCGTCGCATGACCAGCCTTTACAAGTAGCTTCTTGGCTCGTTCGTATTCTGCGGCCAAGCCCTGATCTGTCGGCCTCCCCGTCACGAAATAGACCTGGAACCGCTCTCTAGCATCCGCGATGCTGGCAATGACGCCGACCCACCGGTGCGCCTTCTCACGAATGCCATTGGAAGAGTCCAGGTCAAAGGACAGGGGTTCCACGCAGTGCCACGCGCCGTTCTTCCAGGCGTGCTGAAACTCAACCGCGTCATCAGGCGCTTCGATCGTCTTAGGCTCGAAATACTCAGCTAGGCGACGACGCTCAAGCTCCGCGCGAAACGTCTTCCACACATCATCATCTTTGCGTTTCTGCGCACTAGGTTCGCTCGCAAGAGACACAAAACGCTGATAGACGATGTCCAACGTAGCCGCTGGATCTTTCGTGATCCCCGTGCCGACCGGCCCCCATTGAAGAGAGCTGTCGTCGAACGGCAGTATGCGTCTGGCCAATGTCATGAGCTCGGGAACCGGCTCAAGCGGAAGTTCGCCTTCCCGACTCGGCTTTAGCCGTTCAAACGATTGCTGAATCTTCCTGAGCCGGTTGCGATACGACTCGCCGTTCAGGCTTGGGAAGGCCGTTTTCAGCCGACCATATGTTTGGTTGAACTTGCTACCGATGTAGGTGCCGTCCTTGGTCATCACAACGATGCCCACGTTCAAAAATTCGCCTGTGGTCGTATCGTGCACATAGCGCAGAGGCACATAGGCATATGGGATGCGTCCCGTCGTCATGCCAATGCCCTCAGAACTTCTGCAACCGCGTCCGCCGCATTGCTACGCAAGCCTATGATGATTTCGCATGATCGTTCCGCAGCCCCCGGCGCCATCTCGGCCCACTCAGGCGGAACCGCTTCACCATACTGACCGATCCGATCTTCAGTAATGGCCATAAGTGCCCCCTGAAAACGTTGCAGATCTCGGCACGCAGCCGCTCGGACTTGCTTGTACAACGCGTGCCTTGCTTGCGCCCCGGCGTTGCCAAGAGCCCCCTGCTGCCAAGGTTCTTTCCAAAACAGGTTCATGTCACCCATGAACGCAAACTCATGATCAATGATGGCAAACGACGTGCCGTTGAACAGGAGGTTGGAGTTGTCATGGTGTCGGTCACCATTGGTTGCCATGCAGTCGAACGCAAAAATCTCTAGCGCTACCTGTGTCAGTGCGTCCGGCACAGTGGCGCTGGACTGCGTCCAAGTGGCATAGCCACTGGGAAGCTTCCTGCTTCCGAAGCCGATTCGGCAACTGTTGGTCAACAACTGCTTTGCCTCCTGGTTCTCGAGTGCGTCGATGAACACCTGGGACACCTCCACCAGATAGGGCTCCGGCACAGGAAGTCCTAGGTCGTATGCCAACATCGCTGATACAGCTTCCCGAATCAAACCTCCGCTACCAGATTGGTCGCCGCCGTTCGCGAACTTCGCAATGACATCAACCTCTTGTAGCGTGGAGAGCTCGCACGCAAGCAACATAGGACGGTTCTTGCCAGACGACATAAACCGGTCGAATCGCACGGCCTCTACTGGATCGAGCATTTAATTTTCTATTGGACTCGTGACACCCGCGCCCCCTGTGACGCGAGCAGGAGTGTAGAAGCAAGCGACATACCGCCGAACCAACGCCGTCATAAGTCGTTGTTCCAGCATGAAAATTTCTCAACACCGCGCCGCACGGGGAGCCGGATGTGTAAATTCTCTCGACACTGCCGCAGTAGCTTTTAGACCGACGACGCTGTCAAGAAGGGCAAGTCGTTGCCACGTTGCTCGCGCACATAGCGGTGCTCGGCTAAGACGCCAGCCGTAAAACTGCGCCATGACGGAATTCATCGGCCATCGTAGATGATCAGCTAGCGGCCAGGTAGCCGACCAGCGGAGGGTACCGTTCTGCCGGTAAAGCCGCGCTGCGCAGGCGTAGGTAGAGCCCGTGCCAGGCGGCGCAGAGATGAAGGCCGCCTACATAGCACCTACTTCTGCATTGGGGGCTGGCGCCCGGCCACCCCCGACGTCAACAGAACCCCGATGAATATTGGTAGGCCGTGTTGGACTTGAACCAACGACCAAAGGATTATGAGCTTCGGCAGAACGGCGCTTGCCTGGGCAAGTGTACCGAAGCCCACCGAAGGCTAGAACAGTCGAAAGTATTTCAGCGACAACAACTTAGCGGAGTTGAGCGAAGTCGCCCAGACCTGAGGGGTGTACCGTGGGTGTACCGAGAACTGCGGCACAGCGCGTCAGCTAGGCGGCTGACTGCCGCAGGCCAGTTCGCGTCGATGAGTCAGATGCCGAGCGGAAGTTGTCGACCGTCGAAGCCAGTGGCTTGCAGCTCTCTTCTGAAATGGGTCATTGCGAGGGGGAACGCCTGTGCCACCAGCAAGTACTGAAAAGGCTCCTGCTCAAAAAGGTGGTTCACGTGCGACTCTTGGCTTTCAGGCGGAAAGTTGAACTTCGCGAGGTACTCGCCCCTGAACGAGGCGGTTTGGCTCGGATCGCGTTCATTAGATGCAGTCGCGAGAAACTCAATCTTCACGATCGCCTGGAGCGGCGCGGCAGTTCCCTCAGCAGCAGCCAATCCGACTTGGATTTCTTGCTTCAGCTCAAGCTGCCACGGGGCGCCGTTACCCTCTGTTCGGTTCTCTGAACTGAACGCCTCGACACGGAACGTGTGAAGCTTGGGCCGGATGGTCACTCCGTCTTCCATGCCTGATCCTCCGAGCCTGGGTACTTACGGAACTCCCTAGGGTTGTAGTGTGGTGATGGCCCCTCGCGACTTCGCTCTATATGGAACTGCCGAGTGTCCACGCGTCGCAATGTCGGCCGCGCCGACGCAACGCTCACAGGTGGTTTCAGAGACATGCCCTTCTCTTCGAGCAAGGCGCGGAAGGCCTCTGGACTCCTGCGCACAAGCCGCAGGAGCACGTCCATGGGCTCCGATTGAGCGACATCGTCGTTCTCGTATTTGCTGAACGCTACAGGGCCTCCGCCAAAGATCTCGGCTGCCTGAGCTTGAGTCAGCCCGTATTGGGCTCGCAGGGCAGCGATCTCTGCACCAGTCAGGAGTCCGTCAACTTGCTTGCGCCAAGCCATCAGGACTCTCTTGTTGAGCTTTGCCTCCGCCGCTCCTGCAAAGTCAGATCCACAGTGATCGCAAAGCTTGAAATGCTGACGAAGCAGCGCCTTTTGCCCCTTGTACTCGCACTCAACTTCTTCAACCTGTGCAGTCACATGGCCTTCCCCGCACAGCGAGCAGACCTCTTGCGTGTTCATCAGGCTTCCTCTCATACGTGGCAGGAGACCATCAACACAACCGGCCCCCTCTTGCCCACTGCAAACTTAACAAAGTACTCAACTGTCACAGACCGCCCCGTAGCTGGTGCTGTCTCGAGTCGCCTGAGGCGGTAAGCATCACAAGCTGCCCAAGCGCCTCCACCGTTCTCACACCACTCCGAGTCAATGTACCCCTCGGGTCGCAGCGCGCAGATCAACTCCGCAACGCGCTCCAGATCGCTATCAAAGAGGTTGAGCACATCCCTTCGGCACTTCGCGGTCCAAAGCGTGATGCAGCTTTCGTCTGCAACCATCGACTGAACGCGCTCCAGGCTGTAGAGCGGCACCCCTTCCGTCGCGATCTTGACCCGACCAGGCTGATCAGGTGGGTCTGAAATGTACTCTGAAAGTACGATCCTTCTTACCATCGTGGTAAATTTCCGTTTCGCAAGGAAGGACTCCCGCAGCCGACTCGGATCCAACATGAGGGTTCATATGGCCGATGAGAACGCCCTGTTGGCTCGTTAGCCCGAGCCAATGGTAAGCGACGTCGCGCAGCCGAAGAGCTGCCCCGCAGCATACGCCACATTGATTTTGTATTGACAACGCAGGCACCAACCCACGCCGAGTCTGGTTAGACGTCATGTATTGCACTTCAGCACATTTTTGATAAAGTGCTGGGTAAATCAACAGGAACCTGCATGGCATCAGAGACGGAGAAGCGGAAAGGCGGAGCCAAACTGTCACGCTCTGAGACAGTCACGGTTCGCCTCGACCCCAAGCTCCGCTACTTGGCTGAGCTTGCTGCGCGTCGACAGCGTCGGACGGTGTCGAGCTTCATTGAGTGGGCCATCGAGGACAGCCTGAAGCATCTGAGCCTTGACTTAAATGGGGGGGCAAAGCTCGCCGACGAGGCGGGAATGCTCTGGGACGTTGACGACGCAGATCGCTTCGCGAAGCTCGCGCTCCGCCACCCTGATTTGCTCACGCATGAAGAGCAAGTGCTCTGGAAGCTTGTGAAAGAAAACGGCTTCCTTTGGCGCGGCAACTACAACAACGTCGATCGGGAGTGGGCGTGGACCGTTCGCGAGGAATCGCTTCTCTTCGATCGGCTCAGGGAGCACTGGCCCGCTTTTTGTAGCGTGGCCGAAGGAAGCGCCCCCCACAGTGCCCTGCCAACTTGGATCAGGACTGAACCAAAGCCCCCTTCGCCGCCAACCGCGAGTCCGAAGGCCAGCGCATTCGATGACATGGACGACGACATCCCGTTCTAGCGTCCAAAAGGCGAAGGGCCAGACGGGTGCAACCGTCCGGCCCTTCTTTGCACAACAGCCCCTTGACCAGGGAGTTCAGCTAGTGAACTTGAGCTAGCAGAAAAGCGAGGCCTCGTGATCGTTCAGAGCAACCAAACAAGAGCGTGACCAAGCTACCCACTCGCGGTTCGTGCAGTTCCGCGTCTGGGTAGTTTAAGCGCTGACCACGGACGGTCAATTCGGTCAACCGAACAGCCGTCCGTCCAACGACGACTATCACTCAGAAAGGAGCCCACCATGGCTCTGTACAAGCACGGCCAGTTCCTGGCCCAATCGCAACACGCTGCGTTCGACACGTCAGTCTCTCCCGGCAGTGCCGCCGCCAACCCCGGCATCTACCGCTGCGTCGTCTGCGGCGACGAGATTGGCATCGCGAAGGGGCATGTACTACCGCCGCAGAACCACCACCAGCACGCCCCCGGGCAGGGGCCGATCAGGTGGCAACTGCTGGTTTGCGCAGTTCAACGCTGATGCACACAGGCCTCGTCGGTTCTCGCCGACGAGGCCTTCTCGTAACCGCAGACGACAAGAGCATCTCGATCAAACATAACTGTGCTGTCACATTGCTCCATGAGGGAATCTTCCTGGTGGCCATGCTGGACGGTAGGAAGGATCAACTCGACGGGGCTGCTGGCTGGGCGAACACCCGTTCCAGCGTAGCCGGCGGAAGGGCGGCGTTGGCTTCGCGGATGGCGGCGTGCTTGGCCTTGAGCGCGGCGACTTCAACTTGAAGCTGGGCAAAGGTCCGCTGCGTGGGCAGCGGCGGAATGGGAACCTCAATGGCCATCAGCGCCGGTGCCGTCATCGTCCGGTTTCGTGCGGCAGTGCCTGGGGATGCGGCGTAGACCTTGGCGAAGCCTTCATCGGTAGTGAAGTAGTACCAGAGGAACGACCCGATTGCGGCTTCGGGCTTTGCTTCACAGGTCAGCATGCGGTGATTGCCGACACAGCCATCGTCGTCCGGAGTTGCGATGGCGATAGCCTGCTCCCACGCCATGATGTTGCTGAAGATCAGATCACCAGACCGAACACGGTAGATGTCTTGCCAGGAAAAGTCTGAACCCGGAACGGTACGGCGATGGAATGCGCCCTTGAAGAAGCTACGTACACCCAGCTCGGTGTATCGGCGATCAGACTCAATGGAAACTTCTCGGCGAATCAGTGGCGCCACCTCGGACATTGGCCGCATCGGCGCATAGGCAATCGCATCGCGGAAGCGCAACGCCAACAGATGCTCGGCATCGCGTTCGACGGCATCCAGGTGCTTCTCGATCTCCGAAGTCTTGCCCGCCAAGAGATCCAAATGCCGAACGATGCGATCCTGAACGGCCAGCGGTGGCACTGGTACGGTCAGCCTGCCGAGTGCAGGCGCCGTCAGCGTGCGGTTTCTGGCCACCGTGCCGGCCGATGCGCCGACCAGTTTGCTCATGCCCTCCGGCGTCTTGAAGTAATGCGCCAGAAAGGCTGGATTCAGCCGAGTTGCATCGCAAGCGCAGGTCAGCATGCGGTGGTTGCCGACACAGCCATCGTCGGCCGCGGTGGCCAGCGCTACCGCGCCTTCCCAGGCCATGATGTTGCTGAACACCAGGTCGTTCTTACGGACGAGGTACAGCTCCTGCCAGGTGAACTCAGCACCCTTCACTGTGCGCCGATGAAAAGTGCCCTTGTTGAAGCTGCGCACGCCCAGTTCGGTGTAGAGGGAGTCCGGAGCAGGTGCAATCACACGGCGAACGAGCGGGGCTACCTCAGCCAGTGGCAAATAAGGCGTGGGGCCGTCTTTGCCGAGTTGGACTTTGATAGGGGTCCCATCGATTTGCAAGCTTGCATCGGCAATACCGGTGACAAGTTCGCTCACGTCGGCACCTCGTTGACCAGCGCCTCGATCTCGCCCAGTAGGCGCATCACTTCGGCTTCATGGCCGCGCATGGCGGCAATCAGGTCCTTCGGGTCGGCATGTTTCAGCCCAGCTTTGGCGTGGGGGTTCTTCAGGTCCAGGTTGTAGATGGGCCAATACAGGGCGTCGCCCTCGGTCTGGGCGGCCTTGGCCACCAGCTCCTGTGCCTGCTGTTCGGCCTTGGCGGCGCGCTGTTTGTCCTGCAGCTTGGCCTTGCGCGCGCTGTCCGCCTCTGCGGCGATGTCCTGTTCCAGTTCACGCAAGGTCTTGGCCTGGGCCATCGCAGCGGCCCGCGCCGCTTCGGCGCGCTGCCAGTGTGGGGTCGCTGCTTCGATGGCCGCCGCACGCTTGGCAGCGAAGTCCACCTTCCAGGCCTGGGGGCCTTCCTCGCGCGCGCTCCACCAGGCCTGGGCCGCCGCGAACTCTTCAAACTGCAGGGGTGCTGTCTTGCTGTACTTCTTCCGCCCCTCGGGCAGCGGCAACTCGTAGTACCAGATGGTGTCGGTGGGGCCTCCGCGCTCGAAGAACAGCAGATTGGCGGGGATGTCGGTATAGGGCGCGAACACGCCCTGCGGCAGCTTCACGATGGTATGCAGGCGGAATTCCTTCAGCATCTCCTGCTTGATGACGGCACAGATGCCATCGCCGAACAGCGTGCCGTTGGGCACCACCACCGCAGCGCGCCCGCCACGGGCGGCGGCCTTACCACCGGCCACCGGGGCGCCGGCCACGCGCAGCTTGCGCATGATGTATTGCAGAAACAGCAGCGCCGTTTCGGCGGTCTGCATGTTCGGCGGAAAGTTGTTCTTGATGCCGGCCTCCTCCTCACCGCCGAAGGGTGGGTTGGTGAGGATCACGTCCACGCGCTCGCTGTGGCCGATTTCGTTGATCCGCCGTTCCAGCGTGTTGCCGTAGGCGATCTGCGGCGCCTCCAGCCCATGCAGCAGCAGGTTCATTTGGGCCAGCATGTATGGCAGCGGCTTGGCCTCTTGCCCAAACAGCGAACTCCGCTGCAGCGTGCGCCGCTGGTCCGGGTTCTTCACCTGACCGGCCAAGTGGTCGTAGGCCTCGACCAGGAAACCGCCAGTGCCGCAGGCTGGGTCCAGCACGGTCTCGCCCAGTTGCGGGTCCATGGCCTGCACCATGAACCGCACGACCGGGCGCGGCGTGTAGAACTCACCTGAGTCGCCCGCGGCGTCGCGCATCTCGCGCAGCATGGATTCGTACAAGTGAGAGAGGGTGTGGATCTCTTCGCTGGCGCTGAAATGGATGCCGTTGATCTTGTTGAGGATGTCGCGCAGCAGGTAGCCGCTGACCATCCGGTTCTGCACACCTTTGAAGACGTTGGAGATGACCTCGCGCTGGCTGCCTTTGGCGCCACGGCTGGCCAGGCTGCGCAGGTATGCGAACAAGCCGGGGCCCGTGCTGCCATCGGCGCGGCGGGTCTGCTCCTGGCCGATGAAGGCCAGCAGCTCGTCGCCGCTGATGCCATCCTCGCGGGCAGCCCAGTCTCGCCACCGGTACGGCGCTTCGATGATGGGCTCGTAGCGCTTGCCGTCCAACTCGGCTTCTTCCTCGTGGACGATCTCCAGGTCATCCAGGAACTTCAGGAACATCACCCAGGTCAGCAAGGGCAGGCGGTCGGCATCGCCATTGAGGCCCTTGTCCTTGCGCAGGATCTTGCGCGCGGTGCCGATCAGGGCGGACAGGTTCTCTCGGGTGGTGAGCGGCGCCTTGGCGGTTTTTCGCGGCGCGCGGGTCTTCTTCGCTGCCGGGGTGGCGGGACTGGCTTTGGCCATCGAATCGAGTTCTCGTTATTGGTAGAGCGCGCCCTGCAGGCGAGCCACGGCGTCTTTCATGCCGCGCACGCCGCCAAAGTGGCGTAGGGCGATTTCGGAGGGGCTGCCGTAGCGGTCGAAGGGCTGAACCTTCATCAGCTCGGAAAGCGCGTTGAACTGGAGGATGCCGCGCTCGATGTAGCGATCAAGCAGCAGCGTCAGGATTTCTCGGGCCGTTTCACTGTACTGGTCAAACAGGTCTTGGGCCTGCCGCCGGGCGGCCTCGGCGCGCTGGCGACGGGTCAGCAGCGGCGCGTTCCAGGCCAGGTGGCACAGCAGGTCGAAGGGGTCGGCGTCGGGTTGCTCGCTGCTGGACGCCAGCTCTTCAAAGCTGATGCCGCGCTCCGTCAGCTCGCGCAGCACCTCGCTGCGGGTGTCGGGGTCAGCCCAGGCTGATTGCAAGGCCTCACGGGTGGGGTACAGCGTGCGCACCGCCCGGCCGGAGTACTCGGTGTATTTCACCACCTGGAGCTTCTTGCCATCGGTGTCCAGGTCGTAGATCAGGTGCCCGATGACTTCGACCTCGCCGCCGTCGATGTAGAACTTGCGCGGTTCGTCCGGGGGCTCGTTGATGACGATGCCCGTGCCGGAGTCGATCTGCTCTTCCGGCAGCTTGATCTCGGACGGGACCGAGTCCTCGGCGTGCTCCGGTTCAGTCTCGGGAACGACTTCAACGAGGGACACCTGCTCGCCGGATTCGTCCACCGTCACTTCTTCGATGCGTGCCGGCTCGCCGTCGAAGTCGGGGTCGGCAAAGTGGCGGGTGGCAGTTCCGGTGAAGTCGATGATGTTGAAGTACTCCTTGCCGTAGTCCACCTTCAGCCGGGTGCCCCGGCCGACGATCTGCTTGAACTCCGACCGGGAGCCCACCACACGCGCCAGCACCACGTTCTTGACCATCTCGGCATCCACGCCCGTGGTCAGCAACTGCGAGGTGGTCAGGATTACCGGCGTCGGCTTGTCAACATCCTGGAAGTTGGCCAGGTGGGTCAGGCCGATGGCGCCTTCGTCAGCCGTGACACGGCAAACGTAGTCAGGGTACTGCTGCACGAGGTCGCTGTTGAGGTTCAAGAGTTCCTGGCGCATCTCGGACGCATGCTCCTGGTCAACGCAGAAGACGATGGTCTTGGCGAAACGGTCGGTGCCCTTCAAGAACTCGGTGAGGTGCCTGGCCATGGCCTTGGTGCGCGCGCGCAGGGCCACCACACGCTCGAAGTCCTTGGTCTGGTATTCGTCGTCGGGCACCTCGCGGCCATAGCGATCGAGTTCGTCCTTGCTCGGCCGCCAACCGGCCGCGTCCACGGTCGTGATGACGCGGTGAACGCGATACGGCGCCAGGAAGCCGTCTTCGATGCCTTGCCGCAGGCTGTACGTGTAGATCGGGTTGCCGAAATACTCGTAGGTGTCGCGCGATTCCTCGCGCAACGGCGTGGCGGTCATGCCAAATTGAATGGCCGGCTCGAAATAGTTGAGCACGGCGCGCCAGGAGCTCTCGTCACGGCTGGAGCCACGGTGGCACTCGTCGATGATGATGAGGTCGAAGAAGTCCGGTCGGTACTGGCGGAACACGTCGGCGCTGGCCGTGGTCAACGCCTGGTAGATGCCGAAGTACATGTCGCGCCCCTGGCTGACATCCCCGCCGGCTATCTTGTGTCGCGCGTCGCCGAACGGCGCGAACATCTTGGCCATCGGGTCGTCCACCAGGATGTTGCGATCGGCCAAGAAGAGGATCTTCGGGCGGCGGTATTCCCCCGTGCGGTTCCAGCGACTGTTCCAGAGCGTCCAGCAGATTTGGAACGCCACACAGGTCTTGCCGGTGCCCGTGGCCAGTGTGGTCAGGATGCGTTTCTGGCCAAGAAGGATGCCCTCGACCACGCGATGAATCGCGATCTGCTGGTAGTAGCGCGGCACCTTGCCCGAGGCCAGGTTGAAGGGTTCCAAGAGGTGTGGTGTCGCTGCTGGCGGCAGGTGCGCGCCGGCGCTCAATCGAGCGAACAGCTCATCCGGCGTGGCGTAGCGGCTGACCTCACGCTCGGTGCCAGCAAGGTAGTCGATCTCGATGATCCGATGGCCGTTGGTGGCGTAGGCGAACTTGAGCCCCAGGGCTTCGGCGTATTCACGGGCCTGCTGCACGCCCGTTTCGGCGGGCAGGCTGGCCTCCTTGGCCTCGACCACGGCCAAGGGAAAGTCGCGGCGGTAGAAGAGAATGTAGTCGGCACGGCGCTGCTTGCCGCGGCGCACCTTCCCACCGGCTACAAAGATGCGGCCATTCGTGAAAGTGCGCTGCTCACCGATCGCAAAGGGCGCGGTCGACCAGCCAGCAGCGGAAATCTGCGGAGTGACCAACTCCCTGCAGGTGTCGGCCTCCGTCATCAAGTAGCCCTTCTCCAACTCCCTCGCCATAGCACGGCCTTCTCTGTTTTTCGCTATTTGGCCATAAACGAGCGCAACTAAAAGAAGGTTAGCGGGGCAAGCTTGCCACGCTGCATCGGCCGAAGCGGCCGGCAACAGAACTCGATCTGCGTGGCGCCAGCCCCCCCCCCCCCCCCCCCCCCCCCCCCCCCCCCCCACCCCCCGCCCCCCCCGCCGGCGCCGGCCCCCCCCCCCCCCCCCCCCCCCCCCCCCCTCACCCAACCACCCAGCCACAAGCA
>Ga0116227_10000086_pt1 | contig 152891 bp, 104 predicted proteins | sample S1TSphgellanicum_FD_89693 | JGI IMG/M metagenome (GOLD analysis project Ga0116227, IMG submission 89693) | Host-associated microbial communities from peat moss isolated from Minnesota, USA - S1T2_Fb - Sphagnum magellanicum MG | ecosystem: Host-associated > Plants > Peat moss > Unclassified...
CATTACCGTTGATGCCAGTACAACGCCTGGTACCTATCCTATAACATATAGTATTTGTCAGGTGGCCAATCCGTCGATTTGTGATACGGCTACGACGACAGTTGTGGTAACTACAATTGATGCTAATAATGATACACCAAGTCCAATCAACGGAACAACAGGCGGAACTATTCCAACTGTTTTTGGAAATGATACTTTGGATGGAGCAGCATTTTTACCGGCTGATGTTACATTGACAACACCGACGCCGCTTCCAGCAGGATTAACTTTAAACACAGACGGAACCATTACCGTTGATGCCAATACAACGCCTGGTACCTATCCTATAACATATAGTATTTGTCAGGTGGCCAATCCTTTGATTTGTGATACGGCTACAACGACAGTTGTGGTAACGACAATTGATGCGAATGACGATACACCAAGTCCAATCAACGGAACAACAGGCGGAACTATTCCAACTGTTTTCGGAAATGATACTTTGGATGGAGCAGCATTTTTACCGGCTGATGTTACATTGACCACACCTACACCGCTTCCAGCAGGATTAACTTTAAATTCAGACGGAACCATTACCGTTGATGCCAATACAGCGTCTGGTACCTATCCTATTACATATAGTATTTGTCAGGTGGCCAATCCTTTAATTTGTGATACGGCTACGATAACTGTTACAGTTGAAGTACCTTCTATAGAGATCATTAAAAAAGGAACTTTTAATGATATAAATGGAGATGGTTTTGCTCAAAAAGGAGAAACTATTACTTATAATTTCTCAGTAGTAAATACCGGAACTATGCAATTAACCAATATTGTTGTAACTGATCCAATGGTAACTGTAACTGGCGGACCTTTAGCAGTATTAAATACAGGAACAAAGGATGATACCACATTCAACTCTACTTATGTAATTACACAGGCAGATGTTGATGCCGGATTTATAAACAATCAGGCCTTGGTTACTGCAAGCCCAATTGTGGGTAATCCGATATCTAATTTATCAGATAGTAATGATCCAGCTTTGCCTGGAAAAAATGATCCAACGGTTACAAAATTATCCCAAAATCCAGGTTTAAGATTATTGAAAGAAGGAATATTTCAGGATGCCAACAATGACGGATCGGTAAGTGCAGGAGATCGTATTAATTATAATTTTAGAGTAATAAATACAGGAAATGTTACGATCAAAAACATAACAGTATCTGATCCTATGGTGACGGTTTTAGGCGGACCAATTGTATCACTGGCTCCATCAGCAAGCGATACTACGACTTTTACAGCTAGTTATGTACTTACACAAGCTGATATTGACTTGGGAGCAGTCTATAATTTAGCGCTGGTTACAGGAAATGATCCTAATGGGCTAAATATTGATAGTGATTCTGAAGATATTTCGCCATTAACACCTAACGATAAATTTTACGAACCAAGTTGTCCTACTTGTACCGTTACGGCTTTAGAACAAAAATCAACTATTGCCCTTATTAAAACAGCGGTTTTCAACGATGAAAACAATAATGGTAATGCGGAAGCAGGTGAAACCATCACGTACAGTTTTGTTGTGACCAATACAGGAAACGTAAGACTGAATAATATTACTATTAATGATCCGCTTCCGGGAATTGTGATGACGGGCGGGCCAATATCTTTATCTCCGGGAGAAAGTGACAGTACAACTTTTAAAGGAGTATATGCTATAAAACAGAGTGATATCAATGCTAAAAAAGTGGCTAATCAAGCTTCTGTAACTGCGAAAAATCCTTTAGGAGTTACTGTAAGTGATGTTTCTGATGATACTGATAATCTTGGAAATAACCCAACCGTTACACCAATTGAAGGCTGTACTATAAAAATCTTCAATGCGATATCTCCAAATGGAGATTCTAAAAACGAACGCTTCTATATTCAGGGCATAGAATGTTATCCGGACAATACGGTCGAGATTTATAACCGTTGGGGAGTTTTGGTATTCGAGCGTGAAAGTTATAACAACGAAGAGCGCGCTTTTAAAGGAATATCAGAAGGGCGTACAACAGTGAAACAATCGGACGGTTTACCGGTAGGAACTTATTTTTATGTTCTAAAATATAAAGACAGCCAGTCTGACGCACATCAGGAAGCAGGATATTTATACATCAGTAAATAATAGTAAAAACAAATAGAAATGGCTTGGATTTAAAAAGCTAAGCCATTCTTAAAAGAAAAATAAATGAGAAAATTAGCTTTAGTTTTTATGTTTTTTTCCGCTGTGGGATTTGCACAACAAGACGCACAGTACACACAATATATGTACAATACCATCAACATCAATCCTGCTTATGCAGGTTCAAGAGGAGCAATGAGCATCTTTGGTTTGTACCGTACTCAATGGGTAGGACTTGACGGAGCACCGGAGACCAGCAGTTTTTCAGTAAATACACCGCTTAGCAATAGTAATCTTGGACTTGGAGTTTCATTGGTAAACGATAAAATAGGACCAACAAACGAAAATACAATATCGGCCGATTTATCTTATACGGTTCCTACATCTGAAACTTTCAAACTATCCTTTGGAATCAAGGCGACAGCCAACCTGTTTAGTCTGGATGTCAATAAACTACAGCCGGAACACCAGGGCGACCCCCAATTTCAGGACCTCAACAGTAAGTTTTCGCCAAATATAGGTGCAGGGGTCTATTGGCATTCTGATAAAGCTTACATTGGGTTATCAGTACCTAATTTTATCGAAACCAATAGATATGATGATAATGATACGGCGATTTTCAAAGACAGAATCAACTACTATTTAATAGCCGGATATGTATTCGATTTAGATCCTTATATCAAATTCAAACCTGCAGTACTAACTAAAATGGTTGAAGGGTCGCCGCTACAAGTAGACCTTTCGGCCAACTTTATGTTCAATGACAAATTTGTGGCAGGAATTGCCTATAGATGGAGTGCATCACTAAGTGCGATGGCAGGATTTCAGATAACCGATGGAATGTACATAGGATATGCTTATGACCGCGAAACCACCCGACTAAACAATTACAATTCAGGCTCTCACGAGATATTCCTGCGATTCGAATTTTTCAATAATTATAGTCGAATAACATCACCAAGATTCTTCTAAAAACAAATCAAGATGAAAATTAAACATATAGTATCCACCATACTTTTAGTGCTTACGGCGCTCAAAGTTAGCGCGCAAACAGCCAGCCAGAACAAAGCAGATAAGGATTACGCCCAATATGCCTATATCGATGCCATTGCAACCTATGAAAGAGTAGCCGAAAAAGGATATAAAGAGGAGACCATGTTTCAGAGATTAGGGAATGCCTATTATTTTAATGGCGAACTAATTAAAGCTGTCAAATGGTATGATGCCCTTTTTGAAATGAACGCAGATCCGGAACCGGAATATTATTACCGATATGCACAAGCTTTGAAAGCAAACGGAGATTACGCTAAAGCGGATAAAATACTGGAAGCCTTTAATAAAAAAACAGCAACAGACAAAAGAGGTATATTGTTCGAAAATAATAAAAACTATCTCGAGCAAATAAAAGCCAATTCCGGAAGATTCGAAATAGCAAATGCGGGAATAAACTCTAAACAAACCGATTACGGAAGCGCCTATTACAACAACAAAATTGTCTTTGCATCTGCCAGGGATACCGGAGGTGTGGCTAAAAAAACATTCAAATGGACTAATAAAGCATTTACCAATTTATATTCGGCTGAATTGAAAGCGGACGGAACGTTAGGAGAACCGGAACGATTTGAAAAGAAAATCAATTCTAAGTTCAACGAATCGACACCCGTTTTTACCAAAGATGGAAAAACGATGTACTTTACAAGAAACAACTATCTAAAAGGAAAAAGAGGTAAAGATGATCAGAAAATCACATTGCTAAAACTCTATAAAGCTGAATTTATAAAGGATAAATGGACGAATATAACAGAACTGCCTTTCAATAGCGATCAGTACAGCACGGCACATCCTGCACTTAGTAATGACGAAAAAAAGCTATATTTTGCATCGGATATGCCGGGAACTTTAGGACAATCTGATTTGTATAGTGTGGTCATAAATGATGATAAGAGTTTTGGTAAACCAGAAAATCTTGGACCGGCAATCAATACAGAAGGAAGAGAAACTTTCCCGTTTATATCCGCAGACAACCAATTGTATTTTACCAGCGACGGACGTCCCGGCTTAGGCGGACTTGATGTATTTGTAACTACAATTAAAACTGATGGTACTTTTACAGCTGTACAAAATGTTGGCGCACCTATAAACAGCAAACTGGATGATTTTGCTTTTATCATTAATAGCGAAACCAGCAACGGATTCTTTTCTTCTAACAGAGAAGGCGGAATAGGAAATGATGATATTTACAAACTTACTGAAACACGAAAACTACTTTGTGAGCAAAAACTAAACGGTACAATTACTGATGCAGAAAACGGAAAAATACTGGACAATGCCAAAGTAATCCTGCTGGATGAGCAATTTAAGAATATAGCTCAGGTGGTTACACCGGCAGACGGAAGTTATAACTTTACTATCGAATGCAGTAAAAAATACTATGTTAGAGCCGTCAAAGAAGATTATGAGACCAAAGAGGTTCCGGTAACGATAGCGGGACAATCAGGCGAAACAAGCTTGGTAATAGCATTAGAAAAGCGAATAAAACCAATAGGAGTAGGGACTGATCTGGCCAAAACACTGAATATCCCGATTATTTATTTTGATTTGGATAAATCTTTTATTCGTAAAGATGCAGCATTTGAACTGGAAAAAATTCTGGCGGTAATGAAGCAATATCCAAAGATGAAAATCGATGTTCGTTCGCATACCGATAGCAGACAAACAGCAGAATACAATATCGCTTTATCTAACAGAAGAGCAAAAGCGACCGTGCAATGGTTAATAAAAAACGGGATAGCTTCTAACAGACTGACCGGAAAAGGGTATGGTGAGAGTCAGCTGATCAATCATTGTGCTGATGGTGTATCTTGTACAGAAGCCGAACATCAGCAAAACAGAAGAAGCGAATTTATTATCGTTTCGATAGAATAAAGTTAAAATAATAGCTGCAAAAAAGCCCTTTCTAAATTTATAGAGAGGGCTTTTTTTAGCACATGAAGTATTGTGGTTCTTTTAAACCTAAGAAATTCTTATTTTACGGTTACCGTATAACTAAAGTTTGAGGTAAGGTTATCTCTTTTAAACCGCAATCTGTTATAGGTTCCGGCAGGAGTTCCGGCAGGAATTTTTATTACTGCTCTGTACGCCGTAAGACTTACAATTTCCAGAGGATAAACCAGGGCTGTATTGGTACTGTTATAAAGTTCTGCTGCTGTAATGGTATTCATTAAACCTCCTCGTACTTCAAAAGTTTCTCCAGCTTGTTTTTCAACAGGAAAACCATATCTGGCTGTCGTAAAGTAATCGGGCTCGGTAATTTCTGTTTTAAATCTGCTTTCAACATTTTTATTTTGGAGTAAGTAAGCTCCGTTTTTTATGCGTAATTCATACATTCCCACAGGCATATTTTCCGGAAGGAAATAATAAATTCCGTATTCTAAAAATGGCGCAATACCTTCACCATTGCCTAAATACACTATTTCGGCAGTATATTCAGTCTGATCTTTTGCAGAGACAAAATACAATCGGGTATCTTTAAGACTCAGCCATAAATCATTTATAGTGTTAGTAGTACCTTCTCTACTAGTCATTTTTTGTAGAAAACCTTTGGCCAAAGTTTCTCCTCCGTTAACGTCCCAGGCTCTTGGCTGTTTTTGTCTAAAGTCAATTTTTAGCGTATATTTTTTTGTTGTTCCCGCTTTTGAGGTAACGGTATAAACAGTACCGTCTTTAAAAGCTACTTCTGCACCGGATGCAGGACTAATAGAAGCCTCTGTGCCCAGAACAATTTCCGGTTTAATCGTTTCCGGCAAGGCCATAAAGCTGCTCCAGGTTACGATTATGTTTTCTTCTGTAAGGGCTGCACTTACAGCATTATTTTGAGTGTCCTTAAAGGTGAATGATTCGATCTGGGTATAGCCCGGAACTTTGATCACATCACCCGGAATATCATTTATCTTATCGTTATATTCAGTATCACAAGAGAAAAATAGCGTTGATAAGAAAAGTAGTATAGCCGTATGTAAAAATATACCGGTATTGTTGCTTTTATCCATGATTGTATTGGTTATTTAATTTTTAAATGATTTTATTTATTATTTTTGCAGCGCATTGAATAGGTCTGCTTTTATTTTTTAAAATGCCTGTACTTTCGATGCTTACGGTAATTTATAAAGCCGTTTGATAGTCATGGGGGAATGATATGATAGGGGTATTATGCAGAGATCGCCGGTCAGCTTTTGCTGCAGTAACCTTTAAACATTTCGTGATCCCATGTTCTTTTTTTTACGCCGTTATAGATTATAATACTTTAGTCCAGTTATAGCTTATTGTACTGCTTGATGTACCAGGAGAAACACTCGTTACTTTTACCAAATAAGCTTCTGTCGCTGATGCAGGACTAGTAACCGACTGAGAATTTGTACCTGATGTTGTTTTCCAGATTACAATAGCTTTTGCAGGAGTCATAACATGTGTAGTGATATTGTATGAATAATATCCTAAACCATAGTTTGATCCTGATATGCTTCCGTTATATCCCAGTACATTGTACGGATCTGTTGGAGAAGTCCCCACATTAGCTGCCAGATTTTTAACATCGATAGAAGAGTTCCAGTCTCCCCAGTCAGCACAAGTCTGATTTAAGGCTACCGTACCTACATACCATCTGTCAGTATTTCCAACAGGACGTATCGACGCACCGTAGATTCCTTCCCAGTTTACATTAACACCTCCAATTGTTGCAGCCACCGGAGTCCAGTTGGCATCAACAGATGATGGAGCTTGCCATCTGTTTACAGTTACAGATGTTGCAGTAACAGTACAAAGATCAACTAAGGCACTTTTTTTAGTTGATGAATTAGAAACTTGTTCTTCTTTGGCTTGTGCTTGTGTATCGGCAGTTTGATCGTCAGAGCTACAAGATGTAATTGAAATAGCAGCCAATGCTACAATTGATAAAATTAATTTTTTCATAATTTTTTATATTAAATAGATTAAGTGGCTTTTCATTACCCCGGCAGCGAAGACAGGCATTTTTTGTTTTTCTTAATTTTATTTGGTTATTCTAAAAGGAAATTTCATAGTCTTAGTGAGATTATAGCTTTCCATCATCAGCCAGTAATCGGTATCGGTTAGTAAGCCAGTTTCAATAGCTCCAAAAGAATACATGATATAAAAACTCGAAATATCAAGTCCGTCATTATATTGTTGTAATTGCAATTTTTTGTTTCCCTGTGCATCTACAATAAACAGCTTTGTTACTTCATAAGAGGGTACAAAGTTTTCTCCTTTTACCATTATAGCACCTCCGGCCTGAACAGTAAAAGTAGAAGTCTCAGTAGATACCTCTTTTAAAACCAGTTCCGGCTGTTGTATCACAATCTTGACCGTGTAAACAGCAGTTGTACCGTCAGCCGCTTTTGTAGTATACGTTACAGGTGTTTTACTGAATACCGGTAATAGCTCAGTAGCTGCAGGTGAAATTGTGGTTTTTTCAGGAAGTGTAATGGCAGTTTCAAGATATTGATATTCGTAATAAGAAGGCAGGTAAACAGTAATCGTCTTTTTTAGGTTGTCTACCGCACTGTATATTGCCTGAGCTTCACCCGGGTTTATCACCTTAAAAGATATAATTCGTTTGGCATCCAAATCTGTTACAATTTCTTTGACTGGTTCTCCTTTTACATCAGTCCATCTGTCTTCTTCGTTGCTGCATCCCGTTAAAAGACCAAACAAGGTACAAGCAGTAAAAAACAAAGGCATCTTTAATTTAGTAATTTTAGTGTTCATGTTAATTATATAGGTTATTTAATTGAAAATTTGGTGCTTCCCGCCGGTACCATTACATAATCAAATGTGTAATACATATGCGGAGTATCTTTAAACCATTCTGACGGAGTATAAACATCTTTGTAAACAGAGATCATTTTAATTTTAGCATAACTGCCATTTGCTGTTTTAAGAATAACAGTTCTTGCCGGAATTACCGTGCCATTGGCAATTTTAAGGGATTCTCCAAGAGCATAAGCTACGTGTGCTTTTTGCGGATTAGTCCCATCAGTTACTACCTCTCCTCCAAAATCGTATAAATACCAGCCAGTTCCATTACCAAAAGAGCCGGCATCATCTGTACCAATAAGGTCTATTCCTGTTTTAAACTGACTATCAGACGGAACATCAACGACATCGTCAAAATGTTTGGCCACAATGGTGATTCCTCCAATACCGCCAGCAAGTGAACCATTATTCTGACTATTGCTTCCGTTATTTCCCGATAAAAAACTGGCATACAATCCGCCAAAAGCCAAGTCCCATTTTTTTGTTTTTTTATACGACCCGTCTACCGCTTTATTTTCTTCCAGACTGTAATATAATGTTGCAGCCGGGGCTGTAGGATTATCATCAGAAGTGCTTCCCTGATAGTTTTTTACATGTATTACTTTATAAAACAAACCATTATCAGGAACTTCTGTTCCCGGATTTTCGTTTCCATTTTCTTCGGCAGTTTTGTCATCAGATGAGCATGATGAAAGAACTGCTGCGACAACAAAAAGAGTTAGCATTGCCTTTGGTATTTTTTTAATTATGGTTGTAATTTTTTTCATAATATTATATTATTTCGTGTTTAAATTTTTACTGCCGTCCGCTTGTACATAATATCTAAAGGTAAAATAGGGAGCCGGCCAATTCAGGTCTGTTACCGCTGGCGGATTGCCTTTATAAGCATTTACAAGCTGTAATTTTGCGTATTTTCCGTTTGGAAGTCTTATGGCATAGGTTCTGTTTGGAATAGCTTGCATGATATGACTGCTCAGGCTGTAATAAAACCATCCTGCAGAACTTTCAGAAGATGCCCAGCCTATTTTGGTAATTTCACTACCATCAAAAACATTGTCAGATGGTGCCTGGGTTACATTTTTATAATCTTCGTTAAGTACTACAACTGCAGTTTTATCTGCAGGTCCCTGATATCCGGGATTGTATTGGTATTTAGAGTTGTTTACAAACACTTCGCTGTTATAAGGTCCGGTAAAAGCAAGATCCCAATCATTGGTTTTCATATATTTTAAAGAGTCGGCTTTTGTATGAAGCCATAATTGTTTTTGATCGCCGAAACGAAACAGGAAAGTATGAAAGCTTCTTTGTTCTTTGCCATCTGTTCCGCCGCCCATAGAGGCTCCGGTATCTCCTGCAAGATCATTGATTACAATACTGTTCCCATCCGTTAGAGAAGCAGCGTTATCTTCTTCATTACTACTGCATGCGGCAAAAAACAAGGTCGCAAAAAACAGTAATAACAAGTGGCATTTTTTGATTGTTCTGGTTGGTATCATTTAGAAATATTTAATGTTTATTATTTTCTTATTGGTCTTTAAAAAAACGATAGCTTAAACCTCCCAACAGTATTCTTCCGGGTTGTCCAGGCATAAGCGGATCAGTGTAGTTAAAAATGTTATCAGCGGTAAAACGTATGCTGAGATGATCTTTCAGTAGTTTTTTTTCCAGACTGGCATTAACGAGCCAATAGTTTTGTACAAAAATGTCGTACTTATCGATAAACTGGTTGCCATTGCGGTCTCCAAAAGGATATTTTCCTCTAAAGTTGATCCTGATATTTGCGTTAAGTTTCCAGGGAGTATAGTTGTAAAAAACAGAGGCATTTGCCATATGGCGTGATCGGTTTTCGATTCCCCAATAATCAGACGGACGAGGTTTATAAGAGTTTCCTGTTGCCGGATCATGTATGTTTTGGTTATAAGGCCATTTTCCTGCCCTGATGCTGTCTTTTACACTTAAATCTTTAGCAATCAGGTATTGATAACCCGCACTTATTTCCATGTTTTTAAACGGAGTTAGTTTTAAGCCCAGTTCAAATCCTTTGTTTACCGCTTCAGGCAAATTCTGGTAGGTGTAAATAATCTGATTGTTTGTGCCCGTAGCAACCTGAATACTGTTAATTTGATTGGTTATCTTATGATAGAAGACATTTCCTTCTATTTTAAAAGATTTCGATGGCTCTAAAACCACTCCAGCATTATACGATGTACTTCTTTCAGCTTCCAGATTTCCTGCTGCCTGATTCAATACGTATTGCCTTATTTCGCTTATTTGTCCGTCTTGTTGTAATTGTTGCAGGGTAGGAGCGAGAACGGCATTACCAATTACGAGATAGTTGCTGGCGGAATTATAAAAGACAAGATAATTGGTTTTAAAATCAGGTGCTTTAAAACCTGTTCCTAATCCTGCTTTTAGTGTTAATTTTGGTGTCAGGAAATATTGCAATCCAAAACTTGGGTTAAGTCTTCCTCCAAAATTGTTGGTATGATCGTATCGTAATCCACCAACAGCCTTTAATTTTTGAAAAGGAGTCCATTCGCCCTGTATATATGCAAAAAGGTTTTCTAATGAATTTACATTGTTTAAGGCATTATCATTCATATTTTCGATACTTCCGCCAATACCTCCCACAAGCTGGTACGTATTGGTATGACTGTAAGAAAACTGCTGTTCAAAGCGGTGAAGCGTTTGTTTGAAAACATCCTGACTTACGGCATTATTAGTTTGCTGCCATGCAACACTCATATCTGCAGTATAGTAAGTGAGGTAATATCGGGTAATGCTTCTTAGATTGCTATTAAAGCGATGATCAAAAGAAAGGGAAAGATTAAGATCCTGCTCGTCCTGATTGTCTCCTGAAATATGACCAAGACCAAAATCTTTTTGCATAAAAGAACGTCGTAAACCATAACGTCCGCTAAAATTCAGAAAGCTCTTTTCATTTATTTGATACCGTGATCTTCCTTGCAGACTGTAATTATCGTAAGGCGGAGAAGTAGTTCCTTTTATATATTTTGAATTGGTATTGTAGCCATCTGTCCTGTAATAGTTGGCAGCGATATTGGCGGTACCTTTGTTTTGCAAAAAGGGAGTTTCGCCTTCCAGTACAGCATCTACTATATTTAACGTTCCGTAACTTAATGAGGCCTGCAGCTGCGGATCAATGACACCATGCCTGGTAATAATGTTAATAGTTCCTCCAAGGGCTTCGCTTCCGTACAAACTTGAAGAGGCTCCTTTGATGATCTCGATACGTTCAATATTTGATACGCTAATTCTGGAAAGATCAAAATTGCCATTATTTCTTCCTACCATAGGCTGACCATCGATAAGCACCATGATATATTCACTGCCAAATCCCTGCATTTGTACCCCAACAGATCTTGCACCGCCGCTTATGTTATTAACCACTGCAATACCGGTTTGTTCTTTTAATACCTCATCGAGTCTTCTGCTGCCCATAAGTTCAATAGTTCTGCGATCTATTATCGTTACCGGCATTGCGCTGTACTGTGCCTTAATTAAGTTTTCGGGATTATTCTTTACAGCACGACCAGCCACACTTACCTCTTGAAGATCGATACCGGCTTCCATTTTTATATGTAGCGGCCTGATGGTCTTTCCGTCTAATATGATTTCTTGTATGTAATCTTTAAATCCCATAGTAGTCACCGTTATTGTGTATGTTCCATTCGATAATCCTGAAAATGAAAAAGAGCCATTTTTGTCTGATACAGCAGTTTTATCACCAGGTTTCAGCAGGATCGTTGCTTTTGCTAATGGATCATTGCTATGGTGAATTAATCCTGTAATAGTATTGTTTTGTGCTTGTAGTAAACTACAGTTTAGTAGGATAAAACCTGTAATCATCATTTTTTTTATAGAACTGTAAGTGCTTATATTTTTCATTCTTAAACTGATCAGTTATCTAAATTGTATAAAATAAAACGATCTATTCTTATTTAGACTGTGTAAAAATAGTAATTAATAATATACTAATAGTATTTTTTTTACATATTAAGTTGAAAATGAAAAATGAAAGAAGATTGTATGTTAATATTTTAATTTAGGTAATTCAATATTATGTTCTTGTTATCAATATGATATATTTATTAGTAAATAATGAATGCTAGATTTTTTTTAATTATAAATTAATACAAAATCGGGTTAAAAATATGGTAAAATGTGTCTTAAATAATAAGTTAATTCGTATATTATTTGTTCGTTTTTATTCAATTTAAGCACAAATAATCGTCAGTTTAAACTGAAATCGGCTCAAAACTTAAAAAGCTTAAATAATTGTTTACTGTTTTTGATTGATGCTATTTTTTAGAAAGAAAAGTTTTTATAGCAATATTGTTTGTAGTAACGAAGAGGAATTTTTTAAGACGACCAAAGTGTTCCGTAACAAAGGATTTGTCTGCGTACTTAATAGCAGAATAAGAATAGGTAAGGAATAGGAGTTTAATGATTGATTTCTAAGGAAAATCTGAAACCGTTTATTATGATAGTCTCAATTGAGATTGTAGAGATATAAAGTATTATTTCAGCAATTTTTTTACCATTTCAATCTGGTCTGTAGTCACATTATTTTTATTGTAGGCAAGGTAAATGGTATTTTGAGCAGGATGGTGGCCTTTCCATATTTCTTTAATATGATTTTGGGCTATATCGTCCTGTACCAAATAATCTGAGGCAATTGTAATACCAGAACCAAAACGAATTCCTTTTAGAATAGAATTATAATCCGGAATAACAAAACGTGGTTTTATAGTAGGACGCTTTTTAAAATTCTCCAGCCAAAATCGTCTAATAATAGCCAAATCACTGCTATATGCATACCAATCCTGATCGCAAAGCCATTTTTCGGCCTTATCCAATTCATTATTTTTTATAAACTGATCAAATTCAGCTGTATCAAATTCAGTATTGCCCACAAGAAGAAGATTGGCAGTACGGACTGGCTCATAAACAATATCTTTCTCGTCGTTGCGATTTGCGCTAATGACAAAATACAACTTTCCGGAGTTTAATTTCTGCATTAATTCTTTGGTAGGGCAAAATTCAAAAACAAGATTTGCCGGTGCTTTACTGATTTTAGAAGCTAATACCGTATAGAAAAATTCTTTAGAAGTACCAATACAAGTTAAGGGGATGTTTGAAGAACGCGTATATCTAAATTCGGCTTCGATGTATTCTAATTTCTCAATAGCATCAATTACCTGTGTGTAGAACAATTTGCCATAATCTGTTGGCACCATTCGGCGTGGTTTACGTTCAAATAACTGTTTGCCCACATGCGCTTCGAGAGCCGATAAATGCTGGCTCACATTGGGCTGCGAAATAAGCAGTTCCTGTGCAGCACCAGTCAGCGTACCCACCTGATATATAGTCTTAAACGTTCTGTACCATTCCATGTCTACCATACTGCAAAGTTATTTATTTTTTACCTTTTAGATTGTATTATCTATAATTTGATTTATAGATAACTATAAATTATGCTATTTCCTTTATAAGTAATTCCGACACACCTTTGCATGCAGTTTTAGAAATTTCAATTCAAAATACCAGCATTGAAAATTCTTTCCAATTCATTATTAATCCATTAAAAATTATTTATTGTCATGCAGCAACATTTAAAAGCATTGCTTAGTACTATATTCCGAACGTCCATGGTCGGTTATTGCTTATTGGTTTTACAGGGATGTTCCTCCAAAGAAGAAAAAGAAAAAACAGTCACCCCTTTGGTATCCACCGTTACAGTTGATACAGCTTCGGTCATAACAGAATTAGAATTTTCGGGTATGCTCGAAGGAATCAGTAATATTGAAATAAGGCCTCAGGCCGAAGGTTACCTTGAAAAAATATTTGTAGACGAAGGTGCTTATGTTCGAAAAGGACAGTCATTATTTCTTATTAATGATACACCTTACAGCGAAAAGCTAAACCAGTCAACAGCATCATTGCAAACCGCATTAGCGAACAGAGAAAAAGCCCGAATTGAAACCACAAGAATTCAAAAACTGGTAGAAGGAAAAGTAGTTTCGGATGTACAGCTCAAAAATGCACAAGCAGAATTGAGTGCGGCAAATTCAGCTGTTCGACAAGCAGAAGCAGCAAAGAAAAGTGCGGCTATAAGCAAAGGGTTTACGCTGATAAAAGCTCCTGTAAACGGTTATGTAGGCAAACTGCCTTATAGAGTAGGGAGCCTTGTGGGGCATAACGAACCGGAACCATTATCTGTGGTTTCAGACATCAACACCATGTATGCCTATTTTTCGATGAGTGAAGAAGCTTTTCTTCAGTTTAAACAGCAGTATTCGGGGAAAACGATAGAAGAAAAAATTAAAAGAATTCCTTCTGTTCGTTTAATGCTTCCTGATAATTCAGTTTATGAGGAACAGGGTAAAGTTGATATTGTTCAGGGACAATTTGACAAATCTACGGGTTCTATTATGTTCAGGGCTTCATTTCCTAATGCCGGAGGACTTTTGCGTTCCGGAAATACCGGCAAAATTATTATGTCACAATATAACAAAAATGTCATTCAGATTCCACAGTCGGCTACTTATGAATTACAAAACAAGGTTATGGCTTATGTTGTGGGAAAAGACAATAAGCTGAAAAGTGTTTCCTTAAAAATAAGACAAAAAACAGCTTTAAATTATATCATTTCCGAAGGATTAAAACCCGGAGATATATTGGTGTCAAAAGGACTTGAACGTCTGCATGAAGGCATACAGGTAAAAGTTTCAAAATAAATATAAATTATGTTAAAGAAAATAATCGACAGGCCGGTTACGGCTACTGTCATCTCATTGATACTGGTAATACTGGGCTTTCTGGCTCTGGAAAAATTACCTATGGAAACCTTTCCGGAAATCGCGCCGCCCTCTGTAGTGGTTACGGCGCGATATCCCGGCGCAAGTGCCGAAGCCGTTGCCCGTTCCGTAGCCACGCCATTGGAACAGGTAATTAACGGAGTAGAGAATATGATTTACATGACATCGTCGTCTTCAAACGATGGTACATTAACGATTACCGTTTATTTTAAACTCGGAACCAATCCTGATCAGGCAGCAATTAACGTACAGAACAGAGTTTCTCAGGCTACGAATCAACTGCCTCAGGAAGTAGTTAAAACGGGAATTAATACCTCGAAACAAAACAATAGTATGATTATGATTATTGATTTAGAAAGTACGAATCCCAATTACGATTCGGCTTTCCTGAACAATTATGACCTGATCAATATTGTTCCGGGAATTCAGCGTATTCAGGGCGTTGGAAAAGCGCAGGTATTTGGAAGTAAAGATTATGCCATGCGTGTGTGGCTGAATCCGGGAAAACTCGCCAGTTATCAAATGACAGCGCAGGAAGTGATGAAAGCCATAGATCATCAAAATATTGAAGCTGCGCCGGGCAAATTTGGAGAAGGAAGTGCAACAGCTTTCGAATACACGATAAAATACAAAGGAAAACTGAACAAAGAACCCGATTATGAAGATATTGTAATCAGGGCAAATCCGGATGGTTCTGTGCTGCGCTTAAAAGACGTTGCCAAAATAGAATTGGGATCGTTGGATCATGTTTATGCTTCGGCACAAACACTGGACGGACATCCGGGAATTGGAGTAGCGATTTTCCAGACGCCGGGTTCTAATGCCAATGATATTCAGATTGAAATACTGAAGTTTATGGAAGAAGCTAAAAAAAGTTTTCCAAAAGGAATCAGTTATAGAGCAACTTATAGTACAAAACGCTTTCTGGACGCTTCTATCAGTCAGGTAGAACACACCTTGGTCGAAGCATTTATATTGGTTTTTATTGTAGTTTTTATTTTCCTTCAGGATTTTCGTTCTACCCTTATTCCGGCGATATCCGTTCCGGTAGCGATTATTGGAACCTTCTTTTTTATGGGAGTCTTTGGCATCACCATCAATTTGCTGACACTATTTGCCTTAGTGCTCGCGATTGGAGTTGTGGTTGATGATGCTATTGTCGTCGTCGAGGCTGTTCATCATAAATTAGAACACCATTCTACCGATGCTAAAAAAGCAACAATCAGCGCAATGGGAGAAATTACAGGTGCTATTTTATCTATTACTTTGGTAATGTCGGCGGTATTTTTACCTATTGGTTTAATCGAAGGTCCGGTTGGTGTATTCTACAGACAATTTGCTTTTACTCTGGCAATTGCTATTGTTATTTCGGCTGTGAATGCTTTAACGTTAAGTCCGGCTTTATGTGCTGTTTTACTTAAAAACAAACATGCAGAATTGTATCAGGACAAACACAAAAAAGGACTTCAACGATTTTATGAACTTTTTAATACCGGTTTTCATGCCGCAACAAAAAGATATACGAATGCCGTTCTTTTTCTAATTAAAAGAAAATGGCTTGCTTTAGCGGGATTGGCAGTAGTTTCTATCGTAACCGTATTACTGGCACGCAGTACACCGCAGGCATTTATTCCAACAGAAGATCAGAGTTTTGTCATGACTGCTTTAAGTATGCCTCCGGGAACTTCTCTGGAACGTACTAAAGCCGTAACAACAGAAGCAAGTAAAAAGTTAAGCAAATTTGAAGGTGTATATTTTAATGCTATGGTAAACGGAAGTAATCTATTGGCTAATACGGTTTCTCCATCTTATGCGGCTTCTTACACCATTTTAAAACAGCCCGAAGAACGAGGAAAAGTAAAGGATATCAATAAAATTATGGATTCTATCAAAACCGTATTTGATGGTTTACCTGAAGGATCTTCGTTTACCTATTCGATGCCAACTGTTCCGGGATTTGGAAATGTAGATGCTTTAGACGTTGTACTAAAAGATAATGCAGGAGGCACTATTGATAAATTAGCTCAGGTGAACGACCAATTTATAAAATCACTAAAGGATAGAAAAGAAATTGCGGCGGCTTTTACCTCTTTTAATGCAAAATTCCCTCAATATATGCTTGATGTCGATGCGGTTAAAGCAAAACAATTAGGACTTGATGTGAGTACAATTTTAGAAACCATGCAGGCGTATTTTGGAAGTATTTATTCTTCTGATTTTAATCGATTTGGGAAATATTATCGTGTAGTGGTTCAGGCCGAAGCGCCTTTCAGGATAGATGAAAATTCACTTAACGAAGTATATTCTAAAAACGATCAGGGAAAAATGGTACCGCTTAAATCAGTGGTACAATTAAAACGTGTTTTTGGTCCCGAAGTCGTTACGCACTTAAATCAGTCGACTTCTATTAATTTGAATGTTCAGGCTAAAAAAGGCTATTCGACGGGAGATGCGATGAAAGCGATAAATGAAGTTGCGGAGACGCTTCCGTTAGGATATTCTCATGAATATACCGGAATGGCGAGAGAAGAACAGCAGGCAGGAAATCAGACTATTTTCATTTTTGGGATTTGTATACTATTTGTGTATTTTCTATTATCAGCCCAATATGAAAGTTATCTTTTACCATTGGCTGTAATCTTGTCTTTGCCAACCGGAATTTTTGGAGTATTTGTGTTTATCAATTTAATTGGAGTTACAAACAATATTTATGTGCAGATTGGTATGATTATGCTTATCGGACTTTTGGCTAAAAATGCTATTTTGATCGTAGAGTTTGCAGTACAAATGAGACACAAAGGAAAATCGTTGGTTGAATCGGCACTGCAAGCTTCGGCTTTGAGATTGCGTCCCATATTAATGACTTCTTTCGCCTTTATTGCGGGATTACTGCCGCTGCTTTTTGCAGGTGGTGCCACAGAACAGGGAAACCGTTCTATTGCATCGGGAACAATAGGGGGAATGTTCTTCGGTGTAATACTGGGAATTTTTATAATACCGGTTTTATTTATCGTATTCCAATCTTTACACGAACGTTTTTTCGGTTTAAAGAAAATTCCCGTTGAAATTGATCCTGTACTTATCACCAATCACTAACAAAAATGAAAAAAATATTATACTACATACCGATTTTGATTGTGTTTTCGGCCTGTCAAATCGGGAAAGAATATACCCGTCCGGAGATAGTGATGCCCAAAGAATATCGGGGAACGGGAACTATTATACAACAAAATAATGACAGTACGTTACTGCCCTGGAGAAGTTTTTTTACAGATCCTGCTTTGCAAAATATTATTAACAATATTTTACAACGTAATTATGATATGGTCATTGCACTAAAGAACATTGAGATTAATGATGAATACCTTAAAGAATCAAAAGCTGCGTGGCTGCCATCGGTTTCTGCCGGAATTGGTACTTCAAGAAATTATTATTCTGATAATAGCCTTAACGGCACTAATGGTTTTAATTTGGGAAATACGCTGGGAACAAATAATAGGATAGAAGATTATACTTTGAATACAGGTATCAGTTGGGAAATTGATATTTGGGGAAAAGTGAAAAATCAAAAAAAAGCGGCACTAAATGAATGGCTGCAAAGTCTTGAAGCCCGAAAAGCATTGCAGACCAGATTAATTGCCTCTGGGGCAACATCCTATTACACTTTATTGATGTTAGATGAGCAATTGGCGATAGCTCGTAAAAATTTAGCTTTGAGTGCTAATACAGTTAAACTAATTAAAGTACAGTTTGAAAATGGCGAAGCTACTGCATTAGCCGTTCAGCAGGCAGAGGTTCTGTACAAATCGACAGAAGCTATTATTCCGGATTTAGAACAGGAACGTTTTATTCAGGAAAATGCTTTGAATGTTTTAATGGGAAATGAGCCGGATAAAATTGCATTACCAGAAAGCAAAGCCAATTTTATCGCTCCACAACAGTTAACTTCAGGTGTTCCGGCTTCGTTAATGTCGAATCGTCCGGATGTGCGCCAGAAGGAATTTGAACTGCGTGCCGCTTCAGCCCGAATAGGTGTGGCTCAGGCGGGTTTATATCCGGCTTTGAATATAACAGCTGCCGGAGGTCTTAATTCTTTTCAATCCTCCAACTGGTTGAATATTCCGGGTTCACTATTTGGAACTTTAGCCGGAGGACTTACCGAACCTATTTTTAATAAGAGAAAATTAAAAACAGCTTTTAATGTGAGTAAAATAACCTACGAACAAAAGGCCGAGGAATTTAGAAAAACAGTTTTGCAAGCCACAAAAGAAGTTTCGGACGCGATGATTAAAACCGAAAAATTAAAAGAGAAAATTACCATTACAGCATCCAAAAATGAATTGTTGCAAACCGCTGTAAATAATGCAGATCTTTTATTTACGAATGGGCAGGCCAATTATTTAGAAGTTATACTGGTAGAACAAAATCTTATAGAAAATGAATTAAAATTATCTGATTTAAAAAGACAGCAGGCTTTAGCTTACATAGAGTTTTACAGAGCGCTGGGAGGAGGGCAATAATTGGTTTTTCAAAACTCACACTGATGAGGTGTGAGTTTTGTTTTATCATCGGTAAAAGTTTTTTGTTACTTTCGTAAGGGATTAGATCAGGTAGTTCTAAAAAGAATTTGCAGTTTATGGAAAATCATTATTTATTATTAAGAAAACATATCGAGGAAATAAGTCCGTTAACTGATGAGGAATGGAATATTGTTGCCGAGTGTTTTACTTATAAGAAATTGAGAAAACACCAGTTTTTAGTGCAGAAAGATGAGCTTGTTCCTTCTGAATACTGGATCATAAGCGGCTTATTGAAAACATACGCTATTGACAACGAAGGTAAAGAACATATCCTGCAGTTTGCAATGGAACAATACTGGACAAGTGATTTTCATGCTTTTCAGAATCAGGTTCCGGCTACTTTATTTATTGATTGTATTGAAGATTCTGAGTTTTTTTGTCTTCGGTTAGAAAACAGGGAAAAATTGTGCAGTGAAATTCCCAAAATGACCAATTTTTTCAGAATTAAATCACATTACGGCTATATCGCTTTGCAGCAGCGCATAATGTCTTTACTGACCCAAACAGCCGAAGAACGTTACAATAATCTCATCAAAAAACTTCCTTTACTAATTCAGCGTGTTCCTAAAAAGCTTTTGGCTTCTTATTTAGGCGTTACGCGTGAAACCCTCAGCAGATTTAAGGGATAAAAAGTGTGATGTTCATCCTCGCATATCTTGTGTCATCGTTAGAACTTTGTACTGTTAATTTTAAACAATGCAATTATGAAAACGATCCACTATTTTATGCAGGCTGTAACTGCTTTTTTAGGCACTGCAAATTATGCACAAAATAAATTAGAAAGAATACCAATAGTTCTGGAAGTAATTCCGGGAAACATTCCCTATCTATAGCTGGCATTGAAATTCATAATCTAACCTTATTAAATAATAACATGGTCTTTGGCAGTATTTCTTACCAGATCACAGACATTAAGAGTAATTAAATTGGTTGTTGGATAGGAGGATGTTCTTCGGAGCATTCTCTTATTTCTCTTCACTGGTTTTTAAAGCTTTTATCCACAACCTAAAATTTTACAGCGATTTATTTCTCCCAAAAAAGCACGGGAATAATCTCTCTTTTGATTAATAATTTTATTTGAAACAACAATATGAAAACAAATGAAACAACAGTTATTGGCAAAACAGCCAGTACACGAAAAAGACTGCCTGCAGCGTTGTGGGCATTAACTATCAGCGCATTCGGAATTGGTACCACAGAATTTGTTATTGTGGGTTTACTGCCCACGGTTGCCACAGATTTAAACATTAGTATCCCATCAGCAGGATTACTGGTGAGTTTATATGCAATTGGTGTTGCTATTGGTGCACCCATATTAACTGCCTTAACAGGAAGTATTCCAAGAAAGAAATTGCTAATCTGGCTTATGATTGTATTTATTGTAGGAAATGGCCTTGCTTCGATTGCACCTGGTTTTGCCACATTGGTGATGGCAAGAATTATTACCGGATTGGCTCATGGTGTTTTCTTTTCGATAGGTTCTACTATTGCCGCTTCATTAGTATCACCTGATAAGAGAGCATCTGCAATTTCTATTATGTTTACAGGTTTGACGGTTGCCATTGTTACCGGAGTGCCTTTTGGAACTTTCATAGGTCAGGAATTTGGATGGCGTGCTACTTTTATAGGAGTGGCTGTTTTGGGACTGATCGGCTTGATTTCAGGTTGGATTTTATTACCCAATAACATCGAAAATGAAAAAACAATAGGCATAAAGGATCAGTTTAAAGTAGTAGCAAACGGCAGATTGCTTTTAGCTTTTTTAATGACTACTTTGGGCTACGGTGGAACTTTTGTTGCCTTTACTTATTTGTCTCCCATTCTTCAAAAAATCATGGGATTGTCTGAATCAATGGTGAATGTAGTTCTTGTATTGTACGGAATAGCGATCGCTTTCGGGAATCTTATTGGAGGAAAAGCGGCAAATAAAAATCCGCTGAAAGCATTATTATGGATGTTTGTTTTACAAGCCATTGCTTTATTGGTTTTTACGTTTACTGCCAGTGATTCTGTTTTTGGAATCATCACTTTATTTATTATGGGAGCCTTATCATTCTCTAATGTTCCAGGCTTACAATTGTACGTAGTTCAATTAGCAGAACGTTACCTGCCGGGAACCGAAGATGTAGCATCTGCTTTTAACATTGCAGCTTTTAATGTTGGAATTGCCATTGGGGCTTATGCAGGCGGATTAGTGGTAGAGTCTACTTTGGGACTTGAATCTACTCCCTGGGTTGGTGCTTTGTTTGTGGTACTTGCAATAGGTGCGACTTTATTAAGTTCCAAAATATCAGGTAAAAAACAGCAAATAATTAAATAACTAGTGATCTGTTAACCGTTAATTTAATTTTTAAAATGAAAACAATTTGCAAAATACATATACCCGGCCGAATGACTCTTGGACTCGAATTTCCATTAGACAACGACTGGTCTATTGAAGGAGAGAAAAAAAGAAAAAAACAAGGACGTCCTTTTGGGATTCCTGATATAAGTAAACACACAGAACTTATTCAATTAGCTGATAAACTTGGATTTGCTGCTTTATGGATGCGGGAAGTTCCGGTGTACGATCCAAATTTTGGCGATGGAGCCCAGGTTTTTGATACTTTATCATACTTGGGTTATGTTGCCGCAATTACCAAGTCGATAGCTATTGGAACGGCCGCCGTTGTACTGCCTCTGCATGATCCGCTGCAGCTGGCCAAAGCAATTGCCACGATCGAAAACTTATCCAAAAGCCGATATCTTTTTGGTGTTGGTTTGGGAGATCGTCCTGTAGAATTTCCGCTATTTGGATTTGATTTTGAAAACAGAGCAGATCGATTTGTATTGAATCATGAAATTATTAAGGAAGCCTGGAAAGATGAGAGTGAACTGCATCACTTTTTTGGAAAGATTTCTAACGGGATAGAAATTTATCCAAAACCTAAAAATGAAATTCCATGGATTTTAGCCGGAAGAGCCAAACAAAGTATGGATTGGATTGCTCAAAATATGCAGGGCTGGTTCAATTACCCGAGGGATGTAAAAGACACAGAAATTTTGGTAAGAGAATGGAAAAATGCGCTTTACGACAACAATCAGGCCTCAAAACCTTATATCTCTGCTTTTCATCTCAATCTTTTAAAAGATCCTGATGCACCTTTTACGCCGCATCGTTTTGGTGGTGCTGTCGGAATCAACGGATTGGCAAGTTTGCTGAGGTTGTATGAACTGGCAGGAGTAAACCACATGGCGCTTCATTTAAGAAAATCAGAAATTCCTGTCGATGAGGCTTTAAAATTGATTGCAGAGAAAGTACTGCCTCATTTTGATGCAGCTGACTTTAAAAATCAATCCAGTCATCAGGACGAATAAAAAAAGAAATTAAATATTTAACGAGAGCAATATTTTCTTTTAGAACAGCCGTAGTGTCTTAACTCCGGCTGTTTGATTAATAGCTTTTACATTTTTTGATAAAAATTAAGAAGTAAAAAGCCAACTATAAGTTATTTTTATAGATTTGTAAAACCTATGATATTTCAAAAAATAGTGGAGAAACAATTATCAAATTCTAAAAACCATGAAATCTGTTACGTCAATATTTTTATTTTTAATTTTTGTTTGTTCTAATTCTTACTCGCAATTGAGTTCTGACAAAATATTCGAAAGCTTTAAACAGGGAGAACGTACCAATTGTTCTTCGATTGCTTTTATCAAAGCTTCTTTGAATGTTTACGGATTGGACAGCCTTTTTGTAACCGAAAAATTAAACGATAATTTATACAATATTACATTAAAGAATAACGCATCATTTCATCTGAAAACTGAGGAATTAAATAAAGCCAGAGTATCTGCAGGTTTTATATTTATTAAAGACAATTGGGAAAGCGAGCAAATAACAGAATATGCAATCCTGACCTATGCTGTAATGGCAAAATACAAGCAAATTATTGACAAAGAGTCTACTTTTGATAAAGCTTTGGAAGACTTGGAAGATGGCGCAGTGTATACCCCGACAATTTACAAATATTTAGGATTTAAGCTGGGGAAGCAAATACAAAAGCTAAAGCGACAGTCAGGAAGTGAATATTGTGGGGTAGTGGCTTGGTCTACAGCGCATGCCGTTTTTGTTTGTGAAGATTTTATGGATTACTACGGCAACAAAAAAAGCATATGGATAAAATATCCGGGACGTTTTAGAATAATCAAAACATAAGCTAAAATAGCACTATAATTATTCATTAAATTAAAAAAAAGAAAACAATAAATTGCATTTTCAGTTAATTTATATATTTTTGTTTTTATCAACAACCAATTACAAATAAAATGAAGAGCAAGATTATCCTACTAAGTGCCCTTTTCTTCTTGACTACCGGTGCTATTTCGGCACAGGCAAAAAATGCACCAAGAAGTATTATCAGTACAACAGCTTTAATCCGTAAATACCACGATCAAAAAGAATTGAGCGGTATGCAAAAAGGAGAACTATTAGAATTGTACATAGAACGTATTAAAGTTTTAGTGAAAACCCTTCCGTACATCGCCTTGGTGACTAAACCAGGAGTTACAATGGCAGATTTAGGTATTCCGGACGATGCGGTTCACAAAAAAATATTAGAAGCTCAGGCAGTGGGTACAACAACTTTCCTGGATACAACAGTAGAGTTTCAAAGAAAGATGATGCCTTATTCTGACAAGGGAAATCTTGTTGCGGCGATTTTATTTTACGAAAACACATTAAAATCTTTACATGAGTTCAATGAACTTAACGAAATGTAACAGAATATTATAAGTCAATAAAAAAAACAACCTTTGCGGGTTGTTTTTTTATTTTATAATGAATTGGATCAATACGAAAACCTGGAGATTTGGAAATTTTATGCATAAATATTAGTCAGCCTAAATTAATCAAAAAACGCTTATATACATTGCATCCCAATAGTTAACACTATTGGCTATGTTTTTAGGATTCTACTTTTCCCTTCGGTCAGAAATGACAAAGTTTGCGATTTTTTTGTTCTAATCATCACTTTTCTTGATTCTCCGGTGTCAGGGCTAAAAGAAAGTCAGTCCAAAACTCCATCCAACCCATCCGGTTATTCCTTTGCCGTTGTCTTTTATTACGTTATAACGTTCTGTCCGGTCCTGAACAAAAGTTGAGGGAATGTCCGGAGCATTTTTATTCCTTACTTTAGACGAATAAATATTAAAAGACGGACCTCCTGATAGTGCTACGCCTTTGAATAAACGAAATGTAAGTGGAGAATCGAATTTATATAAAAAATTATAACGGTCCCAGTTTCCCAAATAAAGATATTGAGTACTGATTTCAGGATTATAGGTAAGACGACTTCCTAACCGGATATTTTTTCCTAACCCGATTCCAAAAGAAGTTAGTTTTTCTTCGTCATTTCGTTCGCTTCTTCCGGCCATCAAAATAGTATAAAGTTTGTCGTCTCCCGTTTTTACTGAAAAATTGATATCCGAAATTTCATTTCGTGTAATACTAATTTTTTTATAACCGTCCTTTTTAAAGTTTAATAAACCGAGACTATAACCAGATGGAGAACCTGTAACATTCACCAGACCAAACTGGATTCCGTTCAATTCTTTGGCATAATTAAAAAGACCGGCAACTTGCAGGCCGCGAACTTTTCCGTTTGCAGTATTATAAATACCGGAAATTTGTAACCCGTTTTGAGAACCATTCACAGTATTATGAATACCGGCTATCTGAATCCCTTTTGAATCATTTTGTACATTGTTGTAAATTCCGGTGATTTGCAAACCAATCTGAGATCCTTTTACACTATTGTGAATACAGCTCATTTGCAGTCCATTTAGGTCTCCAAATACATTGTTATAGATTCCGGCAAGCTGAACTCCTCTTACAGATCCTCCAACAGTGTTGAATATACCAGCCATCTGCAAAGCTTCGACATTCATTCTGGTAATATTATACAATCCGGCAACTTCAAATCCGCGAACGCCGCCGGTATATCCTCCCAGTACGTTCAAAGAGAAACTACTGGAAATTTGAGAATTCATCATGCCCCGTGTACTGATACTCGGTATTAAAGAGGCTTGTACAGGAGCTTGTGTAATAAGTCCTCCAAGATTGAGGGATTGTATTTTTTGTTTGGAAGAAATAAAGAAACGGCCAATTCCTGTTCGTTCAATTTCGGTGTAATCACCCGCATCGTAATCTGATTTTGTCTGTCTTGAACCCATCTGGATTTTAATTTCCGAGAGCAGCATCATCGTAACGCTTTTGTATTTTTCTTTTGTAACCGTTAACTCAATAGTCTGTTGTACATTTTTAAGTTTTAACTCAAAATAACCCTCTTTGTTTGTCAAGGTAGATTGTAAAGCATTTTTTTCATAAACACTCGCGTTCTCCACACGTTTATTGGTCTGAACATCTATAATGTAACCACTTACAACATAATACTCACCAACGGCATTGTTCTTTTCTAACTCAACCGAAAGTTCTAATGGTGCATAACGCAGGATAACAAAACCTGTTGATTCTTTGTATTCATAATGATTGTTTAACAACTGATCCAGAACTTCTTTTACAGTAGACTGATCAGCGTGAATACTAACGAGACTGTCTTTTGCAACTAATTTGCTGTAATAAGCAAATCTGAAATTTCCTTTTTTCTCCATTACTTCCAAAATAGTGCCCAACGGTTTTTTGTCTGCCTGAATAGACATTTCGGTAGCCAATATAGATTGAGCATGAGCACTAAAAAAAGTGCCTGAAAAAAGTATAAATAAAATACCTACCAAAGTAAACCTTGAATTCATCTGCATATAAAAAGGAATTACTCTAATAGAATTTGATTACCGTTACGTTCGATTTTGATCATGAATGTTTCCTGAATTACTTCTAAAATCTGCTCCAATGACTGATCTTTGAATATGGTTGTTATTGGCTTTTCCTGCAATAAAGGGTTTTTAATAATGATATTGACATTGTATATTTCGTTAAGCGCTTCAACTAATTCCTGCAATGGCGTCTGGTCGCAAACGAGTTCTTTATTACGGTAATAATTGTATAATTGGCCTTTGCTAATGCTTTTTAGCAACTTAAGCTGTTGATCGGCAATGATTACTTTTTCGCCACGTCTTAATTCTACCTGATCATTGTTTTTTCTCACTTTTACAATACCGGTTTCGACATCTACCGTAGTTTTTCCGTTTTTGTTTTTCACATTAAAAGAAGTTCCGACTACTTGTACCGTAACATCATTAATAGTAATAATAAAGGGTTTTGTTTTATCAGGAGAAACATTAAAAAAAGCTTCACCTTCTAAAGTAACCGGGCGGCTATCCCCCTTAAATTTTTGTGTATAAGACAAAGAGGAGTTTTTGTTTAAAGTAACCGTGGTACCATCCGGCAAAGTATCATTTAGAGTAGAGTTTGTGGCATATACCTGAATTAATGTGTTAGCTGATTTATTTTCAAAATAAGAATAACCAAGTCCGCCCAAAGTACTAATGATAAGGACAGAGGCAGCAATGCGCAACCAGCGCAAAGATGATTTTTTTAGGGGAAGAACGGGAACTTCTTGTTCATGAATGCGGTTTTGCAGCCGTTTCCAGGCAGCGTCTTCATCAATGTTATTATTTTTGGCAGCAAGCAAAAGGCTGTCATCCCATATTTTCTTAAAACCATTATAGTAATTTAAGTTGTTTTCATCGGCTTTAAGCCAATTTTCTACTGCTGCATTTTCATGTGCATCAGTTTCGCCAGCCAGATATTTCACCAGCAAATCATCGTTCATATTCATATTGTTTTGGCTCATGATCTTCGGATTAAATAGTATAAGAATAACAGGAAAGGAAGATATTCTACCAGTTTAGATCGTAATACTCTAAGGGCTTTACCCATTTGGTTTTCAACAGTTTTGATCGATATATTCAATTGATCGGCTATTTGCTGATATTTAAGCTGCTCGAAACGGCTCATCTGAAAAATAGTACGGCATTGCTGTGGCAATTCGTTAATCGCTTTTTGAATGTCATTTTCGAGTTCAGATGCCATCAATGGGCCTGATGCGTCCGGATTTGACGATTCCATGTGATCTGAATATTGTAGTTGAAAAGAGTTTTTTACTTTTAGGTGTTTAATATGATTGAGACTCTCATTATGAACCGACCTGTAGAGGTAAGCTTTTAAAGAGTCATCAATTTGCAATTGATCTTTTTTTTCCCAAATCCGGAAAAATACATTCTGAACAATTTCTTCAGCAATATCATCATCCTTCATAAAAGTGTAAGCAAAAGCATGAAGGTTTCTAAAATACATTTTAAAAATCTTTTCAAAAGCAGCTTCGTTTCCGTTCCGGATAAAATTGATATGGTCGCTGTTGCTATATTCCATTTATGCGATTTGACATTGAAATCAAAGATATATAGTTTTTATATTTAATAACTCATTAGATAAAATCTTGTCGTGTATACATAAGTAAAAATAAAACACAAATTTCACCAATTGGCACAGATCGGTTTGTGTACTTAATTTGATAAGCTAAATTCATGCATTAAAAATAGTGTTAATTGGTGAAATTAGTATTCGGTTTTTTTGACCAAAATATTAATTGTAAGATTGATTAGGCTGATGATGAATCCTGTTATGACTGGTCAATAGCTGAATAAAATCATCTATCGAAATATCCTGGTTAAGATCAGTATTTGAACTGTATTGATAAGAATGAACAATACAGCTGTGATCTGAAAAATAAGTAAAAGATATTCGTTTGTCTGTTTCCTCAGCAGTAATTATTTTGCTTTCTATGGTCGGTGCACAATTATCTTTTCGGCTAAAATATTCGAAAAGCTGTTGTTGAAATTGTCTGTGTTTTTCCTGGCTTCTTCGCATGATACAGTTAATTTAATAGATTGACTCTCTTCTTTTTTTAATTTCTTTTTTGCAATAGTATCGGGACTTGCAAAAATGTAAAACATCTTTTTTTGAAATCCATTTGCTTTTTTTACATCTGCAATAATATCCTGAAACTCATGAATGTTAAGGTATAAAGGATTGAGTTTGCTTTTAAGCGCGCTGGTAATCCCATAACGTGGTTTTTCTTCTTCGTACTGAAAGGAACCAAATAAATGATCCCAAATCATAAAAGTTGCCCCAAAGTTCTTGTCGAGATATTTTTCCTGGCTTCCGTGATGTACGCGATGATTAGAAGGAGTGCCAAAGTATTTTTCGATAAAGGGATGAAGCTTTCCAATCGCTTCTGTATGTACCCAAAATTGATACAGTACACTAAGCTGATTTGCAATAAAAAATATGGCGGGATGAAAACCGGCAAAAATCAACGGTACAAAAAATATAATTTTGGCATACTGAAACCAGCTTTGCCTAAAACTTACCGTAAGATTATAATGATCAGCAGAATGATGAACCACATGGGTTGCCCAGAAAAAACGGCAATAATGAGAAATTCGGTGTGTCCAGTACGAACTAAAATCATACAATATAAAACACGGAATCAAACTCCACCAATTAAACTCCATTCGATAAGGCAATATGTTGTAAACCCCTACGACAGCATATAGCAAACCGGTTTTCATTAAAAGATTAACGGTTAGATTTCCAAAGCCTATTAATACTGATCCCAGGGTTTCTTTTTTATCGTATTCCTTTCGTTCTAAAAAATAAAATACAACAAATTCCAGTACCGTAAAAAATAATACTACAGGCAAGGCATAAACAATTAAGTTGGGAGCACTTTTTTCTACTTCATGAATTTTTTCTATTTCGATGGGCGCTGCACCAAAGATGGATAACTTAATAAACAAGCTGGTAATGATTGCAAACATGATGATTGATTTTTAGATTGATTATGCGATTTGAATGTTGATGGTAAAGAGTGAATGATGAAGTTCAACTTTTTGGCAGGTCCCGTTTACGAAATGATAGTCATTGTAATCTCCGTCCGGCAATACGATTCGATAGGAGTGATTGTCAATTTTTTTGATGGATAAGAATTGCTGAAAACTATCAGAATACACCTGATTTTCGCCCACAGGTTCTTTGGTATAAAGCAGCATGAAATTGTAATCGATATATTGTTCTTTAATCTGCCCTTTTTTATTGTCGGATAAAGTTTTATAATTGGAGTTGACCAATTGTGTAGATTTATTGGCTTTCTCTTTTCCGTTTACGTGGCGCTTTACGTAAGAAGATATCAGTTTTCCGTTCTTAAAATGCGATCCTTCTTCTGTTTTTACATTAATACCAAAAATAAACCGGGTTTTTACTTCAGAAGAAATTTTTAAAAATACCTCTTCATTATTCGTCTTTTGATAAAATTGCATTTGGCCAATTATGCTGCCATTACGCAGCACATTATAGTTTACCGTTTTTTCCTGCGCCTGAAAAGTGACAGTGAAAAGAAAAACAGGCACAACAAATTTGGTCCGGATTTTTGCTGCACTAAAACTGAAATTTTTAAGCAGGAGAGTACTATTGTTTATTAATAACCAAAATAGTAATGCGGCACAGATAATTATAAGTATCATAAGGCAATTGGAGATTAAGAGTTAATTAATTGTACTGTTGTTATAGTAGTAATACAATTAAATGACAGTTTACCCCTATGTCACTTTTGATATTTTTTATTTATTTTTTGAAAGCAGGAAAGTAATCCTTATTTACAGTAGGTTAAGAAAAATATTGAAGGTATGAAGTTAGTGTAACGAAGTATAACTCCCATATACAAAATAAGGGAGTACCTATAAAATCGTAGAAAAGTGTTTGATTTTCTTTTTAGGATAAACTACAAGAAAGTAATTTCATCAGTGAGTTTAAAAACGCATATAATTATTGTAATGAAGTTTTACTACTTAATAATAAATCCGTTTTCTTTGAGGGATTCTGCGACCTTGATCACCACTTCAGAACGATGTTTGCCATCGGTAACGGTCCGGTCTGTTTTTACCCAGTAACGTACATTTATTTGTATGGTATTTCCTGTAATGCCGGATACTACGGCAGAATTTGAGTATCCTTTGTCGATAACAGCAGTATCCTCTTTCATAACACCGGTGATGATTTCGATTGCTTTTCTGTAATCTGAACCATATTCGAGGCCAATAGTAAAGTCCTGCAGCAAATATCCTTCGCTATTGAAATTTACAAGTGTATTTTTTATTAATAATGCGTTAGGAATATAAATGTTTTTACTGTCACTTTTTATCTGGGTATCGCGCAGGTTCAGGGCAACAACTTTACCTTTTACACCATTGCTTTCGATAATATCGCCTACAGAGAAAGGCCTTTTGAAAGCCAACAAAATACCCGCGAGGAAATTTTCTCCAATATCTTTTAAGGCAAAGCCAATGACAAAAGCTGATATACCTGCTCCGGCAAGAACACTTTGTGCCACGCCGTTGAGACCAATGACACGAAACATAAAAAGAAGCCCTATTACAATAAGGAGCGCTTTTATAAGATTGGCAATAAAAGTTGCCAAAAGCGGATCGTGCATTTTTGTTTTTAATCTGCGGTCTGCAAAAACTTTGACCCGGGCTGCAATAAACCATGAAATAAGAACCACAAGTATGGCCAATAAAATTTTTGGGGTAATGTCAACAAGACTATAGTAGTATCCTTCGACATGTTTGATAATGTCACCGAAAAATTCTTCCATAAGGGTATAATTATAATTTTAAAGGTAAAGTATGAATCTTAGTTTGAATACAGTTTTTTAGATGGCAGCATTTCCTTCGGCATTGTCTTGTTCAAAACCTTCAGTAAAATTTTGTTCCGCTTCATTTGTATTCGATAAACTAGTATCAGGATATTTTGGATCTTCACCCCAATTTAAAAGTTGTTCCCTTACCGTTCTGTACCCCTGATTACTGTGGTTGCATTGGTATCCTACTTTAGTTTCTGTGTTGGTAGAAAAACGTTCATTTTGATCGTAGTTTCCGTAATTGTTTGTTATCATGGCAGTTTATTTTTAGGGGTTTAAAACTTTTGATTGCATCTTTTTGATTTAAAATTTTCTTTTAATGATGGTAAAGAAGTAGCACTATTTATACTTTCAAAAAAAATAAGTAAAGAATCAAAAAGTGACTTCAAAATTAGAGATACAGCAACAGATATATTTACATAATTTCATTCAATAGTTATTTAATTATCAGTGTTTTAATTGAAATAATTTAAAAATGATGATTGGGACTTATTATAATATAAAAGAAAGACCGAAATCATGTAAAGATTGGTTTACAGGTTGTTATAATTTAGTGTTACAAAAGACAACAGAAATTATTAACTATTTTATACTAAAGCATATGTTCAGGAAAGGTCAGAATGTTCAGCAGGAATTTGGCAATCAGGTCATGAAAGTTATTGGATTTGAGCCGGAATTTATAGAAAACATAATTACGCAATGGGAAGATGAAGAAGGAACTATTGTGACGGGAAAATTTATGGAATCACAATTGGTACCGGCAGATCAGTAAAACAGAAATTTAATATCGGGTAACACTTAATATTGTACTCTGTAATAATAAGAACAAATCTTCTCATCATTTTATCAAGTGGTTGTAAAGCAACCGCTTTTTTTTGCGCAAATAAGAAATTAGTATAACTTCTTGATGCTATTGAATTTTTATTATTTATTCATTCTGTATTTTTTGTCAATATTTTTTTTGATAATGTCATTTTTTTAAGACAAAAGAGCTGTAAAATACATAAGCAAGATTATTTTATCCCCAAAAACGTATTTTATTACTCCTTCTGAAAACCATTATTGGTCAATTTTGCAGGGCAAATCACGAATTGATTTTTAACCACTATCAATGTGATTTAAAAAAAACTAACTGTTTAATTAACCAAAATTACCGACCAAAAATGACAAATTTTATTAGGATTAAAAAAATTCCTGATGGTGTATCCGGATTCTATTTGAGAAAAAAAATGATGATGTTTTGTGTATTGTTTTCTTTATCTCAGGTCCATGGATATGCTATTGATGCTACGCGTACAACCGTTCCACAAAACGTACAACAGCAAAGAAACATTAAAGGGCAAGTCAACGATGAAAATGGTATGCCGTTGCCGGGAGTAACCATTTTAGAAAAAGGCAGCAAAAATGCTACTTTGACAGATTTTGACGGAAAATTTACTTTAAAAGTAGAGAATGACAATGCAGTATTAGTAGTATCTTTTCTGGGCTACGCAAATACAGAAGTGGCTTTAAAAGGACAAACTTCTATTACTGTAAAAATGCAAAAGGCAACAACTTCATTAGATGAGGTAGTTGTAGTAGGTTATGGTAAAATGAAGAAAAAAGATTTAACGGGAGCCATTGTTCAGGTAACACCTGATAGACTGGCCAACCAAAACCCGCAGACCGTTCAGGATATATTAAGAGGTACTCCTGGTGTAAATGTAGGCTACGATCCTTCGGCAAAAGGAGGAGGGAGAATTCAAATTCGCGGACAAGGTTCTGTTTATGATCCCAGAAAAGAAGGGGTGCATAGTTCACCGCTTATCATTTTAGACGGAATGCAGTTTTATGGGGAACTATCAGAAATCAATCCTGATGATATTGGCCAGATCGATATCTTAAAAGATGCATCGGCAGCATCTGTATATGGTGCGAAAGCAGCCGCGGGGGTTATTCTTATTTCGACCAAAAAAGGTAAAACAGGCAAGCCTATGATTAGTTTTACTACCAATACCACAATTAGTAATAAGAGTGCCTATCGTGGTGTGTATTCTCCAGAGGGATACCTAAAATATCGCGAAGATTGGGAAACTGCGCAAACGTATGGCGCCAACACCACAACGGGGCAATACGAAGCATGGGTATCAGGGACAGTTGCTCCAAATAAGCCAGGGTATTTTTCAAATCCTAATGATTTAGGCAAATGGGGCATTACTGAAGCGCAATGGTTAGCGTATCAGCCAGCTGCGCAAACAGCAGGAAAAAGTGCCAAAGAAGTATGGGGAGCACGTTTAGGATTGAACTTTGATCCTTCGCTAATGGCTAATTTTCTGGCAGATAAAACACACGATTGGAGCAATAGCTCTTTTAGAACAGGTTTTAATCATGATTATAATTTGAGTGTTTCCGGAGCAAGCGATAAAGTAAATTATTATATGTCTTTTGGATATTTAACTTCAGAAGGAGCTATTGTAGGTAACGATTATAAATCAGTTCGTTCTAATATGAAAATCGATGCTAAAATTACGAATTGGCTTGAGTTTGGAGCAAACGTTAATTTTCAGGATCGATCAGATGGAGATGTTACTCCTTCTTTAGGGACAAATGCCGGAGATAATAATATGATGAGAACCAGTCCGTTTGGTACCTTTAGAGATGCAAATGGCAATTATGAGAGACAGCCAATGGGAAAAAATGTTTCCGGGCAAAATTACAACTATTATTACGAGCGCCAGTTTATTGAAAAGGAGACAGGATATACTACATTGAATACTATCTTCAATACAAAAATCACTTTGCCTTTAGGTATCACATATACATTTAACATTGCTCCTCGTTATCAATTCTATCACGATCGTTATTTCAGGTCAACACAAAACCCAAACTGGCCTGCAGCTACTACAGGAGCAAATAGAAATAATGCGACAAGTTTTGATTATAACCTGAATAATACATTAACATGGGATTATACAATTGCTGAAAAACACCACATCATAGCTACTTTTGTTCAGGAAGCTGAAGAACGTCGTTATTGGTCAGATGGAATGAATGCCTATAATATTCAGCCTTCTGATGCTTTAGGATTTCATCTTGTAAATACAGCCACAATGGCCAATAGCGAGCTTAGATCAAAAGATACACATGAAACGGCAGATGGATTGATGGCAAGACTTTTCTACTCCTATGACAATCGTTATATGTTTACAGCGACTGTACGTCGTGATGGATATTCGGCATTTGGAGCTTCAAATCCTTATGCAACTTTCCCTTCTTTTGGAGTGGCATGGAATTTTAAAAATGAAAGCTGGTTTAAGTGGAATGCAATGTCTACAGGTAAATTACGTTTGTCATGGGGTGAAAATGGAAACAGATCGCTTGATGATCCGTACATTTCTTTGGCAAACTTGGTGAATACCGGAACGATGGGGTATTTAGATCCTTCAGGAAAAGCGCTTGAAATTAAGTATTTATCACTGGATCGTATGGCAAATCCAAATCTGGTATGGGAAAAAACAGCCTCTACCAATATTGGTCTTGACTTAGGTTTCTTACAAGATCGTATTACCGCAAGTATAGACGTTTACAGAAAGAATACACATGATATGATTATGAGTCAGGCTCTGCCTGGTTTTACCGGATTTTCATCGATTGCAACCAATTTGGGAGAGGTACAAAATCAGGGTTTTGAATTGAGTATTAATACTGTTAATATGAGAAAACCAAATTTTGAGTGGCGTACTACATTTGGGATATCGTATAACGAAAACAAAATTGTTTCATTATACGGCAATATGGTAGATGTTAAGGATGCCAATGGTAATGTTATTGGAAAAAAAGAGGGGGATGATTCAGCTAATGGATGGTTTATAGGCAAACCTATTTCTCAAATTTGGGATTATAGAATAACCGGAATCTGGCAAAAAGATGAGTGGAAAGAGGCGCAAAAATACGGACAGCGTCCCGGTGACCCAAAAGTGGCCAATAGCTATACTGCAGATGATGTAGATGCAGTAGGACCAGATGGTGTTACTTATAAAAAAGCAGTTTATAATGAAAAAGACAAACAGTTTTTAGGAACTTCAAGCCCTCCTGTGCAGTGGTCATTGCGTAATGATTTTAAAATTTATAAAAATTGGGATTTAGGTATAAGTATGTATTCTTATATGGGGCACAAATCGCTTAATTCAAATTATATGAATACTTTCAACGATGCAAGTTTGTATAAATTCAACTTCAATCCGTATGTAAATCCGTATTGGACACTTGACAATCCAACCAATGACTGGGCACGTCTTGATGCTAAAGGACCTGCAGGAACTCCGGTTGCACCAGGAAAATTGTATGATCGCAGTTTTATTCGTTTAGATAACATTTCACTAGCCTATACGCTTCCAAGAGATCTTTTAGAACGCGCGCATATTAAAAGTATAAAAATTTATGCTTCGGTTCAAAACGCAGCAACATGGTCTGCTTCTAAAGAATGGAAATACTATGGAGATCCGGAAACAGGAGGATTGGCTACGCGACAGTTTAATTTAGGTTTTAATTTCCAACTTTAATAATTATTCAACAATGAAAAGATATATAAAAAATAAAATTACAAGACTGGTGCCCTTATTTGTATTGGCAGCGTTGTCTGGTTCTTGTTCAAAAGATTTTCTCGAAGCAGATCCGCTTTCGTTTTATGAACCTGAATCTACATTTAATACTGAAGCTGGGCTACAGGCGACTTTAGCGCTATGCGATAAACAATTACGTAATAATTATATTCATTTTGGTTATTCTGGTGTGAGCGTACCTATAGGTTCAGAGTATCTTTTCTCGGATATGGCACAATATGGAAAAACAGATACAGGCAGTAATATTGCTGATTATGCTAATACTATTGTTCCTACCGGAGATTTTCGAAGAGACGCAGGTGGTGAAGCGCTTTATCTTGGATTTATGTGGACAGAAGCTTATACGGGGATTAAGAATGCTAATACCGTATTATCGTTTATTGGTAATGTGACAACCTTATCTGAAGAAGTTAAAAATAAATATATCGGGCAGGCTTATTTTCACAGAGCCTACCGTTATCTTAATCTGGTGTATCAATTTGGAGATATTCCGTTGATTACTAAAATATTATCGGTTCCTAAACAGAGTTATTATTCTACTAAAAAAGAAGCTATCATTGAAATGATTACCGCCGATATGGAGAAAGCTGTAGAATTTGTGCCGGAACAATCAAAAATAGGCTATGTAGGTATGGTGAGCAAAGGAGCATGCCGTCAGTTACTAATTAAGTGTTACCTGGCATCCGGAAGATTTGCTGATGCTGAAGCGCAAGCTAATATTTTGATTAACCAGTCAGGTTATACTTTGGTACAAAACACTTTAGGTATTTTTGATCCGGGAGGAAACCCTACAGCATGGCCTATTACCAGAAATGTAATCTGGGATTTGCACAGACCTGAAAACAAGGTTATTTCTGCTAATACAGAAGCGATATTAGTGGCACCAAATGGTGGAGCACAATCCTTTTTAGCATTTTCTTCAATGAGAATTTTTGGCCCTAACTGGAACGATGCCAATTTAATTACTCCTGATGGCAAAACAGCTGCACCGCGTTTTCCATTGACAGATAAAACGAATTATAATGCAAAATATGATTATCAAAGAGCAATAGGTCGTGGTATTGGTACCATCAGCGGTTCTTATTATTCACAGCATCCTATGTGGGTGGTAAACAACATCGAAGATAAGCAGGACCTTAGACACAACAGCACAGTTGGAAACTGGGTAAATATGGAAGACCTTAAATATGCTCCCGGAGCAGGTGGAAGTGCGACATGGGCCGGACAAAATTTTAGAATGAAGGATGCATCAGGCAAGTTGTTAGCACAAGATTCTATTCGTGACTGGTATGATTTCCCGCATTATAAAATCTTTATGCATGATGTTGTTGCCGAAGGGAATCCGGCAGCCAATGATTTTCAGGGCGCTACTGCAGGAGCTAGTGCACACTTGTACATCTATCGTTTAGCCGAGACCTATCTGTTACGTGCGGAAGCGCGTTTTTATCAGGGTAATACCTCTGGAGCAGCTCAGGATGTAAATGTTGTAAGAGCAAGAGCAAAAGCTTCACAAATGTATACTACGGTAACTATTGGTGATATTTGTGCAGAAAGAGGAAGAGAACTTTATCTCGAAGAATGGAGAAATGTAGAGTTAAAGCGTATTTCGCACTGTCTGGCTCTTAGCGGAAAACCAGATGAATGGGGACAGACGTATAGCAAAGATAATTGGGACAAGCAATCCGGAACAGATGCAGCAGGAGGAAGTTATTGGTACCAACGTATTGTGCATTATACGCTTTACAACAAATATCCGGCAGGTATTTCTCTTAAACCCGGTGTAAAGTTTTATACTATGGACAAACGTAATAACTACTGGCCAATTCCGTTTAGACTTGCTATAGAACCTAATATTAAAGGTCAGTTAAGTCAGAACTATGGTTATGATGGTTACAATGCAGGCGTTAAAGTCTGGGATAAATGGCAGGATGCAGTTGAAGATGAAAGTAAGATTTAAAGTTTGAGAACAACTTTGAAAGTAATGAAAAGCTTATTAGGTACTATCAGCAATGGCAGTAATTTATAAGTGGCACATTTTATAATAAACAAAAGGCGTTAATTGAAAAATTAACGCCTTTTTTATGTTGTATGAATCCTATTTACCAATGCAATATCCTGCTTTGTTTTTATGGAATATCTAAACTAGCCTGAATACTGAATTGCTTTCATTGCAATAAAAAATTGATTTATGTAGTTACAGTTTGTACTTTTGCGGGTATGAATGATAACTTTATAAATGAATATTTTGGGATAGGGATACAAAATGGTAAAACGCCTGAAAATTTGGGTGTCTTGTGGCGATCTGCTCAAAACCTCGGGGCTACTTTTATATTTACCATAGGTAATCGATATGCCAAACAAGCCTGCGATACGCATGATGCGGTAAAAGCAATTCCTTATTTTCATTATGATACTTTCGAAGATTTTTTTGAAAATTTACCCAAAGGAGCGCGATTAGTTGGTGTTGAATTAAATGAAAATGCTTCAGATTTAGAAACCTATGAACACCCGAGACGCTGCGTATATCTATTGGGAGCAGAAGACCATGGTTTGTCTAAAAAAGTAATGGAAAAATGCCATCATTTAGTAAAATTTAAATCAGTAAAAAGTTTAAATGTGGCCGTGGCAGGAACTATTATTATGTACGACAGAAATTTGCCTAAACCACGTTCGTAAAGTAACATCGTACTAGGTCACAATTTGAAATCTTTATTAAGAAACAATTGTTTTACGAATTTTAAACACTATTGGTTATTTTTCTAAAATGTATATTTTCTTTGTTTCATAATCCCAAATGGTTTTGTACTGGTCCAGAAATCGATACCCAATATCAATTATATTATCTTCGGTAATCTGAAGAGCTTCTCTTACATGCTTATTATCTTCCCGCGTTTCAGAATAAACACCTTTAAGACTTGTTTTAAACTTACCATCAAGTATCATATCATTAATTGTAAATACGGTATCATTTTCAGCATCTTGTCCTGACGGAACAATAAGGGATTTTGCAGTAAGCAATTTTTCTACTTTATTTTCTAGCTGAAACGTACCATATTGTCCGGTATCGAATGCTGCTATCATTTCAATGCCTCCAATTTTTGCACGAACAAGAGGGTGATTTGGTAATCTTCGTATTTCAAAGTTAATGATAGCGAGCACTTTTTCGCCTTTCAAAAAGTCTTTAGAAATTTTGCGCTGATCAGTATTTTTATACAATGTAATTTTTCGTCTTAAATAATCGAGTTTTACAAGGTATTCTTTAAAAAAATCATGCCCAATATATCCTATACAGTCAGGAGTAATTGCGTTTTGCAGAAAATCATAATTTCCACTTTTAATATTTAGAAGGTTTTTATAGACAGATCCGTCAGCTAGTTTAACTTCGGCAATGGTATCATTTATATTGGCCTTAAATTTTTGACCGCTGCCCACCTGACCACTTCCTTTTGTTTTCTTTTGTGGTAGATGAACCAGATTGTCGTTTATATCGAGTGCATTTTGATTACCTGTATCAAACATGAACTTTCCTTTTACACCATTAACTTCACCCGAAATAAAGGGAAATGCGTTTACTAAGGTTATAGGAAAAACGACAATATCTTCCGTTGGTACAAAGTTTTTTTCTGTTGACTTTTGAGCTATGATATTTATGGATGTACCACAAATTAATAAAAGGCAAATGATTTTTTTCATAAATTTTTTTCAATAATTATTTTAACTATCTTTTTTAATTATAAACGGAAACAAAAAATGCACAATAATTTAAAAAATCAAATGTACATTTTTTGGCGAATTCCTAAAGATTATGTTGTTATTTACTTGTTTCTAAAAGTATATCCTATCGTAACAAAAAAGCTTTCGTTGTAGATTTTCCATTGTGGTTTGGTATTGGCGTTTTCGATTAAAGGAACAAAACCCCGAATGTATCTGGCTCCCAGATTAAAACCATTTGAAAATTCATAATTTATGCCCGTAACAAATCCGGCATCCATTTTTTGACTGTACCGGCTTGGTGCTTCTCCGATACCATAGAATGATTTATCGGTATATAAATTTCCGTTGGCATCTTTGCGTTGCATCGAAGCATTTATCAAAATACCAACATACGGACCTGCATAAACTTGAATTCCTTTATAATAAAAAGCAGGACTTACAGGAAATAATTCGATGTACTGGCGTTTGAGTTTACTACTAAAATTTCCATTAATGTTATCATTTAACTGAAGTATCATAAATCTTTGACTGTAAAATAATTCATGTTTTAAACCAAAATGTTTTGCTATTTTATTGTCCACCGTTATTCCTATGAGAGTGCCATTTAAACTTTTAGACGATCCGCCAGTCGATAAACTATCGATATCGCTGCCATTTAAGGACGATCTGTTTATTCCGGCACTAATACCAAAAGTTAGTTCTCCTTGCTGCGCGCTGGTCTTTAATACAAAAAAGAGGAGAAAGAAAATTATAAATGTATTTTTCATTATGTCAGATTATTTTAAAAATTAATATCCCAGATACCGGCTGTTTTTTCTACTTCTACCAATGCAGCAGCATAATTAAAAAGGGTTTCATGATAACTAAGCTGTGTTTCGTTATAGGTACGTTGTGCATTTAACACTTCCAGCAAAGTGGTTTCTCCGCGTTTATAGCTATAGACTTTTCCGTCGAGCAGTTTTTTTGCATCTGCCAATAAACCGGTATTAAATTGCCGGACTTGTTTTTGTACGGTCTGATAATTAAACCATGCTTTTCGAACCTCGGTCTGAATTTGTAATTCTATTTGTTTATACAATACATCGGCTTGTTGCAAACCATATTCAGCGGCTTTTAATTCTCCTTTATTTTGGTTTGAAAATTTAAGCGGAATGGTAATTCCTGCAGAAACAGCGTTTGAAGATGGAGTAGGAGCTACAACATTAGTCACAACCGATGCATTTTCGACTCCGAGGCTCAATCCAAGATCTAAAACCCTGTTGGCTTTGGTGAGTTTTAAAACATTCTGAGCGACATTTTTATTTTTAAGCGCTGCTGCGAGATCTGCTCTGTTGTTTTGGGCTGTAATTATAAGCGCATTCAGATCAAATATTCGGTCAAATTTTGTGAGATCGCCTGATGGTAAATACAAAGTATCTGGTTTCTGAGTTCCTAAAGTTGTGCCTAATTCTAATAAGGCGGTTTTCCAGTCGGCTTCACTTTGGTAAACCTCATTGAGCATCGAATTGGCTTCGAGTTTGCTTTGGCGCGCATCAATTTCGGTAATGCTTCCTAATTTAAACCGAATACTATCTGTAGCGGCTATGTTTTTAAGAATCGAGTAGGAGTTTAATTGTACCTTAAAAATTTCTTTTTGCTTTAAGCTGTTCAGATAGTTTAAAGTAGCATCTGCCCGCAGGTTTCTAAAGTAATCTTCTAATAAATTTTTGGTTAGTTCAGCGGTACTTTTCGCTACATCTATTCGGGCTTTTCGTTTTCCGCCCATTTCTAATGTCCAGCTCACTTCAGTAGAAAAACCATACCCCATTTGCATTCTTCGCTGACCGGTATCATTGGCTCCTATAGCCAGTTCGGGATCCGGAAAAACTTTTGAAGCTTCTGTATTGGCTTGTGCAATATCTACATTAAATTTCTCAGCGGCATATCCCAGATTATTTTTACTGACAAGAGACAGAAAATCCGGGTAGTTTATTTTTACGGTGGTAAATGTGGTATCAATCTGGGCATTTGATACTGCCGGAAAAATCAGCAGTATTATGAATGTCACCCATTTTTGTTTTATATTTAGAATCATAAAATATCGTTTATTGATTATCAATTTTAGGCTGCTTTGCCTGGTTTTCGTGATCAATTTTTTTCTCGATGAGATAATAAAGTGCTGGTAAAGCAAAAAGAGTCAGAATGGTAGAAAATAGCAGTCCGTAAACTATAACTGTTGCCAAAGGTCGTTGTACATCGCTGCCAATTCCTGTTGCCAGTGATGCAGGTAATAATCCCAGAACAGCAACTGTAGCGGTCATTAAAACAGGACGAAAACGCTGTTTAGCCCCATTGGTTACCGCTTCAATGAGTGCCATTCCGTTTTTACGAAGTTGGTTCATATGCGATATCATGATGACACCATTTTGTATGGCAACTCCAAATAAGGCAATAAAACCTACGGCTGATGATACATTTAAGGTCATGCCACGAAGGTTTAGCGCGAGCATACCGCCAAATAAGGCCAAAGGAACAATACTCATCAATAATCCGGCCTGACGGAATTTTCCAAATGCGCCATATAACAACACAAACATAATAGCGAGTGCCAAAGGAACAATGATAGCCAAATGACTGTAGGCACGTTCCTGATTTTCGAATTGGCCGCCCCATTTTATTTTAAATTGTTCGTGATCGTATTTTACTTCCTTCTCTATTTTAGCCTGGGCTTCTTTTAAAAATGAACTCAAATCATTACCACGCAGGTTTAGACGAACGGTAAGATGGCGTTTGTTCATTTCGCGGGCAATGGTGCTTTCTCCGGTGTTAAGTCTGATATTGCAAACTTGTGATAGCGGAATTTTAATACCTTCGGAATTGGTAAGCATTAAGTTTCCTATTTTCTCCGGATTGTTACGGCTTTCTTCGCTGTAACGTGCTGTAATATCATAAACTTTATTGCCGACAAATATTTGCGAAACGGCTTTTCCTCCCATAGCAACTTCTATAAGTTCAGATACGTCATCGACATTTAAACCGTATTGTGCAATTTTCTGACGGTCTGCAATCACTTGTATTTGGGGCAGCGGCGGTTCCTGATCTATAGCCAGATCGACAGCACCTTTTACGCCTTTCAGGGTTTTTATAATATTCTCGGCAATACGTCGGGTTTCTTTATAATCTTCGCCGTATATCTTTACGACCAATTCGCTATGTGCTCCCGAGATTTTATCCATTACACCATCGATCATAGGTTGCGAAAAACCAATATTATAACCTGGCATAGTAGCATATTCTGCGGCAAGTTCTTTGATAAGATCTTCTTTTGTTTTTCCCGATTTCCATTGGCTATAAGGTTTTAATCCCACACTGCATTCATAATGCGAAGGTGTCCAGGCATCTGTACCATCATCATTTCGTCCTGCCTGCACCATCATATAAGTTACTTCATCATGTTTCAAAGTTCGGTGGCGCAACGTATCGCTCATTTCTTTCGATTTCTCTAAAGTAATTCCCGGTGGTAACGAAACCTGCAGCCAGATAGAACCTTCGTCTAAAGGCGGTAAAAAATCTTTTCCAACGGTTATCGTTAGGATTAAAGCAATCATAAGCACACCAATTAAGGGGGTAAATACTTTTCCTGGAGTCTGCATTATGCTTTGAATACGCTTGTGATATAAAACCGTAAGTTTATCCAGCCATTTATTGTGATACATTTTTTGTGGCTTGCGATAGATAAAATAAGCCAGTCCGGGAATTAATAGTAAGGCCACTAATAAAGCACCGAAAAGTGCATACCCAACAGTAAAAGCCATTGGTGTAAATAACTTTTTCTCTACCCGCTCAAAGGCAAACAATGGCAAGTATGCTGTAATGATGATAAGAGTGGCAAAAAAGATGGGACGCGCAATACTTTTTACGCTGCGGGCAACACTTTTTTCGGTGAGTTCTTTATTTTGATTTTCTTCGCGTTTTTTCAGTATGGTTTCCATCATCACGATGGCTCCATCTACGATAATTCCAAAATCTATAGCTCCCAGAGAAAGCAGATTGGCCGGAATATTGGTGAATTTCATTAGAATAAAAGCAATTAAAAGCGAGATGGGAATTGTAATAGCTACTAATAATGCACCTCTCCAGCTGCCCAGAAAAACAATTAAAACAATAATAACAAGCGCCATTCCTTCTAATAAAGTATGGGAAACGGTTGTAAGTGTCGTGTCTACCAAATTGGTTCTGTCCAGAAAAGCATGAATTTTCACACCTTTTGGCAGGTAATTTTCGTTTAGGTCACTGACAGCATCATTAACACCTTTTAATACCACTGATGGATTTTGGTTTTTTAGCAAAAGCACAATTCCTTCGATATTGTCAGAATAGTCGACACCTCGTTTGTCTGTATATCCTAGTGCACCTTTGCGCTCCAGATTTCCGTATTTTAGTTTGCCAATATCGTTTAGGTAAATAGGAACCCCGTTTACGGATTTGACTACAATACGCCCCATATCGTCCAGATTTTTTACCAGACCAATTCCACGTACGACATAAGACAGATCACCGCGGTTGATGACACTTCCACCTACATTGGCATTGTTTCTTCCGATAGTTTCGGTTATTTCACTTAAAGATAATCCGTATTGTTCTATTTTACGCGGATCAAGTTCAACCTGATATTGTGTTGTGATTCCTCCAAAATTGGTCACATCCGCCACACCTGAAACCTGTTTAATACGTGGGATAATAATATATTCCTGTAGTTCGCTTAATTTTCGCAGATCATGGTTTTTACTTTCGATGATATAACGATATATTTCTCCTATAGGAGAGGTTAGAGGATCCAGGCCCGGCGTAGCTCCATACGGTAATTCGACATCGTTTAAGCGCTCCTGAATTCGTGTACGGGCAAAGTAATCCTCGACACCATCATCAAAAACAATTGTAACCATAGATAAACCAAAAGTACTTTTGCTTCGCATCACATGCATACCCGGTAAACCGTTGATAGCGCGCTCTATGGGAATCGTGATTTGTTGTTCAATTTCTTCTGCTGCAAGACCCGGAACCTGCGTTACCACCTGCGAAGTGACATCGCCAATATCTGGATAAGCTTCAACAGAAAGTTGAGTCCACGAATAATAGCCAAATATTGAAAGGAGAAGAAATAACGCCAGAATAAGCCAGCGTTTTGCTATTGTTGTTTCAAATATATTTTTTTTCATAGGTTTTTAGTAAGTTGCTCAGATACTAAGTTTCTAAGGTTTTATGATTGTACCTTTTGATCCCGATGGTTCAGTTATTAAGTTGAGCGTTTAGAAAAATTAATTCCGCAAAGGCGCTAAGACGCAAAGATTAACCGCGATATTGTCATTTCGATCCCGAAGTTTCGGGAGAGAAATCACACGCGGGATTCGACAAAGATTGGAGATTTTGATTGGGTCCCGAAGCTTCGGGATTGCGTGCTTTGCGGTTTATTTTTTTATTTTGCTTCAAGAAGATAAAAAGCTCCTTCGCTTATTATAGTTTCATTTGGATTTAATCCTGACAAGATTGCTATTTTTCCGTTTTGTGACACTCCGGTTTCTACATAACGACGCATGTACCGATCTTTGGCTAATTGAACAAAGACGAAACTTTTGTCGTTAAACTGCAATACTGATTTTGCAGGAATAAATAAAGTATTTACAGGTGTGTCAGTAAATTTTACCGACACATACATTCCGGGTTTAAGGATATGATTTGGATTAAGGCATTCGATTAAAACCTGAACGCTTCGGGTGGTTTCATCGATTATCTCATCAACATGATATATTTTTCCCGTGATTTTCTTGTCAGGATAAGCACCTGCCTGAATCTCGGCTCCATCAAGTTCATGAATAAAACGAATGTCTTTTTCCTTAATTTGTCCTGCTACCCATACTTTTTTCAGATCGGCAATTTTTGCTTTGGGGGCATCCTCTTCTTTTATATACTGACCCATTACCAGTTCATTGGCAATAACCTCCCCCGCAATAGGAGAAGTAACAACCAGAGGCTGACCAAATATGAGTTTATTGGTATTAACACCGAATATTTTTAGGCTGGCTACAGCATTCTGATATTCTTTTTCACTGACTTCAAAATTGCTTTCTGCTTCTTCTAAATCTTTTTGAGAACCCACACCATTGTTCTTTAAATCCTGCTGGCGTTTCAAAGAAAGTTTCGCAATTTGATAACCGGATTTTGCCTGAAAGAAACTTTTTTGTGCCTCTGTAAAATCAGGTGAAACCATTTCAAATAAAGGAGTTCCGGGTTGGGTTTTCATTCCCAGTTTTAAATGTACTTTGGTAACCCTGCCAGAAAACGGAGGAGCAATCTCTGCGTAAGAATTAGGAATTGCTTTGACCGTACCTGCCGTTTGTAATTCTAATCGGTAGGGTTCATTTTTTACTGTTTCCAGTTTTAGTTTGTTTGCAATCATTGATTTTGCCGTAACTATAATCGTGTCACCCTGTAAAGAAAATGGTTCATTCTCTTTTGTTTCGGTTTTGTTGTTACAGGCGAATAGCGTTGTTGCCGCCAATAACGTTAATAAAAGATTTTTCCATTTCATTTTTTTACTGCATAATGTAGATTTTTGAAGTTTGCAGTTGATTTTAGTGTTTTGTTTCATACTTTTTTAGTTTTATAACCACTCATTAAATTTTTTGATAAACCATGTTTTAATTCCTTGTGTTAGCAGGCAGTAGCAAGTAAGTATTCCAAATAGCCAAGGGAAATAACTCAAAGGAAGCGGCTGCATTTTTAACATAGGAGCTAATGGCGAAAACGGAATCGCAATACCCGCCAGCATTATTAATGTGGTTAATGCAACTACCGGTGTTGCTGCCCAACTTTGTATAAATGGAATTTTTCTGGTTCGTATCATATGTATAATCAGCGTTTGAGAAAGTAATCCTTCTATAAACCAGCCACTTTGAAAAAACGATTGAAGTTCCGGGCTATTGGCTTTGAAATAATAGAACATTACGGCAAATGTGGCAAAGTCAAAAATGGAGCTGATTGGGCCAATAAAAAACATAAACCGCTGAATACTGGAAGCATCCCATTTTTTAGGTTTTTTCAAAAAATCTTCATCCATTCGATCCCACGGAATAGCTGTTTGTGAAATATCGTATAACAAATTTTGTGTTAATAATTGTACCGGAAGCATTGGCAAAAAAGGCAAGAAAGCACTTGCTCCAAGCATACTAAACATATTACCAAAATTGCTGCTGGCAGTCATTTTGATGTATTTGATGATGTTGCCAAAAGTTCTTCGGCCGTAAATCACTCCTTTGCGCAATACCATTAGATCTTTTTCGAGAAGAATAATGTCGGCACTTTCTTTGGCAACATCCACAGCAGTATCTACACTAATACCCACATCTGCTTCTTTTAATGCTGCTGCATCATTAATACCATCACCCATAAACCCAACTGTGTGTCCTTTTGCGCGTAAGGCTTTTACCACCCTTACTTTTTGTAATGGGCTTAGTTTGGCAAAAATCGAAACATCATCAATGCGTTTGGCTAATTCTGAATTTGCCATCGACTCTAATTCACTGCCCAATAAGATGTTTTTTACAGGAATCCCAACATCGTTGCATATTTTTTTAGTAACGATTTCATTATCGCCCGTAAGTACTTTAACGCCTATTCCTAATCCCTGAAGCGCAGCAATACTTGGTTTTGCCGAAGGTTTTGCAGGATCAAGAAAACCTATAAAACCGGTCAGGGTAAGATTGTTTTCGTCTTCTACAGAATAAGTAAGGGGATGTTTTCCGTCGAATTCACGAATGGCAACTAATAATACTCTTAAGCCTTCTTCATTCATTTTTGTTGAAGTCTGCAAAACAGTATCGTGCATTTTTTTATCCATCGGGATTACTTTGTCATTCTCCAGATGCAGCTCTTTATCTTCGCCCGGATCAAAACTGTGCGAGCATAAATCCAGAATTTCTTCGACGGCACCTTTACAAATTAAAAGATGGTTTCCGTTTCGCATTTTAAGAATAACCGACATACGTCTGCGTTGAAAATCAAAGGGAATTTCATCTACTTTCATAAAATATTCTTCTACTTTTAGATAGTCATGAAGTTCAATATGTTCTAAAACAGCTTTGTCAAGTATGTTCTTTAATCCGGTTTGATGATAACTATTTAGATACGCCCATTTTAAAACTTCGTCATCTTCTGTTCCCAAAACATTCAAATGTTTTTCGAGTACAATTTTATCCAGTGTGAGCGTTCCGGTTTTATCGGTACAAAGAATATCCATGGCACCAATATTCTGAATTGCATTTAACCGTTTTACGATTACTTTATGTTTGCTCATATTCATCGCGCCTTTGGCAAGATTGGCCGTAACAATCATGGGCAACATTTCAGGAGTTAAACCCACAGCAACTGCAATAGCAAACAATAAAGCCTGCATCCAGTCGCCTTTTAAGAAACCGTTTATCAGAAAAATGACAGGAACCATCACCAGCATGAAACGAATTAGTAAATAACTCACTTTGTTGATTCCAATATCAAAAGCGGTTTCAGGTCGGTTTCCCAGAATGGTTTTGCTGATACTTCCAAAGTAAGTGCGATTACCGGTTTCTACTACGATCGCTTTTGCAGTACCGCTCACCACATTAGTCCCCATAAAACAAAGATTATTGAGTTCGATAGGTGGTTTAGTATCGGCATCACGAATAGGCAAAAATGTTTTCTCTACAGGCAGTGCTTCTCCGGTAAGCATCGATTCGCTAACAAATAAATCTTTGCTTTGCATAATGCGGCAATCAGCAGGAACCATATCTCCGGCAGACAAATAAAGAATATCTCCCGGAACAAGTTCAGTCATGGCAATTTCTCTTTTGCCTAAAAACTTTCTTAAAACTGTAGCGGTAGTTTTTACCATGCCTTTTAGTTTATCTGCTGCCCGATTGCTTCTAAATTCCTGAAAAAACCGAAGCAAAGCGCTAAACAGTACCATAACAGCTACCATGATAACGGTTTTAAAATCACCTTCTCCCGGAGGTGCCATCCAGATGTCGACAATAAAGGATATTACGGCAATAACAAGCAAGATGAAGATAAACGGATTAATAAACGCTTTAAATAATTGGTTTAGCCACGAAGGGGCTTTATCATGCTGTACTTCATTGGGACCATATTTTTTAAGGCGATCATCAGAGGTTAGCTTAGTAATTCCGGCTTCTGAGCTTTCGAGCATTGCATAAACAAAATTAGAGTCGCTTCTCGAAGCATTCCGTAATTTTGTGGTAGTTCCTTCGTTCATTCCGTTGCTATTGGTTAAGGAATAGAAGGGGTGCTTAATTTTATCTTTTACACTCATTTCTTGTGATTATTAGATATTGATTAAAAAAATTAGGACTCCTGTAAAAATCATAGCTATAGCTATAATTTTGATGAACTGAATTGCTTTGCCGGAAGTGAAGTTTTTGACAGACCAGCCAATCGACAAAAAAAACAGTAAGCATGGAATTACGGTTTTATAAATTGCAGGCTGATCGATGCCCAAAAAACGCAAAGCAAAACCCAGTACAAAAACATATAGTGATGTGGCAAAGGCGAGGTTTAAAAAATCATCGGGATCGGGATAGGGTTTATTATTATGGATTGTTTTAAATTTGAATTCCTGAATCATTTTTAAAGCGATGCAAAACAGCATCACTAAAGCGATCCATTTATGGTGATTGTTTAAGTTGGCAGACTGTAGTAAAGCAAACCAATATCCGTATTTTAGAACCTGCAGCTGAATAGTAAACAAAACTATTTGAAGCAATAATGCTTTTCCTGATTTGGTAAACCCAATACTGCTTACAGTCATTTTAGAAAGTACCAGATTGTCTGCAGCAATGCCCAATGCGATCAAAAAAACAGCGATATAAATAGATAGTGCCATAGGTTACAGATCAGTTTGTGTTCCCATAATTTCCCAGCTCACTTTTATGACTTTTTCCTCAATGTTCAGTCGGCTGGCCATTTTTTCCATAAGACTGTCCTGAGAGGTAATTGCTTTTATTTCGGCAGTTATAATGGCTATAGAAGGATCATGATTGTCATCGCTTGTTAGTGATTTTAGAAGCAGTGAATCTTCATTACCTAAACTTTGCATCAGCATCACACGAATGTGATTTTCAACTTCTGTTTTACATTTTATGGTAAAAAGGTAATCAGTAGGTATATTAAAGGATTTTATAGATTGTAAACGGTTTAGTTTCAGGCCAACCGGACGGAGTATCAGATGAGTAATCATTACAGCAGCACTTACAATCATAGCTTCATGATACAAACCAATACCCGTAAGCGAACCTACAGCGGCTGAACACCAAATGGTAGCAGCGGTATTTAATCCTTGTACGCTTAAACCATCTTTCATGATAACTCCCGCTCCCAGGAAACCAATTCCGGATACAATTTGTGCTGCCACCCTGCTAGGATCAGCGCCATTGCCCAAAGAAACCGAGAGGAGGATAAAAGCCGTAGATCCCAAAGAAACAAGTGTATTGGTACGAAGTCCTGCATTTTTCTGGCGCCATTGTCTTTCAATTCCTATTGCTGCCCCAAGACCTGTGGCAAGCAAAATGCGGGTTGTAAATTCATAAGTTGTAATCATAGTATACCTCCTTTTCTTTTGTTAATGATTGGGCGCTTTATAAATAACTTTATGATAATTACATTTTCGCCAACCCAACAATTGCTTTTCCGGTTTTAATTTTGGTGGATTAAAACACTGTTTCAAAACCACGGCGCAAAATTAGACTGGCTTTCAGGAAAAGGCCATTAGAGATGTTTTAGAAAAAAATTAGAATTTTATTAGAATGAAAACCGGGATGATTTTGTATTAGAAAATGGAATCAAATACAATAGTTTTTACTCTTTTGGTGATGGACTAGGGCAGAGGAGTAGTTTTGCATTACATTGTAAAAAATAGAGAATAAAAAAAGCCTGAAGTATTATGTTAATAACACTTCAGGCCTTGATTTTGCTGAATAGTAAAGTATGGAAATTCTAGAGCGAACGAAACTGTATGGTAAAAGTGGTTCCCTGATTGATTTTCGAAAAAACAGAGATTGTCCCGTTGTGTAGCTGTATAATCTTTTGTGTCAGAGAAAGTCCAATACCATTTCCGTCAGCGTGAATTTTGTTTGATCCTCTGTAAAAAGGAGTAAAAACATGTTCTAATTCTTCGGCAGCAATTCCTATTCCGTTATCCGAAAAATTAAGTTTTATTTTATTATCTATAAACGAAATCGAAACAAGGCTCTGATGATCTTCAGAAAATTTACAGCCATTTTCGAATAAATTGACAAAAGCCACTTTTAGCAAATATTCATTTGCATTCACCGAAATCTGATTATCGTCTTCAAAATCATTTTCAAAATGAATGGCAATATTATAATCAGGATTCGATTTCTGGACTTGTTGGCGCGCATCCAGTAAAACTTCATCTATACGAACGGGTTTAAAGGAAATTTCAGAAGGATCGTAATTTGCTTTGGCCAAATCCAGCAAACTATTAGAAAGTTTGGCCAGTTTTTTAGCATCCTGTAAAGTGTTTAAAATAACGATTTTATATTCTTCGTTATTGCGTTCTTTATGCGTAGAAAGCTCTAATTCTGCAATAATGGCCGAAAGTGGAGTTCGTAATTCGTGAGAAATATTAGAGACAAAATGTTTCTGGGAATCAAAAGAATTCTCCAGACGATTTAGCATTTTATTAAAAGTAGAAGCCAGTTCCGAAATTTCATCTTTACTTTCAGTAGTATCCAGGCGTAAATCAAGATTTGTGGCAGAGATTATTTTAGCTTTATCAGTCATTTTTACAATGGGTTCAAATGCTTTTTTCGAAAAAAAACGCCCCGCTATAAAAAGCAGTATAATAGAAATCACAAAAACAATAATACAGGTTTCTAGCAGATTATTCAATTTTATATACCCAAAACCATCATATGCCGCAGCAGTAAGCACATATTCTTTCCCCTGAAACTGGTAAGTCATTCCTATAACCTGCCAATCGTTCTGATAAAATTTTATTTCTCCTTTTTTAGAAATTTCATCAATCATGGGTTTAGTCTCTTTTACCACATCAATATCAACGGCGTCATGATATAATAATTCAAAAGAAGGTTTGTAAATAGCAACTTCGACTTCATTTAAGGTCGTTCTGTTGTTTCTGTAGATATTCTGAAGGGTTTTACTATCTACTTTGGCATTCAAAAAAATGTTTGCTTTGGTGATAGCTTCTTTTTTTAGCAGCGCATAAAACTCTTTTTCCCTGTTTTCTTTAGCCGAAAATAATATAATAGCAGCAAACACTAATAAAATAGTAGCCGTGATAAAAGTAAATAATATGGTTAGCCGGGTTCTGATTTTCATTCTACTTTTAAAATAAAGCCCATTCCTGATCTGGTATGAATGAGTTTTGTATCATAATCTTTATCAATTTTTTTTCTCAGGTAATTAATATAGACATCAATAAAATTAGTTCCGGTATCAAAATGAGTATCCCATACTTTTTCTGCAATTTCTACGCGAGATAAAACCCGTTCGGGATTTTGCAGCATATATTCTAAAAGTTTAAATTCTTTAGGAGTAAGATTTATTTCAACTTCATTTCTTTTAACGCTTTTAGTCTGTAGATTCATTTCAAGATCATTGTATTTTAAAATAAAACCAACATTATTGATAGTACTACTGTTGCTGCGTTTTAATAAGGCCCTAATGCGAACCAGAAGTTCGCGCATCTCAAAAGGCTTTGTGAGATAATCGTCAGCACCGGCATCAAAACCTTCTACTTTATCATCTGTTGAACCTAATGCGGTCAGCATTATAATAGGAAGATCAGGTTTAATCTGGCGAAGTTCCTTGCACAAATCAAGCCCGTCGAGTTTGGGTAAAATAATATCAGTAATAACCAGATCGTACTGATTATTAAGTGCTAGTTTTTTCCCCGAGAGACCGTCATAAGCAACCGTGGGAGAAAACCCGTGTTCAGTGAGCCCTCTTTGAATGAGTTCAGCTACTCTTTGGTCGTCTTCTACTACTAAAATTTTCATTTAAACAAAGTTATAATATTGAATGAAGAATAGGTAGAAATTAAAAATAAAAGTTTGCTTTACTTTTTGATCTCAATTAAAAGTTTCCCTGAAATATTGACAGTTCTAAATTAAGGACTATTTTTAGAATTGTTTTTCGTACCGTTTGCTTTATTTTAGGGGATCTTTTTAAGTTGCTTTTAAAGCTTATAATCCTATTTTAGCTGAAGAACTTAAATAAAATGCAAATTTGCATATATTTGCAAAAATCCAAAATCAATTTCGGCTATAATAATTTAAATCATTCGGTTTTGTCTAAAAAAAGTATAATCTCCATTTTATTATTTTTGTTTGTGCATATTTGTTTTGCAAATGCAAACGATTCATTACGTCTTAAACTTGACTATGCCATACAGCATAAAGCCGATTATTCTGCCCTTAAAGATAAAAGAACATCAAAAATAAGAGAAGCTCTCAAAGGAACGAATTTACCTGAAAATGAATATTTGCTAAATCAAAAATTATATACAGAGTACAGAAAATACAAAATAGACTCCGCTTTATATTTTATTATCAAAAATGTAAAGCTTGCCAATTCTCTTAATCAAACTGATTTCAAGACTGATGCTGAGCTGCAATTAGCCAATTTGTATTCTGCAAGGGGACGTTTTCTGGAATCTGAAAAGTTACTCCAGTCAATTCAAAACAGAGCACTTTCAAGAAGCCAGAAAAAGACTTATTTTGAATTTTATATCGAGTTTTTTGAACAATACGCGACAAATAATCCAAGTAAATATTATACCAGACAAATAGATATCTACAGAGACTCATTATTGGCTGTTTTAGATCCTCAATCTTCAGAATATAAAGTAAACCTAGCCCTGCGCTCTATTGACAAGGAGGATTATATTGGTGCTCAAAAGAATCTGGAGGAATTATTTTATTCTCCGGAGCTTAAAAAATCCCAGTACGCAATGTGTGCCTATCTTTTGGGAAATATCAGTATAAGAAATAAAAAGTATGCAGAGGGCATAGATTATTATACCATGGCTGCCATAACAGATATAGAAACAGCAACAAAAGATCAGGGAGCGATCCAGAATCTTGCGATATATAACTACTACAATAACAAAATTGATTTGGCGTATAAATATGCAAAATCGGCTCTGGAAGATGCAGTGTTCTGCAATGCAAAATTTAGAACCCTGATGATGTCAGAATTTTATTCGATCATTAATGCGGCTTATCAGAAAAAGGCAGAGAAGAATAAAAAGCAGCTTCAAATTTATATTGTATCTGTAAGTGTACTCAGTATTTTTCTAATTGTTTTGATTTTTTATATTTATCGTCAGATGAGCCGTTTATCGAGAATTAAAAAAGAGCTTTCAGAATCTGGCCGGGAACTTCAGGATTTAAATTCTGAATTTCAGGGGGCTAATGAACAGCTTAAAGTATTCAACGAGCAACTCAATGAATCTAATAATATAAAGGAGGAATATATCGCACAGTTTTTTGATATCTGCTCGTCTTATATTGACAAAATGGAAGATTACAGAAGAAAGCTCTATAAAAAAGCAGTTGCCAGACAATTTGTTGATTTGACCAATATTTTAAAATCAAATGATATAATTGATCAGGAACTTGATGAGTTGTATCGAAAATTTGATACCGTTTTCATTAAACTTTATCCTGAGTTTATCACAGATTTTAATGCACTTCTTGCCGAGGGAGAAAAAATCACACTCAAAGAAGGAGAAATACTGACTACAGAACTTCGAATTTTTGCCCTTGACCGACTAGGGATCAAGGACAGTGAAAAAATTGCTTCATTCTTAAGGCTTTCGATGAGCACTATTTATAATTACAGAACAAAGATTCGCAATAAAACAACCTATTCTAAAGAGGAGTTTACAAAAAAACTGGAAAAAACCGGCAATAGACCGCGCAGGCTATAAGGGTGATATTTATCCTGAAATAGCACTGTCTTTTCAATACTTACGAAACGCTAAGCCGAAAATTGTATAGGGAATGATGTAGTATTTCGTGGCTACTTTGTTTCTTTTTCTAACTACACTTTTAAAGACTGTCAACTACTTTTTAAATTGTATTTTGTTTGTTAGTTTATTGATTATTAAGTGTTTGGTTGTTATTTGTTTCTACATTTTTATTTTACGATGCCGCCTGTATACTATATCGTTATAGTTTTACAACATCAAGGTTTATGAATTTAAAAAATAAGCCTGAGGTCGATAAAATTATAAATAGATATGAAAAAAAAATTAGCAGCAGTATTGTTTCTGGCAGTAGCATTTCAAATGAATGCCCAGCAGCAAAAAGATCAAAAAATGGAGACGTTCATCAACGGACTGATGAACCGGATGACACTTGAAGAAAAAATAGGACAAATAAATCTGCCCAGTGAAGGAGATATTATAACAGGATTGGGAAGCAATACTAATATTGCAGCAAAAATTCGTAAAGGCCTTGTAGGAGGAATGTTTAATATCAAGGGCGTTCAGAAAATCAAAGAAATCCAGAAAATTGCTGTTGAAGAAAGCAGAATGAAAATACCGCTGCTCTTTGGTATGGATGTTATTCATGGTTATGAAACTGTTTTTCCAATACCTCTGGGACTGGCTTGTACCTGGGATATGAAAATTATTGAAGAATCAGCAAGAATTGCTGCCAAAGAAGCCAGCGCTGATGGAATTAGCTGGACATTCAGCCCTATGGTTGATATTGCCAGAGACCCAAGATGGGGACGCGTTTCTGAAGGAAGCGGTGAAGATCCGTATTTAGGCGGGCAAATAGCTAAGGCTATGGTAAGAGGATATCAGGGAAAGGATAATACGTTTTCAGAAAAATTCAATATCCTGGCCTGTGTCAAACATTTTGCCTTATATGGAGCCGGAGAAGCCGGAAGGGACTACAATACCGCAGATATGAGTCATATTCGTATGTATAACGAATATTTTTATCCGTATAAAGCCGCAGTTGAGCAAGGTGTAGCCAGTGTTATGGCTTCTTTTAATGTCGTAGATGCGGTTCCTGCCCATGCCAATAAATGGCTATTGACGGATGTACTTCGTAATCAATGGGGTTTTGATGGATTTACAGTAGCAGATTACGGCGGAGTAGGTGAGATTGTTAATCACGGACTGGGCAATTTAAAAGTGGCGTCGGCAGCAGCGCTCAATGCAGGACTGGACATGGATATGGTCTCAGAAGGATTTCTAAATACGCTGCCTGCTTCAATAAAAGAAGGCAAAGTTGATATTGCAAAAGTTGATCAGGCCTGCAGACGCGTTCTTGAAGCCAAATACAAATTAGGACTGTTTAAAGATCCTTATAAATTTTGCGACACCAAAAGAGCGCAGAAAGAAATCTATACAAACGAAAACAGAACGGCGGCACGCAAAACAGCTTCTGAAAGTTTTGTTCTTCTAAAAAATCAGGGAAATATTCTACCCTTATCCAAAGGAAAAACAATTGCAGTTGTGGGACCTATGGGAGATACAAAATCAAATATGGTGGGAACCTGGAGCGTAGCAGCAAAACTTGATCAGCCACTTAGTCTGGTGGAAGGGTTACGTCAGACCGCCGGAAGCAAAGCAAATATTATATATGCAAAGGGTTCTAATCTTTTAGCAAACGAGAGAATGCAAAAAGATGCTACAATGTTTGGCAGAGATATTCCATGGGACAACAGATCAGAAGAAGAGCTTATTAAAGAAGCACTTAATGCAGCTTCGAAAGCAGATGTGATTATAGCCGCAATGGGAGAGTCATCTGAGATGAGCGGAGAATCCAGCAGTCGTACTGATATTGGAATTCCAGCGATACAAAAAAGAGTTTTAGAACAGCTTTTAGCAACAGGAAAACCGGTAGTTCTGGTATTATTTGCAGGAAGACCAATGACACTTGTCTGGGAACAGGAAAATGTGCCTGCTATTCTGAATGTATGGTTTGGCGGAAGTGAAGCGGCAAAAGCGATAGGAGATGTGCTTTTTGGAGATGTAAATCCAAGCGGAAAACTGGTTTCGACTTTCCCTAGAAGTGTGGCTCAAATCCCGCTTTATTATAATCATTTAAATACAGGAAGACCCGCATCTGATAAAGGTTTTGAAAAATTCAGAAGCAATTATATGGATGAAAAGAATGCGCCATTGTATCCTTTTGGTTTTGGATTAAGCTATACTACATTTCAATATAGCCCTGTAACATTGAGTGCAACTGAAATGAGAGCTGACGGAACACTTACCGCTTCAGTAGAGATAAAGAACACAGGGACGAAAGATGGTGCAGAAACAGTACAGCTTTATATAAGAGACATCGAAGCCAGTGTTTCAAGACCTGTAAAGGAACTTAAAGGTTTTGATAAAATTTTCCTTAAAGCCGGAGAGTCAAAAACGGTAAAATTTGTAATAACCCAGGAAATGTTAAAATTCTATAATAGTACACTCGACTTTGTCAGTGAACCCGGAGAATTTCAAATCATGATAGGAAGCAGCAGCAGTGATGTACAGACCGCTTTGATTACTTTAAAATAAAAAATAAACCCCAAAAATTAAAAAATATGTTATATAAATTATTTACTGCTTTTATAATGCTATCCGTATGGAATGTCTCTGCCCAGAAGGCCCTGCCGGTTTATCTTGATGATTCAAAACCTGCAGCAGAGCGTATTGAGGATGCACTTTCAAAGATGACATTAGAAGAAAAAATTGCCATGGTGCATGCACAGTCCAAATTTAGCTCTCCGGGAGTACCACGTTTAGGAATTCCTGAGAATTGGATGACTGACGGTCCTCACGGGATTCGCCCTGAAGTAAAATGGGACGAATGGCAACAGGCAGAATGGACTAATGATTCTTGTATTGCTTTTCCTGCACTTACTGCGTTATCTGCTACCTGGAACAAGAATATGTCGCTTTTGTACGGAAAAAGTCTTGGAGAAGAAGCGCGTTACAGAAATAAAAATGTAATTCTGGGACCTGGAATCAATATTTACCGCAGTCCTTTAAACGGAAGAAATTTTGAGTACATGGGCGAAGATCCTTTTCTTGCTGGAGAAATGGTCGTGCCTTACATTCATGGAGTACAGTCAAATGGAGTAGCAGCCTGTGTGAAGCATTTTGCATTAAACAATCAGGAGACTAACCGCCACGGGGTAAATGTAATTGTAGATGATCGCGCGCTTTATGAAATTTATCTTCCGGCTTTTAAAGCAGCTGTTCAAAAAGGAAATGTCTGGGCCGTTATGGGGTCCTATAACAAATACAAAGGTCTTCAGGGCTGTCACAATAATTTTCTGCTGCAGGATATCCTGAGAAAAGAATGGTCTTTTGATGGCGCTGTAGTAGCAGACTGGGGAGGTGTTCATAATACAAAAGAAGCTATTTATAATGGTCTTGATATGGAATTCGGAACATGGACGGATGGTCTAACGTGGGGAGCAAGTAATGCTTATGACAATTATTATCTGGCAAAACCTTATCTTGATTTGATAAAATCAGGAGAAGTAGGCACCAAAGAACTTGATGATAAAGTAAGAAACATATTGCGCCTGATTTTGAGAACCAATATGGACAGAAACAGACCTTGGGGATCTTTTGGTACGCCGGAACATGCTGCTGCTGCACGTAATATTGCAGAAGAAGGGATTGTACTTTTGAAAAACAAAGGAGCTTTATTGCCTCTGGATATTAAGAAATATAAAAAAATAGCAGTTATTGGAGAAAACGCTATAAAGATGATGACTGTAGGAGGAGGAAGCTCTTCTCTTAAAGCCAAATATGAGATTTCACCCCTAAAAGGACTTCAGACAAGAATAGGTAATGACGCTCAAATAACCTATGCAAGAGGATATGTAGGAGATGCAAGTGGAAATTATAACGGAGTAGTTTCCGGACAAAACCTTACAGAGAACCGAAGCGCCGAGGAACTTAAAAATGAAGCACTGAAGTTGGCAAAAGAAGCTGATGTGGTACTCTTTATTGGCGGACTTAATAAAAGTGATTTTCAGGACAGTGAAGGTAATGATCGAAAAGAGCTTGAACTTCCGTACGGTCAGAATGAGCTTATAAGTGCGCTGGCAAAAGTCAATGCAAATTTAATTTATGTTAATATTTCCGGTAATGCTGTAGCTATGCCCTGGGAGAAAGAAGTTCCGGCAATTGTTCAGGGATGGTTTCTTGGATCTGAATCCGGCAGCGCCCTCGCAGCCGTATTATTAGGTGATGTAAATCCATCGGGGAAACTAACGTTTACTTTTCCTGTTGCATTAAAAGATAATGCTGCACACGCTTTTAATGCTTTTCCGGGCGGTGACGAGGTTACTTACAAAGAAAGTATTTTTGTAGGGTACAGATGGCATGAGAAAGAAAAAATAAAACCACTTTTTCCTTTTGGATACGGGCTTAGTTATACTTCATTTCAATACAGTGATATAAAAGCAGACAAAATAAATATTACTCAGGATGATACCATTTCTTTATCGGTTAAAGTAAAAAATACAGGTAAACGTGATGGTGCAGAGATTGTTCAGCTCTATATATCAGATGTTAAGTCTTCACTCCCGAGACCTGTAAAAGAATTAAAAGGTTTCGATAAAGTTTTTCTAAAAGCCGGTGAAGAAAAAACAGTGACTTTCACGATCGACAAAGATGCTTTGAGTTTTTTCGATGATAAAGAGCATCAATGGGTGGCTGAACCGGGTGATTTTCAAGCTTTAATTGGAGCTTCATCAGCAGATATAAGAGCCAAAATTAATTTCCGTCTAAAATAATTCAATTATTATAAATCAAAAACAAAATATAAATGGAAGTTATTTCTTCACAAGGAATCGTTTTCAAGGATTTTAAAAAACATTATGAAATTCTTGACGGGCTTCGGGGTGTTGCTGCTGTACTGGTAGTAGCTTTTCATATTCTTGAAGTTTTCTCAGGTGGTGACCATACTAAACAGCTTATCAATCATGGCTATCTGGCAGTTGATTTTTTCTTTCTTCTTTCGGGTTTTGTGATTGCTCACGCTTACGATGACAGATGGAATACGATGTCTGTTACCGAATTCTTTAAAAGAAGACTCATACGTCTGCATCCTATGATAATTGTGGGTATGACATTGGGGGCGGTATGTTTTTACTTTGCAGCGGGTGCTATGTTTCCCGCAATAGAAGGAACATCTTTAGGTAAACTTATTCTGGTTATGGTGTTAGGCTGGTTTTTAATACCTGTACCCGGATCACTCGATATTAGAGGATGGGCAGAGATGTATCCTCTTAATGGTCCTGCATGGTCTCTGTTTTTTGAGTATATCGCCAATATTTTTTATGCGTTAATATTGCGAAAGGTCTCCAATACAGTATTATGGATTTTGGTTCTTATTTCAGCATTTGCACTGATGCAATTGGCTATACTAAGTCCGCATGGAGATATTATCGGAGGATGGTCACTGGAACCAGATCAATTACGCATTGGATTTACCAGACTGGCTTTTCCTTTTCTGGCCGGAATACTGCTTCGCAGATTGTTTAAATCAGGAAACATTAAAAATGCATTTTTGTGGAGCAGCCTTCTTATTGTGGGGATAATGTCATTTCCACGTGTAGGAGGTTCTGATTACTTATGGTGGAATGGAATTTACGATTCGCTTACTATTATCTTATTGTTTCCATTAGTTGTATATATAGGTGCCAGCGGCAGTATCAAAAGTAATATTTCAAAACGTGTGTGCACTTTTATGGGTGAGATATCTTATCCAATCTATATTACACACTTTCCAATTTTGTATATATATTATGCATGGGTGTCTGATAACAAAATTACATTAGAGGATTCGCCCGGAGTTGCATTTGCAGTTTTTGTTCTCTGCATTGTAGTTTCTTATGTTTTTCTTAAATTATATGATATTCCGGTTAGAAAATGGCTTTCAAAAAAATACCAATAATACTTATAATCCATTTCTTAATAAGCTGTCTTTTAGGCAGCTTATTTTTTATACGATTATTTTTGTCTTAGAAAAATTTAGGATCTGTACTGGTAAGTTCTGTTATTAAATTGCGATTATTAGTGCAAAAGGTCTTTATTTATGTATTACATTTTATTTTTGAAGCCTGATTGAGAAAATTACCAAACAGCAATTTAGAACTTTAAAATTGCCAGTCACGTACATAATAGTTATAACTTTGTGTTTCTTATTACTTATTTTAGAATTAAATTACGTTACAGATAACCGTAGACAGCAAATTATTAAAACACTTCGGAACGTATCTGGCTGTACCTGTTTTACCCGTTCATTAATTTTATACAAAAAAAAAATGCAAACAATATTAGGAGCAAATGGAATAATCGGAGAAGAACTAGCTAAATCATTGCGCGGTAATTATACTAATGAAATAAAACTGGTTGGCCGAAATCCGAAGAAAATTCATCATGAGGATATTTTATGCAAGTGCGATTTGCTGGATCTACAAAGTGTAAAAAATGCATTGGCAAATACAGATATTGCTTATCTTACTGTAGGTTTGCCTTATGAGTCTAAATTGTGGCTGCATCAATGGCCTGTAATCATGGCAAATGTAATTTCGGGCTGTAAAGAGCAGGGTTGCAAATTGGTTTATTTTGATAATACATACGCCTATGCGCAGGATAGTAAAATTCAAACAGAAGATACTGCTTTGGAACCCGGGGGAACAAAAGGAATGGCAAAAAAAATAGCGCTTGAATTGTTATTAACCGCTATTGAAAATAATGAAATTAAAGCTGTTATTTGTCGCGCACCAGAATTTTACGGGCCGGGCAAAACCAAGGGAATTACAAATGATCTTGTATTTGGAAATTTAAAAAAGAATAAGAGACCAAAATTCTTATTGAAAGATGATGTAAAGAGAACCTTAATTTTTACTCCTGATGCCAGTAGGGCAATGGCTCTAATTGGTAATACAGATGATGCTTATTCTCAGACCTGGCATTTGCCTTGTGATGACAACCGGTTAACATTCAGAGAATTTATGCAGGAAATATCCAAACAATTGGGAAGGGAAATTGGGTATGGAAGATTAAGTTCTTTAGTTTTAAAAATAGCTTCACTTTTTAATCCTTTTGTAAGGGAAACTCTCGAATTATTGCCACGATACGCTATAGATAATATTTTTGATTCCTCTAAATTTAAGAAACGTTTTCCTGATTTTAAGGTGACAACCTATCAGGAGGGAATTAAAATTATTCTGGAAGATTACAAGATAAAGTAACGCTATTTATTAAGCTTTTAATTCCCGCACTTACCCAAAACAATAAAATTTGATTTAGCTAAAACCAAAATGGCTGCCCACTACAGGCAGCCATTTTCTTGTGTTTAATAGATAATAGAATAATTGTTAATCTGCTTTTTTTCTAATTCTTAACATTTGTAAAGCAAGAGAGCTAAATATAAGCAACAGACCTGTTATAAAATAGATATTCAGTTCTTTAAGTTCTCCAAAAAAGAATATCGCAATCAGAATGCTATATATGGGCTCAAGATTGAAACTGAGATTTACGGTAAATGATCCAATATCTTTCAGTACACGGTTAAGCAGGATATAGAGCACTACAGTGCAAAGTCCGGATAAGACAATTAGGTATGCAAAATCACTTAAAGAGGGCAGTATATCTGCTTTTGGATATATCTTGAGTAAAAAAGGTAATATTACGCCTATGCATACGGCTCCGCCAGTCATCTCAATGGTTGTAAGCATTTTTGATTCGTATCTATGAGTCAATTTCTCATTGATAATGGTATAAAGTGCTACCAATATTGCAGAAATTACGCCCAAAGTAATACCAAACCGGTACTTTATATCAAAGCTGAAAATTAAACTGATACCGGCAAGTGTAAGACAGCTCAGCAGCACTTCAAAAATCGATATTCTTTTTTTGTTAATGACAGGTTCCAGAATTGCTGTAAAAAAACTTGAAAGACAAAAGCATACTACCCCAACGGATATGTTCGAATATTTTATACTGGCGTAGAAAAAAATCCAATGAAGGCCAAGAATAAAACCAACACCACACATCTTAAACAAATCAGGAAAGTACACTGCTTTTCTGTTCGGAAATAGTGTTCCGGGAATAAGAAGCAGGATTATTGCCGAAAATAACATTCTGTAAAATGTAATCAGTATTTCATTAAGGTTTATAAGTTTGCCGAAAATTCCGGTTAGTCCGGCCAAAAATATAGATATATGTAAAAGAGCCAATGATCTTTTCATTTTAAAATAAATTATAAATTAATAAATAGTAGAATCCTTGTCCGATACTTAAAGCAGTATGGACAAATCAATAGCGTATGAAGAAAAATTCCTTAAGGAACGATGTGCTGATTGAATGCTTTTAGGACAACCATAATTAAAATATAATTTATAGTGATGCTTAATGTAGTACAGTGTAAAACTACTGTAGCATCTGTGGGCAAATTTATTATTTCTTAAACAAAATAACAACTCCTGCCTGAAATAAGACATAAGCGGAGTGCCTTTTCTGGCAAAAGTAAGATCTGATTCCTAAAACCATTTGAATTTGAGAAGTAATTAATCCAAATTTCTGTTTAAGGAAGAATAAAAATCAAACAGGTACTATGAATTTAAAATATAAACTGTAAGTTATTACAAAGTTTTTCAGAGTTATTACAAATTAGCGTTACTGCTCTTTGATATAGTTTTTTTTATTATAAAATTGCATTGAATTTAAAGACAATAACGGCCTAAAAGGAGAGTTTTTTTGGGTAAAAAAATATTTGAATGAGATACAAAAATATATTACTAGTCAACGATATAAATGATGATGCAGAGACTTTTGTATTGGTACTGAATGCAATTAGTCATAAAATTAGATCATCAGTAGAAGGTAGCGCACTTGAAGCTCTAAAAAAGCTTCAGGATTCAAAATTATTGCCAGATATAATTTTTTTGGATTATAATATGTTATATCTTGATGGAAATGGATTTCTTACATTACTTCGGGATATTAAACGTCTAAAAGGAATTCCAGTTGTACTTTATTCCCGAAATTCAGGACTTATGTTAGAGGAAGCGTTGACCAAATTCAACAGAGTGCAGTTTTTAAAGAAGAGTGCGAATTTCAGAAAGCTTTTCAAATCCCTGCAAAAAATAATTATGTCTGAAAAAGCCTGAAAAAATTGTAATGAATACGAAATTATTTTTTCTAAAATTTCGGAACCACTATACATGTGATATAAAAAAAGAATCTGTCTTTTGGGCAGATTCTTTTTTTTTAGTTATAATTGATTGTTCACTAGTTATATAGTAAGAAATCAATGTATTGTATTCATTATCTTAATTTTCCAGCAAATATCAAACTACCTCCAATTGCTTCAGAAACTGCTTCGAAGTCAGCAGGTCCTTTTTGCTTCAAAAGGCTGAATTTACCATCAGGAGCAGTGATATTACCATAATATTCTATACCATCAATTGTAGCTACAGAATAAACGGTACCGTATTTTTCGAAAGAAGTAAAAGGCTCAACTTTTAATGTTTTTAAATCTACAAGTGCAAATTTTGTTGGAGCATTGTACCAATCAGCTGGTTTTGCTGGTGGAGTAAATGTATTGTCCAGGTACTGAGCAAGGGCTTTATCTCCGTGAACATAAGCTACCACATTTACTGAGTGTGCATTTAGAGGTGCTTTTAAGTCTACAAAAAAGGTAAGATAGAATATTACCCTATCAAAAGTCAATTAGTTCTTGGTTGTTTTTCTAAAATAAAACAGGTGATTTAATTATTTTTATTTATTATGATTAAAAATAATATTATATTTGTAGGATTATTAACCATTAATAAAATTAATTATGAAAATAAAATTACTATCAATTTTTGTACTGTTTTGTCTGGTACTGTTTGCGATTCCGTGCTATTCTCAAACCCAAATGATTTCAATAACGGATTTAAAATATACAAATGGAAGTGCGATCCCCACTGGAACACCAATTAGGATTGCTGAGGGAGGCACTGTTTCTGTAACGTTTAATTTAGGAATCAATAATCCTGGATTTGCACTAATACAAGGTGGAACGTTGTCAGTATATAGTAAGTTAAATAGTAGTACAACCATACAATATGTCTCAATTGTCTATGGTCAAAATGCTATATCAGGATCTGTGAGTAGACAATGCACAATAGAGTTAAAATCCAGCCATTTTCCTTCTGGTACAGGATCTATATATGCACAATTTTCACCGATAAATAATAGCCCCATTTTAGGAACAAGTGTGCCTGTAAAAACCGTTCCGTTAATAACTAGTAACTATATTATAGGAAATCAAACAGTCTACCAAGGGGATCCTGTAGGTTCGATAAATGGACCAACTCCAAACGGAGGAGATGGATTATATACTTATGCATGGCAGCAAAAGATTGGAAGTGCAGGTGCGTGGACAAATATATCGGGAGCAACAAGTGTTACTTTTCAACCTACAAATCTTTCAGTTTCGACAATATCATATAGAAGAATTGTTACATCATTATTTGGTACACTTACTCATACAAGTAATGAAATAACAGTTACAATATTGCCTAATATACCAATAGAAAATAATATAATTACTTTAAATGGAAATACTATTTCGGGTAGTTTGCCAACTGGAGGAACTGGTACATATTCGTATAGTTGGGTTGTATTTATCGATGAGGAACCTGCACCTGATGGTTTTATTTTACAAGGTGAGAATGGACAAAATTTAGAAATTCCTTCTTGGTTGCACAATGAATATTGGGAAGCAGAAAATACTAAATGGCGTATTTATATTTCGAGATCGGTAACGTCTGGAAATAAAAGTTTAAACAGCAACATGGAGGAACTACCGCTTTTAAACAGCAATAGAATGGCTTCTAATTCAAACATAGAAAGTGATTTGTCTATACAAGAATTAACTACAGTTTATCCAAACCCAACATCAGAAAAAGTAAATTTTGCAATTAATTTCTCAACGGATAAAGAAATTGATATTGTTATTTACTCAGATAAGTTAAAAAATGAAAAATCAGTATTTAGAGGAATTGTTGCACCGAATCAAGTTGTAAACTGGAATATTCCTGCGGGTTATCAAAAAGGGCTTTATTACTATAAAATTCTTTCAGGAAATAAAGAAGTTAAATCAGGTAAAATCATAATTCAATAATTGCAAGTTGATGAGAAGTTTTATCTTTTTTGCAATATTTTAATCCAAATTATTAAAGTATTTCAATCAATAAAAAATGGGTTAAAATAATTATCATAATTATTTTAACCCATTTTTTATTCTATAAAACGACATTTTTTTAGAATGCAATTAATTTCAAAAAATAGTAGGTTATGTTATCTTAATCTTCCAGCAAATATTAAACTACTTCCAACAGTTTCTGAAACTACCTCGAAATCAGTAGCTCCTTTTTGTTTTAATAAATAAAATTTACCACCTGCAGGAGGAGTAAAATTACCATAATACTCTACACCATCAATTGTTCCTGCTGAAAATACTGTTCCGTATTGTTCGAAAGAAGTAAAAGGTTCAGTCTTTAGCGTTTTTAAATCTACAAGTGCAAATTTTGTTTTCACATTTAGCCAGTCAGCAGGTTTTGCAGGGGGAGTAAATGTATTATCGTGATACTGGGCAAGTGCTTTGTCTCCGTGAACATAAGCCACTACATTTACCGAATGTGCATTTAAAGCAGCTTTTAAATCTACAAAAAAGTTTGTATCAAATGTCCCATTAGGATTTACCTTTAATAATCCGCTTGTGGTTGGATTACCTGTAACAGTACTATAATCTAAGGATATGGCAGTCTCACGGGATGGTCTGTAGTATAGCGAACCATCATTTCCTTTTGCAAACGTAAAATATCCCATTGACATACGGGAATCATTAACATAATTAACTGTTTTTGATGCTCTGTCAAAGACAGCGATTTGCGCATATTGCAGGAATTTGTTATAATCTGTTGGATTTGCTGCTACCGGTAAAATAATTTTTCCTGCAGAAGTAACATAACTACTATAGGTAGATGTTTTAATCGCTGCATCATTACTAAATGGCAATGGAGTTACTGCTATAGTTTCTGTTATACTCATAGTTGCCGGATTGAACTTAATAATTTTTCCATCATTTAAAGCGAAAAAATAAGCTTCTGTTTCAGATACGAAAGCGGGAGGTCCAAAAGTACCGCTAACACCCGTTCCTGCAAGGCTTAAAGCATCTGCAGCTGAAATTTTCATATCATTACTTACATTGTATTTGGTTAAGGTTGAAGCGGCACCACTCCACACATAAGGATGTTCACCATAAGAATATATTGTTGCACCGGGACCTATTTCGGTCATCGTTTTGTAATCAAGGGTTGAAGGGAATTTATCGTATGCGCCCAAGTAAAAAATCCTGTCACCTCCTGGAATTTGGACACGAACTGCTGCTATAACTGCAGGATTATCACCTTGTTCTCCACCTGTTTTAGAATCATCAGAACTACATGATGTGAATATCAATACTGAACATATTAATGCTAATACAGTATATTTCATAAAAAATCGATTTGTTTTCATAATTGGTTTGTTATATAATTATAGTTAAAATTGAGTTACTAATTTGATATTGAATGATCTTCCCGGTTTTTGTACACCAAAAAAATCATAATTTTTTTCATTGGTTAAGTTTTGCATTTCGGCTGTGACGGCATATTTAAAACCCTTTATGCTGCTGTGATAGGTCGTACCAAAATCAAAAGTATATTGGCTTGGGATGACAAATGGATTAACAGAAGCGCTTTCCCAACTTCTAAAAAATTCATATACATATCTTGCATCAAGAAAAAGGGATAATTTATCTGACTTGCCAATTAGGTTATGGAAAGAATAATTAGCACCTCCGTTAGCGAAAAAATAAGGCTGGTTAGGTACTCTGTCGCCTTTATAAGCGGCAAATATTCCTTCGTTCGAGTCATTATAAAAGTGTTGGTAAGTACTGTTTGCGTGAAATGAAAATTTATCATTTTTAGAAGCCCAGCTGCCGGCAACTTCTAGACCTTTGGAAGTGGCTGCAAATACATTCTGATAAATATTATTGCGGTCCAGACTTGGAACAAATAAGATTTGATTGTCTATTTTTCTTAAAAAAACATTGGTTTGAACCTGCCAACTACTTCTTTCAAAATTGTCTTTAGACTTGAAAAACAACTCAAAATTGACGTTATGACTGCGTTCTGGTTTTAAATTTAAATTTCCTTGTACAAATTGCCCATCTCCAAATAATTCGTCTGTTTGAGGCAGGCGGGTAGCATATTCATACGTTAATCTGGTTGAAATCTGTTCTGTAAATTTATAGCGAAAGCCATTTCCAAAACCAAAATAGTTCACGCTTCTATCTTCTTTTATTATTGTATTATTAGAAGGGATCTTCTCCTCAGAATTGATTTTTTGTAAATAATTTTTAACAAAAACAATATTTTCTAGTTTTTCATTAAAGGCATTTATTTTAAAGTCTGCGCCATTTACCCAAGTAAATAAGTCTCTTACGGCTGCAGCGGGATCATAACCTGTAACAAGTCTGTCGTCTCCGGTTTGTTTGGAGTAGGTAGGTGCCGAAGCAAAACTTACAGCATATTGGTCGTTGATTTTCCATGAAGCTTTCAAACGGGAAAAAAGATCATTATTCCAGGTGTAGGTATCACTTGGACCGCTGGATTCTGAAATCTCCCCGCTGACATTTCCTGCAGAACCTTCAATACGCTGGCCATACCAATTGTATACATAATCAGATACATCTTTAAATTGACGTTCCCTGTAATTATATCCCGAAACAATATCCAACTGAACATTATCTCCAAAATTATTGCGATAAGTAAGGACAGATCCGGTAGATTTTCGATACGTCATAACTTCTCCGTAAGGAACTCCAACCATCAATTGATTATGCTGAATTTCTTTTGTGTAATCGGTATAAAAACCTTCAATACTTAATTCTTTTGCCCAGATCCTGTCTTTGACACCTGTTATTAACTGCAGTCCATAGCCTTTGTAGGCGTCATGAAATCGCGGCACGGTTACTTTTTTAATCTTGCCGGCATCATCTGGAACATCAACATCAACCTTGTAATTATTTTGGGAGGTATCGTAAAATCCGTTTCCTTTTATAAAAAATCCGGTCTTTTTATTATAATTGCTTAGTATTAATGATGTTCTGTAAGTTCCAAAAGATCCTGCCTGAGCTGAAAAAGATCCGCTAAATCCTGACTTTATTTTGGGAGTAATTAAATTGATGGCACCGCCAAGGGCATCTGCTCCAAATTCGATAGGAACGACTCCTTTATAAACCTCAACACGATCAATTAAGTTAACAGGAACTGTTGAAATCCCGAAAGTATAACCGTGATATTCCAAAGGAATTCCTTCTAAGAAAAATCGGATTTGATTTCCTGTCAGTCCATTCATTGAAAAATTTGTCCTGGAACCTAAACCGCCGGTGCGCCTAACATTTATACCCTGAGTTTGGGCAAGCACTTCGCCTAAATCTGCAGTTTTAAATTTAGCTTCCCGCATTTCTATTACTGAAACTGCTTGTGCTGTCTCTTCTTTTTTTCTTTTTTCAGATACACCTTTTACAACTACATCATTTAGTTTCTCAGCATCTCTTGATCTATTATGAGCCTTTTCTAAAGTTATTGTAACCAGAGTATTTATAGAACTTTCTACAACGATAGCCTGCTTCTTTGAGATATATCCATCTAAACTCAGCTCGATTGTGTAACTGCCTTTTGTAACATTATCTATCTGATAAATTCCATCAGTATTAGTTTCTGTATTTATTTCTGTACCTAAAATCTGAATGTTAACTCCGCCTAACGGATTTCCTTGTTCATCATTTATTTTACCAGAAATTTTGTTTTGTGCCATTAAAAATGTCGACGAGAATAGAAAGAGCAATATTACTTTGAGCTTCATGAAATATACTTAGAATTATACACTATTTTTATTTAGAATAAATAAAAGGTCAAAAATATAAAATTATCTAGTAATAATTAAGTCGGTAGAATAAAAAAAAATAAATTTTTAATTACCTATGTTTTTAAACAATTGAAGTCTTTCATATTAAGTCGATTAACATTTATCAAAAACATTCTTATGATAATAAAAGAGATTTAGAGAAAAATTCTTAGGAATAAAAAAGAATTCATTTAGAAAATAATTATATAATTTTTAATGAATCTAAATAATATTTTATTACTTACATTTGCAGAAATAAAAGTATTTGATAGTTTATAATTGATAAACATTAAAGAATGCAAATTGATAAATAATCGTATTATCAAAGATAAAATTAGAACATATAATTTAAATGATACTCTTGATTTCGAAAGTCTCTACAAAGACTATTGGAAAAAAGTATACGTTATTTGTTATGGAAAAACTGCCAATAGAGAAGTGTCCGAAGAAATGGTGCAGGACATTTTTATCTCATTATGGAATCGAAGAAACGAATTGATAATTACATCTTCTATAGAGCATTATTTGATAAAATCAGCAAAATTAAAAGTCATAGACTATTATAGAACACTTGCTTCTGCTAAACATAAAATTCTTGTTGACTGCGATTTATGTGAGCATCCGGAGTTTAACGAGAAATGTCTGGAACATAACGAATCGATACATAAATTTCTTGAACAGGATTTAGAAATTACAATCAAAAATTTACCCTGCCAGTGTCAAAAGGTATATCGTCTTAGCAGAGAAGAGCAAATGAGTATCTCTGAAATAGCAGAGAATTTAAATATTTCACCTAAAACAGTAAAAAATCATCTTACGAAAGCACTGAATTTTATAAGAGAAAAAATACCTGCAAACTTCGTGCAGTAACAATTGCATTATACTTCACCTAAAAATTTTTTATAAATTTTCTTTTTAGAGTAGGACTGCCTTCTTTTTTTTTCGACTATAGTATTGAACAAGCTATAAAGCGAAATGAAAGTAACCCCGGAATTATTAGAAAAATATGCCAATAATGAATGTTCCAATCAGGAAAGGGACATTATTGAACAATGGCTGAATGAAAATGACCAAACAGAAGACGAACAGGAAATACCTGCTTCTGCCTTTTTGGAAGAAAAATTATGGGGCAAAATCGAAGCAGTAATTGCAGTTCAGCCTCAAAGAAAGAAAAGCATATTTCAGAAAAAAACAACTTGGGCTATTGCCGCAAGCATTGCTTTATTGATGTGTTTATCCATCTTTAAATATACAGCACCTAGTCCTGAAAAAATTATTGTTTGTCAGACATTGGCAGGCGAAATGAAAAACATAACCTTAAGTGATGGTACTGTTGTTTATCTGAATGCCAATTCGATTCTAAAAATTCCGGAGAAATTTACAGCGAATAATCGTATCGTTTCCTTTACAGGAGAAGCTTATTTTGAAGTTGCCAAAGACAGTCTTCATCCTTTTATGATACAAACGCAAAAATCAGAAACTACGGTTTTGGGAACCAAATTCAATTTATCTGCTTATGCTGATGAAGATAACACATTAACATTAGACGAAGGTAAAGTCCGTTTTAAAGATTTAAAAGGTTTGTCAAAACCAATTATTGTATTGCCTAATGAGCAAGTAGTATTAAATAATGACGGCCTTACAAAAACTAGCGTAAATACTAAATATTACAAAGGCTGGATGAACAGTTATCTCTATTTTAATAATGAATCTTTTTTAAGTATTTCGCATAAAATAGAGCGCATGTATGGTGTCGAAATTGAGATTAAGAATGCCGCATTAAAAAAACAAATATACAAAGGAGCCTTTAACAATCCCGGTATCAATAATCTTATAGATGATTTAAGCTTTGTATTGAAGTTTAAATACGAGATAAAAGGAAACCATATTACAATTTATTAATCCAAAAGAAAAGAATAATGAAATAAATACAGTACTTAAAAAAATATAAAAAAAAAGCCAGTATGCGGCGTCCAAACTACATACTGGCAGAATGTCATTCAAAAGAGATTAAATAAACATTTTCTACAAAAATATGAAATATAACGTAATAAATACATGCTATACGCGTGTATTAAAGATCACCTTGTTCCTTATATTATGCTTTAATGCCCAGAATATAACTGCCCAAAATGCAATTTTAGACAAAGAAGTTACTTTGAGTTTTAAAAATGAAACTATTGCTAATGCCCTTACAAAAATAGAAGAACAAACGGGATGTATATTTTCTTATACCCCAACTGTATTTAAAACAGACCGGATTATAAATAAAAGCTTTAATAAAAAGCCTTTAAGCGAAGTAATTAATGAAATTTTCAGCGAAAATAAGGTCTATTACCGTGTTCGTAACAATACAATAAACCTGCAAAGTCAGGCTGAAAAAGGTAAAGTTTCAGGTAAATTGACTACTTCCGAAGGTAATGCGGCACCTTTTGTCTCGGTAATTTTGCAAGGCACTAATTACGGTGCAACTTCTGATGAAAATGGTTTTTTTAGTTTCGCTGCACCAGAAGGCGACTATATTATTTTAACCAATTCTTTTGGTTTAGAAAAACAAAAGAAAACGATAACCATTTTAGCAAATAACACTACTAAAATTAATTTTACACTAAGCGAAACAAGCGAATCGCTCAAAGAAGTAGTAGTTAACGGTAATAAAATAAACAGGTTTGCAGAAAGAAAAAGTGATTATGTCTCTAAACTGCCATTAAAAAATCTGGAAAATCCACAAGTTTATAATGTGGTTAATAGTTCGCTAATGAAAGAACAATTAAACGTTGATATTACTCGTGCACTGGTAAACATTCCGGGCGCTGTAAGTAGCATTACGCCTGCCGGAGGAACATCGATTACAATAAGAGGATTTTCTGCAGATGTTGGTGCACGAAACGGTTTACAGTATTACGCAGGAGGCAGATCATCAGTAGATCCTGTAAATGTTGAGCGTATAGAAGTTCTTAAGGGACCATCTGCAACGTTGTTTGGCAATACCGTTTCTTCGTATGGAGGAGCTGTAAATTTGGTTACTAAAAAACCTTTCGAAACCTCTAGTAGTGAAATATCATATTCTGTTGGATCCTGGTCATTGAACCGTATTACTGCAGATATAAATACGCCTCTTAATTCAGAGAAAACAGTATTGTTTAGAATAAACGCAGCATTAAACAAAGAAGAAAGTTTCCTGAACACAGGCCATAAAAACACTTTTGCTATTGCTCCAAGTATCACCTATCAGGCAAGTGATAAATTGTTTTTGTCATTAGACATGGAGGTAACCCGTGAAGATTTAATACGGCCAACTTCTCTCGACTTTGATGTATTAAACTTAAAGAACGTAAATCAGATTCCATTAAACTATAAACAAACATTATTTGCAGATGATTTTAATGCGGTAACCAATACTTTTCGTACTTACTTTGAGGCAAAATATCAGATTTCGAAGGAATGGTCTTCTTATACCAATGTATCTGTAAACAATGAAAATGTAGAAAAAAGTTACCAGGCAGAGAGTGTATTTATTAGTGCTGACAGTATCAAACGAGGGATGCGTGTTTTTGGACCTTTTAAAACCATAAATACTAATATTCAGCATAATCTAAAGGGAGATTTTAAGATAGGAAGTATAAGAAACCGTTTTATCTGGGGACTTGATTACACCGAAGAATCTCAGGATAGATATACAGCCAGAGGTGTTGGCGATACAATTTCGATAAAAGAGCAAATACTTTTATACACAAGACCACAAGCAGATAAAGCTATTGGTGCGGCATACGGATATAATTATAGAATAAATCGTTATGCTACCTATGTTTCGGATCTTGTGAATGTAACCGACAGACTAATGGTACTTCTTAGTATGAGATTAGACCGATATGTGAGAAAAACAAGTGAGGGGGGAGATGATAGTTACAGTCAGACAGCCGTTACCCCTAAATTTGGATTAATTTATCAGCCTATCAAAGATCAGGTCTCCCTTTTTGCAAATTATATGAGCGGTTTTACAAATTTAGGCCCAGTTACACAACCTGATGGTTCTACTTTTGTTTTAAAACCGGAATACGGTACTCAGTGGGAAACCGGTGTAAAGATTAATACCCTTGATAATAAATATTCTGCAACTTTAAGTTATTATAATATTGATATAAGAGATGCTGTTCGAATGGATGGTAATCAATATACGTTTCAGGATGGAAAACAAAAGAGTAAAGGATTTGATGTAAGCTTAGTAGCAAACCCATTTACAGGTTTTAATTTGCTTGCAGGTTATGCTTTTAATCAAAATAAATACAAACAATCTGAATCAGGAATTGAAAGTAATGTAACCAGTAACCCTGAGAACGTAGCCAATTTTTGGTTAAGTTATAAATTCCAGCCTGGTAAAAAATTAGAAAATTTTGGTGTTGGCTTTGGTGGAAATTTTGTAGATCAATCGTATTTTAATATAGAGAATACGGTTATTATACCTTCTTATACTTTATTAAACGGAACGGTATTTTATGACCAGAACAAATGGCGTTTTGGGATTGCCTGTAATAATATGACGAATCAAAAATACTGGTCGGTTGCTAATCCACAAGCACTTAGACAATTCATTTTAAGTACTTCATTTAGATTCTAATTATAATGACGTTTAAAAAGGTTGCTCAAAAAATACATTTGTGGCTGGGCTTAAGTTCTGGTATTATCGTAATCATACTTGGAATTACGGGCTGTTTGTATTCTTTTGAAGAAGAATTACGCCCAATAATTCATGATTATTATTACGTAGATAATGTAAAGAATAAAAAATTACCCGTTAGCCAATTAATAGAAATTGCAAAAGAGGTCAATAAAGCTAATCCTCAACAATTACTTTCGGGATGCCAAATGTTTAATGATAAAGAACGTACTGCAGTTGTTTCTTTTTCTGAAGAACTTGACAGGGATGCGCTTTGGTATTGGAATCGTTATCAGAGTATATCCATTTATATAGATCCTTATACAGGAACTGTAAAAAAAACAGAAGAGTATAATTCTGAATTTTTTGTTTTTATACGAATGCTGCACCAAACACTTTGTTTAAAAAGAGAAATAGGTGATGCTATTGTAGGTACAGCAACTATTATATTCATTATTTCTCTAATTACAGGTTTGATTCTTTGGTGGCCAAAAAACAAAAGTGCAGCGAAACAACGTTTTTGGTTTCGGTGGAAAGATACCACTAAATGGAAACGTAAAAATTATGATTTGCACAATATATTTGGATTTTATACGATGATTTTTGGTTTGATCCTTGCGCTTACCGGACTAGTTTGGGCATTTGAATGTTATGATAACGGAATACAATGGGTGCTTAATGGCGGGAAAACATTTGAAAATGAATTTGTAGAATCTGATACGACACACTACGTTTCTCATACACCTGTTGATAAAGTGTATGCTATCACGAATCAATTGTATCCAAAGGCCAAATATTATTATATGTCAGTACCTGCAGCAGAAGATTCTTTAGCGACTATTTTTACTTTTGCAGGGCATAAAACACGTTTTGATGATGTATCAATTGAGTTTGATCGCTATACAGGTAAGATTCTAAAAACTACAACGTATGACGATAAGAATACAGGAGAAAAATTTAGAGATCTAAATTACGATTTACATGTAGGCAGCATCCTTGGCCTGCCAGGGAAAATATTGGCATTTTTTGCCAGTCTGGTATGTGCCAGTTTACCTATTACCGGATTTTTAATTTGGTGGGGACGTAAAAATAAAAACAGTATAAAAAAATAAACAGAAAAACCTTATTCTAATTTTTGAATAAGGTTTTTTACTTTAATCATTATTTATTATCAGTTTTAAAAAATAGAATCAATATTGATTTTTCTAACTTAACTTTCATTTTTTTCTGAAAAGCAGTATCGAAAGTTTTTCGGATTGACCCAAAAATTTTGAAAAAATACCATTGGTAGTTCCAAATAAAAAAGTTAAATAAAAAATAAAAGAGGCGGGAATCATAATGTAAGGATGCCAAAAATACAGATAGCGCCAACCGTAGCCATGACTTTCCTTTGTGTAGCTATAAACCAATATTCCTGCTGCCATAGCAATCAATAATAGCAGCCCAATCACACTAAGCACGATAGTTTTGGTATTCGATTTTACCACTTGTCCGTTGATATCAAAATATGTAGATTTTGCTTCTTTATTCGGCACAAAACCAGTGTTATTAACCTCTTTAAAGTGGTGTTGATACGATTTTGAGTTCATAAAATCAAACTCTTCTGAAACGGTTCCTTTTCTTTTTTTAGCAGACTCTAATCCAATAATACCATTTTTTTTCAAAAGAAAATTAATCAAAAATTGTTTGATGTAATAAGTACATACGATGAGCCAAAGTACTGTGCCCAGGCCAAGTAAAACAAATGCTTCGCTGGCAGATGTGTGAATCATCTCATAATCGCTTTTCTGATGATTTCCTGCGTAATGAAGAATGAGCGGTAGTCCAATAGCAAAAAACAACAAAAAGATGATCCAAAATATAATAAAGCCTTTCCAAAAATTCATATCATCAGGTTTTTTATAGATTACAATAACGCTTCACTGTACTCCCTAATTAATCGGCAAACTAAAACTATTTCTGCGGGTTTATATTTTTAATGTGTCTTTGTATATTACTCCGTCTTTTATAATTAGTAAGAAATTTTTATCAGGATCATCTACTAGTTTTATGTTTTCTAGTGGGTTACCATCGACCAAAATTATATCAGCATAAGCACCTTCTGTAATTTCGCCTAACTTACCTTTTTGATATGGATCTCTTTTTCCACTCATTCTTAAAAGTTCTGAATTCGTTGAAGTTGCCATTTTCAAAATTTCAAATGGGGTATACCAGCGTTGCATTTTAGATAATTGTATACCCTGTTTTGAAGCTAATTTTGAGTCAAAGAGTACATCAGTTCCCCAGGCAGTTTTAATATTGTATTTTTTTGCCAAAGCGTATGCTTTATCAGTTCCCAAAGTCATTTCAATCTGTTTTATTCGGTTTTTGGAATCCGGCGGTAATGGATTGGCCTCTTCGTCATCTAAAAATGGCTGCAAACTCCACCAAATGCCTTTGTCAGCCATTAGTTTTGCTGTGGCATCATCTGCAAGTTGCCCGTGCTCGATACATTTAACACCTGCACTAATTGCTGTTTTAATTGCTAATGGTGTATAAGCGTGAACCGTTACGTAAGTGCCCCAGTTCTCTGCTGCTGTTACTGCAGCCTTAAATTCTGCTTCAGTATATTGTGTTACGTCAAGTGGATCATAGTCTGAAGATACTCCGCCTCCGGCCATTAATTTAATTTGTGTTGCTCCCTGGCGCAGCTGCTCTCTGGTTCGCATTAATACATTGTCTGCCCCATCAGCAATGGCTACCAATCCGTTTCTTTCAGCATACGAAAGTTCGCCTATTTTACGCGGAACATCAGTTGGTAGTCCAAAATCTCCGTGTCCGCCTGTTTGCGAAATAAAAGCTCCGCTTGAATAGACTCTGGGACCTGTTACTAATCCCATTTCGATTGCTTTTGCAAGTGTTAGTGAGCCGCCGCCCAAATCCCTTACAGTGGTAAAGCCTCGCATTAATTGTTTTTCAGCTGCTTTGGCCGCCATTAAATTAAGCATTGCAAAATCGCTGGTCATCGCTTGCATTTTTGGTACGCTTTCAAACAACAAATGTACGTGTGCATCAATTAAACCCGGCATTAAAAATTTTCCTTGACCATCAATAATTTGAACTGCACCACTTGGATCACTAATAATTCCATCCGTAGCAATTTTTGTGATAATATTGTTTTCGATCAGTACATTTCCTTTTATGGTTTTTTTGTTTTTGCCGTCAAAAATTTCCACATTGTTAATAAGAATTTTTGTGGGCTTTATTTGCGAGAAAGATACTGTACAAACTAAAAAGAACAGTCCAAAAATTAAGGTTGATTTTTTCATATTTATGATTTTTTTTAATTCATTGGTCTGTAAGTGCTCTTCGAAATCATTTACAACAGATATAAAATGAAATTAATACAACTTAAGATGAGTATCTAATAAGCAGCTTTTCTTTAAGCTAATATAAGAAATATCTTTAGTATAATTGGGTTGCTTTTTTGAAATAGATATCAAAAATAAGTTGCGAGCCCACTCTCTGTAGTGCCTATAGATTTTTAAATTTTAATCAAAATTGATATAAATCATTTTGACTGAATTTGGTAATTCTAATGTAGCAAGAGATCCGTAGTATCCTTTTTCAAAGCATAATTTTTGTATGTACCAGGTTGTATCTTCTATTTTTACCTGATTGTTTTCAATTCGAATTTTATCTAAAGAGATCGAAAATCCACGGCCGTCGGCTTTGATAGCAGACTCTTTTATGGTCCAGTATTTATAATATTCCCGCAAGGGAAATGCTGCATTATTGATTATTTTCCATTCGGTTTCATTCATTACTTCTTTTAGGGTAGTAAAATCTACAGGAAGTATTTCTTCAATATCAACTCCAACAGCGGTAGAATTTATTGCACATAAAACATAAGCGCCGGAATGGGTAATATTAAAGTCAAAATCAGAGGACAAATAAGGCCGGCCAAATTCATTATATTGTAAATTGTCTAAAGAAAGCGGAGCAAGACCAAATAGCTCTAATGCTTTAAGAAGCAATAGTTTTCCTAACAGATTTCTAACCCGGTCATCCAGCTTATAAAACTTATAGTTTTGAGATCTCATTTTTGGAGATAAAACAGGCAGCCATTTATCATAAAGAGCTGCCATGTTTTGTAAATTAATTTTGGTGTAAACCACTAAAGTTTTCATTATGAATACATATAATTAGATAAACCGTATTGAATTTTTATTGTATAATATCCAGATATTTACAATAAGCTTCAAGCATATCCCGGGTTATGACGGTACTTTCAAGAGTAGTTCCTTCTAAGAATTTCATGGTATTACTAATATCAAAATTTGGTGTGTTTTGATGAATTTCGATAATAGATTTATTGTCATAAACCTTAAATTTAAACAAACTTAAAAGTGGATACAGCGGACTTTTTTCATCGTTTTCCCATAATTTCATCCATTCCTGATACGGCAATGGGGTTAATTCTATATCAAACTCTCTTTGCAGGTTTTCAAAAAAATCCATGACGGTCATGTTATCTTCCGGTGCCGGACTCAGATGAAAAATTTCACCGATAGCTTTTGGATTTTTAGCGATATGGGCAATAGATTTGCTGATAAAATCAACTGAAACCAATTCTTCTTTTTGATCCAGAAGTATGGGGTAGTGTTTTAGCTGAACACAGCATTTTACAAGTAAACTCCACCATTGGTATTTGGCTGTTGCGCCGGTTGTACTGTGGCAAAATGTATATCCTAATCTAAATATAATGATAGGTACACCCAACTTTATGGCTTGCTGCGCAATTTGTTCCATAACCCATTTACTCTGGATGTAGCCCATGTCACGGCTCAGGTATTTGAATGCCGATAATGTAGGATCGTTTTCCAGAATAAGAGCAGGTTTGGTAAAATAATGCTCCCAACTGTATACCCCAACAGTAGATAACAAACAGATTTGTTTGAGCCTTGTGGTTGTTGCAAATTTAATTATAGTATGCAATGCACCAATATTAGCCGCTTTCATATAGGAATAAGGCTGAATGAAATTAACAGCACTTCCTGCATGATAAACCACATCAATTGTTTTGGTAAGCTTGTCATATTGATCCGGAGATAGTCCTAAAAATGGTTTTGAAAGATCTCCGGTAAGTAATTTTATACGTTCTTTATTGTATAAACTAACGGGGAGCAGCTGCTCATTTATGGTTTTTAGCAAACGTTCCAGGGCATGTTTTTCATTATCGGCCCGAATAAGCAAATAAATAACTGCCGATGTAGATTCTAAAAGTTCCGACAGCATATTTACCCCCACAAACCCCGTTGCACCAGTGAGTAGGGTAAATTTAGGATTTTCAAAATCTCCCTTGTCTTTAAAATTGATATCCAATTCAGATGGATTAAGATAAGCATCTTGTTTAATTTCATTACTTAAAGAATCGATGCCAAAATCATTTTGATCTACAATAGTACCTGATTCTCTTTCCTGGATTAATAGTGCCAGTTTTCTAATGGTATTATTTATATACAATTCACTCAAAGAAATTCTGCCGGGATAATAATTCGCTATTTTATTGTAAAGCCTCGTTAGTAATAAAGAATGCCCTCCCAAATGGAAAAAATCATCGTGCAGCGAGGTAATCCTGCGCTCTAAAACTTCACTCCAGATATCTCGAATTGTTTCTTCATAGGAGTTAAGAGGTAATTCTTCCTCTTGCTCATCAAATGCCTTGTCTGCCAATAATGAAAGTGCGGTTGTGTCGAGCTTTCCATTTGCGGTGACCGGAACAGTTTCTATTGGTATAATTTGATTCGGAATCATATAGGAAGGCAGCTTTTTGCTAAGTTCATCTTTGATTGTTGCAACATTGATTCCTCCTGTAATAAAAGCACGTAATGAGAGTATGTCTTGCGAAGCTTTATGAACCTGAACGACCACGTTTTTGATACCTTCTACTTGCTGCAGGGCGGTTTCTATTTCGGCAACCTCTATACGATATCCCCTTATTTTAACCTGATGATCGGTTCTTCCAACATATTCGAGCATACCATCTGGCAGTACTCTTACCTGATCGCCGGTTTTATACATTCGGTTGTAGATTGAATTCTTATCTTTTATAAAAGGATTGGCTATAAATCGCTCAGCGGTAAGTTCTGGCTGATTAAGATAACCTCTTGATAATTGTATGCCAGAGATATAAAGCTCGCCTGTAACACCAGCAGGAACTTTACGCCTATAGTGGTCTAATACATAAAGCTTCATATTATTGATAGGATTTCCTAAAGTATTTGCAGGATGGACATCGTCATAAATATAATGATTCACGGCAACTGTAGTCTCGGTAGGTCCATATCCATTGACAAGTTTAAGCTGACGCATCCAGTGTTTACTAATGGCAACCGGACAAGTTTCTCCGCCTGTACCAATAACACGTAAATGAGGGAATTGTACAGAAAGCGAAATAGTTGAAAGCACTGAGGGAGAGATATAGGGCACAACAGTAAGATGGTTCTCAGCTATAAAATCAGATAAAGAATCTCCCAATAATTTATTGTTGGGGTAGAGGAAAACCGTAGCACCTTTGGCAAGAGGTATCCAGATGTCCATAATCGAGCCATCGAAGTTGTAAGGAGAAAATTGCAAAGTGCGATCATCTGAACCTATTTCTAATATTTCTCCGTATTCGATAATAAAATTGCTTATTGCTTTGTGTTCGATTAATACTCCTTTTGGTATTCCTGTTGTTCCCGAGGTGTGAATTACATAAATTAGATCTGATCCGGAATGCGTATCGGTATAACTGCTTTTTTGAGTTCCGGCAGCAGGTACATAAGAAAGCATATGCTCAATATCCAATACCGGAACATGTACTTTTTCGCTTATGCTAATATGTTTTACATCTGTAATTAATAATGCGGGATCAGTGTCCCTTAACAGGATATTAACCCTTTCAACAGGGTAATTAATATCTAAAGGAACATAGGCCGCCCCGGCTTTTATAATCCCCAGTAAAGCAATGATTCGCTCCGTAGACTGACCAAGATAACAGGCGACAAATTCGTTATTTTTGATTCCCATTGCAATCAGCTGATGGGCCACTTTATTGGATTGTAAGTGAAGTTCCCGGTAGGAGAGTTGTGTTCCGTTTAAAGTAAGGGCAGTTTTATCAGCGTTTTGTTTTACCTGATCTTCAAACATTCCTACGAGCGTTTTTTTTAATGGATTTTCCTTGAATGCCAAAATCTCAGTTGATTCTTCGTTATGGTGCTTTTCGAGTAAAATTTCAAAATCTCCAATTCTTTTTTGAGGGTTCGCGACAATAGATCGTAATATAGTGGCAAAATCTTCTGCCATTTGTGCAATGGTACTTTCTTTGAATAAAGCATCAGCATATTCTATTACCAGCATCAATTCGTTATCTATAGGAGTTACTTCAAATTGAAGATCAAATTTTAATTTTCCGTTATAAATCCATTTAGGATGGTTTGCATCAATAGGTTCACTATGAAAGGTTTGATCGATAGTGTCCTGTAAGACAAAAACAGTTTGAAATAGCGGATTATAACCTGCAAAACGATCTTTGATCACATTATTGATAATAGTTTCCAGAGGAACTTCCTGATGCTGAAATACAAGCAGGAGCATTTTTTTTAGCTCTTCAAGATATGACGTATAAACAGGGTTTCCGTCGATCTGAATGCGAATAGGCAGCGTGTTTACAAAATAACCAATGGTTTGATCTACTTTTGAAGGTATTCTGTTGGCAGCCGGACTCCCAATACAAATATCGTGCTGTCCGCTGTAATGCTGCATCAATAATCCAAAAGCCGATAGTAATGTCATATATAATGTTGCATTTTGCTCTCTGGATAGTTCTCGTATTTGAGAGGTTAATTCGGCATCTATTTTAAAATGGTATTGCTGCCCGGTAGCACTATGAAAATGTTGTTTCGGGAAATCGTATACCACTTGTAATACTGGCACATCTTCGAGGTAGTTTTTCCAAAAAGGGATATAAGAATTTATTTTGTCTATGTGGGACTGACTAAGCTGCCAATCCGCATAATGACGGTATTGTATAAGGTTATCGCTTATGATAATCTCTTTTTTATCCAGAATTTGATTGTAGATTTCGTTTAATTCTGAAATTAATAAAGACATCGACCAGCCATCTGTTGCAATGTGATGAATAACAATAAACAAGGAGGTAATTTCTTTTTCTTCCTGAATAAGACAGGCCCTAAGCATATAATCTTTTTCAAGATCGAAGGGTATTTCTATAAGTTTTTGTAAAGATTCGCCATTATGCGGAGGCTGTAAGGTCCAGTTCTCTGCACTAATCAGGGATTGATAAGTACTATTATCGTCTTGATGAATAACAGTTCTAAGTATACTGTGCTTTTGAATCAATAAACGGAATGCTTTCCCGAGTATTGTTACAGAAATGTTTGCATTGACCTGATATAATACTCCTATATGATAGGGCAAACTTCCATGAAGTTTATCCAGAAACCAAAGACTTTGTTGCTGGAAAGACAATTTTACTGGCTGATTCGTATTATTTAGAATAATAGGTTCCTCTGTCTGCGCATCTCCTTTTGCGATAAGATAGTTTTCCAGTTCATAAATAGTAGGATACAAAAACAAATCTGCAATCTGAAGTGAGAGATGAAGTTCCTGTCGGATAGATGAAACTAATTTATAGGCTAAAATAGAGTTGCCGCCGAAATGGAAAAAATTATCATTAATGCCTACGGTTTTGATGCTAAGAAAGGATTTCCAGATTTTTGCCAGCTGTCTTTGCAACTGGGTTTCAGGGGCTGTAAAAGATTGTCTTTGTTCCTGCTGATCAGCATCATAATTGCTTAAAGCAGTTCTGTCGATTTTTCCATTTGAAGTAAGGGGAAAATTTTCTACCAAAAGAAATCGAGATGGAATCATGTAGCTGGGCAGATGTTCGTATAAATAAGCACGAATGTGTTCCGGAAAAGTATGTTTTTGAGAATTCTTTTTATAATAACATAAAAGATATTTATTGTCCGGACGATCTCCTTTTACAATAACACAAGAATTCTCAACTAATCCGGATTCTCTGATCGTATTTTCAATCTCTGATAGTTCGACCCTGAAACCCCGAATTTTAACCTGCTGATCTGCTCTTCCTGTGAATTCTATATTTCCATCGCTTAGCATTCTAACAAGATCCCCTGTTTTGTATACCCTTTTTCTTTGCCCTGATGCATTTGTATAATAAACAAATCGTTCAGCGGTAAGTTCAGACTGATTTAAATATCCTCTTGAAACCTGTATTCCTCCTATATAAAGCTGGCCAACTTCTCCCTTTGCAAGAGGCATAAGCTGTTCATCCAGTACATAAAAATCAACATTGGTTAATGGTTTTCCAATTGTTGTTATAGGATAATCGTCTGAGAATTTAAACGTACACACAACTACTGTAGTTTCAGTGGGGCCGTACATGTTAATAAGACTGACCAATTTTCGCCAGGGCTGAACGACATGAGGAGAAGGTGCTTCTCCGCCTGTAAAAATTTTTCGTAACTGACCAATATTCTGATCCGTAGGGAGCGTTGCTAATATAGAAACTGGGAGATAAGGCAAAACCGTAATTTTGTTTTCGCGAATAAAGTCCAGCAATGCATCACCTACAATCCTGTTATCAGGATACAAATAGACGGTGATTCCCAGAGATAACGGAACCCAAAGATCGAGCACTATACCATCAAAATTAGAAGAAGAAATATTCAAAGCAACATCATCAGAATTGTCATTGAGTATCTCACCAAAATATTGTATAAAATTAACTAAACCTTTATGCTCAGCCATAACCGCTTTTGGCAATCCTGTACTGCCCGAGGTATAAGCTAAATAGGCTATTGAGTCGTAGATATCATTTTGTGGTAATTGCTGATCAGATAATTTTTTGATACTGCTGACTTGTTGAGGATCATCAATCAAAATAATGTCTTTATCGAAAAAATCAAATTTTCCCACTAATGCTTTTGTGGTAATTAAAATTGGGCTTTTGGTATCATCTAGCATATGCTTGAGTCTTAGCTGGGGATATAGGGGATCAAGAGAAACATAGGCACCTGATGCCTTCCAGATCGCCAGCATGACAATGACCTTATCGAGGGATTGTTCTAATGAAAAACAAACAGGAACATCCAGAAAGTTCCCTTTTGTTTTTAAATAATGGGCGAGTTGATTCGATTTTAGATCTAATTCGTCATAACTAAGACTTTCATTGTTGAAAATAATAGCTTTTTTTTGAGGTTTTTCTTTACAAATCTTATTCAGTAGGGTAAGAATAGTGTTAGGAAAAGAGTGGGGCTTTCTCATAAAATAATACGTTTTAAATTTGTTAATGAAAAAAATATAGGAAATTAACTGCAATTTAGAATTATTTATTTACTTTTAAATCATTATTAATCAAATAAATACAATTATTTAATATGAAAAATCTCCCAAATAATCCTGAGCTTACTTTTAAAATGTATGAATTAATCAGTGGATACTGGATTGCGTGCGCTATTTATTCTGTCGCCAAACTACATATTGCCGATTTGCTTGCCGATGGTCCAAAGACTTTATCAGAGTTAGCCAAAGAATCTGAATCTCACGAAATATCATTATACCGTCTTTTGCGGGCTACGGCAAGTGTAGGTATCTTTGAAGAATTACCAGATGGTAAATTTCGTCTTAATGATTTGGGAGCTACTTTATTGTCAGATGTTCCCGGTTCTGTCAAGCCTTGGGCACTGGCCAATTTGGGAGAACATTTTCCAGCTTTTGGAAACCTGACTTATGGCGTAAAAACAGGAAAAGTACCTTTTGACGATGTTCACCAAAAATCGCTTTGGGATTATTATAAAGACAATCCGGCCGCAGGCGCTAATCTTATGAAAGCTATGGCTGGAGTATCCGGTGCAGTATTAAAAGGAATTATTGATGCCTATGATTTTTCATCTTATAAAACAATTGTAGATATTGGCGGAGGTAATGGCGCTATGATGTTTTCCATACTTTATGCATCACCTTCAAGTAATGGGATTGTTTTTGATGAACCTTATGTAGTAGAGGCAACCGTTAAGCAAATCCCCGAAGATTTGAAAGAGCGATGTACAGTTTATGGTGGCAGTTTCTTTGAAGAAATACCCGCCAATGCAGATCTTTATTTATCAAAATGGGTTATTCATGACTGGAATGATACCGAAGCGATTACTTTACTTAAAGTTTGCCATAAAGCTATGCCGGTTGGCGGTAAACTATTAATTATAGATTCGGTTATTCCTGATACATTAAACGAACCACATGCAGGAAAGTTGCTTGATTTAAACGTGATGGCGATGGCTACAGGAAAAGAACGCACACTAAAAGAGTTTAAATACCTTTTGAAAGAGTCTGGCTTGTCGTTCAAAAGACTTATTGCTACCAACACAGAAATTTCCAGTATTATTGAATGTGAGAAATTATCTTAAACTCTGATAAGAACCAAAAATCATGATAAAAGTTACTGTTTTTTATTCCCTTAAAAAAGGGGATTGGTTTGATGTATCTTACTATCTGGAGAAGCATATGCCTTTGTCTAAATCTATTTTTGCAGAGGCATTAAAGGGAATTGCTATTGAAGAAAACACTAGCGCTACTCTTAATACAGATGATCCTGTTTCGTTTAAAATAATAGGACATCTTTTCTTTGAAAGTGTTGAAGATTTCTATGAAAAGTTTTTGCCTAATAAGGAAATCCTTTTTGAAGATGCCTTAAAATACACCAATATTGTACCCACTTTACAAATCAGCAAAGTCCTGATTTGTCAAACGCCTTGGATTTAAATCAAAGGTTTTATCTTGCTTAATTTTGTTTAGCTATTTTATGATGCAGAGATTTACAACCCAGTACTTACTGTATATTCGAACTCAAACTTCTTACAGCCTAATTTTACTGGATTTCTGTTTTTCTAAATTCCCATATTCTACGATTCTTCCGCATAAATTATAGTATTAAAACCACCTTAACTTTTTGGGCCTGTAAATACAGCAATATTAAAAAATTAGCAAAAAAAGGACTTCGATACAATCAATTCTATACCATAGCAATGTGTTCTCCAACGCGTGTTGCATTATTGATCGGGACGCAATCAGCCAGCTTTGCAGCCAGAAGTTTGAAACCTAATATGCGTAATTGCCTTTGATTTTGCTTTTTTTGTTTTTAAACTAGACATTTTATGTTTGGTGTCCAATTTATATTATCAATTCCCACTTAAAAAAATCATGATCAATAATACGTTAATCAGCCCATTAGAACGTTAAACTGATAATTCGACCTTTAACTACATTCTGCTGGTGATAGTTCTATATATTAATAATTTTGTATGGGTACAACAAGCAGTCATATACTGTTTTCATCACCAGAAAAATATTGATCCAATAAAAAATTAGTCAGTATACAGTTGTATAATTTGTAGAAAAATTGACTATGACTTTAATGTGAAGTCATTTAGATTTAACTTTTATAATTAGTTAATACACCAGGAATTACCACGCATTAAATTGCACTGTATTTGCAATACTCTTTAGCATTTTTGAATTAGTAGGTTTTCATTATTAAGAGGACATAGTTGCAGATTACACTCACTCAATCAAAGGGGCGATTTGGTTGAGTGAAGGTAATTCCATTTTATAGCCAGTAATGCATAAAATATTTTGCAAGACCCTGTTTCTCTATTGAGCTGTTATGACCTTCCTAATAATTGCAAACTTTGCCAATCCTAATCTACAGAGAAGATTATTTTCATATGATAATTCGATATTAATCTGGCCTGTCTAAAAATCAGATAAAAGGTTTATGTACAATTTTTATGTTTATTTTTTTCACTCCTGCTGCATTATTTTTAATCAACTATACTACCTGTTTAAAATCTTTGGTGGATCATTCTTGATTTATAAGTTGACGTTTATCTGAAAAAAAAGTACGTTTTAGGACTATTTTGACCGTTAACTACTTTTGGTTATTTTTTGGTTTCATAACTTTTGATATTTGTGCATGCAAAATTAAAATGGACAAATAGACAGAATCAGTTATACGATAATTTTTAAAATACGAACCATTATGTATTGCAAAAAATCACTGTGAAGGTACATCTTCAGGCTGACTGGAAGAAATGAAAAAATAGCTTTTAATGAGACTGCATTTTATTTAAAAAAAATGATTGCGATCAAAATTAATCGAATAATAGAAACTACTGTAGTTTGTTTAAAGGACATTAAACACTGATTTTTTAGCAATACCATTAATCTTTTAAATTAAGATTTTGTCAAAAAGTAGTTTAAGGATTCATTAAGATAAATTGTATCAGCAAAAGTAGATTTATTAGAATAAAATGATGGGTAGAAAATGATATTTAGATCTCTTCTATAAAGATGACTTTTTGCTCTAAACTTTTAATGTAGCCTACCATATATATAAACAAACGGCAAAAAATAAATCCACACTAAACACCTAAAAGTGATTTTTACTATGATGGAAACCTTAGTGACTAGTAAATACACTTGTATTTCTATTGAAGATTTCGAAAAGTCGATAAGCAAAACTATAAAATGAAAAAAAACATCTTAAAATCGCTAACCTTAAGCCTGGTAATGCTTTTGAATTTTGCTACATATTCACAAAATTTAGTTTCATTTAATTCGAAAGTTGGCAAGTTTGCAAATAATAACATTTTCTTTAAAACGACCGCTCCGTATTTTAACCAAATTAATTTTATTGATACTCAGGTGAGTGCCGTAGAAAGTAATGTATTCGAAATTACAAATCCGGTAATAAAATATGCGCAGAGTCCATATGCTGGAATTGTATCCAAGTGTCCTAATGATGGAATCTTACTTCCAAAATTATTCTTGTGCGGATTAAATGATTCCAGATTAATTCAAACTGGTATAACAGATGCATCTTTTATAACCTGGCAAAGACGAACAGGAGGTTGCGCAGCCTCATTAAACGGTAATTGTGCAAATAAAGATATTAATTGCACTTGGGCTGATGTGGCTGATGGTCCGGATTATGTAGCAAATAGTAGTGGTGAGTTTAGAGTAAAAATTAGATTTCAGAATAATACAGAATCTATCTTTTATTTTAATGTTTATAAAAATGAAATAGACCCTACCGGAATAATTAAAAGAGATATTGTTAAAAATATAAACGGTTGTGAAATTGCTGGACAAATAACTGCAGGTAGTTTTGGTAATGGATATGAATATAGTTTTACTACAAATCCAGTAGCTAATGTTTGGCAGGACAGTAATGTATTTCCAGTTTCGACTCCTGGTTCATACAATATTTTTATAAGATTAAAAGGCGTAGCTGGTGGATGTATTTTTAATGTTAAAAATGTAGTAATTAATACTATTGATTTTACCACCTTATTAACTGCAAGTCAGCCCCAATGTTCCGGAGAAAAAGGGATTATTGAAGTTAAGACAAATGCACCTAATAATCAGTTTAAATATGCAATTTATAAAGACGGAAGTACAAAGCCTTTAAGCGATGTAGGACCATTGTCTGTCTCAAATTATGAATTTATTGGTTTAGACGCCGGATCATACAAAATCGTAACTACTATTGATGGTACATGCGCGATAGATGAACAAATAATCCAAATTAAGGCAGCAACTAAAATTGTAAATAATTCTTCAATTACTCAAGCTTTAACTTCATGCAACAATGGTCTTATTAAAGGAGCAGCATCCGGAGGGAGTAAACCTTACAGATATTCAGTTAATATTGATGACGGTCGCTTTGAAGCTGTTCCGAATGGTACAGTTATAGTTCAAAAAGGTGGAAAGTATGTGATTCGTGTTGAAGATGTGAATGGCTGTATAGTCGACAAAACAATACTTGTTGGTGCCGTAATTAAGCCAGAATACACCATAACGTCAATGAATGGAAAATGTGGTGAGAACGGTAGTATAAATGTAAATCTTAAAAACGATAATGGTTTTACAATAGAATATAGTAAGGATAATGGAGTAAGTTATCAAAACGGTACTAGTACAGGTATCATTTTTAATAATCTAATAATGGGACAATATAGTGTAGTTGTAAGATACAAAAAAAATGGTATTAACGATGAGAATAATTGTTCAGACGCTCCTCATATAATTAACATTGGTGCCACTACGCCATTAACAGCTTCGGCAGGGATAGGCTCATTATCTGGCTGTGGTCCAGATTCTGATCCTTCGCTAAGTATGGCAAGGATTACCAACCCACAGGGAGGGACTCCTTTTGCTGCTCCTAATTTATATCTTTATAGCTTTGATAATCAGTTAACCTGGGTAACTAAAAACGAAGGTTATCTTAAGCCCGGAGGTCCTTATTCAGTTTTCATAAAAGATGCAGCAGGTTGTGTTTTTGAAATGGGAGGTATAAAAGTAGATGCTAAACCCGCGGCACCCACGATTAGCATTAGTGATCCAATATATAACTGTAACGGAACTGCAAACGCTACAGTTGTAATTAATGGTGGCCAGGGAGATCCTAAGTTTTCTTATCAATATTATCTGGATGGTGTAGCGAACCCAAATAAAGCTAATCCTAATGTTTTCCTAAATGTTACAGGAGGAGATCATTATATTACCGTAGATTACAATGTGTTATCTGTAAGTACTTATAGCAATTTATTAGACGAAAGCTTTGGTACCGGAGAAAGCACAACCTCCCCTGGTATTAATAGTTTTTATTACTGTTTTGAAAGACAGCTGGTCGATAGGCCAGAAACTTATTGTAATGGTAGTCCTGCCATAAACGATGGAGATTATGCCGTAACAAATTACCTAAATCCATCATCACACGCTGGTTTTAATTGGAGAAATCCAAAGGACCATACTTCTAATGGAGCTGATTCTAAAGGTAGGTTTCTGGTTGTAAATGTTGGGAATCAAATTCCGGAAACGGCTATTTTATACGAGAAAATAATTAATGATGTTATTCCAAATCAACCCATTAATTTTGATTTTTATGCGATGAATTTACTACGTCCCGGAGCAGGTGGTGCAGATCCGGATTTAAGAATTGCTTTAGTTGATGCAAGTGGCTCTGAAATCTCCCAGTTTTCCACCGGTGCTATTGAAAGATCAAACACTGATACGGATTGGAAACATTTTCCGCAGACCCCCATTACTCTTAACCCGGGGAATAATACTTCGCTGCGATTAATCATTCGCTCTAACGTAAGAGTTGCAGGTGGAAACGACTTTGCTATAGACGATATTAAAGTATTTCAAGTTCCTAAAACCTGTGGAGCACAATCCTTATTCAAATTTAAAGTTAACACAAATAAAGTATTTACAGCCAGGGTTGAAGACATTATAGCTGCAAAATGTAAAGGTGATAGTAATGGATCGTTTACTATTTATGCAGAAAATTATTCAGATACATTTGAATATTCTATAGACGGCCAGCAATGGAAGTCATCTAGTGTATCCCCGGTAATAATAGGTGGTTTAGAAGCTCGCAATACTCCGTATAGCGTTAAAATTAGGTACAATGCCAGTACTGCTGATTGTGATTTTGATATTCCAACAATAGTGACTTCAGCAGAAACATTTTTAGTAGATGCTTCGGCTTCGGCAGCAACTTGTTCTGATGGTGCAACTATTAAAGCAACCGGAGCAGGAGGAACGGCACCTTATTCTTTTACTCTTATTGATTCAGCTGGTGTTCAGACCCCTTTCCTTAGCGATGGATCCGGGGGAGGGATTTTAACTCAAATTCCCGCAGGTACCTATACCGTTTTAGGTACTGATAAAAATTTATGTACGAATAATAGCAAAGCGACCACTGTAACAATAACCCCTCCTATACCACCAAAAGCAGAAATTGTTTCAAATACGGATTTATGTTTTAATAATGATACTGGCGCTTTAATTACAATTAATATTACAGACGGTATAGGACCTTTTAGTTATCAGGTAAGTCGTGATGCCGGATCGACATATGGACCGTTAAGTCCAACTTTCTCTGATCGTAAATTTACATATAAAGTTTCTGCCGCAGGTACATACGATTTTATAATTATTGATAAAAATAGTTGTAAGTCAACAGCGGTAAGTCAGACAATTTCACCTCAGTTTAACGCGGTAACAGAGATTAAAAAAACACTTAGCTGCGTATCTGGTTCAACCGATGCAAAAATTACTGTTACTATCACTGGCGGGACAATTCCATATACTTATATTATTAAGAATAGTGAAGGAACTGTTTTGCCAAGTGGTGCAACTATCAACTCCAACACTTTTGATTATACAACTGGAACAGCTGGAGTATATACATTTGAGATCTCAGATGCTAATGGATGTTCAACAGAAACTTCCCCTATTACAATAATTGATCCTGAACCTGTAACAGCTTCTTATACAAAAGTTGACCCTACTTGTAGTGGATTCAAGGATGGTATTATAACATTAAAAGCTCTTACCGGAGTTGCGCCATTTAAGTTTAGCATAGATAATGGTCAAACTTTTGGGAATGTGTTTAAATTTGGAAATTTAGTAGCTGGAAGTTATAAATATATTGTTAGAGATTCTAAAGATTGCGATGAAACAGGAATAATTGTTCTAAGTGACCCTCCAGAAATTAGTATGAATATTGTTACTAATGGAATTACTTGCAATCCAACAAAACCTGGAAGTTTTGATGTGAATGTAGTTGCAGGTGGAACTGCTCCTTACGTTTATCATTTGTATAATAATTCGATGGTAGAAATAGATAAATATACTGCGACTACTGCAGCAGATGCAGCAGCTAAACATAATTTTTCAGGATTAGTATTTGGGGATTATTATATTAATGTAATTGATGCTAAAGGCTGTGAATATAAAAGTAGTAAATTAAGAATCGAACCACTTCCATATCTAAATATTGCAGGAACTGTTGTTGGAGCTACGTGTGCTGATGGTATTTCTATTACTTTAGGCGTTACAGGAGGAACGGGACCAAATTTTACTTACACTATTTATGGTATTGGTACAACTTCAGGATCAGTTCCATTACAAGCATATACATTTGATCATCTGGATCAAAATACAAAATATATTTTTGAGGTAACAGATTCGAACGGATGTCCTTCTTATATTGAGGTTAAAACTCCAAAAATTTCAAATCTTACTATTGATGCAATCGCAAGTAAGCAGGTAACTTGTAATGGAGCAGCTAATGGAGAGGTTACATTTACAGTATCTAATTACAGCGCTAGCGAGCTTCATTTTGAAGTTAGAGACAACTTAACAAATCTGCCAATAACCCCAGCAATCGAGCCAGTAAAAGATTTAAGCGGAAATCCATATACACAAATGCTTAAGGGATTAAAACCCGGTAACTACTCTCTTTATGTTAAAGAATTTGATGGTACACTATGCTCTACTTCAGAATTTTTCCAAATTACACAACCAACAATGCCGCTTGACGCAAAAATTGTGAGTGTAATAAATGGAAATTGCCAAAGAGGTGCTTTAGTAACAATAGAAACTACTGGAGGTACAGGGCCATATTCATATGCGGCTGCCGGGGCGCCTGAAGTTCCCTCTGTGTTTATGCCTAATAATGTATTAGAACTTCCTGGACCAGGCAAAAACTGGAGTATAATTGTTAAAGATTCTCAAGGATGTACTTTTGCTTTAGATCAAATCACAATCATAGATCCGGTCCCTGTTATTGATTTATCCATAATAAATAAGTGTGCTGACGAAAAGGCTTTTGCACTTCATGTTGCTGAAACAGCTTCGGGAACAGGATCGTACGATATTAAAGTTGATAATGGAGTTTTTATCAGGATAGCAGGACTTCCATACGATGTTATGGGATTAACTTCCGGAGCTCATGAGATTACTATAAGAGATGCTAATGGTTGCTTAGATACAAAATCTATAACAATTGGTGCACCATTAAAAGTTACTCCAATGATTACGAAATTGCCAACATGTAATAGTAATACAGGAGAAGTTATTTTAGAAACATCTGGCCGAGCAAGTGTTTCTTCTACTGATGATTATGAATATACAAATGACAATTGGAGCACAACTCAGGCTTCAGAAATTTTTGGTGGTCTTACTCCGGGAAAACATAATTTTATAGTCAGAGATAAGAGAACGAAATGTGAGACAGGATATGAGGTAATTATTCCCAGAGCTACTGATGTATCAGGAGTTACAGCAACTACAAGAAATGTAACTTGTTTTGACGGATCTGATGGAGGTATATCGGTAAATATTGATGAAACAAATGATAATCCCCAATATACATACAGTTTGTCGGGAGGGACAATTACTCCCATAGTAGATCAGGTTTCATCTGAATTTAGTAATTTAAAAGCTGGCAATTATACAATAACAGTTAAGTCTGGAAGAGGTTGTACATCAACTCTGGAAAATGTTGTGGTAGGTCAGTCGCCATTAATACTAGTAACAAAGACAACTGTTGAGCAATACATTTGTAAAACAGATACAGATAGAGCAAGTAATGCCACTATTCGTATAGATGAGGTAAATGGCGGTTCTGGCAAATATGCAACCTATCAATTCTTAAGAGATGGTATTGAAGTGCAAAACAAAGATTCAAATGTTTACACGGAAACAGATTACTTAGGCGGAAATTATATCGTAAATGTTTACGATCATAATAACTGTGTCGGAACATCATGGCCGATTACAATTAATCCATTTGTGCGATTAAACGATATTAGTTTTACTAAAGTTTTGCCTATTAGTTGTTCTTCTGGTGAATCGATCAAGGTAAATGTTGCTGTTACAGGTACAGTTGCGCCCTCTTTACAATTTACATTAACAGGAATAGACAAAACTCAAATTATACCACAAACAAATAATACAGGGGAATTTTCAAATTTAGGAATAGGTGACTATTTAATAACAGTTGTTAACACTGATTCAGGCTGCGAAATTTCAGATTATTATCACGTATTCGATCCAAATACATTTGAGATTGAAGTTAATCAAATTATAACCGATATCTGTTATGGTACTTCCAATGGAAGTGTAGAATTGACTTTAATTGATACACAACCTGTACCAACAAATGAAGCTGGAGCTTTTAATTATACCATTACCGGGCCTATGCCAACTATTAATGGAAAAGCAGATAATAATAGACCGTTGACAATTTCAGGATTAATTGCCGGTGAATATAATGTTGTAACTAAATTGGTTAATAACCCGGGATGTGAAGTTGTAACGAGTTTCCATATCTCTCAGCCCCAATCTAAGTTAACACTTAGTGAGACACATACACAAATTACTTGTAAGGCAGGAAATATGGACGGAACTATTACAGCAATTGCTCAGGGGGGCTGGACAGACAGAGCTTACCAGTACGAGTTAGTTGGCCCTGTAAATCACATATATTCAGAAGAGAATTACTTTGATAACTTAAAACCTGGACATTATATCATAAATGTAAAAGACAGTAAAGGATGTATAGAATCAGCTTGGGTAGATTTGGTTATTCCAAATCCTATAGAGTTCAAAGTGTCACCAACTGACCAAGTGATATCATGTTATGGAGATAATAGTGGTGTTATAACAGTTTCGGCTCCAACAGGTGGTCAGGGATATAATTATACATACACATTAAATTACACAAGCACTGAAGGAGAAGTTATAAGAACAGGACCGCAGGATTCGAATGTATTTAGTGGTCTTGTGGCCGGAAACTATACTGTTACTGTAGCAGATGGATTTAGTTGTGAAGCTACGTCAGCTAATATAAAGATTTCAGATCCTGTAAAAATTATAGCAAATTTATCTCAGGAGACAGCTATTACTTGTTTTACAGATGCTACTCTTACTTTAATAGCAACAGGAGGTACTGGTCCTTATACTTATAGTGAAGATGGGGTTACATACGGACCAAGTTTTGACTCCAAAGTTACTTTCGCGGTAAAAGCAGGATCGCACCATTATTTTATCAAAGATGCTTTAGGTTGTGTAAGTGATGTTTCTGGTGATGTTAAAGTAGAACCTATTGTGCCACTTTCTATTGAACTAGATTTAAGAAATGCGAAAGTTAATTGTACAGGTGACTTTAATGCAATAATCGTTTCAAAAGCAATAGGTGGTTTAGGCAATTATCTATATTCATTACTCGATAGAAATAATCTAGAAATCAGGCCAGCTCAAGCCGATGGAATCTTTGCTAATCTTAACGCAGCTTCAGGCCCTTATACAGTACACGTGAAGAGCGGTGATTGTGAGCAGAATTCTACAGCAATAACTGTAACAGAGCCTAAAGATCCTTTAATAGCAAATCCAGTAGTAACACCGGTTAAATGTTTTGGTGAAAATAATGGTGCAATTACCGTTACGGCCACAGGCGGAACAGGAGTTATTAAGTATGCGATATCACCTAACCTGAACATGTTTGTTGAAAACGGAACGTTTGAACGTTTAGAAGCGGGATTCTATACTGTTATTGTGCAGGATGTACTAGGTTGCAATACAGTATATAATGATATTGAAGTTAAAGAACCTCCAATTTTAATTGCTTCTGAAATTCCAGATTCATTATTGCCTGAAATTTGTAAAGGTGATAAAGACGGTGCATTTTTTATTCAGATTAAAGGAGGATTAGCTCCATATTTTGAAAGCCTTGATAATGACAAAGGGCCTTTCTTACCAGTAATTGGTCTTACGAAAGAGTATTTAAATCAGTCAGGAGGAAAACACATGGTTTATATTAAAGATAGTAACGGATGTATTAGTCAGGTAGAAATTAAGATGCCAGAGCCTATAATCCTGAATCCGGCTTACGAGATCAATTATGATTGTGTGAACAATACACAATCTAATATGGTAACCGTGACAGTAGATCAGAGCAATAAAGATCTTATGCAAATAGATTATTCACTCGATAGTGATGTAGGTCCGTGGCAACCAAGTAACATCTTTACATCTGTTGACCCTGGAAAACATTATATAGTAGCAAGACATACAAATGGCTGTAAAATGCCAACGGCAAGTTTCGATATCAAAGCTTATAGTCCGTTAACACTTGTAATGTCTTCAGGACAGCAGGAAATGAATGTAATTTCAGTTACAGCCGCCGGTGGAGTTAGTGCTTACGAGTTTAGCTTTAATGGAGAGCCCTTTACATCATCTAATAAATACAAGATCCATAAATCTGAAAATTATGTAGTGATAGTTAGAGATCAAAACGGATGTACAGCTACGATGACATTTCCTGCAATCTACATTGATGTTTGTCTTGATAATTATTTTACCCCTAACGGAGACGGCGTTTACGACACATGGGGGCCAGGTTGTAGTAGTATTTATAACAACCTTGAGTTTTCAATTTTCGACAGATATGGTCGTTTATTGGGCAAATATCATTATGGTCAAAAATGGGACGGAAGATACAATGGAGCTGAAGTACCTTCAGGTGACTACTGGTATGTTCTTAAATTGAATGATGAAAAGGACAATAGAGAGTTTACGGGACATTTTACCTTATACCGATAAGCAAAATTCCTGTTCAATGATAATGTCCAAAAAAAATATAATGAGAAAATTTATTTTATCAATGCTGTTTCTGGCGATAACAACCAGGAGTTATAGCCAGGAGTTAAGCCTTCCAGTTTTTACACAATATTTAGCAGATAATCCTTTTGTGATTTCTCCGGCTTTTGCTGGTATTGGTGATAACTTAAGAATTAGGGCCAATGGGTTGTCGCAATGGGTTGGCATAAAAGATGCACCTAATAATCAGGCACTTTATGCCGATTTTAGAGTTTTAGACAGATCTGGAATTGGAATCAATATTTACAACGATAAAAATGGTTACACGAGACAAACGGGAGCTAAAGTTTCTTTTGCACACCATATCATTTTAGATTATTATTCTAAGCAGTATTTATCATTTGGTATATCATATAATTTCAATAGTTTTCAAATTGATATTGATGAGTTTAATACTACGACAGAACACCCCAGTTTAGATCCTGCAGTTACAGACAATCGTTACACATCAAATAATAACTTTGATGTTAGTGCACTTTATCGTAACAAAAATTTCTATTTAAGTTTTAACGTGAATAATATTTTAAAAAAAAATACAGACAAATTTAGAGGAGTTGAGCCAGGTTTACTGTCAAATTATCAAGTATATTCAGGCTTAATTTTTAAAGATGCTGAAAACAGCCGAATTGAATATGAGCCATCTGTTTATTACCAATATTTTGCCAGTGACGGGCGCTCTACAACCGATTTCAATTTCAAGTACAGGCGTTACAATCGTTTTGAGGATTATTATTGGATTGGAGTTTCATATCGTTTTTTGAATGACCAGTTTCCAAAACCACTCTCTGTTGGTCCAATGGCTGGTTTTATGAAATCTAAATTTTATTTTGGTTATTCTTATCAGGTTATGTTCAATGGCCTGGGAAGTTTTAATAAAGGAACGCATATGATAACAATTGGTTTCGATTTCTTAGAGTCAATTAGCAACTGCCCTTGTACACAAAGCCCTGTCCGTAATTAATCAGTATGTTGAATTATTCTTGCACACTCTATCACGGCAAACATTTCATAACCCCATTTTTAGGTCTGGAAAAGTCAGTGATATGATAGTTTTCAATTAGAAAACATAGAAAATGGTGAAAATTACTCCTAAGTCATATACCTTTTGCATCATCTTCCATCATAAAACGTCACTTCCGGCGGGCGAAAGATTTTTTCAACTTTAAGGCTAAAACGTATATAACGTTAATCAGAGAATTCGACCGTTAATCAGGGATTGTTACCGATAACTACTTTTAGGTGGCTGTAATGAATTTTTATAACAATATTTACTTAATATAAGTAGATAATTACTTAAAAAAGGAGCACTTTAAGAATAGTAATTCTAATTGATTCTAAGAATTTAACTACTAAACAAGAATATTTAAAGATATTATCATATGTATTAAAACGAAGCAATGTTATAACAGTTTTAAAATGTCTCTAATGATAAAGTGATTTAGGGATACTATAGATAATTTTCATGTTTCACTCTAAAAAAATAAATATGCAGAGTATAGATAGAGGTAGAATTTTATTGCACGATTCTTCAAAAGGATTTTTAAAACTTCTTAAAAGCCATTATTCAAGTAGGTTTACAATTGAAGTTCATAAAAAAGAGAGAGAGTTTATTATAAATCAACTGGATGGTTATTCATTTGGCTTTATTAGCATAAGGGAATATGAGGATTTGACATATGTAAAATTTATTGAGTCAAAAGTAAAATTTGTCTTTATAGTTTCAGCTAAGAAAGAATTTAATCAAATTAAGTTTAATCCCAATAAAGTTTGTTTTTTAGATAGTTTTAAATTGAAATCAGAAATTATCAAACAAATTAATTTTCGCATAAAATTAATGGAATCAAGTACTACAAATTAGATATTTTTTGATTAGTGTAATTGCTTATGAATATAGTGAGAGATTCAGATTAAAAAGAATTACAGTAGTTATAGAATCTATTGTAGAGAATCTTTCTTTGCCAGCTTTTACTAAAAAGATGACCAACAAATAAATTGATCTTTGACCAAGAACCCCGGTGACAGAGCGCTCCAATTGTATATGAAGAAAAAAAGGACAGTTGCCTGCAAAGGCGAAAAAATACAATTTATGGAAACGCAATACATCAAATTTTTAGTTCATGAATATAAAGATATTTTTAAAATTGAATGACAGAACAAAAAAAAGATACTTTCAGTTTCCTTCGTAAAAGCACACGTATTAACAAAATGCGGCTGGCGGATACCTTCTCAGAGAAGTTGTCGATGCCAATGTTTAGGAATAGAGCTTTTGGGGTATAGTGCCTTAGAAAACTTATCAGAAGCTTGATCCTGTGAATAACACTTAAAATAATTGTTAGCTAACTATCCCTTTAAGTATGTATCGTAACTGATGGACTTAAAGCAGGTGTAGTATAAGTAAATCCTAAAAAAATAATGAGACTTATCTAACTATTACCATTAAAAGAACACAGAACAGGTATTTTAACTAATGAGATGTTTTCACTGTTAATGGCATAATCTAAGGAAATGAAATAACCGGACCAGCCGAGGGCGAGCTTAGGATTTCGCTTAATATCGTAATAATAGCAGCGGTATTACTAAATTAATTTAAAAGACAAAAACAGGATAAAAGATTAATGAGTAAAAAAGTTTTCCCTTATTCAGGGAAATATAGTAAAAAGAATATAATATGAAAAAGATTTACATTGTACTAATCACTATTGGAGTGAGTTATATAAGTTATGGTCAGGTTGGAATTAGAACTCTTGTTCCAAATTCGTCATCTCAATTAGATATTGTCGCTGATAATAAGGGGATTTTAATTCCAAGGATTTCATTAAAAAGTACAACAGATACTTCAACTATTACTAACGGTAATATTAATAGTATGTTGGTATTTAATACAGAAACTATAGCCGACATTACACCTGGGTTTTATTATTGGTATACTGACAAATGGGTGAGAATTGGATCTGGAGCAACTAATACGGCTACTACTAATACATTGACTTATTTAAACAACAACATAACATCCACTGTCAACCAGGAAAGTGCATCTGTAAAGTTAGTTAATTCAATTTATAATAGTTTGGATGGCAGTGGATTAGTTACAGCTGTTAATGGAGTTCAAAGTAATACTCTGGATCTGTCGCCCCTTATAAAAACTGCCATATCAGCCAGCAATGCAATAACATTTACAGATAATAAAATAGAATTGGGAGGAGTTTTAACCAAACCTACAATAATTACAACTTCTGCTGCTAATAATTTATCATTAAACGGTTTGCAACAAGGAAACAGCAGTTATTTATATGACGGAAGTACCTATACATCTACCGCAGATCGTATTTTAGTTAGTGATCCGGTAACAGGATTATTGAAGCAGGTCAAATCAGCAATGCCTAAGTTCTTTTATGCGCCTTCGATAATTGTTCCAACTCATAATGCCACAGGAGTGGTTTTGGCTGGTGAACAAACATTAAATGCTTATACTTTATATACAAAGCAATTTGGGTTTAAAGAAAGTGCCGGACAGACTAGAAGTAACGCTGCTTCAGAATTACCAATTTTGGCTCCTGCTGACTTAGATTATTTTATTACCTATTTTGATACTGATGTTTTTGATAAAGTTGCCATATCAGCTTCTGGTGTAATTACTTATACTGTTAAATCTACTGCTGTCATAACCGAAGCATCTTTTATGAATATTGTATTTAAAGTAAAGGATTAACTCTTTAATATTAGTAAAAAATGAAATATAAATCTACTTATATAAAAGAAGGGTATTGCCTTTTTAAAAATAGTAAACGGTCTGTTTTATTACTTTTTGTATTATTTGGATGGAATCAAAAAATAAACGCTCAGGTTTATGGAGATTTTCCTTATCATCAAAGTTTTACATCAGGAATAAAACCGTCAGAAGTTACTTTGCCGGATGGTGCCGGACCAAACGCCGCGGTTTTTACTTCGACAGGTTTACAGCTAACACCTGCAGAAAACAACAAATTTGGGGCAGTCTTTATCAATAATAAAGCATTTAATAGTGCTGTTGGAATTAAAATTGCATTTAATTACGCCATATATGATGGAAACGGGGCAGATGGTCTTTGTGTTTTTTTGTTTGATGCAGCTGTAGCTCCTTTAATTGGTGGAGCAACAGGAGGTGCTTTAGGTTACAGTTACAGGAGAGCCAATAATTCATTTCCTGGTAATCGAAAAGAAGGGCTGTCCGGTGCTTATTTAGGAATTGCATTAGACGTATTCGGCAATTTTAAAATTGCGAAATTTAATGAAGATGAAAGAATAAATGGTGTTCAAATTCCAGCTATACTTTGGGACAATAGCGGTAAAAGCCATGTTACCTTAAGAGGAGCTAAAGGAAAATATTTAGATGCCAACGGAAGAGGGCTTGGTTTTTCAGGATATCCGGTACTAAGAACTCAGGGAACTTTGGGAGCTAATGTAATTAAGGTAGTTTCTGGAGCTGAAATTAATTCGACAGGGAATTATTCTCCTAACAATTTGATGGGTGATGACTTTAATTTACGATCAGGCGCTTATACAACAGATCCTGATAATATTGCTTATCGTAGGGCATTTATTGATTTAATCCCAGATAAGCGTGGCGGTTTTAATGTTACTGTCAGAATACAGCATCAAAAAACAGTTACTACTGTTATTGATAATTATTGGTATCCGCCATCTCTAAATTATTTTGAAAATACCAATGCTGCTGTTACAGATTTTAATTTTTTAACTGAGATGGGACCGGCCACAACACATGTTTTAGATGCAACAATTCCTGATTTTTTTAGAATTGGTTTTGCCGCAAGTACAGGAGGCTTGAATGATATTCATAAAATATGGAATGTTGAAGTTGTTTTACCATATGCTGCAGAAGTTAAAGATGACTTTGGTTCAATATGCAAGAATTCGTCAATTGTTATTAATCCGTATTCAAATGATCTGGCTTATAGTGGGCCTACAACTGGTAGTCCGACAGGTTCAGCTGATAATATTGATTTTAATCAATTTAGATTTTTAAATGCAGATGGCACAACAGCTGGCAATCCTTTTTTTGTAACGAATGGTCAGGGTACTTTTTCTTACAATGCAGTTACCGGTTTTGTTACGTTTTTGCCTTTGCCATCCTTTAGCGGAACAGCTTCAATAAGTTATACTATTAAAGGAAAAACTTATCCGGCAGGAACTTTTCAGCCTTTTGGTGATGAAGCCTTTCGATCAGTTCCAGGTAAAATATCTATTGAGGTGATGAAATGTAAAGTAATAACAAACCCTATGCTGCCTTCAAAAAAACAGGCAAGAAAATAAAGCAAAATGATTATTAGGAATGCTCCCGCATTAGGGCTTTTCCTTTAAGAGTCAATATAAAAAACAATTTTACATGAAAACAATTTTCAAGCATATTTTATTGGGTGTATTGGTTTTGTGTGGCAGATCGCTTTGCTCACAAACTGTCAATATGGGAGACTTATATATTACTGCAGGTACAAATATGTCGACATTGGGTTTATTGGATAATAAAAGTACCGGTAACTTATTAAATGACGGTGATCTCTATGTATACGATCATTATAATAATGATGGAATATCAGCTTTTACAATTGGTTCAAAATCAGGTACAACTTATATGAGGGGCATCTCCGGGTATCAGAGTATTTCAGGAAGTGTACCTATAGAATGGTACAATGTTGAATTTTCAAATAATACAACACAACCGGCTTTTCATTTGTCAAATGAAGTAAGTGTATCAGGAGTGTCAAATTTTAAGCAAGGAATTGTAGATGATAATCTTTATAACGGACTGCTCATCTTTGAGAAAGGTGCGAATGCTATAAATGTGAGTGATGCGAGCCATGTTGACGGATTTGTTCAAAAGAACGGAGATGATGCCTTTCAGTTTCCCATTGGCGCTAATAAGCAATTCCGTTATAATGCTATATCATCCTCAAACAATAATACAAATGTTTTTAAAAGTAAGTATTTTTTTGAAAATTCAGATTTGTTATACCCGCATGCAAATAAACCAGAAAGTATTACTCTCATAAACAATCAGGAATACTGGACAATAAATAGATTAAATGGAGACGGATCAGTTCTTATAACCTTAACGTGGGATGAAGATACAACATCACCTTCAATCTATTCAGATCCTGTAGAGGAGATACATATTGTTCGTTGGGATTCTTCAAAAAAGTTATGGGTTGATCAGGGAGGTGCTGTCAATGTTGGTACAAAAGAGGTAACAACTGTTGTACCATCTACAGATTATGGAGTTTTTACCTTAGCAAGAGTTGTAGACAAAGATAAGAGTTCATGTGCCAATCTTGTTTTTTATAATGCTGTGTCACCTAATGGAGATAATAAAAACGATTATTTTAAAATAGATGGTTTAATAGATTGTGCTGCTGAAAACACACTTGAAATTTACAATCGCTGGGGAGTAAAAGTATACGAAACTAAGAATTATGGTTCTAATGAAAATGTATTTAAAGGATATTCTGAAGGAAGGACAACTATAGCAAAAAAAGAATTTCTGCCAACGGGAACCTATTTTTATATTCTATATTTTAAAAAGTATGATTCCCAAAAGATGGAGCAAAAAACAGGATATCTGTATCTAAGTAGATAAGTTTTAAAGCAATACTTATACATCTCTAATTAAATATGAAAGTAAGTACTAATAAAAAATGATTTATTAGTTACGAATTATCAATATAAAAACATGAAAACAAAAGCCTTAATAATAGTAAATCTGCTGAGCGTCTTTTTTTGTTGTGCACAACAAGACGCGCAATTTACACAATATATGTATAATACAATCAACATAAATCCTGCTTATGCTGGTTCGAGAGGAGTAATGAGTATTTTGGGCTTACATCGCAATCAATGGATAGGTCTCGATGGTGCTCCCACAACGAATACATTCTCACTAAATACACCTATAAACAATAGCAATCTGGGACTTGGTGTATCATTGGTAAATGATAAGATTGGACCAACAACTGAAAATGCTTTTTCTGTTGATTTATCGTATACCGTGAGAACATCAGATACTTATAAACTGTCTTTTGGGATAAAAGGAACAGCTGATATATATAATCTGGATGTAAATAAACTAACTTATGATAATAACGATGATCCCCAGTTTCAGGATTTCAATAACAAATTCAGACCAAATATTGGAGCCGGTATTTATTTGCATTCTAATAAGTTTTACATGGGTTTGTCGGTTCCTAATTTTATAGAAAGTGATCGATTTAGCAACGATAATGTTTCTATTTATACAGAAAAAATTAAATATTATCTGATAGGAGGTTATGTATTTGATTTGTCGCCAGATTTAAAATTCAAGCCGGCATTTTTATCTAAACTCGAGCAAGGTGCTCCTTTGCAATTAGATGCTTCAGCGAATTTTATGCTTTATGATAAGTTTGTTTTTGGAGTTGCATACAGGTGGAGTGCATCAGTTAGTGCGATAGCTGGATTTCAAATTACAGATGGGTTGTATGCGGGGTATGGATACGATCACGAAACTACTAATTTACGTAAATACAATTCGGGTTCTCATGAAATTTTCTTGCGATTTGAATTTTTCAATAAATATGATAGAATTACAACAGCTCGTTTTTTTTAAAAAGATTGATTATGAAAAATTATATATTCATTGGGATAATAATGATAAATGCATTTTCATTTAATGTATATTCTCAGCAAACATTGACATCCGGTGATCAAAAATATGCCAACTATGCTTTTATAGATGCTATAAAAACTTACGAAAGGGTTGCAAAAAAAGGATATAAATCTGAAGAGATGTTCAAAAAATTGGCCAACTCCTATTATTTTAATGCAGACTATCGTAGTGCAGCAAAATGGTATGGCGAATTGTATGCAATCTCGGACAAGCAAGACTCTGAATATGATTATCGGTATGCACAATGTTTGAAATCTATTGGCCAAACAAAAAAAGCGAATACAATTTTAGAAAAACTGCATCTCAGGGATAAAAACGATAATAGAGGAATATTTTTTAAAGAAGAAAAAAATTACATTAAAAAAATAAACGCCAACTCTGGCCGGTATAATATTAAAGACGCGGGAACTAATTCAAAGTATTCAGACTATGGATCGTTTGTTGTGGCTGACAAATTATATTTTGCATCAGCAAAGGACACTGGAAATTTTGTAAAAAATAAGCACCAATGGACTGACGAATACTTTACTCGTTTGTATGTTGCTACAATTGATAGTACGGGTAAAAAAGAGCCGAAGATTAAAAAAGTTGACATTACTTCTAATAGTAAATTTAATGAATCTTCAGCCATTATTACAAAAGACGGCAAGACAGCTTACTTTACGGGCAATGACTATAATAACAGTAAAGCAGAAAAGGGAAAAGGCAAGAAAAAAATAACTTTACTGAAAATTTATCAGGCCACTATTGTAAATGAAAAATGGACAGATATTAAAGAATTGCCTTTCAATAGCAATAGCTATAGCACAGCTCATCCCGCACTTAGTCCTGACGAAAAAACATTATTTTTTGTATCTGATAGGCCTGGAACGTTAGGGCAATCAGATATATTTAAGGTAAGTATCGAAGATAATGGATTATTTGGTCAGGTTAAAAATCTTGGACCAACAATAAACACAGAAGGAAGAGAAAGTTATCCTTTTATAAGTAATGAAAATGAAATTTATTTTGCATCAGATGGACATCCGGGACTAGGTGGTTTTGATGTATTTGTAGGCAAACTTGAACCTGATTATACAGTTTGTTTTATTCAAAATATTGGATCTGATATTAATTCGGCAAATGATGATTTTGCATATGTTATCGATACTGCTTCCAGAAAAGGATATTTTAGCTCTAACAAAGACGGAGGAAAAGGCTCTGATGATATTTATAGTTTTGTAGAGACAAAAAAACTAGAACCGGAAAGAGAAGAACTTAATGGTTATGTAATGGATTCTGAAACCGCATTATTGATTCCTGGTGCAATTGTAAAATTGTATGATAAAGATATGGTTTTAAAAAACACGGTCGTTGCTGACTCGACAGCAAACTATAGTTTTTTTGTAGAAGCGGGCGAAAGCTATAAAGTAAGGGTAGAAATGCCGGATTATTTTACAAAAGAGCAAAAAGTAAAAATCGAAAAACAAAATAAGAAAAAAGAATTCGCAATATATCTTGATAGAGCAAAATGTAAAATGATTGTTGGAGATGATTTAGGAAAATGTTTTGGTGTAAAAATGATCTATTTTGATTTGGATAAATCTGAAATCAAGAATGATGAAGTTATTGACCTTGAAAAAATTCTTGATGTTTTAAACCAGCATCCCACTATGAAATTAGAGATTCGCTCTCATACAGATAGTCGACATACTCATGAATACAATCAAGAGTTGTCTGACAAGAGGGCAAAATCTACATTAAATTGGTTTATTAAAAATGGAATAGCTCCGGAACGATTAACAGCCAGGGGATTTGGTGAAACGCAATTATTAAATAAATGCAGTGACGGAGTAAAATGCACTGAAGAAGAGCATCAGGTAAACAGACGCAGCGAATTTATTATTAAGGATTTATAGGCATTATCTATTGTAGTTTGATCAAAAATTAGGGAATTCATATTATTAAAGTTGTTAAAAAAAATGTTTTGGGCGGCTCATTATTATAAGGAGGAGTAAGCAGGTATTTTTTGTCTCCCTCCTTTAGCAATTGAGATTTTTTATTTAATTAGTTAAAGTGCGTATTTCTATGTAAACTAAAAATACAAGTTTACGCACTAATTGTTTTACATATATTTTGGTTCAAATAAATCCGTCAGAAATTCATTAGTGTCTAAATTTTTTATCTAATCTTTTAATAAATTTAAAGAACTATAAAAGAAATCCGTTTGTAGCAGATTCGTTTACTGTATTCAATTTAGTATCATTTTGACGATTCTTCAAAATCAAATTATTATAAGTCATTCCAGGTTATATCTCTTAAACTCCATATAGAGAGAATTAAGATCTTAAAGAATTATATAAATCCAGAATAAATATTGTGCGGTCTATTGTAAAGCTTTTTTTGCTTTGTGTTTCTACGACGCTGAAATTATTTTTATAAAAATCCATGATTATGAAATTTAAAACTTTATTACTTATACTTACATTATTAATATTTGTTGCTGTTCGAGGGCAAAAGCAACAAATTAAATCTTCTTTTAAAGAGCTGCGCGACGGATACCCTGAACGTGCCCTTATTGCAATTTCTGATTTAGAATATAAAATACTTAATGCCACTGATGAAGAAAAAGCAGATTATTTCTATATCAAAGGACGCTCTTTGCAATTGCTGGCAGAAAAAAACTCAGAAGATAAAACCAGTCTGGGCCTTGCAATAAAAGCGTACAAGGAGTTGTTATTAACTGAAACTACTACTCAAATCTTTAAATATTCAGGTTTGGTTAAGGCAACACTTTACGATGTTAAACGTAAGCTTGTCAAGGATGCAACCATATATTCAAAAAATAAAAAGTATATAGAGAGTGCTAATAAATTTTATGAAATCTACCAATTAGATAATAATGACAAAATCTATTTATATTACGCCGCTTTATGTTATATGAATGGAAAAAATTATGCTATGGCATTAAAGTATTTTACAGAGTTAAAAAAAAGCAATTATTCAGGAAAAGTCAATTCTTATTTTGCGATCAATAAATCTTCCGGAAAAGAAGATGAATTTTTTACAAAAAAAGATCTTGATAATGCAATACAATCAGGAACTCATGAAAAGCTAATTGAAGAGATGGAGCCGCCTATAAAAGAAAACATCTTACGAAATATTGCCATAATCTATTTATTAATGAATTCTACAGATAATGCTAAAATGGCGCTTTTAGAATTATATGTCAAAAATCCAGCTGATACAACTTTTAATTTGGCAGAGTTAAAATTGTATCTTGAAACAAAAGATTATCTGACTTTTAAGAATATATTAATAGAACGACTTGATAAAAAGCCTAACGATGCACATTTATACCATTATTTAAGCATAATAAGCCGCATGCTAAATAATAAAAATGATGAAAAAAAATACGTTAAGAAAACTTTGGAAATCAATCCTTCATATGATTTTAATGATGATGGAAAATTGTCATCTTATACAGAAGCGATTAAAATTTTAGAGAATTCTCAGGAAGGAACTTCATTATAAAATTAATAAAATAGACTAAATACTAATTGAACATAAATGAAAAAATTTCTTTTAATTTTTATTGTACTAATATCTTGTTTTTCATGTACATCGGTGGTTAAAAATTCACCAAAAAGTTTACATCCAATAATAGGCAAATGGACATGGAAAGAATCAATAAATATCGATAATGTAAGCAATTTTTCAACACCAAAATCTAGGGGATTCAGAACAAAAATTGTTTTTACAGATGACGGAAAAGTTATTACCTATAAAAATGATATTGAATTAAGAATTAATAAATACACAATGAATAGGGGTATTAGTGTTTTTGATCAAAAAGAATATGATCTTATTACTTTTGAAGGTATAACTTATGTTATTGAAAAGCTTGATCGTAGTAATTTAACCCTTGTAAGAAATTTTTCTGAGGGGTATCGTTTAAAGTTTAATAAATAACTAAGTAATAAGGTTTGAATGTTAACATTAAAATTAGGGCAATGATTTTGTTGTTAATCAAAGGATTTTCTTAACCTTGACCCACTTTTGAGAATATTTGTAATGCCTTTAATAAATATAGTTGTAAAGTTGGCAACAGCAGAAGAACAGATATTTAAATTTATTATTACCGGCTTGTAATATCTAATTTGATGTAATATAACTGATTTTCATTTTATAATACATTATAAATTATCACAAAGAACATCGTGACTGAAATTGAGTCCTTTTTTAAATATTTTGAATATTAGGCATTTATTAATAAGCAAGATAGATGCAGTTATTCCCGGTAAAAATTAAAGTTGAGTAAAGTTCGGTATACTTAAATAAGATTAGTTAATGAGGATGTTAGTGGCAAAACCAAATGGTGAATTTTTTAGATGAATTTTGAGTTAACTGTTTAATTAAAAAAGGCATTATGAAAATTATAAGCAAGATTACTTTTGTGCTAATATGTGTTGGAGGAATTATTTGGGTTTGTTTAATGCTATATTTAATAATGACTAAATTTTGAAGAACGTTTGTAAAATCTATTCGATATAAAATACAGTGACTTAACTATTCTGTAATAGATTAAACTATTTTGAATTTTAAACTCACTTTCGTACCAGCTGGCAATCCGTCGCACATAAGGTCTTCGGTTTTAATAATAATTTTATCTTTTTCTTTAGAATTAAAAGCTTCAATTCTTTCGTTTACTATTGTTGTTGACCAGGATTTATAATTAAATTGTCTTCTTTTTTTAAGTAATGATGATGCTTCTCTTCCAATGCCATTATCTTGGATAACAAATAAAAGATAATTGTTTTCTTTAGAGCAGCTTACCTTTATATTTTTGTTGTTTTCTTCTTTAGGTGCAAGACCATGAATTATAGCATTTTCAACAAATGGCTGAATAAGCATTCCGGGTATAAATACGGCTTTATGATCCTGAATACTTTCATGGATTTCTATTGAAAAATGTAGTTGTTCATTCATCTGTAGATTATTAAGGACGAGATAATGCTTTATGTATTCAATTTCATCTTTTAAAGAAACTAACTCTCGTTTTGATATATCCAGCGTCAGGCGTAATAATTTTGAAAATATGCCAAAATACTTATTGGCTTCTACTTCTCCTTTTAGAAACATAACACTCTGAATATTATTTAGAATATTAAAAACAAAATGAGGATTCATTTGCGCTTTTAATGCGTTTTCTTTGAGTAAAATTATTTCTTTTTCTTTTTCATATTTTTCTTTTTGTTTTCTAATACGACTGTTAAACAAAAATGCTATAAGTGATATAGTTGATAGGAAAACAAATACAAAAAAAATGGTAGTTTTATAAAATACTTGTTCTACATAAATTGGTAATTTTATTTTATTTACAGTTTCGACACCATTGTTGTCTAGTGCCTTCACCGTTAAAAAATGTTTTCCTGAAGGTAAACTATAAAGATTTATTTTTCCTTCATCTCCTATATCAATCCAGCCATTAGTTAATCCATCAATTTTATAAAAATATTTTCTTGCATTATCGAAGATGTTATTGATAGTAAATTGAGCTACAAATGAATTTTTATCATAAGGAAGTATTATATCGGTATCCTTTTCGAAAAAATCAATCACATTTTTATGTCCCTCTTTAGAAAAATACTCGCACTTAGATAAAAATATTTTAGATTTTTTTTCATCATGGGTAAAATCATTAGGATTCAGTTCTGTTATTCCATTCAAACCTCCAAAATAAAAAGTAGTGTCACTCTTTTTACATGATGAGAATCTATTAAATTCATTATCACTAATACCATCCTGTTCATAAAAATTAGTAAATGTTTTATTTTTTTTATTCCACAGGGAAAGCCCATAATAAGTAGAAAACCACATTGCTTGACTACTTTCTAAAATACTGCATACGTTGTTGTTAGATAATCCATTTAAATGATTGTATACTTTTAATAATCCGGTTTTGGGATCAAGAACAATGGCACCTTTATTTAATGTTCCGATCCAAATATTTTTATTGACATCTTCAAATAAAACGCTAATATCAGTATTTAAGAAAATTTTATTTTCTGTTCCGTAATTGTTTATTTCGCCTCCTTTTTTCTTTACAAACAATCCTTTTTCTGTCGCAATCCAAAGTTTACCGTCCTGACTATATAGTACATCATTAATAGATAATTTGTCCAGAGAATTATTTTTATCTTTAAAACGGCTAAGTTTGCCATTTTTTTTATCATAAATGTAAAGCCCATTTTCGTGTGTGCCTATCCATAAAGAATCACTTGTTTTACTTTTGATAAACCTAATTTTAAAGTTCACTTTTCCTGAATACTTAATATTCGAAACCTTATTGGTCTTTAAGTCTAGTGATCTAATAAAGGAAGTTTCATCGGCTGACCAAAGTGTGGAATTATTTTCTAAAAACATTGAACTATAAAATATAATGACAAATTTATTGTCATAAATTTTTGAGGAGACCTTGCTTTTTCTGTTAATTTTGAAAAGCCCTGAGTATGTACCAACATATAAATTGTCCTCATCATCAGCTAAAATATTTCTTGTACTTACTTTTTGTTCCTCAGATTGAAGATATTTTTTAAACTTTTTTTTATTTCTCTTTAAAATATAAATATTATCATAAGTTGAAAAAGTAAGAACATTATTATTCGGATTAACATCTATATTTCTGAAAATTCGTTGTTTTGCATTTATAGAATCAATACTTTTTAGATAATGCGTATTAAAATTAAAAATCATAATTTTATTATTAACGGCACTAAAAATCTTTGACTCATTATATAGAAAATTATCATAAGGAAATTCAAATACATGTTTGTCAATATCTTTTATGTACTTGTATTTGTATTCGATATTTTTATAATAATAGCTACCGCTGCTATTTTTTTTAAAGAATTTTCCGTTTTCTACACAATGCAACCTGATATCTTTATCTCCTTGTAAGCCTATTATATCGTTATTGGTATAGTCATGTATTCCGTTTTGGTCAATTATATAAAAATCATGATAGGATTGGGCGAGTATCCTTCCTTCTGATAATTCTTTAATAAGTTTAATAGATCCTTTTTCGCTATTTAAGATTAGTGCTCTTTTATGACTATCTTCTTTCATTAACTTAATCAAAAAAGACTCATATTTTTGTTTTAATTTAGAGTTTATGTAAATTGTTTTCCTGTATTTGGTATCATATTTCAAAACATAATATAATCCTATACTTATCCAGATATTTCCTTTGCGATCTTTAACAGAAGATATTTGAGTATCATCTTTAAAATCATCTTCTAACTTTTGTTTAGTCCATTCAAAATACCTCATTTCGAATGTCTTTGGGTTAATAGTATAAGCCCCGTTTTTACTTATAGCCCAAATTTGACCATTATCATCCTGAATCCAATTGTATATAAAATCGTGACGTAACAATTCTTCATTTGGTTTGGGAGTAAATTCATAGCGGATTTTATTTTTACCGTCGTATTTATAAAATACAGGACTATTATTTATTTTATACCAAATGAAACCATCGTTGTCAAAAAAAGGAACACTTGCTACTAAATTCGTATTGAATTCATCTCGAAAAGGTATATTCTTCAATGTAAAACTCTGACTATAGCCAACAAAGTTTAAAAATAGGAAATAGAAGAAAAAACGTATGCCCATATTAGTAGTATCAGTATAAGTACAAAACTACCCAATTAATTATAAATATTTTTAAATAATGCAAGGACATGGATTTTTTGAAACTATCGTTTATATCTGTTTTTATAGCCATGTTTAAAAAGCTTTTTATTAAAAAAGAAAAATAAGTAAAATTGTTTTTTCAGATTTAGTCACTAGAACTTCTTTAATCAGTAAAATTTCCCGTTAATCCGAAAATAAGACCGTTAATCCAAAAATTCTACCGTTAACTACTTTTTACTAGTAATGGTTGTTGTATTGTTTAATATTTACAAAGAGGGAAAACTTTGTATATAATGACAATTGCAACTTGTAATGAAATTAGACTTTTTGAAATGATTGATTTACGAGGATTTTGTGATATTAAAAAATCAAAAAAGCCTTCTTGCCCGAGACTTTTAATTTAAAAACAAATTAGTGACAATAGAAAATATCCTAATGAAAAAAAGAAAAGACTATACATTAATTACAAGTACAGATTGTTTTGCATGCACTATATAAATAGTTTTTACTGATAAATCTTATGCTTTTACGAACAATTTTAATTTTCATGTTCTCCGTACAGGTTTTCGGACAGAACTATATTTTAAAAACGATCCCTGTTCGTAACGAATTAAATACTGCTCTTATTGCGAGCCAACCTTTTATAGACAAGGATGGCTTTGTCTGGTATGCTGTAAATAATGAAGGGATGTTCTGTAAATATGACGGAAGAAATCAAATTAGTTATAATGTTTTTAAAAAATCAAATAAAAGAGTTACCACTCTTATTTCAAATATTTTTAGTTGGATACAAGATACAAATAATAATATTTGGGCAATAAATGCCATTGGAGCTTATGTCATAAATCCTAAGACTTTTGCGATCAAATATATTAAATGGAAAATAGCAGCTGACATTAAGGATTGTGATTATATAGCATCACTATTAGATAGTAATGGAAATGTCTGGATTAGTGTAGCTGACAATTACATTATAAAATTCGACAAGAAATATAAGCAAATATTATATAAGCTCCCGGGTAAATTCAAAGAACAAAAAACTAGTAAAAATGCTCGGGAAATTATTTACGGTAGTAATAGAATTACTTTTAAAATAATACGAGAACTATCAGGAGGTAGAATGCTTGTTCAATCTTACTACAATATTTATATTATTGATAAGAAAGGTTTGCATTTGTTGATGGAAATAAAAAATCCTAATTTGACAATACAGTTTATTGAAAACGGGAAAATATTTAAAAAGAATTGTAGTGGAATTTATTCATTTAATAATAAAAAATATGAGTATCGATATATAAAAGAATTGAATTTGCAAATGTTTGACTATCCATATAATAATTTCTTATTTACAGGTTTAAAATTTTTTACTATTGATGGCAATAAAATTTATCTGAGTGTAATTGATAGAGATAATCTTCATATTAAGAACACAGATACTATTATATTAAAAAAAAACATACTTAATCATCACCTTTATCTGGGAAAAGATAATATAATCTGGTTCTCTGCTTATGATAATATTTATATGCTAAAGACTAATGATGTAAGATTCAGGAAACATCTTCAGCTGCCAGATCATCAATTTAGTACTAGAGGTATTGTTGCCGACAAAACAGGGAATCTGTACATTGGAACATATTCCGGTATTATTAAATTAAATGCAAGAACCGGTGCATTTTCAAATGTATATATATCCAATGATCCTTTAAGTAATTATAATGCTGTTTTAATTGAAAACGACTCTGTTTTATGGGTAGATGGAGAATCTAATAAGATAAAATCAATTAATTTAAATACAAACAAATCAATTATTAGAAACCATGAAATAAAGTTTAATATTAGTTATTTTATTAAGGAAAAGTCTAAAGATTATTTATGGGTTGGCTCTGATAAAGGTTTATTTACTTTTAATAAACTATTAGGCACAATTACAGAGTATAAAATTAGTACAATTAATAATCATGATTTAATCGTTTATGATCTTTTACAAAATAAGTCAGGAGATTTATGGATAGCCACTAATAAAGGGCTGTTTTTTAAACGTAAAGGAAAATCATGTATAGATTTTTCTACCAGGGCTCCCTTTTTTAAAGATAAAATTGTAATAGTGTTGCATGAGGATAAAAACAAAAATCTTTGGGTTGGAACAAATAATGTAGGTATTATACACCTGGACCTAAAAAAAGGAAAAATTGAAATTTATGATCAATCAAACGGGCTTTCTAATAATACTGTTTGTGGTATATTAGAAAGCGAAGATCAGATGTGGTTTTCAACTTTTTATGGGTTGTCGGCTTTAAATAAAACAACAAAGAAGTTTAGCAATTACTATCTTCAGGATGGATTGTCTGAAAATGAATTTAATATGCGTTCATTTTATAAAAAAGATGATTATTCGTTTTACTTTGGAGGAATAAATGGTATAACAGAATTTAATCCTAAAAATTTTAAGATCAGAAAAAAAAGTTACAAAGTTTTTTTATCAAAAAGTCAATATTTCTCAAAAAAAATGAATAAAAATGTAACAGACTACATTAATGATTTCAGTGATGTTGAATTACCTTATGATAAAAATTATTTTTCTGCAGAATTTACAATCAATGATATGTATGAGCACGAGAAGAGCACTTATCATTACAGGATTCAGGGATTGACAGATGGTTGGGTTAATTCGGGGATTTCTGGTTTGGTCAAACTGTATAATCTGCCGGCAGGGGATCATGTGCTTGAAATTAAAGGTAAAGATTTTGAAGGCGAGGAAGCGATTAATATAATTAAGATAAATATAAAAGTAGAGCAGGTTTTTTTCAAAAAACCGTGGTTTATTGTATTAATTATTCTTATGATCAGTGGCTTTATCGTTTATCAGTTTAGGAGGAAAGCAAAAAAACAGCAAATCATTTTTGAAAGGCAACAAGAAATAATCACTTTAAAAGCAAATGCATTAAAAGCACAAATGAATCCTCATTTTATATTTAATATTTTAAATAATATTCAGAGTGTTATGTTCTTAAAAGGAGAGGTGGAAGCCAATAAATATTTTGGGGCTTTTTCGCGACTGCTTCGTTTAACTTTAGATATGTCTAAGCAAGAACTAGTTTCTTTAAAAGATGAATTAGAGTATATAAACTATTACCTAATTCTTAATAATCTTCAATTAAATGAAAAATTAAATTTCTCAATTACAGCCCCTGATATTGAAGGTGAAAAAATATTTATACCCGGAATGCTTATTCAGCCATTTGTAGAAAATGCAATTGTTCATGGCTTATCTCCTAAGGAGAAAGGAGAGAAAATCATAGAAATTAAATGCTTTGTTGAAGATGGCTTTCTTATTGTAAATATTGAAGACAATGGTATTGGAAGAGAAGCTTCGGCAAAACTAGTCAAAAATAGAGAATATGTTTATAAATCATGGTCTACGACAATAGTAAAAGAGCGGATATATATAATTAACATTTCTTCTCTTGGTCAGGAAATCTCCTTAAAAATAGATGATAAAAAATCTGATAATCAGTCTTTAGGTACCATTGTTACACTAAAGTTTAAAATATGATGAATTGTTTCACACCTAATATAAAAATATGTTAGTATTATCTTACGTGCCAAAATCCGATAAAATAATGGCATTTCGCCTAATTAAACCTATCTAATTTTAATTATATTTAAAACGTAAATAAAATATATTGTGCCAATATGTTAAATATAAAATTATGAATACATACAAAGCCGTTGTAGTTGATGATGAAGTTAATAATATTTTATTACTCAAGCATTTTATTGAGAAATATTGCATTAATATCGAAGTCATTGGTGAAGCCCTTACAACTATTGAAGCAATAAAATTAATTAATGAGGCAGATCCGGATATACTTTTTCTGGATATTCGCTTAAATGGAAAAGAAGTTTTCGAAGTCCTTGATCAGATAAAGATTTCTAAAGGCCAGGTGATTTTTGTAACATCACATGATGAATATGCTTTAAAAGCTATTAAGTATAATGCAATTGATTATATTTTAAAACCCATAATTGTAGAAGATCTTATAATCTCAATCAATAAAGCAATTAAAAAGATTCAACAGCAAAAATATTTTGATTTCAGTAAAGGACCGAGAGCTAATATAGTACAAAAGGAAATTTCCGATAATAAGAATTATATAGCTGTTGCGTCTCTCGATAAGATTGAGTTGTTAAAGGTGTCTGATATTATGTATGTAAGTTCAGATAGTAAATACGCGACATTTCATTTGATTAATGGAAAATTACACGTTTCTAATAGAAATTTAATTTTTTATGAGAACATTTTAGATGCTTCTCTTTTTTTTAGAATTCACAAGTCATTCATTATTAATATATCCTATACTTCCAGAATTATTAAAAAAGATGGTAGTTATTGTGAGTTAATTAACGGAGTTTTACTGCCCATAGCAAAACGCAAACAAGATCTTTTCAATCGATTTTTAAAAATTAAAGAATAGTATTGCTTCGTCACTAATTTATCATGGGCGTTTTAAGCTAAAAAAACTCATTCAAATTATCTTCGTATTTGATTGAGTTTTTTTAGCTTTTTTTTGATAATGAGATAGCTAATAATTAATTATAACCAAAAAATAATTTTATTAACTTCTTAAATATCCCTTTAACGATAATCCGTTTTTTCGACCGTTAATCTGCATATACGACCGTTAACTACTTCTTGCTGTTACTCCTTGAAATTTATAGTAAAATTTGCGTGAGCAGTTAATCTACCAATAAATTGTATCAAAGTATTTAGTGAAAAGTGATTAAAAAGGTAGTCTTTTTAGTAAGAATCAATTTTAGAAATCAGCAAATGAAAGTAAAAGATTACTTTGATTTTAGTGAGTGTTTTCTTTAGCTACAAAGAATTATTTCGGGATTGAGTTTTGTGAATATCTGTCAAATTGTAATTCAGGTAATCTATGGAAAATAAAAGATTAAAAATTGGGAATCATTACAATGATTATTTGCTGTGGTTAAATATTAAGAAAGGGAACAAATTATGTTTTTGCTTATTTTTTAGAAAATACTTTCCACTTTTAGTTGTTTACGGAAAGTCATTACATCCGTTAGAAAAAAAAGTAGAAAACTGTGTTCAGGACGTATTTGTTGATATTTGGGTTTATAGAAATTATCTTAATTATAATGTAAATGTAAAGATGTTTCTTTTTTTAATTGTTCATAAGAAGATTAAAAATATGCAAAATCGAAATGACTTCTATCAAAAACCAACTTTTCCTGATTTTGTTGATTGTTTGATAGATTTTTATGATAAAACAAATTCAACTTTAGAAGATGAAATAGAAAAGTAAGAATCTCAAATCTCAGCTTTATTTTTTAGTAATATCAAATAATTATAGCTAAAAGAGAATATCTAAAAGTATTCACCTAAATATTTTAAAACTTAAATTACAATACATGAGAAATAGCATTTTTTATTTTTTGCCATTGGCATTCTTCACAAGTATTATTATTAGCTGCAGCGATGATAACGCAAAGCAAGAAAGCTATAATGCCAATTATTTGCCCATTATTGACGCTACTAGTTTGCCAAAAGAAAATAGGCCAATGACAATGTTTGAAGATGACGAAAGTACATCAAAAATGTATGACAATGAAGACCGTTGGTTTCGTGTAAATCAACCAATGCAGATCATCCAAAAAGGAAAAGATTCAGTGCAGGTTTCTCTTTATTCTCCAGTTGGGCTTACCAATGTCAAAGTTTACGCAAAGTTAAACAATTACGACAAGCGATTTTTAATTTATGAGTTTTCAAAAGTTCCTGCTTTTCATCGTTCGTTTCATCAACTTCCGTTAGTAAATGGAAAACACGATTATCAGTTAGAAAACGGAAAAACAGTAACTATTGATAAAATCGACGGATTCCCTTCAGATGCAATAGAATTTTCGGTAGAATCAACAGATCTTTTATTTGCAAAATTCAAAAAAATAAAATCCAAGCGATTGGTTCAGTTTAGTGATCAGTACCATAAAAATGAATATGGTAAATACCTGCCTATGAATCCGGTTTTGGCTAAAGAAGCTATAACAATGATTATCAACTTTTCGTACGCAATAAGCCATCCTTTGTATTATGATACTTTTGTCAATTTTGACCGATACAAAAAAGAACAGGCTGAAGCAGCCGGAACTGATATAGATGGTGCATTAAACTGGCACGGCAATGCTAAAGATGTCGACGGTGCTTATGACTATCTGACAAAAGCCCAAATAGAACAAGCTTATAATACTTATATTGATAGCCGTACATTGAACATGGCTATGGTGGGTGGAGAAAATGCCTGGGGAGGCGGAGCTTTGGCTTCTGATTTCGAATCTGGTTATATAACAGGACACTGGAAAGGTGAAATGTCTATTTGGTCTCATGAATATTCACATCATAGCGGTTATAGTCACACCAGTAATTTAGCTAATAGTGGTGAGGGTGGTGGTCAGCAGGAAATGTTAGCCGATTTTTATAAATACCTGATTTCATTAAATGATCTTCCTTTTACAGATCCTGAAATATTAAAAGGATATTCAAAAACAGCTTATTTAAACAAGAGTTATAAAAAGCCTATATTTAGTATTAGTCCTAAAAATCCGTTTTTAGTAAAATATAAAGGAAAAGGAAAATGGGAGTAAATACTAAAATTATTATTTCTTGCGTGTTTATAAAATTGCAGCAAAGTTTTTTATTATGATAACAGATTTTTGGATTGAAAAAGCATGGGGTGGCTCAATTGACTATGCAACAATTGCTGATGCTATCATGGCAATTGAAGAAGTGAAGATGATAGTCCAAGAGCACGCTGCTTTCTGGATTGGTCATAATGACGAGGAATATGTTTTGGAAATTCATGGAAATTTGGATGTGTTTTTTATTTATGGAGAAAATCAGGATAAAAGTTTGAAATCAGAGTTTAATAATTGGGAAGAAGTAAAGTCTTGCATTGAAATGTATTTTGCTAAGGATTTTTTATTGTTAAGGAACAGAATAGACTTATTATCACTAACGGAATGAATAATAAAATAAGGGATAAAAGAGGTGTGTTTTAAGATTATAAATAATTTAAAATTGATTTGATTTTTGTAATATTCAAACCTTGATTTTGCTGTTTCCTGTAAATATTAATTTTTAAAGTTTTGAAAAACCGGATCTGATTTAGTACTAAAATTGATGGTGAATTTTACCGTAGCTTATACTCTAAGCCCGTCTGAAACATTTATCTAGTCTTATATTATTTAATATATTCCATCCATTACTTTTTAGTTTTGACTTTAAAACCTGAGGCTGATCGTACAGTATTAGATTCATAATCTGTTAAAAGAATTTTATTGCAAACTTCTTGAAATTCTAAACCTAATGGTTCGTTTTTAATGTTATCATCAAGTTCATTAAAGCGTTTTAGTAATAGGGCTGTGTCTTTTCTAAAAATTTCTATTTGTAGTGTTTTATACAAGAAGATAAGAGAATAATAAGAAGAGGGGTAATTTTTTATAATTTCAATCTGCTTGTTTCTTAGTTCAGTAATCTTTTTAACATTATCAATAACTTTATCTAACTTTACTTTTCCATCATTAGATACTATTTCTAAATATTTTCCATACTTATCAAAATAGAGCTTATAAATATTTTCATGTTTGGTAAAAATTTCATTAGAGATGGTAGCGGGGCGTTTAGCATTATTAAAACTATTTGAAGATTCAGATGAATTTTCAATTGGAATTACACTCTTACCGCTATCAAGGATAAATCTGAAATTCTCTCCATTCGAAAAAAATAATTTTGCATCATTGGACCTTTTATTAATTTCTCCTGAAAATAGAAAATGACCACGCTTTATAATACAGGAATCAATTTTTGAATATTTATTTAAAGAATAATTATCGTATATTTCCAAATACAGTACCCTGTTTTCCATTACACTTTTAAACTTTCCTTCCAATATATATTTATCTTGACTAACGCAATAATTATAAACTGACAACAGCAAACAACAGTAAAGTTTTTTCATATCTTTTTGACAAAAAAATTATTTTTTGAAACTACAGCATTCTTATCTTCACAACTAATTTTCAATAAGTTTCATAGAGAAGAACCCTTTTTAATAGTGCTGTTTCAAAGTTAATTTTTGTATTTAAATCTTCAAAGTATGAAGTAGTTAACGGTAAAATAGAAGTGTTAATGCAGTTGTTTTTAGGATTGCCGTAAAATTATACTTGTTTACTAAGGTATATTCATTAGGTGTTGAAGCGGTATAGGTAATCTACATTTATAGATAATCTTTTGCAGATTCATTAGATTATTTAACCACTTTGTTGGGATTAGTAGAAACGTCTTATGGTGCAATTTCCGAGGTACAAATGAGGTAGAAATTTAAGCAAAACATCGCATAAAATCCAAAAGCAAAGCAAAAACAAATAAACGAGTTAAAGTATTGATTGTTAATATTTTAACTCGTTTATTTGTTTTTGGTTTGTTTTATTTTGTCCAGCTATTTTCCGATGCAAAAGTTAGCAAAGATATTCCCCAATAATTCATCGTTCGAAACCTGACCTGTAATCAGCCCGAATTGATATAAAGCTTCGCGGATATCAAGTGCAATTAAATCACTTGAGAGATTTGTTTCGAGTCCAAATTTTACTTTTTGTATCTCATCCAAAGCTTTCAATAAAGAATCATAATGTCTTGTATTGGTAACGATTGTTTCATTGTTACGAAGAGCTCCGGTATTCACAAAAGAAAGTAATTCATTCTTCAAATCATCAACACCAATTTTTTCTTTAGCTGAAATCAGTAACAACTTTGCATTTAAATTTTCCAGTTTAGTTGTGATGTTAGAAACTTCATCAACAGATAGTATATCTTTTTTATTGACTACAATCACCAAAGGTTTTAGAGGATATTTATTCTTAATTTGTTCAATTTCAGAAACAAACTCAGAACTTGAAACCTGAAATTTTAAGCCATCAAACAAATAAATTACAACTTGTGCCTGTTCTATTTTTTCGAAAGTTTTTTTAATTCCTATACTTTCTACGAGATCTTTCGTTTCACGGATTCCGGCTGTATCAATAAATCTGAAACCAATTCCGCCAATAACCAATTCATCTTCTATGGTATCACGTGTTGTTCCGGCAATGTCCGAAACAATGGCGCGCTCTTCATTTAATAAAGCGTTTAACAAAGTCGATTTTCCTACGTTGGGTTCGCCAACAATGGCAACCGGAATTCCGTTTTTAATCACGTTTCCAACGGCAAATGAATCAATTAAACGTTTCAATACAAATTCAATTCTGTTTAGTAATTCATGAAACTGAGTTCTGTCGGCAAATTCTACATCTTCTTCGGCAAAATCCAGTTCCAGTTCTATCAAAGAAGCAAAATTCAACAGCTCTTCACGCAACTTAGCAATTTCATTACTAAAACCACCACGCATTTGCTGCATGGCAATTTGGTGAGAAGCTTCATTATCAGACGAAATCAAATCAGCAACTGCTTCTGCCTGCGATAAATCCAGTTTTCCGTTCAGGAAAGCTCTTAAGGTAAATTCCCCGGGATCAGCCATTCGGCAGCCTTTACGCAATAATAACTGAATAATTTGCTGCTGAATATAAGTAGAACCGTGACATGAAATTTCGATTGTATTTTCTCCCGTATAAGAGTTGGGCCCTTTAAAAACAGAAACCAATACTTCATCCAGTGTTTTAGAATCATCAACAATATGACCCAAATGCAAAGTATGTGTTTTTTGCCTGGTTAAGTCCTTGTTTTTTATGGATTTAAAAACCGAATTCCCAATAGCAATAGCTTCAGCACCTGAAATTCGAATTATAGCAATTGCCCCGGCTCCGGACGGAGTCGCTAATGCAACTATAGAATCTTGATTTATCATGCTGCAAAGGTATAAAAAAAGCCCTAATGTTACGCTCCTGAAGTCTTCTTGAAGATTTGTTTTTCAGGAATAAAAAACACATTTTATTAAAAATAAATAAATGTTAAAATACTGATAATTGTCAGAGTATTTTTATTTTAGAATGCCTAAATTTGAGAGAACAACTTCTAAATCATAGACAAAATGAAAAAAATATTATTCCCCACCGATTTTTCCGAATGTGCAACCAATGCGTTTGTACATGCTTTAGAATTTGCTAAAGTGGTTAATGCTGAGCTTATTTTGTTGCATACTTTTGAAATCCCAGTTTACGACAGTCAGTTTTTTCCTGAAAATTATGCTTCAATTTACAGTTCTATAGAGTTGGCAAATTTTGAAATGTTCAAAGAGGAGATTCCAAAATTAAGAGCTATCGCAGCAGAACGAAATTTAGAAGATATTGTAATAAAACACCGTTTAATGGATGGTGATTTAATTTATAATCTAAAAAATGCAGTCGAAGAAGATAAAGTAGATTTTGTAATCATGGGCTCATCAGGAGAAACAGACTGGACTAAATTTTTTCTGGGATCCAATACAAATGCTGTAATTTCAGAAATTAAGGTTCCGGTTTTATGTATTCCTGCAGGTACGAAATTCAAAAAAATAAAAAATATTGGTTTTACGACCCGCTATCGCGAAAAAGATAAAGCCGAACTAAGAAAAGTACTGGACATCGCCAGAAAAACAAAAGCAAAAGTAAAAAGCCTGTATGTCAAAACCTCAGGTACAGATGTATCTGATGCCACTATTAAAGAATGGGAAAAAGAATTTGCAAACGAAAACATTGAGTTCTTAGTTCTTCCAAGCGACGAAGTAAAAGAAACTATCCATGATTTTATCCTTTATAAGGATATTGATATCTTGACCACGATAACATATAAACGATCTTTCTTTGAAGGACTTTTTGATTCAAGTTTTACTAAAAAAATAGCAAAAGAAGTCTCTGTACCTGTTTTAGTAATGCATGAAACCTAAAATTATGCTTTGATAGTAAATTTGTAAGTGTAAAAGCTATATTTGTATTTCATTAAATTTTAAAGATGGAAGCATATCATAATAAAGTTGAGCATTATACTACAATTTTTCATAAAATCAACAAAAGATACAATAGCATTAGTATTCTGCGACTTTTAAGTATTTTTCTTTGTTTGTTTCTATTGTTTTATTACATAAAAACCAATGAAATTCTTTATGCAGCTTTTGCTTTTTTATCCTTTGTTGGTTTTCTTTTTTTAATGCGAATTCATTCAGGATTGTCTTTTCAAAAGCAACTAACCACGTCGATTTTAAAAATCAATCAAAACGAAATTACATACCTGAGAAGAGAAAAAATCCCTTTCGAAAACGGAATCGAATTCAATGATTTTCATCATCCTTATGCATATGATCTGGACATTTTTGGAGAACATTCTTTATTTCAGAACATCAACAGAACAGCCACTTTTATCGGAAAAAAAACACTGGCAAATCAGTTGTTGAATTTGTCTCCTAATACAACTATTCTCGAAAATCAGGAAGCAATCAACGAACTAAAAACCAAAATCGACTGGCGTCAGGATTTCCTCGCACTTGCGATGATTAGTAACGATTCTAAAAACTCTTACGAATCTTTATTGTATTGGAATTCATTTAAAAATAATACGCTACCTAAAGTTATAATTGCATTATCAATAATTTTGCCTACTCTGTTTTTAGGATTTTTGGCAGCTTATTTTATCACTTCAAAAACCATTATTTTATCGTATCTCACTTATATTTTTATTGCCAGTCTTATTGTTTTGGGTAGATCCTTTAAGCGTATTCAATCCGAAATTGCAAAAGCAGATAATGTTGATAAAATCATTAAGCAATATAGTTTATTAGTTCAGAAAATCGAAACCGAAACTTTTCAGTCGAAGAAGTTAGTTGATTTGCAAAAACAGCTGATATTTAGAAATGCAACTGCAAGCACACATTTAAAAAATTTATCTGAGTTGTTTTCGAGAATGGATACCATTAATAATTTGGTAACGGCTATTGTATTCAATGGAGTGTTTTTGTTTAATCTGCACGTTTTAAAAGCACTTTTAAAATGGAAAGACAATTATTCGACCGAACTTGAAAAATGGATTACTATTATTGGCGAATTCGAAGCCCTGAATAGTCACGCAAATTTAGCCTTTAATAATCCTGATTTCGTTTTCCCGGAAATTAACACCGAATATAAAATCGGATTCTCAAATTTAAGCCATCCTTTGCTTAATCCCGCAACCAGAGTAGGGAATGACACACATTTTTATCCGGAATCGTTTATGATTTTAACAGGGTCAAACATGTCCGGAAAAAGTACTTTTTTAAGAAGTTTAGGAATCAATATGGTTCTTGGTGGAGTAGGTTCAGTTGTTTGTGCTTCAAAAGCTAATATTCATCCACTTCCAGTTTTAGTTTCAATGCGATTATCAGATTCTTTAGCGGATAGCGAATCGTATTTCTTTGCTGAAATTAAGCGTTTAAAACAAATTATGGATGCCTTAGAAGCCCAGCCCGCGTTCGTGCTCTTAGACGAAATTCTTAGAGGAACAAACTCTGATGACAAGCGTAACGGAACAATCGAAGTAGTGAAAAAAGTCATTGCAAAAAATGCGATTGGTGCCATCGCAACGCACGATATCGAAGTTTGCCTGACAACCAACGAATATCCTGATATTCTAACCAATCAATGTTTTGAAGTCGAAATTCAAAATAACGACCTTCATTTTGATTACAAACTCCGCCAGGGAATTTGTAAAAACAAAAGCGCCACTTTCTTAATGCAGAAAATGGGAGTGATTTAGAATTTTAGAGTTTAGAGTGTAGATTTTAGATTGAGGAAAAAAGATGTTAGAGGCAAGATTATAGATATTTTTTTTGATTACGTTGTGCTCTTCGACTTCGCTCAGATTAACAAAAAAACGCTAACAACAAATGAATGCAATGTTATGTTGAGCGAAGTCGAAGCACGAAATTCTAGTTTAATTTCAATACTAAAGACTATCAAGATAAAAATATCTATAATCTTGCTTCTAACATGTTGACTCTTGTATCTTTCTTCTAAAATCTTATTTCAAACCTTCCTTAATCGTATTCACAAAAGTTTCAACTGGCTGCGCACCAGAAACCGCATATTTCCTGTCGAAAACAAAAAACGGAACACCTTGTACGCCAATTTCCTGAGCTTCGGTAATATCGTTTTGAACTTCTTTTAAAAATAAGTTTTCATCTTTTAGAACTTCTAAAACCAAATTTTGATCCAGACCAGCTTTTACCGCCAATTCTATTAATGTTGGGCCGTCATTTAAATCTCTTCCTTCTGTAAAATAAGCTTTAAAGAAAATTTCTTCCATTGCATCGCCTAATTTTTTGGTTTTAGCCAATTGTATAATACGATGCGAGGTTAAGGAGTTTGAAATAACAGCTTTGTCAAAGTGATAGTCTAAACCAACGCTTTTTGCGCGTTCTGTGACACCTTTGTGCATTTCTGTTGATTGCTCAACCGAAATACCCTTTCGTTCTGCCAGAAACGTAAAAACGTCTTTGCCTGATTGTGGCGTAATAGTAGGATCAAGCTGAAAGCTTTTCCATTCAATTTCAAATTCACCATTCGGAAACTCAGCTAAAGCAGTTTCCAGTTGTCTTTTTCCGATATAACAAAACGGACACATGATGTCCGACCAAATTTCTATTTTCATATTACAAAGTTAAAGAAAATTTGTTTCAGGTTTGTATTTGTTTCATGTTTCAGGTTTGTCTGTATTGTGTTTTTTTACCGCAAAGTGTGTTAAGGGTTTTCGCAAAGTTCGCAAAGCTTTGCGAACTTTGCGTTTATAAACATAATCTGAATACAAAAAACTTTGCGTGCTTTGCGGTAAAAATCAGTTCAATCCATATTCGCATTTCAACCTGAAACCTGAAACAAAAAAACGACCTCAAATAAAAAACCGCAAATCTTAAGAAAAGAATTGCGGTTTCTAGGTATAAAAAATGGTTGGTTAATAGCGTTGTTATTTTTTTTTACAATGATATGTCTTTAATTTGAAACTAAAAAAAATCCCTGTAACAAAAAGAAGTTTTGATGTTAACTATTTAACATCACAGGCATTACCAACATTGTAACAGTTTCACCTTCTTCTAAACCATCAACTGGCGTAAGGATCCCTGCTCTGTTAGGCAATGACATCTCCAGCATAATCATATCCGATTGTAAGTTGGTTAGCATCTCTGTTAAAAAACGAGAGTTAAAACCAATTTGAAGATCGTCTCCCTGATAATCACAAGTCAATCTTTCTTCAGCTTTATTAGAGTAATCGATATCTTCGGCAGAAACATTTAATTCAGCTCCTGCAATTTTTAAACGAATCTGGTGTGTTGTTTTGTTAGAGAAAATTGCCACACGTTTTACTGAACTTAAAAATAAAGAACGGTCAATCATTAATTTGTTTGGATTCTCTTTCGGAATTACCGCTTCGTAATTAGGGTATTTTCCATCAATCAAACGACACATTAAGATATAGTTGTCAAATGAGAAAGTCGCATTCGAATCGTTGTATTCAATTTTTACTTCAGCATCAGAGCTTCCTAAAATACTTTTTAAGATATTCAAAGGTTTCTTTGGCATGATAAAATCAGCTACCTGAGATGCTTTTACATCTGTACGGGCATATTTTACCAATTTATGAGCATCTGTAGCAACAAAAGTTAAACCTTCCGGAGAGAACTGAAAGAAAACTCCAGACATTACCGGACGCAAATCATCGTTTCCGGCAGCAAAAATAGTTTTACTTACAGCAGTTGCCAATACATCAGCAGGAACAAGAGTTACAGAAGGATCTTCAAGATTTACCGATTTAGGAAATTCTTCTCCTGCAGCATAGGCTAAGGCATATTTTCCTGAGTTTGAACTAATTTCAACCGTATTGTTTTCTTCAACAGTAAAAGTTAAAGGCTGTTCCGGGAACGTTTTTAAAATTTCAAGCAAAAGTTTAGCTGGCACCGCCACACTACCTTTACTTGTAGAATCGATTGATAATGTAGCAGACATTGTAGTTTCAAGATCTGAAGCTGAAACTGTCAATTCATTATTGTCTAGTTCAAATAAAAAGTTATCTAAAATAGGCAACGTATTGTTACTGTTGATTACACTACCTAAAACTTGTAATTGTTTTAATAAGTACGAACTCGATACTATAAATTTCATCTCTTTTGTTTTATTTTTTTGCTCTTTTCCTTAGTATTTCTTCAACTAAGATAGGTTTTACAAATATATCGTAAACAATCTTAGTTTCGCAATTTTTTTATTAACATCTATCTACTATACTTTCTTTTTCGAATGTAAGTAAAAATTAATCCAAAAACCAATAATATTAGAATTGGAAGTCCGATAGTTATGAATTGCGTAAGTGTATAATTTTCGTAAACTTTCTCTTTGTCTAATAAAGGCAGATTAACATCTTTACTTCTAATGTTAATAAGTCCGGTGTCATCCAATAAATAATTAATACAATTCATCATAAAATCTTTATTGTCATAAAGGTTTCCTGTACGCTGATCATAACCTAATTCAACCGGCATCATGTTTTTATCCAATTGATTTCTGGCCAAATCACCATCAGCAATAACAATCATTTTGTTTGGTTTTCCTTTTGCTAAAAATAAATTTTCCTTGAAAGGTAAAACGCGATTCTCAAAAGCCGAATGAAAATTTCCTTCTAATAAAACAGAAAGCGGTATATTTCCTTTGTTCATGTAATCCTGAGGAGTAGTTTTTTCTGTTACAATATTCAAATTAATTTCTGCCGGAGTTCCTATCGTTTTTGAATATTGAGAGGATTGTAATAAAACCGTTTTTTTGATTCCGTTTTTCAAAGTATCAATCGGACTTGCAAAATCAAATCGTATTCCTCCCAGGTTTTTCACAATAGGGTGCTGGCTTGTAGGATAAACTTGCGGAGCATATTTCCATACAAAATCCTGATATTGTGTCGCGCTTCCCTGTTCGCCTGTTGCTAATTTAATTGGACTTCCTTGTTCGTCTTTTATCAGGTCAGGATTAATTCTGAATCCGTATTTAAAGAACATATCATTCAGGTTCAGATCTCTCGGATAGGCCAGAGTTGCTCCGGCCTGATTGTACAAGCTATCCATATCGGCTGCAACCTGATCGATCAGCCATAAAGTTTTACCGCCATTCATGATAAACTGATCCAAAACCTGTTTTTCTTCATCAGAAAAAGCCTCGGTTGGTTTTGAGATAATGGCAAGATCATATTTTTTTAAAGCATCTAAAGTTCCGTTTGGATTTTTCGCTACAGAGTCTAAAGTAAATGGCCCTATATAATAGCTCTCGCGTATTTGTTGCAGCATTTTGGCAATGTGAATTTCGCTTAATTCTCCATTTCCTTTTATAATAGCAACTTTCTTTTGTCTGTCTTTAGAAATTTTATTGATCGCATCGGCAATCGAATATTCTAAATGCTGGATAGATCCAATTACTTTTTGTGTAGTCGAAGCGCCCATTATATTTTTCAATAAAGGAATATTAACTTCTTTATTATTATAAACCGCAATTGCCCACGGAAAAACCATTGCCTGAGATTGTTTTCCTTTGTCATCAACAGTAATGTTTATTGGGGTAAGGCCTTTTTGGTAAAGCGATTTCACCACATCCAGGTTGTCTTCTCCGTTTTCTAACGGATTTACAAATTCAAAAACAATATTGCTATTGTAAGCCTGAAATTCTTCAAGTAATTGTTTGGTTTCTTGCTGTAAACGCTTAAAATCTGCCGGTAAATCACCTTGCATGTAGATTTTAATTGATAAAGGATTTTTTACCTGTTTTACAATTTGCAAAGAAGTTTCGGATAAAGTATATCGTTTGTCTTGGGTTAAATCAAATCGATGGAAAAATAAACTTCCCAATACATTTAAAACGATTAAAACAAAAACAGTTATACCTAACGTTTTGAGATTTTGTTGAGTAGATGCTTTCATTATGCTTTAAAAGATTTTAATTGATAAACAGTAAAAGACAGAAACAATACCGTGATGCTCAAAAAATAAATGACATCGCGAGTATCAATTACACCCCGGCTCATACTTTTAAAATGATCCTGCATACCCAATGCAGAAATAATGGTAGATGACCCCGGAATCAATGATGCCAAGCCTTCAAAGCCAAAATAAAAGATAAAACAAAGAAAAACGGCAATAATAAAAGCCACAATTTGATTTTCAGAAAGGGTAGAAGTAAAAATCCCGATAGCAGAATAAGCAGCAATCAGAAACAATAATCCAAAATAAGAACCAATTGTACTTCCCATATCAATATTCCCTTCAGGAGAGCCTAGATTAGAAATTACTTTTACATATATAAATGTTGGAACAATTGCCAAAATAATTAATAGTAGAGAACCAAAAAACTTTCCGTTTACAATTTCCCAAACTGATAATGGTTTCGTCAAAAGCAACTCAAGTGTTCCTTGTTTTTTTTCATCAGAGAAACTTCTCATGGTAACGGCTGGAATCAGAAAAATCAAAATCCATGGAGCTAATGTGAAAAACGGAGTCAGATCAGCGTAGCCGGTATTTAGTATATTATAATCTCCTTCGAATACCCATAAAAATAGTCCGTTGCTAATTAGGAAAATAGCAATAACCAAATAGCCAATAGGAGAGCCAAAAAAGGATTTTATTTCTCGTAAAATGATTGATTTCATTTATTTTTTGTTTAATCGTTTATTTGTTTAATCGTGTAATTGTTTTTTTTAAGTTTCATGTTCGAACAGCTTTGCGAACTTTACGTTTTTATAAAACCTTTAAAATATAATCTTTGCGCTCTTTGCGGTTAAATCGCCCCAATTTTCAGATCCGGCATATAACCTGAAACTAATTTAAACCAAAGAAACTAACTTATCCACACTCCAAGCTTCCGGTTTTGCATTGAATAATGTTTTTGTAAAACTCCAAACCGAATTAAATAATTCTGATTGTCTGTAATTTTCCAAATCTTCTTCGGTTTCCCAATAACTGTAAGTAAAAAAGATGCATTTATCATTTTTGTCCTGATACAATTCTAAAAAACGATTTCCTTCTGCATTTCGTATTTTGTTTTTCACGGTTTCAAAATTTTCCAGAAAATCCGGAATTTTTTCTTCATGAAAACTCATTTTTACTATTCGAACAAACATATTGCAATTTTAGATTTTAGATTGCAGATTTTAGTTTTTTTGAATATCTAAAGATCTTGCAGGTGCGCAAAAATACCAAAATTGATTGTTCTTTTTATTAAAAAGTAAAATATAATAAAGCATATTTTTCACCATAAACTTGTCATCTCGACGAAGGAGACCCGAGCGATAGCGAACAGGCGAAGCAAATCACACGAGAAACTCCGTTGCTAAAACCGCCAATTTTTGTCGAGCTACTAGTGTGATTTGCTTCGCCTGTTCGCTATCGCTCGGGTCTCCTTCGTCGAAATGACAAAACCATGATGAAATCAGTTTAAATCCGTTAAATCTACGGGCCATTATTATGCTTGTAGCTATTTCTACAAAAACTTAATCGTAATCACATCACGATAATTCAATCCTAAAAGGCTATTTGCAGAACCTACTTTTGAAGGGTTACTTCTAAAAATGGCAATTTCAAGAAAACCGGCTTCGTTAAAAATAGCGAGCTTTTCTCCTTCATAAGTTTTAATTGGATACTTATCAGAAGTTGCAATGGCTGAATAATTGGGCAAAATCGTTTTGATGCTTCTGGGCTTCATAACAATTTCATAAGGACGTCCTTTTGCTATTTCAAGAAACTGTCTTTTAGAAATATTGGTCACCACGTTCCCGAAATGGTCAATATAGATGACATATCCTTTCATCGAATTTCCATCATTTGCAATAACAGGCTGTAGTTCTGTAATTTGCTTAACCTCCTTGATTTCTTTTCCTATGACGTTTAGTAATCCTCCTTTAGAAATATGGCAGGCAACTTGTATAAAAATATCCAAATCACTTGATTCTGCCGGAAAGCGATCATGGATATTGATGGCAACAATTTTTTGCGGAACAATTTTTTGCGTAAGCATGCTTAAAATACCATTATCAGCACAAATAAAGTAATGGTCGTTCCATTGCATGGCTATATGCTGATTTTCTTTATTACGCTCGATATCGACACCTATTAAGTGTACGGTTCCTTTTGGAAAACTAAGATATGATGATCCAATAATGTAACTTGCTTCTGCAGTATTAAACGGATCAACATCATGCGAAATGTCAATAATAGTAACTTCCGGATACTCTGATAAAATTTTACCCTTAAGCGAACCAACAAAGTGGTCTTTTAAGCCGTAATCGGTAGTAAGGGTAATTATTGACATAATTTTGTTTATAACTATTGGTAGTATTTAAATCTAATTTTCATTAAATTTGAGAAATGCAAATCTAAGAATACTAAATTCAAATTGAAAGAAAGAAAAGACAAATTGCGATAAAATATATAGACCCTCGGTTTTCAGTTTCAGTTTTCAGTATTTTAACAAAAATGATTTTAAAACTGTGACTGCAACTCAAAACTGCACTAAAAAATACCCGACAACCACAGATTATAAAACTGATTTATTTTTAATTTAAAATTATCTCATTTGAACGAAAGAATTATCGAGCTCATAGACATCGCTCCAAAAGACTTTTGGGGCGCTCAAGACACTCATCTTGAAATCATTAAAAAGTATTACCCAAAGCTTAAAATAGTAGCGAGAGGTACCACTTTGAAAGCATTTGGCGAAAAAGAAGTTTTAGATGAATTCGAAAAAAGATTTCAGAGGCTTATGCTTCATTTTACCCGATACAACAACATTGACGATAATGTAATTGAACGTGTAATAATGAGTGATGGTCAGGATGAAAGAAAATCATACGATCATGACAAAATATTAGTTCACGGAGTTGGCGGTAAAATAATTAAAGCCATGACACCCAACCAGCAACTGCTGGTAGATACCATCAAAAAAAATGATATGGTATTTGCTGTTGGTCCGGCCGGAACCGGAAAAACGTATACAGGTGTTGCAATGGCTGTAAAAGCACTTAAAGACAAAGAAGTAAAAAGGATCATACTAACGCGTCCGGCGGTAGAAGCAGGAGAAAATCTTGGTTTTTTACCCGGCGATATGAAAGAAAAACTAGATCCTTATATGCAGCCTCTTTATGATGCTTTGCGCGATATGTTACCCAACGAGAAGCTCGAAGATTACATTTTAAAAGGAATTATACAAATTGCGCCATTGGCATTTATGCGTGGGCGTACGCTTGATAATGCCTTTGTAATTCTCGATGAAGCGCAGAATACGACACATTCGCAAATGAAAATGTTTTTGACCCGTATGGGAAAAAATGCCAAATTCATGATTACGGGTGATCCGGGACAGGTCGATTTACCACGCAGGACTATTTCTGGTCTTAAAGAAGCCATTTTGGTCTTGAAAGATGTTGACGGAATCGGGATTATTTATCTGGATGATAAAGATATCGTACGTCACAGATTAGTGAAAAAGGTAATTGATGCTTATAAACAAATAGAAAATCACGATTAAATCTTTTTATAAATGTCAAATGTAAATCGTAAAATGTGTTTTGATGTTTAATGATATTCGTTTTACTCATGTTCTTTTAGAAATGTGTAAAACGAATATTTTTTTTAAGTAATACTAAAAATTAAGAAATTGATTGAATGGGAAAAATGGAATCAATCACAATTCTTGTGATAAGCTTATTGTTTTTTGTAATAAATTTAAGGGCTCAAAATAAAGATAACAAGCGAAATGATTTTTTAAGTGGTAAATCAAAATTATCTGGTAAAGAAATTGTCTCTCAATTATCAAGGTATGATTTTTTTAATTTGACAGATAAATCAAATTTAAAAAAAACAAAAGCAGAATTTGAAAATTCATATAATAAACTCAACTTCTTCGAAGGTTTAATGAAAGAAGATTTAATTTTTACTGATAATAGGTTTTACTTCATTGATTCTGAAACTTTATTTGAAGGCGGAGGATTGATTCAATATCTGGAAATAGTGAAAATTTCATTTGATAAACTTAATCTTAAACTTGTTTTTTCTGATGAATACAATAATCAAACTGAAAAACACTGGAAGCATACAATTAGGTTGAATGGAAGAGAATATACAGCATACGACGGTAACTTTGGTGACAACGATTGGGGAATTTCATATATAAACTTTATTGAAATGTTAAACAGCGAGCTTAAATTACAAAATAGTAATGAACAGTTCTATCCAATTAGTTCAGGGAATGATGGAAGAATGGTTCTATTGACGGAAAAACAATTTGAGTTTGTACAAGCAAATTATCCAAATGATAACGAGCATCCGAAAAAAATCTTTGATTGGAAAAATACCTATGGTTTGTAAATTATTATAAAAATGAAACAACTAGATGATTTCTACCTCAATCAAGAAGAGCCTGTAAAAGGAATATTTCTTGCATTAAAAGAAATTATCTTAAAACAGGATCCGGATATTACGAATACTCTAAAATACGGAATGCCATTTTTTTGCTATAAAGGAAAAATGTTTTGTTATTTATGGATGCATAAGAAATTCAAAAAGCCATACTTGGCAATCGTAGAAGGAAAACATTTTGACGAACCTTTTTTGATTCAGGAAAATCGTTCGAGAATGAAAATTATGTTGTTGAATCCGGATGAAGATTTGCCATTAGAAAAGATTGAATTGATTGTACAAAAAGCGCTAAATTTATACAAAACAGGCACAATTAAAGTTTAATTTATTTAATATTCAGTATTTGATGAAATAGTTAAATAAATAATAAACTTGTTACAATTTAAGCCTTAAAGTCCCTTTATCTTTGTTGTTCTAGCGGTAAAGCCGTAAATTTGCACATCATAAATACCTGATCTTTAATATGACTTCAAAACTTAAAAATATAAAAGTTGTGGTAACCGACCTGGACGGAACTTTACTTAACCCACAACACAGAATATCAGATTACACTAAATCTATTTTCCAGGAACTTCACAACCAAAATTATCTTATTGTAGTTGCTACTGGTCGTCATCATCTGGATGCGATGGGAATTATAGAAACGCTGGAAGTTCCGGTTTTTCTTGTAAGTTCAAACGGGGCAAGAATTCATTCGCCTGAAAAAGAAGAACTTTTTGCATTCAACTTAAACAGCGACGTTGTAAAAGCAGCATTAAATGTCGAAATAGATCCTGAAATTACTGTAGTTTTATTCAAAGAAAATGTTTGGCAAACCAATAAATGGAGTGAGAAACTAAATGCTTTTCAGGCCAATTTAAAATACCATCCGGAACTGGTTGATTATAAAACTTTGGAAGATTTTGGTGCAATTAAAATTTTCTTTTCATGTGAGAACCATGAAAAATTAGTAAAATTAAAAGATGCTATTTTAGAAAATTCTTCAGAACATTTGCATCATGCTTTTAGTTTGCCCACTTGTTTAGAGTTTATGGATAAATCTATCGATAAAGCAGTTGCCATAGAAACTGTACTTGAAAAACAAGGTTTTACCCTGGATCAGGCAATTTCTTTTGGAGACGGATTCAATGATGTTCAAATGTTATCTGCCTCTGGAAAAGGTTTGATTATGGGAAATGCTCCGGCATTGCTAAAAGAAACATTACCCAATTTAGAAGTTATTAAAACCAATGCAGAAGATGGCGTAGCACATTATATTGCTACTAAAATTTTGAATAAAGAATTGGCGGAAAATTAATTTAGAATAAGACACAGCTGAAATTGTCTAAATTACAATTTTAGATTTTTCATAAAAATAAGATCTCTGAAGTTAATTCTTCAGGGATTTTTTTATGAAATAAAAAATTTACAAATGATTTCGCAAGCAAATGGCAAAAAAAACTTTTTTAATAATTTGCAAAGTGTATTTTTGTTTTCTCTAAAACGAATACCATGACAAAAAACATTTTTATTCTTGCCTTTTTATTTTTTTCTATTTCGGGCAAAAGCCAAACATTGAAATTAGAAGAAATAATGAAAGGCGAATCTTTTATTGGAAACCAACCCACAAACGGACGCTGGTCCCTGGATGGCAAAAAAGTGTATTTTGAATGGAATCCTACTGACGATTTGGGCGCAAGTACTTATTTATGGCAAAAAGGCGCTACAAAACCAGTTTTGGCAGAACCAAAAGAAGCAGCTTTTTCTAAACTTGATTTTAAAAGAAAACCAAATTCTGATGTCGCTTATTATATAAATAATGGCGGTTTATATTCGTATACCATTAGTACAAAAATGGTAAAGAAAATCATTCAGCAAAGCACCCCAATTTCAAATCTTGAATTAGGAAAAGACAACGGAATACTATTTTTTGAGCAAAATGATAATATCTTTAAATACAATGCTAAAGAAGGAACGGTTTTGCAAATTACTAACTTTAATAAAGGAGTAAAAAAAGAAAAACCAGCTGATAAAGATTCTTTTTTAAAGACCCAACAAAAAGAATTGTTCCAGTTTATTAGAGATAAAGAAGCCAGGAAACAATGGAATGTTGCGAAAGGAAAAGCAGTTAAATCTGATTTTGCAAAGGAATATTTTTATGGAAAAGATAATTTTTACAATCTAAAAGCAAATCCAAACGGAAATTTTGCCACTTTTAGCTTGGTAGAGGAATCTGACGTGAAAAAAGAAAAAATGGAAGTTTTTATAACAGATGACGGTTATAATCAAACCCCGGATACCAAAGAAAAAGTATCAACGGCTAATTTTGTAAAAACGAAATTCGGAATTTATTCTGTTGCAAAAGATACAGTTTACTTCGTGAATTTTTCGACTTTAAGTCATATTCAGGATACTCCAAAGTATTATGAATCATATGAGAATTTAAAAAACAAACCTAAAGAAGACAAACTAATTACAAGTCAGGCTCCTGTTTATAACGAAGACGGATCTTTGGCAATTGTCGAGATCAGAAGTCAGGATAATAAAGACAGATGGCTGGTAAGCTTAAATCTTGAAAACGGAACATTTAAAGAAATCGAACATCAGCATGATGACGCCTGGATCGCTGGTCCTGGAATTCCATCGTATTCTTTTGATTCAGGAGTTTTAGGTTTTCTGGCAGATAACGAAACCATTTATTTTCAGTCAGAAGCTACAGGATATTCTCATTTGTATACATATAACTTAAAATCAGGTAAAAAAACACAACTTACAAACGGAAATTGGGAAGTACGTGATGTAACATTATCAAAAGACAAAAAAGCATTCTACTTAACCACAAATACAACACATCCGGGAAATAGAAATTTCTACAAATTAGCAGCAACGGGTGGAGCTTTAGAACCAATTTTAACGAAAGACGGAGCGCATGAAGTGATAGTTTCTCCTGACGAAAAATCGCTTTTGGTTCGTTATTCGTATAAAAATATTCCTTGGGATTTTTATATTGCAGACAATAAAAAGAATACAACGCTACAACAAATTTCTTCTTCAGTATCAGAAAATTTCAAAAGTTATAAATGGAGAGAACCCGAAGTTATTACATTTAAAGCACAAGACGGAACGCCTGTAAATGCAAGATTGTATACTCCAAAAGCAGAAAATGCAAACAAAGCCGCTGTGATTTTTGTACATGGCGCTGGTTATTTGCAAAATGCACACAATTACTGGAGCAATTATTACAGAGAATACATGTTTCATAACATGTTAACCGATCTGGGTTACACAGTTCTGGACATCGATTATAGAGGAAGTGATGGCTATGGACGTGATTTTAGAACCGGAATTTATCGTTTTATGGGAGGAAAAGATTTATCTGATCATCTTGACGGTAAAAAATATTTGGTAGAAAAATACGGAATTGATGCCAATAGAGTAGGGATCTACGGAGGTTCTTACGGCGGATTTATTACTCTAATGGGAATGCTTACGACTCCCGGAGAATTTGCTTCAGGAGCGGCGTTGCGTTCTGTTACAGATTGGGCACATTACAATCACGGATACACAGGAAATATCCTGAATTTTCCGGAAACAGATCCCGAAGCTTACAAAAAAAGTTCTCCTATTTATTACGCAGATAATTTAAAAGGAAATTTGGTAATGCTACACGGTATGGTAGATGATAATGTGGAGTATAAAGATATTGTTCGTTTATCGCAGCGTTTTATCGAATTGCAAAAAAAGAACTGGAGCCTGGCGTCGTTTCCTGTAGAATCACACGGATTTAAAGAAACATACTCATGGATCGACGAATACAGCAGAATTCTGAATTTATTTAATTCAACACTTCTTAAATAAATTTACAGTCGCAGTCTCAGTTTCAGTCACGACGTAAACAGTGATAGAGTATTTTGAAGACGCCAGTAAAACTTTGTCAAAGTTCATGCAAAGACTGAGACTGAGAGTGAAAACCGAGACTAAATATTGCGACTGAAAACCGAGACTGAAAACTGAAAACTAAAAAACTTGCTTGCTCTTTTAATTAGTTTTAAATTTGCATTCATAAAAAACAACACAACCAACAATAATGAGCAATACAATCACAACTACAAATTTTAATTTTCCAGATCAGAAATCAGTTTACCGCGGAAAAGTTAGAGAAGTTTACAACATCAACGACGAGCTTTTGGTAATGGTAGCAACGGACAGACTTTCGGCTTTTGACGTAGTTTTACCAAAAGGTATTCCGTACAAAGGACAAATCCTGAATCAGATTGCAACAAGATTTATGGAGTTGACAGAAGATATTGTGCCAAACTGGTTGATTGCAACTCCGGATCCTAACGTTGCCGTAGGACATTTATGCGAGCCTTTTAAGGTAGAAATGGTAATCCGTGGCTATCTTTCAGGACATGCAGCACGTGAATATGCAGCGGGAAGAAGACAAATTTGTGGTGTAACAATGGCAGAAGGCTTAAAGGAGAATGATAAATTTCCTGAACCCATTATTACGCCAACTACAAAAGCAGATAATGGCTCTCATGATGAAGATATTTCTCGTGAAGATATTTTAGCAAAAGGAATTGTTACAGAGGAAGATTATATCGTTTTAGAAAAATATACACGTGATTTATTTCAAAGAGGAACTGAAATTGCTGCAGAACGCGGATTAATTTTAGTTGATACTAAGTACGAATTCGGAAAAACAAAAGAAGGAGTTATTGTTTTAATTGATGAAATTCACACACCGGATTCTTCTCGTTATTTTTATGCTGATGGATATCAGGAAAGACAGGAAAAAGGAGAAGAGCAAAAACAATTGTCTAAAGAATTCGTACGTCGCTGGTTGATCGAGAATGGTTTTCAGGGGCAGGACGGACAACAAATTCCGGATATGACAGATGCTTATATCGAGTCAGTTTCTGAAAGATATATTGAATTATATGAGAACATCTTAGGAGAAAAATTCGTAAAAGCGGATATCGCTAATATTGATAAACGTATTGAGAAAAACGTAATTGAATATCTTGCTAATAAAAAATAATTTTTTGATTTAAGTAAATATTCAAATTCTAAGTTTATAAAAAGAATGCCTTGTTATATTAGTAGCAAGGCATTTTCTTTTGTGTAAATTGATAAAAATATGAAAAAAAATTAGTTTAAAATAGGACTGCATAAAAGTGCAATGAAGGGTTTGTCTGAGTTGCACTTTTTTTATTTATAATTTTTTTTGCATTAATGTGTAACTTATTTGATTGTTTAAGCGACTACTATAGTAATCAAAAAAATTAAGAATGACATTTAAGCATTAATTTAATTTTTACATCAATCATATAATCATCAATCAACATGAAAAAATCAGTAATTATTTTAGGTTTAGCTCTGGCTATGTCTACACAAGTATCAATGGCATCGAATACCAAGTTATTAGTAAAAGATCCAATCTATTCTCCTGCTAATGAAGTATCGTCTCTACATTACGCCGTATGTGAGGGAGATATTGAAAAGGTTAAAAAATTAATTGAATACGGAACTAATGTAAACAAGTTGGTTAGAGATATGTCACCTTTAATGCTGGCAGCCCGTTTTAATAAATTTGAAATTATTAAAGTTTTATTGGCTAACGGAGCTAATCCCAGAATCGAGAATGAAAGAGGTTTAAGAGCAATAAATTTCGCAGAGTACGCAAAAGCAACTGAATCTATCGCTATTTTGAAAAATGCAAAATAAAACTAACAAAAAAGCATCAGTTATAGCTGATGCTTTTTTATTTATCATAGGTATAAATTATTTCTCTAATTTATCCTTTAAATTTTCAAGACCTTTTTGTAAATCATTTCCAATCATCTGATCCATTTTCATCATGGGCAGCATGATATTCATCGGGTAGGGTATAACACCATTAATTCCCCATTTTACTTTGGTTTGATTTCCCGCTATAGCTTCTGTAGACATAAATCCTACGGCAGTATCTTCCATTGGTTTTTTAAAACGTAAAGCAAAATCAATACGTTTTCCTTCGGTGATGTTTGTAATTTCCTGTTCGCCAACACCAACTTCTTTGACTTCACTTTCCCAGGCAGATTTCGATCCCACTTGCCCGTCAGTTCCTGTATAAGTTACTTTCATTTTAGGATCAATATTGGCCCAGACACTAAATTCGTTTTGATTTTTTAAAGACTTTACGTAATTAAAAACGGTATCTACTGGCTTACTGATGGTAATCTCTCTCTCAATTGCATATTTTTTTGGCATAACATAAGCCGCGATTAACACGATGGCAATAATCAAAATCAGGATGATCAGAATTTTTTTTATGATTCCCATAATTTGTGGTTTTAAGGTTATTAATTGGTTTTTGTTTGTTTGTTAAATGACAAGTTATTCATTTAAAGTAGTTTAATTATAGAGTAAAGTTAAAAAACTAAAGGCTTGAATTTATGAGATCAGATTTTTTTTTCATAATTTTTTCGTTTCTACTGTAACATTTTTGATAAGATCGCGTCTATTATATAAAGCTTCAAATGAATCGGGATAACATAAAATTTAAGCTTATTGGACATTTGTTATCTAAAGGTTAAGAATTAGTTAAAACACAGTACTTTGTTATGCATAATACATGAAATAGAATTACATTTACATAGAAATTAAAAATCATCATTAATCAATCAATAATTAACAATCAATCATTATGAAAAATTCAATCATTTATTTAGGAGTAGCTTTAGTTGCATTTGCAAATGTTTCAATGGCATCAAATCAAACATCATTTGTAAAACCACAAATGGAAATTGTACACAGTTTCTCAACTCCACTAAATGTGGCAGTGGGTAAAGGAGATCTTGAATTTGTTAAAAAGTTAATAGAATACGGAGCTGACGTAAACGAAATTTCAGAAAATCTGTCACCTTTGATGATAGCTGCACGTTATAACAAAGTAGAGATTTTAAAAGTTTTATTGGCCAACGGAGCAAAAGCATCTGTTAAAAATGAAAAAGGGTTTACAGCTCTGAAATATGCAGAACTATCAAATGCAACAGAGTCTATTGCCATTTTAAAAGATTTAAAATAAAACAGAAGTTTAAATCGAGTTTTTGAGTTAGTATATAAAAACGACCTTCATTGAGCAGTAGGTCGTTTTTTTATTGGATTGTTTTTAGTCCGATAGGAGAGAGAATAGATGTAAAAAAAACAGAATACTCTTAAAAATCTATTTTTTGAATTTGCTTATCCTGGATTTTCGAAAATAAAATCAATCCTGTAATTGCTCCAATCGTTGCAAATAACATGTCAGATTGCGTATCCCACACGTAACCCTGAGTTCCTAAGAAAGCATCACCGCCCTCTCCGGTTGCGATCGATACAAACCATTCTATAAATTCATATGTTGCGCTAATAGCTAAACAGATACAAACAATAATAAAGTTGAAAAAACTTTGATTAGCAATTACCTTTTTACGAATAAATAGTTCTCGTATAATCATTGCCGGAACTAGTCCTTGTGCAAAATGACCTACTTTATCATAATTATTTCTGCTTTGATGAAAAACTTCTTTGATATATTCAAAAAGGGGAACTTCAGCATAAGTATAATGTCCGCCAATGAACAGAATGATACAATGAATTAAAATTAAGGTATAGGTAAAATTCGTAAATCTGAATTTTTTGAAAGTAAAAGCTAAAATCAGAAACCCAATAACAGCAGGAATTACCTCAAGAAAGCAGGTAAATCCTTCTTTAGGGTTTATAATCGAAAGGAGGAATGAGACTGAGAAAATAGTCAGTAAAAAATAAATATATTTCATAAAATGGGTGTATTCTAAAAATTTGACGCAAGATATAAACTAATACTTATTAAAATTAAAAAAAGCACCATTAAAAATAATGATGCTTTTTCCTTTCAAACCTAATCAAATTAATTTAACCAATTAATCTATCTTTAATTTCTTTATTCAATAGGGATATGTTTTTTACGATTGAATACCCAAAATATAATTGGGAACACCAAAAGAGTCAAGATCGTTGCCGTAATTAAACCTCCAATAATAACGATGGCCAATGGTTTTTGTGATTCAGAACCAATTCCGGTTGAAATTGCTGCAGGCATTAAACCTATAGACGCCATAAGCGCGGTCATTACTACTGCTCTTGTTCTGGCTTTTACACCTCTGAATATCGATTCCTCAAGTGTGAATTTTGCTTTTAAATTATGATGAAATTCGGATATCAGAATAACTCCATTTTGAATACAAATTCCCAGCAAGGCAATAAAACCAACACCGGCAGAGATTCCGAAATTCATTCTGGTAAGGTGCAAAGCAATAATTCCTCCAATGATGGCAAACGGAACATTCGCCAGAACAAGCAATGAATCTTTGATATTTCCGAATAAAATAAACAGGAGAACAAATATCCCAATCAAACTTATAGGAACAACCTGAGCCAAACGTGCGCTTGCACGAACCTGATTTTCAAATTCTCCTGTCCATCCTACAGTATACCCGCTTGGAAGTTTCATTTTAGCCACTTTTGCCTGCGCTTCTGCAATTGTACTTCCTAAATCACGATCACGAACAGAAAATTTAACCCCAATAAAACGTTTGGTATTATCTCTGTAAATAAAAGCAGGACCAGTAATGGTTTTTAAATCTGAAATTTCTTTTAATGGAATTTTAATTCCGCTAATAGTAGGAACTTTAAGTTCGGCGATATCATTTTCATCTTTACGGTATTCTTTAGAAAAACGAACTCTTACGTCAAACTTTTTGTCGTCTTCATATTTCTCTGTTGCTGTTTTTCCTCCAAAAGCCAATTCTAAAACAGCCTGTGCATCACTTAATGTTACTCCGTAAGCGGCCATTTTATCCCTGTCCAGTACCACACTAATTTCAGGCTGACCAACATTTCTTAGAATTCCGGCATCTTTTATACCGGGAATATTTTTTATTTGCGCCAGAACTTCGTTTGATAATTCGTCTAATTTATCAAGATCATCTCCGTAAATCTTAACAGCATTCGAGGCTTTAAACCCTGCCACAGATTCCGCAACGTTATCAATTACAGGTTGCGAATAATTATAAGTAATTCCCTGATGAACACGTAGTTTTTCATCCATTTCATTAATTAAATCATCCATACTGATTTTTCGTTTCCACTCTGATTTTGGTTTTAAATCAACCTGAAGTTGTATGAATCCAAAACCATTAGGATCGGTTCCGTCATTACTTCGTCCGGTTTGTGATAAAACATTTTTAACTTCGGGAAAACTTTCCAGATCTTTTCGAATTGTAGCTGCTGTTTTGACACTTTCGGGTAATGAAGTACTCATTGGTAATTCTGCTGTAACCCAAAGAGCACCTTCATTTAATTGTGGTAAAAACTCTGTTCCTAAAAACGTTGCCGAAAAGAAAACAACAACTAAAAGTGAGATAGATCCAATTAAGGTTTGTACTTTATGTTTGAAAGTCCAGGCAAAACTTTTACCTACAATTCGGTCCCAGAAATTAACAAACGGATTGTTTTTTTCTTTTACATTTTTGTTTAAAAGAATATGAGATAAAACCGGAACTAAAGTCAGGGTAAAAAGCAATGCGCCCATTAAAGCAAAACCTAACGTATAGGCGAGGGGAGAGAACATTTTTCCTTCTACTTTCTGGAATGAGAATATAGGCAACAAAGCCGTAATAATGATTAATTTAGAAAAGAAAATGGCTTTACCCATTTCGGCTCCCGTTTTCTTAATCAAACTTCCTTTGGCAATTTTATTATATGCCGTCATTCCTAACTGATGTGCCCTATGATCTAGTACAACAAATAATCCTTCGACCATTACCACGGCACCATCAATAATAATCCCGAAATCGACTGCACCTAAACTTAGTAAGTTGGCGCTCATTCCCATCATTTTAAGGCATAAAAAAGCAAATAATAAAGACAGCGGAATAACAATTGAAACGGTAAAAGTCGTTCTCCAGTCGGCCATAAATAGAAATACGACACAGGTAACCAGAATAATTCCTTCAAATAAGTTGTGCATTACGGTTTCTGTCGTGAAATTCATTAAATTATCACGATCATAAAAAGTCACTAATTTGATATCTTTTGGAAGAACATTATCATTTAAGTCTTTTATTTTGGCTTTAATTAATGCTAGTGTTTCCTGAGGATTTTCGCCTTTTCGCATTACAATAATACCTTCGACAACATCATCATTTTTGCCTAATCCGGTTTGTCCAACCCTGGGCATAGCGCTTTCATAAACCGAAGCTACATTTTTTACTAAAATAGGATTTCCGTTTGCATCATCAACAATAATATTTTCAATATCCTGAATCGATTTTAAAAGCCCAACACCGCGAACGACAAAAGCCTGACCATTTTTTTCGATAATATCTCCACCCACATTTAGGTTTCCTCCGTTTACAGCATTATAAACCTGAAGCGGTGTAATGTTGTATTTCGCTAGTTTAATTGGGTCAACACCCACTTCGTAGGTTTTGGTTTGTCCTCCAAAAACATTTAAATCCGCAACTCCCGGAACAGAACGAAGCTGCTTGTCGATTACCCAGTTTTGGTAGGTTAATAATTCTCTACTGTCTCGGCTGTCGCTTTTTACAATATACCTGAAAATTTCCCCCGTAGGTCCATATGGCGGCTGAACATCTGGTTCGACATCATCCGGAAGCGAGACATTTTTTAATAAATTGTTTACCTGAAGACGGGCAAAAGTATCATCGACTCCATCATCAAAAATAATTTTAATAACCGATAAACCAAACATCGTAATACTGCGCACACTGGTCTTTTTTTGAACCGAGTTCATCGAGATTTCGATTGGCGAAGTCACAAAACGTTCTACTTCTTCAGCACTTTTTCCGTTCCATTGGGTAATGATGATGATTTGCGTATTCGTTACATCCGGAAATGCATCAATGGGCATGTTTTTGAAAGAAATAAACCCGGCAACCGCCAATAATCCTACCCAGAAAAAGGTAAACGCTTTATTCTTAAGCGAAAAAGCAATAATATTTCTTATGAATTTGTTCATTTTAAAAAGTCTTTTTAATGATGAATTTTATTTTTTTAATTATTTTTTCATTTTAAGCTTAGAACTCCGTATGGAAACGTAATGCAAAAAACTGAACAGGTCCTCTGTCTTTATTATAAGCCGGATTCATGGCAAATTGATAATCCGGAGAAAGTGTGATATGTGTATTTGGGACTAAAAACGAATAGAAAACTTCTACAATTTGTTCAATTCCGTAATTTAAAGTTCCGTCACCAATCATAAAACCATTTCCGCCTAGTTTTTGGTATTCTTCATGCGGATTTGATAAACCGTTTGCCACTACGGCAATACCGGCAAAATCATCATTGCGGTTCCACATTTTTCCTTTTAGATGAATACCCAATTGCGCCGACCTGTCTATTTCTGTAAACGCCCAGGTTTCATTTTTACCGTCATTATAACTCATTCTTGCAAAAAGTCCCCAATTATCCCCATGAGTATAATCCATGTTTAAGCCAATTCCGTATTTTGTCCTGCCGCCTTGCCGGGTACTTTTAATATCCGGAATTGTGGTAAAATTTGAATTTGCTTCATCGTAATTTCCCATTCCTGCAACGTTTCGAAATCCAAGTAGCTTAATGATGCTCGTATCATTATTTCTGAATACTATTTTTTTTTCGATTTCTATGTTTATGGCATTAGAGTCATTAAAACTAAATTCAACATTAGGTCCATTTGCATAGGTTGGCAACGCGGTTAACGAAGCTCGTATCTGCCAGGTATCAAATTGATAATTAGCATATAATCCATCGGTATATCCGCGGGTGTTTGCTGCATAGTCCCAGGCTCCGTGTGTCATCAAAGACCAATTTAAAAACTGTGTTCGAGGATCGTGCGAATAGGAATTATTGTCGAAATAATCTGATAATCCGAATTTTCCAAAAACCAATTGCAATGATTGGTTATTTTTAAACTGAAACTTTTGCTCCAGAAGCATTCTTGCCACATAAACAACAGGTTTAGTGTCTCCAATTCTAAAGGTTTCTCCGTTAGGAAACCCACCCAATCCTCTCGCCTGAGACAATCCCTGACCTCCTGACATTTCAGGATTAAATGTTGCAGTCGCCCCTTTCCAGAGCGGAACATCCAGGTACAGAGTTGATGTTAATGACAAAGCACTTTCTTCTTTGGGATTCATACTGTTTGTTCCTGAATAATCAGCGTGAAAATCCGGGTGATATTGATATATAGAGGTCATTTGAAATTTAAGGCTATATTTTCGTATCGAATCTGTTTCCTGCGAAAATGAAAGCGTCGAAATAAACAATGATGCAAAACTCAATATGTTTACAGATTTCCCCATTTTTATTATTCGTTTAGAGCGCGATAAATAAATAATTGATTATTGGTAATTACTTTTTCATTTTCTTTTAAGCCTTTAGATATATAGGTGACATCGCCAACGACTCTGTAAACGTCTACTTGTCTGGTTTCAATGTTATTGCGATCTTTAAAGACCATAACAAAATTTTTGCTTTTATCAAAAACAATTGCTTTACTAGGCACGGCGATCATAGAGTCTCCTTCGCTATAAGATAGTTTGATATTCGCATTCATATCCGGTTTCAGCATGTACCCGGGATTCTGCAATTTTATTCGTGCCTGCATTGCTTTGGTTTCAGGATCGATCACGTTGAAGATTTTATCTACTTTTCCTTTAAAAACTTTATCAGGATAACTTAGTGTAGTTACATCGGCATCAATACCTAATTTTACCTTATTGATGTCAATTTCATTAATATTGGCCAAAGCCCAGACTTCGCTAATTTCAGCAATGTCAAAGATATTATCAGAACGATCATTTCTTAAAAGCATATCCTGATTGATGCTTTTTTGAATAATAAAGCCACTAATTGGCGCAGTAACTTCATAAATAGAACCGGCTTTGATATTGTAAATTTTATAAGTTTCCTGAATTTTACTTAATTGAGATTGTGCTTTATTTACTTCTGATTTTGCCTGAAGAACATCACTTTCAGAATTTAATTTTCCGTCAAATAATTCCTGAGCCACTTTTAATTGATTTTTAGCTACCAATAAATCGTTTTTGGCATCAATAGATTGCTTTTCAAAATCAGCAATATCGGTACTTTTTATCGTAGCCAAAACCTGTCCTTTACGAACATAATCACCAAGTTCTACATTTACTTTAATCACGTTTCCTCCAACAAGCGGATAAACGTCGATCATTTTATTATTATCAGCTGTTATTTTTCCGTAAAAACTCAAAACGTTTTTTACAGGTTGTGTTTGCGCTTCGGCTGTTGTAGTAGTCTTTAGCATCGAATCGCTTAAAGCAAAAGAAGTGTTGGTGTCGGGATTTTCAACTTCTTTTTTGCAGCTTGCGATTGATAAACTCACGAGAGCAATTCCTATGATTAGTTTATATTTCATTGTATTTAGTTTTAGAATAAGTCTTTGTTGATAGTACTATTTAATTCCTCGCCTGAAAGCACTACTTTCTTCTTTAATTCATTTACCTGTATAGATGCCTGATTATAGCTTTCCATAAAATCAGTAAACTCTAGTAAACTGATATTTCTTTTCTGGAAATTGGTAAGGATTCCGTTATAAACTGCTTCAAAGTCTGAATTAACAGTAGGTTTTATCACAACATAGTTCTTGCGGGATTCATCCCATTTATTCCATGCCGATGTAATTTCAGTCTGCAATTGCAGGTCAAAATTTTGCTTCTCAATTTTTGATTGTTCTAAAATGGTTTGGGCATACTTGATGTTTCCTTTGTTTTTGTTCCAAAGCGGTAACGGAATTCCAAGAGTTAAATTTGCTTCTCTGTTAAAAGCTCCACTTCGTTGATCGTAGTTGGCACCCACTGTAATATCAGGAATCGAAAGAGATTTTTGCCATTTTACATTGATTTCGTTAGATTCAATATCTTTTTGCTTTGCTAAATAATCCGGACGATTGGCAATGGCTTCATCCTGAAAAGTCTTAAGATCAAACGGTATGGTTACAAGGTATTTATTAAATTCTTCTTTAGATACATCAGGAACAATGTTTTCAGCTGAATTTAATAAAAGTTTTAAGTTCGCTTGTTCTTCTATATTTTCGTTGACCACTTCCATACGCTCATTTTTAAAATTCAAATACAGCGATTGCAAACGCACAAGATCTCTCAGGGGAATATTGCCTTTTTGTACCTGAACAGAATAAGAGTTGATCAAATCTTCAATATGAGCAAGCTGATTATCTGTAGTTTCAAGGCTCTTTTTGTTGTAGTATACGGTAAAAAAGCTTTTTCGTAATTGCAGTTTTAAAGTTCTGAGTAAATCATTAAACTGTAATTCGGCTAGTTTTTCATTGGTTTGAGCCAATTTTATTTCGTTGCGTTTTTTTCCGCCTAAATAAATCAATTGCTCAATGCCAAATGCCTTTTGTCCTTGTTTGCCAATATCAAAATATTGATTCCTTTCGGGGTTGTAAGCATTCAATTCTGCGGTAAGCGAGGGATTGTCCCAAATTCGCGCCTGAATGGTTAGTGCTTTCGATGCATCGATATTATATTGCGATGCCAACAAAAAGAGATTGTTTTTAAGAAATTGGCTTTCACAGTCTTGAAGAGTGACTGTTTTTTGGGCCAAAACTACCGGACCGAGAAGTACAAGTAGGAATGCACAGAGTTTTCTCATTGTATTATTTTTAAGTATACAAATATGCTATGACCAGACTTTAAGACTCCTTAAAATCTACCTTAAAAATACCTTAAAATAATTTATAAATGAAAAAATAATTGAAATAAATTCGTGTTAATGTTTGGAACACTGTAGGTTATGGATGCATTATGAAGTGTTAAAATACGTTGAACTATTCGAAGACCAAGACCAAATCCCGCAGTTCCTTTAGAGTTTTTACCACGCATAAAGGGCTGAAAGAGATTTTTTTGCTCTTCTTTATTTAATGTTTCACCAGTGTTTGAAATGGAAATAATTAAGACGTCTTCTTTTGTACTTATAAGTACTTTGGCTTGTTTGTTGTCTGAGTAGACACAAGCATTTTTAAGGACATTGCTTATAGCTATCTCCAATAGATTTTTGTTGCCATCTGTTTCGAGGACGGTATCTAGATTTTCACTTTCTTCAATCTCAAAAAGAATAACAAATTCAGGAAAGCTTTTGTTAAGGTTTTCAATCGCCGAAAACAGAATTTCATCCATACGATGCACTTCATTATTTTCATCTTTTTTATTATCTATTTTAGATAAAATCAACAAAGAGTTAATTAATTCAGTTAACTGATTTACATCAGACAGGATATTTCTTAAAAAACTTTTTCGCTCATTAGTAGTATTGGCATCAGCGATTACATTTTCGATTTGAGAAGTAATTCTTGATAGAGGAGTCCTGAGTTCGTGAGATGCGTTTGCCGTAAATTCCTTTTGTCTTTGATAAGAGATTTGAATTCTGTCCATCATAAAATTGAATTCATTCGCGATCAGATCAATTTCATCCTTATTACTTTTTGATTCGACACGAGTATCAAGATTATTCTCGTTTATATTTTTTATTTTCTGATGAAAGGTGTTCAGCGGACTCATTAACTTTTTTACTGTAATAGAGGTAATTACCCAGCAAATACAGGTAAACAGAATATAAGATACTATTAAGGTATATCTTAAAAACAATAATCGTCGCTGTCCAAAATTATCAGTTGCAGAAATTAATGCATAAAAATCCCGGTCTTTAGTGTCGTAAAAAACTCCATAAACCTCATAATTCCCTTGTTTCTTAAAAAACGTTTTATGTTTTTTTAAATATTTCAGATCGTCGACAGACCATTTGATTTTAGCGTCGTCAATACTACTGTAAATAAGTTTGTAATCAGAATCAAAAACCAATGTCTTCTCATCGTACAATTTATTAATCGAGTTTTGATCAATCATTTTTAATAGCTGATTGTCTATTTCTTTAACATTTACCAATAGCTTAATGTTCGAAAGCGCTTTAATTTCAAGACGGTCTCTAAATTCATCTTTTCTGAAATTCGAATACAAAACAAATATCAAAGTAGAAGCCAACCCAAAAAGGATTGTAAATAATAAACTAACTAAAAGTGATATTCGGTTTTTTAATGTCATTCGCGATCGCTCAAATAATATCCGTAACCAATTTTAGTTCGGATAAGTTTTGTTTCGTGGTCTTTGTCTATTTTTTTTCTTAGAAAATTGATATAAACTTCAATTGTATTCTGATTCGTTTCAATATGATAATCCCAAAGTTTTTCGGCAATAAAATTTTTAGATAATATTTTTCCTTTGGCATGAGCCAAAATCAAAATAAGTTTAAATTCTTTTGGAGTAAGTTTGATTTCTTCGCCGGAACGAAAAACTTTCATATCGGTTTCCAGAATTTCTAAATCATTTATGACGATCTTATTTTCACTTTGCTGCGGAATATCCTTTCGTCTCAAAAGAGAGGAAATTCGGGCGTACAACTCTTCAAAGTGAAAAGGTTTTACTAAATAATCATCAGCACCATTATCAAAAGAAGAAAGTTTATCCTCTATATCGCTAAAAGCTGTTAGCATAATTACCGGAGTTTTTTTGTCAACTTCACGAATTCCTTTGCAAACATCAATTCCGTTAGTACCGGGAACATTGATATCGAGAATTATTAAATCATATTCATACGGAAAATACTTTTTTAATAATAAAGAACCATCATAATAAGGGAAACACTCGAATCCTTTAGAAGAAAAGAATGCTGAGATTTCTTTAGATAAAGTAAAATCGTCTTCGAGTAATAGTATTTTCATTCATTTTTTATTTACACATTCGGCCATTTTTATTAAATAACCGAATGTGCGTTTTTAAATCTTATTTAAAATAAGAAAAAGTTTCATTGTTTTCAATTTTCAGTAACGATTCATAAATCAACTGAATCACATTTTCAACATCTTCTCTGTGAACCATTTCTACGGTAGTATGCATATAACGCAAAGGCAAGGAAATCAATGCCGATGCAACACCGCCATTACTATAAGCAAAAGCATCAGTATCAGTTCCAGTTGCGCGCGAAGTAGCATGACGCTGAAATGGGATCTTTTTTTCCTCAGCAGTATCAACAATTAAGTCGCGTAATTTGTTTTGTACGGCCGGAGCATAAGCAATAACAGGACCTTTACCCATTTTAAGATCGCCTTCGACCTTTTTATCAATCATAGGTGTAGTAGTATCATGGCAAACATCAGTAACGATTGCAACGTTTGGCTTAATAGTTTGTGCAATCATTTCGGCGCCACGAAGACCAATCTCTTCCTGAACTGAATTCACAATATACAAACCAAATGGCAGGGTTTTATTGTTTTCTTTTAATAATCGGGCTACTTCGGCAATCATGAATCCACCCATTCTGTTGTCGATAGCGCGACAAACAAATTTATTTTCGTTCAGAATCATAAATTCGTCAGGATAGGTAATCACACAACCAACATGCACGCCCATTTCCAAAACCTGTTCTTTCGTTTCACAGCCCAAATCAATAAAGATGTTGCTAATTTTTGGAGACTCTTCTTTATCACGCAAACGAGTATGAATTGCCGGCCAGCCAAAAACACCTTTTACAATTCCTTTTTTGGTGTGAATATGAACTCTTTTCGAAGGAGCAATTTGGTGATCAGATCCACCATTGCGTATTACATATAATAAACCATCATCCGTAATATAGTTTACATACCACGAGATTTCATCTGCATGCCCTTCAATAACCACTTTAAAAGGCGCATCAGGATTTATAACTCCTACAGCCGTTCCGTAAGTATCCGTAATAAAAGTGTCTACATAAGGCTTCAGATAATTCATCCAGAGTTTTTGTCCTTCGCTTTCGTAGCCGGTAGGCGATGCGTTATTTAGGTAGCTTTCCAGGAAAGCAATCGAGGTATCTTTTAAGATAGATTCTGTGCTCATAAAAATATTTTTTTGCTAATTTATAAATTTGGTATTAGAGTTGTGTATAAATATATAATTTTACACTTAAATTATGATTCAATGAGATTTACCTACTGTATTTTGTTCCTTATATTGATTTCGTTTACAAGTCAGGCTCAGGTTACGCCCAAAGAAAACCAGCAAATGGGCTATATATTGACCGAGCAAGACTCTATTTTAAACGATACTATTCAATTGCCCGAGATTATTATTTCGAAAGAAAAACTCGATCCCGAAGCGCAAAAGCAATTTCTGATCCTTCAGAACAGGGTTTATAAAGTATATCCATATGCAAGATTGGCAGCAGATAGATTAACCGCGTTAAATAACGGTATGGCACGCTTGAAAACCAATCGCGAAAAGAAAAAATATTTTAAGATCGTAGAAGACTACCTTAATAATGAATTCGAGGAAAGATTAAAGAAACTTTCACGCAGGCAAGGGCAAATTCTTGTAAAACTAATTCATAGACAAACCGGAATTACAACTTACGAACTGATAAAGACTCTAAAAAGCGGTTTCAAGGCCTTTGTATCCAATACAACAGCCAATTTATTTGATATTAGTCTAAAAACCGAATACAAGCCTTATGAAGTCAACGAAGATTATCTAATAGAAACCATTCTCATCAGAGCATTTGAGTCTGGTCGCTTAGCAAATCAAAAAGCAGCCAATCCCGTAAACTACGACGATCTAATGAATCATTGGGAAGCAAAAGCAAAGACACTCAATAAAAAATAACCTTCCTTATATATAAGGTAAGATTTCATCACGTAACCCGACAGTTTTCAAAAACCTGTTGGGTTTCTTTTTATACCTATTATATAAGGAGAAGCAAATCAGTCCTGCTGAAGTCGAAGCTTTTTAGATTTTAGATTTTAGATTTTTGAAATTTAAAAGATCAGGAGCTATTTCCTGCTCCCGAAGCCTCGGGACGTTCCAGTCTTTTGCTTTTTAAAGGAAAAACAAAAGGATTTCTCCCGTCCCGAGGCTTCGGGATCGGAACTATCGGGGCTAGGGGAGCGGTTTGGAGAAGAAAATAAAGCATAAAGAGTGAAACTTGGCGCCTTTGCTTCCGATAGCTATCAAGATTGCGATTGAAAAACAAGTAAAAATCCAGCCTTGCGTTCTTTGCAGAGTACGCCCAGAGAATAAAAAACCTGGCGTCTTTGCGGTAAAATCAGCCCAAAGCACCAAAATCAAAAAGTAATTCAAAAAACTTCGGGTTATAAAAATCACCAAGCCAGCCACTTATAAAAAAGATTGAAAATAGTTCAGAAAAGCTATTGTTTAACTGGATAAACTCACTACTTTTGCACCCGCAACAGCGACAGACGTTCACTGAAATACTGACAGGCATTACGAATCAAAA